>Ga0207648_10002363_pt1 | contig 20364 bp, 20 predicted proteins | sample KBSMisM32_FD_184310 | JGI IMG/M metagenome (GOLD analysis project Ga0207648, IMG submission 184310) | Miscanthus rhizosphere microbial communities from Kellogg Biological Station, Michigan, USA - KBS Miscanthus M3-2 (SPAdes) (version 2) | ecosystem: Host-associated > Plants > Roots >...
ATCGCCGGCGAAACAGGCTCAGGAAAAACAACGATACTAAAAATGATTGCCGGTCTCGTGCAACCGGATGCAGGAGAAATAAGATTTGAAGAAAAAAGAGTAAAAGGCCCGTATGAAAAGTTGTTGCCGGGCCACCAGGATATAGCCTATCTCTCACAGCATTTCGAATTGAGAAATAATTATTTCGTTCACGAAATTTTAGACTATGCAAACAGGTTATCGCCACAGGAAGCGGGTAATATCTTTGCTGTTTGCAGAATCGGGCAGCTGTTAAGCCGAAGGACGGATCAATTATCGGGAGGGGAGAGACAGCGGATTGCTTTAGCCAAACTACTTATCGGTTCTCCAAAGCTTTTATTACTTGATGAGCCTTTTTCCAATCTTGATATTATTCACAGAAATATTATCAAACAGGTAATAAAAGATATTGGCGAAAACCTAAAGCTCAGTTGTATTATGGTTTCGCACGATGCAGAAGACATGCTGGCCTGGGCCGATACCATTATAATAATGAAAGATGGAAAAATTATCCAGCAAAGCGTTCCGGCAGAAATATATCATCATCCCGTAAACGAATATTGCGCTGCGCTTTTTGGGGAGTTCAACCTGGTTGGTAGGGAGAATGATAAAAAACTTTTCCTGCGCCCTGAAGATATCCTTTTGACCACTGAAGAAAAAAGTAGGTTTAAAGGAGTCGTCAAAGAAATACAATTTCACGGCAGCTATTCTATTGCAGATATAGAATCGGATAAACAGCTGCTAAAAGTTTTTGTGCAGGATAAAAAGATAAAGCCAGGCGATGTTGTCTACCTGGCTTTACGCGGATCACCGAATTGGTATTTTTAATTTTATCAAACGAGCGAAGCCTTTTGTGTAGTTTTTTTTGAAGTACTCACTTTCTTTACCAGTTGTTTCATATAGCGTAATCCTCTTTTGGTAGCGGCATCAATGTCTTCAACACCGCAAACTTTATGATCCTGCAAAACGGGTAAACAGTATTCGGAAGTAAGGTAACCATCATAGCCGTGTTGTGCCAGCGCTTCAAAGAACGTTTCATAGTTGATCTGGCCGCCATGACCCGGAGCCGGGTCCAATACAACTTCGCCATCTTCTGTTTCGCTGAAGTTCCATGCTCCGTAATGTGTATAACGGATAAGGTCACTGCATTTCTCCACCGATTCGCGTACATACTCTGTTTTCTGACGATCAAAAAACATAGGCACATCGAGACACAATTTTAAATTTTCGTTACCCACTTCATTACGCATAGCCAGTACATCTTCATATCCCGGTGACAGTACCGGGCCATGATTTTGCAATACCAATGTAATGCCGAGATCATCGGCCCATTTCGTTACTTCACGAATGCCTTCCACGCAGCGGTGCCACACACGAAGATCGGCAGCATACAATGGTTTGAAATAATTACCGCGATCGTAAGGCGCGTACATAGCAGGTATATCATCATTGATAATACCGGGCCATGCCGCGAATATCTTTACCATATTTACACCCAGGTCACTGGCCAGTTTTAATACCGATTGCATCATCACAAGATTATTTTCTCTCAGTTCCATGATATTGCTCGAGAAGTCACTAAGGCTTTCTATACATACCAGTTCTATTCCTTCATCAGCGGCTACCGATTTAATACGTTTTCTATCGGCAGTGCTTAAGTCAAGCGGTGAGGCTACGGGTCTTTTTGTTTCAATTGCCAATCCGTCAAAACCAAATTCTTTTGCTTTATGGATCTGTTGTTCTACAGATATAGCTTTGCCATCATAGAATAAACCGGCATAGGTAACGGTGAGAAGGGAAAATTTCATATCGCTCTGTTTTTAATGATTTAGTGCTAAGTTAATCAATTAAAAGACTTTTTTTGTACCGTGGAGGCATTGGGGTACAGGGAAATTTTCATTAAAATCCGTCCCAGATACTTCGCTGGGACATCATCTGTCATTGAACGGATTGGCTTTTAAATCTTCACGACGTTTTTCGACCTGCCTGTTGCGTGTGACCCGTCTGGTTCCGATAACTCCCAATCCTTTCCGCACCATTTCCTTCTTTAACTTAGCAACCCTTAACCAACCATATGTCTCACAAAAAAACAAATCTCTGGTGGGGGCCGCCGCGGAACTTCGACGAACGCAAGAGTGAGCGAAAGATAAGCTGGCTCGAATTGTTTTATGATCTTGTATATGTTGCGGCTATTTCGCAGTTCACGCATCATTTCGCAGCGCATCCTTCGTGGTCAGTGATGGGTTTCGGCTTCCTGTTGTTTTCCATGATCTTCTGGTCGTGGATAAATGGCAGCCAGTATTATGACCTGCACGGCAGCGATAGTATCCGCACAAGACTATTTACATTTATTCAAATGCTTGCAGTTGCTGCTGTAACGATTACTATTGAAGATACATTCAATGGTTATCACAAAGCATTTGCTATAACTTTTTCAGCGATTCAAATTATCATCACGTATTTGTGGTGGAGTGTTGGATTCTATGATCGCTCACATCGCGTGTTCAACAAGTTTTATACATTCAACTATATCATTTCTTTTATCTTATTAATCATATCTGCTTTTCTCGATTTCCATACGGCTGTTATTTTATGGATAATTGTCTTGGTTCTTGATCTTACACCAAGTCTTACCGGTGCCCGCACGATTGTGCGGGTATTGAAAGAAAGGGGACAGGTATTCTCTGCTTCAGCCGCATTGGTAGAACGATTCGGGTTGTTTACCATTATTGTATTGACAGAAAGTATTCTCGGTACTGTAACCGGTATAGCAGAAGTGAAAGATCAGCATCCTATTGCCTGGATCGGTTTCATCATCGGCATAATGATCGCCTTCCTGCTATGGTGTATCTATTTTGATATGACCAGCGAACAGGAAACAAAAAAAGGATATCAATACCTGCAATGGCTCATCTTTCTGCATTTTCCATTACTGGCATCATTGGGTGTAGTAGGGGCGTGCATAAAAGTTACGCTGGCGGATATAGAAACAAGTGTACCCGCTATTATTCAATGGATGTTTTGCATTGCTATTGCGGTTATTTTATTGATGATTGTTTTTATTGCTGCAATTATGGAAGAAAATGAAGAAGATCGTGCCTATATAAAGCCCGTATCGCGGTTGCTGGTGATTATTGCGGTTATCGTGTTATTGGTTCCGTTAGCCGGAGGATATTTGAATGCGATAGCGTTCCTATCCATTATTGCTGTGCTTCTTTTTGTGCCGGTATTTGTGGGTATTAAAAGCTGGGTGAGGTATAAGTTTTTTTCAGGCGAAAGGCGGTAGACAATAGCCAATAGGCTTTAGGCAATAGGCTATAGACAAAGAGTCCTAAATAATTGATGTGGATTTTTAGCACAGACGGCCCTGGCTTATAGCCTACGGCTTACAGCTTATAGCCTATTGCCTACAGCCCAAACCTTAACCCTCCATATTAACATCAAAGCCCCTATTTTTGGCGACAATACACCATGAACGTTTTATATAGTTACTCCCTCACCAACTGGATACTGATTGCACTCGCTGCTTTTATCATTGGTCTGTCAAAAGCCGGATTAAAAGGTATCGACATGCTGAACGTAACGCTGATGGCTATTGTATTTGGCGGCAAGGCGTCGACCGGTATTGTATTGCCATTATTATGTGCGGCAGATATCATGGCCGTTACCTACTATCACCGCCATTGCCGATGGAAATATTTTTGGAAACTTGTTCCGTGGATGATGATCGGCATTCTTATCGGCGTTTTTGCCGGCCGTGATTTAAATGAATATTATTTCCGCAAGGTAATGGCCGTGATTATTATTATAACGGTGATCATTATCGTTGCAATGGAACTTCGTAAATCGGTAACAGTGCCCACTAATAAAGCATTTGCCGCTTCCATGGGATTAATATCTGGTTTCACGACCATGCTGGGCAATCTTGCCGGTGCATTCTCCAATATTTATTTTCTTGCCTTACGGTTACCTAAAAACGATTTTATCGGTACTGCAGCATGGGTATTTTTAGCCATGAACTTATTCAAACTTCCTTTCCAGGTTTTTTACTGGAAAAATATAACGTCGACAACCATAAAAACAGATGTTATTTTATTACCTGCTTTGATACTCGGTTTCTGGGCGGGTATTAAAATCGTTGAGAAGATCAGGGATGATAACTATCGTAAAGTTGTTATAGTGCTTACACTTATCGGGGCGATTTTTATTTTTTTGAGAAGATAACCTGAGTTGTAATTCTGCAAGCGTCCTCCAAAAGATCATCCTGATAAATAACGCTAAATAAAATATTTCTCGTCATACTCGACGCCGTTTTCAATAAGCAGCCGTTTATACTCGTCATAAAACGTTTCCGTCCGGTGATGTTCTTTCTGATTTTTGATATAATTTATAATCATATCTTTTTCCCTGATCGAATAAGTAAACGCGCCATAACCTTCCTGCCAACCACGAAACAACGGAAATTTGCCACAGTCTTTCATCCAGATATTGGTAGCAACTTTTATGTCTTTTACATAATCGGCGATACAAAGGGAAGGATGCAAATCAGAAAATATATGAATGTGATCCGGCATCCCGTTAATCCGGTACAGCTTACATTTTTTATTTTCAATCAGCCCCCAAATGTATTTGTACAAATATTCTTCATTATTTGTATTAATTGTTGCTTCACGGTATTTGGTGCCAAATACAATTTGATAATATATCTGACGGTATGAGCTCATAAGGACGATTTTGTTGTTTGATACGTTATGGAACCTGGTCGACGACCATTATCCACCCCGGGTATCTTTTTATTGCGATCACCCCGGTGAATACCGGTGGCTTCATAGATTCTACGCTTTGGGATATGCGTCGCCGTAATGTAACTGTAAAATTGTGAATGGTTGTTGTTGACATTATAAGCAATCAACATGTTAATAAATTTTCTTTGATGCGTGATGCCGGCCCGGAAGTTTTTGGGCCTACACCTCTTGGTTTCTCACGATACATACTCACCACCGGTTGCACCGATGGTTATGCATATTCAACCCTTCGGGTTGTGCGTGATGCCGGACCCGGAGGGATCATTATGAGTAACGGTGACTGTAAGTCGTCGGAAGAAACGACAGCCGCACGTCGCCGCAAGCATGCGCAAGATGCCGCCGGACCCGGATGGGTCCAATGTGAGTAACGATGACTGCAAGTCGTCGGGAATAGTGATGTGACTAGCTACTAGTTGATCTATGATGGGATAGGCGCCTACGTTAGTGCCTGCCCTGGCATGTGGAGCTGCCACACTATGCACTTGCCCGGCACCGTATACCTACACGGTATAGCTACTCACCACCGGTTGCACCGATGGTTATGCATATTCAACCCTTCGGGTTATGCGTGATACCGGACCCGGAGGGTCCAATGTGAGTAACGATGACTGCAAGTCGTCGCAACTATGCCCCCTAATTCTTCAATATCTTAAACTCCACCCTTCGGTTCAACTGTCTGCCGTCATCTGTCTCATTCGTTGCTACAGGAACCGTTTCACCATAACCGTGAGAGGTGATGCGGGATGGATCTATACCTTTTGACAAGATATATTCCATTACAGAGCGGGCACGGTTATCACTCAGGTTGAAGTTATATTCATCCGAACCTTTGCTGTCGGTATGTGCACTCATCTCGATCACGATTGCAGGATTGTCACGAAGGAGCCTGACAACACGGTCAAGTTCCAGGTAAGATTCAGGGCGAAGATCCCATTTGTCGAAGTCGAAGAATACGTTGTTGAGGCGAACGACAGAGCCCACTTCGATCGGAACGAGATAAAGATCTTTATGTATTTCTTTATAACCTGCTTTGATCAGTGAGTCAAGGTTCAGGTTTTCAGAGATGGCAAAGAAATGATCGGCAGTAGCGCGGATGCTGTAATTCTTATCGTAAGGCAATACGATCTTAAAGGCGCCATCTACAGCACTGGATAATCCGCTGCCGGCCAGTTCACCATCCGGCAATATCTCGTATATAAGAGATGCACTCAGTGGTTCACCGGTTTTCTTATTGTATACATTACCCGTTACCATCACGATCGGTTTGGGCAGATCGCGTTCTAACAGTTTCACACGAACGATATCACTTTCACCAAAGCCATTTTGTGCACTCGTTAAATACGCATACTCACCACCGGCATCCATGGTAAAGAAAGCTTCCCAATCGGCGGTGTTGATAGGAGGGCCGAGGTTAACCGGGTCGCTCCATTTTTCCCAGGAGTTGTCGAGGCGTTTGCTCATCCATATATCGTTATCACCAAGGCCACCGGCACGGTCGCTGCTGAAGTACAATGTTTCACCATCGGCAGCAAGGTAGGGTGTCATTTCGTTTGTATTCGGCCCGTTTATTTTTTTACCAAGGCTCTTTGGTTCTGTCCATATACTATCGGGGCGAAGAAACGAAACATAGATATCATTGTTCACGCCGCCTTTTTCCGGGGTAAGATACAGGAGCAATGTTTTACCATCATGACCCATCGTAGCGCCGCTCTGGCGGCCGCGGTCATATTTATCGTATTTATTAATGAGGAGCATATTCGGCCGGCTCCAGTTACCATTCTTTTTGCGGGTGCAGAGGCTCACGCCGTTGCCATAGTAATCGCCGTTCACATAAGCGCCGCGGATGAGGATACGGTTATTATCCGGGCTTATCCAGTACACGGCATTATAGAAGTATTGGTTGAGCGGATATTCCATATGCACCGCCTCGCTCCATTTGCCAAAGCTGTCGCGCTGGCTGAACCAGATATCCTGCGAGTTGGGAATAACGTTATATTTTGTATTGGCCGGGTGGTTCTGGCAGATAAAGAAAAGCAGGTTGCCATCGGCAGAGATAGTTGGGCGCAGTTCGGGCAGGTCGCTGTTGATCATAGGACCCATGTTTTGGATCTGCATCACCGTACCGGACTTTATTACATTTTCTTTCTGGAAATGAAGGGAGGTATCTGCAGCATCGGTGGAAGCATGCGTAGCAATTGCTGTAGACGCATCTGCCACGGAGGATTGTGCATGAGCGTTATACAAACAAAAGAGCAGCAGGGCAGCGATGGTGGTCGTTTTCACGAAAAATGGATTTGCTGCGAAAAATAATAAAAGAATGCCGTGTTTTATAATATTTAGATGGATTTCTATTTGTTTACTCTTAGCGGTGGTTTTTTGGGGTATTGGTTTTGAATTTATTATGAGCCAGGCTGTCCCGATAGCTATCGGGATGCTACTATGATGCTTCTGTTGCGTCGCACTCTTCAACTGTAACAAGTCTATTGGGCATTGTGCGAGTTGCTTTAATTGTATCGGCGCCTCTTTATTTTACAAATTCTTTCTTATATTTTTGAATCATCGACTAAAACCTTACCACCGCCATGCATACACTATTTGATGAAAATCTTCTTTCAAATCTTCATAGCGAGACAACCTTATTCTATAAATGCAATTAATCAAAATGAACTTACTTTTAAAATTGAAACACTGGCAACTTTTTTTATTGTTGGTTGGAACACCTATAGTTTTCGAATCTATATCTATCGCAACAATATTCAACTCCCGGAATCCAACTATTATTGCTTTAATTTTCCCGGTAACAATGATAATGACAATGACAGTTTATTTTGGCTGGTTTTATGCAATTGGTACAACATTGCATAAGAAGTTGCCAGAAACAGTAAAAATGAACCTGACACGATTTAAATTTTTTTTATTAATTCCTGCCCTATACATCTTTGTTATTTGTTATTTTCTATATGTAGCTTTCGGTTATCAAACTAACGGCGAGCCGATAAATATCGAACTAGCTGGTTTGATAGTTCCCATTCATCTGTTTTCGATGTTCTGTATTTTTTACTGTTTGTATTTCAATGCCAAATCTTTAAAGGCAGTCGAGTGGCAGAAACCGGTAACTTTTGGTGATTTTGCGGGAGAATTCTTTCTAATCTGGTTTTTCCCAATCGGCGTTTGGATTATTCAACCAAGACTTAATAAACTAATGCAAAGTGAAAAATTGATCGAACGCTCCACTAATTGGGATAAGTAACGCATTAGAAGTAATACATTATTTTGGAAATCGTAATGATTAAATTTCGTTTTATAATAACAATTTACGCCTTGCTGACACTGGTCCTTACAGTTTATTGGGCCTATAACTGGCAGAAATATGTACATATCAAAGGAGACGAATTTTTCTTTTTCGTTGAATATCTATTAGCGTTGACAATTGCATTTCATTTGTCTCAAATCATATTAATCAGGCGGCTAAAATATCTCATGCTGCTGTTAGTGCCATTTGCAACAATATTCTCCACTCTTATTTTGGGCATGTTTTTCCTGGCTGTTTCGGGAATGGGCGATACAGCAACTCTGAATTTATATATTTATGGAATTATTTACGCGGTGACAAATATTATTGTCTCTGTCTTGATCGCGATCCGCTTAAAGAATTCAACCAATATCTTTGGTTGATTCCCATCGGATTTGGAAACTCTATCACTTTTTAATTTAGCTTAGATGATGACGAAAGACAATAAAAAGCGCAACATAAAATATGACGTATTTCCAAAGATACATGAGCGGGGAGTGTATACAAGTTCATGAAGAAATATATTTATTAGGTAAACATGCGTTCGCTGCGGACAAAATCGGTGACGTAGAAAAAGTATTAACCGAAACCTTCACCCGGGTTGCGTACAATCTTGACATAATTTACAAAGAACTTAAACTTATCAATTACCTTTTCACGGCAAAACCAAAACACAATTTTGAAAAGCCTCTACATAAACCGCTTCCGGATACAGAAGAGTTATTAAAGCAATTAGAAAATGCAGTAAAGCATCTTGGCTATATACCACTATCGTTGAAATTTTTTTATAGGATTGTAGGTGGTGTAAACTTTGTTTGGGACTATGATATGAATAGCGATTTTCTATGGAATATGGCGGATCCAATTCAGGTGGCGAGCCTTGACTCAGTGGTTAAAGAATTTACCGACGAATATGGGCCGGGTGAATTCCAACTAAATGTAGATGAAAGCGATTCCGGTTATGCATTTATATATTTGTCGGCAGATGATTTGCACAAGGATAACGTGAGTGGCGGGGAGGCATACGCTATACAATTAACAAAGGAGCCAAGTGTGGACAGCAGGTTTCTGAATGAACCAAATAAGACTACGTTTATTAATTATTTGCGAATATGTTTTGAAAACTGCGGCTTTCCCGGAATTACCAGGCCCGATATGCAAAACAATTACGAAAGTTTATTTGCTACAGTTAAGCCACAACTTAAATCGATTTGATAATCGCTGAAAACAATATATCTTTTCTCCGATGAAATTACCCGACAAAATCCCGATTGAACGAATAAAAGATTATCATACTCACTATCTTGGCCAGTGTGCAGATGGCCAATTGTTTTGGGCCTATCCAACCTTTGCGTTTACAAAGAAATATGAAGAAATCCAGGCCATTGCCGGTGACTGGAGAGATTACAGAAATGAATATGCCATTTTGCACATGTTTGATAGTGAAGGGAACTATTTAAAAACACAACATTGGTTTGCCGGAACAACCATGCAGGTAGATGACAGTAAACTAATCGCCAAACTAGATGAAATGGTTTCAGAATTAGGCGATGTTGAATTTAAGGATATAACAGTTAATCTCTTCGAAGTAACCATTGATGGAATCACATTTGGGTTAATACCAGATCCAGAATTTCAGTTAATTAACTTAATGCCAAGTTCAACAATTGCGTTTGGAGAACCTTGGGATGGTTCATATTCGACTTAACTTCTATTTTTTAATCATCTTGTCGAACGACTCTTTCAAAATCAACTTTACCAATAAAAATACTCGACGCATCAAGTTTAGATAGTCCAAATTTTGCAAATTGAATTGCCTTTTCAGGATTACGCTTTTCAAATATTTTTGTCAGCGCCCATGCAAATCGAATATCTGTCGTCATTAAAATCATCCCGCCTAGTTTGCTGGCTACATTTTTGTAAATGTTACTGAGATCTAAAACTTCGATGCTGTCTAAAATATAAGGCTCAGTTTTAAATAACTGAATAATAGGAAGAGCTTGTTCTTTTATCGAATGAAAAATATGTTCGGCCACTTGAATATTAAGCTCGGGATCATCTGAATATTGCCACCATTGGTCCGCCGGGTCTTTTCTCCATAACCGTTGACGAAACTCACATGAATAATATTTTAAATTTTTCAAATCAATCTTGTGGTTTCCGAAGCTATCGATCTCCTTTGGATGAATACCAAGCTCGGCACAACACCGACCACCCCAACGGCTGGCTTGTACACCAATCGAAAATATAAAATTGTCACTGCTCATTGTGTAGTTGAAGCCAGAACCTTTAAAACCTAAAGATCTCAAATGTCCTGCTAACGTTTTTGAAATTTGCTTTTTGAAATCTGCGGCTGTTATCATTAGAAAGCAAAGTACTTTATGTTATTGTTTTTTGCGGATAGATGTACTCAGATCAATAAGGTTTGGGATTGGCGTATATATTTATTTTTCATTTGAAGTGAACCAACGAATTTAAATCTACTTCAAGCGCTTCAGCTATTTTTATTAACGTAGTCATCGTAGGATTTGACAAACCCGCTTCCAAACGCCCAACAGAGCTATGCGAAATTTCAGCCTTATAGGCAAATTGCCTTGTACTAAAACCTTTTGCCTCGCGAAGCTTTTGCAGATTTTTTCCGAATTCCATTAAAACTTTATCAGTTTTATTTCCCAACACTATGGATTTTTAACAGTCTAACAAATTTTAACGATTTTGGTTTCCGAAATAAATAGCCAATCCGAAAAACACGATGATACTTAACGCTATGTATAAGAATGCGAGTACCCTGATTCTTGTCTTTTCAGCTTCGCTTTTTCTCAGCCATTTCGCCTCGATTATTGTTAAAGAACTGCTTTTTTTATAAATGTATTGTATGTACGTCGTTATTTGAAATAGCATACAAATTCCGATAGCAATCAATTTAAGTCCGTAAATCTTTTGATGAGCTAGTCCTGAAATGATAAAAATTATGCTTAAAACATTAATAGCCTGTAAACCACCAATAATTGCGGCTGACGATGAATCTGCGCCTTTTTCCTTACGGGAATAGAACTTATAAATTAAATAATACAAGAAATCGTAACCCTTGAACACTTGAATTGGTTTAATTTTTAAATTTTTTCTCCAGTCGGTCAATTGCGATTTCTTTCAGTAAATTTTTAGAACCTTAAGATTTTTTTTATTAATGAAAATTACTCTTTCAATCGAATCGATGACTTGCGTTTGAGACAGTACATTGGTACAAGCAAATACCCCAATCGCTAATATCGAATATTTAATGGTGCGCATCGCTTAACTATTGGCGAAAGGCGAATCTATATTAAATATGGTTAACGTGAAACCTGATCAAAGATTTGTGATTCAAAATTTCCAGTAATTCATGTCGATTGATTCTCTTCATCATTATCTTTACCTCACAACATCAAAAATATGTAAATAACATTCGACCATATTAGATAGTGACTGACTATCATTTGGGTTTCTGAAAACGGGGAATTTTCATGTTACACTCAGAGGATGGCCGGATTGCTCACGGGAAGGCGTGGGCGCGGCTATGAGTGTAACAGGGGCTCCCCGTCCCTCAGAAACAAGTAGTTCGCGTACCACGTCAATTTATTTTATGCCTTATAAAAAACAACATCCATTCCTCACCCTGGACATTCAATTGTTACCCTTATCTGCCCGTGTAAAAAAACTAATGGCTGCTGCCGGGTTCAGCACGTTAAAAGAATTTTTGAAACTGCCCCATCATCAATGGGAATCTCATGTGCCGGGATTAACGGCGCGGTATCGCAAAGAGATCGTATTCTTTTTATTCAAAATGGAACTCAATAGTTACCTGAAAGTGGAATAAGAGCCGCTGCATCGATACTATTAAACTTTCTTTTTTCCGGAAGCATTTTTGCTTTTGTCAAAAGAATATAACTTTTTGTCTAATGCTTATATGCATTGATCAAAATGTACCATGCAATAAACCGTCGCCTGTATCATTTTTCCCGTTGCATACATGCAGCGGCCCAAACGCACCATGCAAAGACCTCATGCATGTATCATTATTCTTATTGCATGTATACAGCAACTCAAACGCACCATGCAAAGACCCTGTGCATGTATCATTTTCCCCGTTGCATGTATGCAGCAGCCTAAACGCACCATGCAAAGGCTCTTTGCATGTATCTTTTTTTCTTTTGCATACATGCAGCAACAGAAAAGCAACATGATTTGAACTGCTGCAGGTTGTTTGAAGGGGTACAATTACTTACAAAGAGCAAACAGTAAGTAAAAACGCCGCGTCGGTTCATGCGTAATCAATTAATATAATATCAGTATTAATGCTTGGAGAATTTTTTCTATATGTACTACGAACAGTATTTCTTAGAAACCTGCGATTGAGATATTTTATTTGCAATGCGATTATGCAATCACCCGGTAATTTTTTTAAAAATATGCGAACCACAAAAATTATCATTTCGTTTTCGAGGTACAGCGATGCGGAACTTGACAATAAAGCCCAGGCTATCCTGAACTCTGTCAAGGGAAACAAGTATTTTCCGGAGCCCACTCCAGCTGTTGCCGACCTGGAAGCTGCGTTAAAGGCATATGCAGATGCGCTTGCAGCAGCCGATGATGGCGGCAGGCTGAAGATCGTTCAGAAGAATGCGGCCCGTAAAGTACTGGAGCAGTCGCTGCGCACGCTCGGTGCGTATGTTACGATGGTGGCTGGAGGCGATCGCGAGATCCTCGCCAGCAGCGGTTTCGATCTTTCCAAAGATCCCGGAACCACAGCACCTATCGAAGCACCACAGGGCATCGAAGTTATTCTCAGAACGAATCCGGGAGAGGTGGAAGTGAGAGTGAACCCGTTGGAGAATGTCCGCCTTTACCATTTCGAGTACACGCCTGATCCCGTGACGACGGCCAGCGAATGGACGGAGGTGACGGATACACGCCGCAAACGAATCATCAGCGGTTTGGAATCAGGAAAGAAGTATTCATTTCGTGTTGGAGCATCGGGACAGTACGGGAGCAAGACCTACAGCAATGTAGTGTCGTGTATGGTACTGTAACAATGTTACCTGATGAGTAATTTCATAAGTCGCGCAATAGATGTTGCGCGACTTTTTTATTTACGTACCAATTCAAAGTTTGTTATGCTATAACAGGTATCCGCATCCGCAGAAGAGAGGATGCTGGTGCTGGCATCGCAATAGTTTTTGTCCGCTACAGTAATTAATAGTTCCGTCCAGAGCCGCTTGTCTTTAGAGCAAAACTGCAACTGAAAATATCTACCTGAATAATTGGAATCGTACACATCAAGCTACGAAATCCATTGCAAAAGTGAGTAATATATGAAAGGTGCATGTACACAAGCGGCTTAATTATTCCAGGTATTGGCGAATAATTAAAAAACTTATCCACATTGTTTTTCCACTAAAAACATCCGATAACGGCAGCTATTCAATTCCCTGGAGTTTCTTTTCCGATTATCCACCAGGCGGGCACGTTATATTGTGGATAGCGAGAGGAAACTATGCTATTGCATCAACCAGCGTATACAATTATAAAGTGGGGGGATATACAGCCGCTGGCATATGGGATGTAATAGTGCCACCGCGCTGACCTGCAGCTGGTATATTAAACAGTGTCACGATCAGCAATACCTGTAATACAATTACACTTTCTCCTTCAAACAAAATTTCATAGACCGGGCAAGTAAACCCAATATCCGGCTGATATCCTGCGGTGGCATCAGGAGTCAGTTTCACAGTTTTGGGAGCCGCGCAATGTCTATTGCGCGGCATTTTTGTCGTTGCACAATTATCTTTGAATACCTTGTCATCCTTTTTATAAAAGCCCGTGTGCGTATCCTCATGCACATGAATAAAATAGTCGTTCAGAAATGTTGCCGTCAACACATCTAGTAAATTATTTTGAAATACCATTTTTATTCTGAATAGAAAATTTGCAATTGCATGCCGCCGGGTATATCTTAGTGAGCCTTTATTTGTGAAACTCTGAAATAAGCAACATGAACTTATTTAAAAAATTACTCAGTGGAAACAACCAGGCGCCTATAGAGCCGATATTTCCCGCCGACGCTTACTCGATCTTGAAGTTGAATATGCCCGAGGGGCTCGCATTCGCAATGGTCAACAACGGATACAAGAACTACCAAAACAAAAAATTCTTTCCATATCTCGCCGGTTTCGAGCTTGAAATACGCAACAGAAACGATAACGGGCATCCCGTGGACGACGAAGCCGAAATTCTAAACGAATTGCAAGCAAGAATTGAGCAGTTTTTGAAAGTAAAGCACACTGTTCACCCAATTGCCAGAATTACCCGAAATGGCGTTAGGGACATTCTTATGTATATTGACAATCCAAAGTTCACACAAGAAGAAGCAAAAGAATTTTTTGATCAAATTAATAATGTAAGAACTGTCAATTTTACTATAAATAAAGACCCGAAATGGAAATCAGTAGAGGGACTCGGTATATAAAATGCAATCGTTTTCCGGATTACGTCTCTTTAAAACGACGGGTGAAGTAGCTATCGTCAACGGCCCGGAGAACAATCAATCAAAATAGTAGATAATGCATCAGTTCCAGCCTGGTATTATATAGTTTATTGTCAATAAGCCAACCAGGTTAGTACCCCCAACGATAGTACCGGGTAACTGTATTTATTTCCGGACCTCTTTTTCAACTTTTGCGCATTTGTTGTAACAGATCATTTTCTCGATAGTGCAGCGTAAAGACACCGACTACGACGCCGCTGCCTCTCGTCCGGTTTATAAAATTGGGTACTGGATCTTCCAGATAAATAGTTGATCAAACCCCGGATGGTTTCCAATAGTTATTAAATTTGTTTAACCTGATTTGAAATAACTCAAACCAATTGTAAACAGCACTTCATGCAGGATGAAATTTTAAAACATACGGAGAAAATATATAAAACAGTAAAGAACCCGAAACATAGCTTTGGGGAAAAGGTGAAAGAGATCTTGATAGAGATCTTTATCATCGTGTTTGCCGTTACATTATCTATCTGGTTGCATAGCTGGAGCGAACACAATCACCAGCGAAAAGAAGCACGTGAGTTTTTAAAGGACATCAAAGCCGATATTGCAAAAGATCTTGAAAGCATGCAGGCAAAAAAGACGGGTCTTGACAGTGTTTTTAAATCCGGTGTGCATATGCTGGACACATCGGCTCTGAATGCATCATCAAGTAATTTCAGTCTTAATTTTGGTCTTACCACATTCAAAGCCAACGACGGCAATTACCAGGGTTTTAAATCAAGCGGTAAGATCGGTTTTATTGAAAATAAAGAACTGAAAAAGCGCATACTCGCATATTACGAAAACGAACTGCCCGGTTTGTATGATGTAGATAAGTATCAATATGCAAAACAACTGGAGGTTTGGGAGCTGATCAACTCGCTTGGCGGAAAGAAATTTATGAAAGACGATTCATTCAGGGCAAAACTAACAGTTGACATGCAGATCACCGATGCATTGATCAGATCTTACAATGAAGTAATAGAAAGGGCAACGGAAATTAACAGGGAGATTGAAAGAGAGATTGGGGAATAGGAGGGATAAACAATTTGATTTCCGTTACGATTACTGCACACCCATCAGGAGTCATTTCTATTTCCTGCTGTATTCATCTTCGCTTGCATTAAACAAAGGTTCAGTCTCCGGCTCGGCATCTGCCTAAAATAAAATTCTTTACAGGATTCATTTCTGAATAGCCTGTCGCCTTATCGTTTGCTATCTGCGCATACGCATCGTTAAATAAATTCATTATCTTCCAATACCAAACCATTTTCTTTCACCCAAAACGCTTGTATATGAAACTTTCCACCTACATCACGATCGCTGCTATCGTGACCTTTGTCTATGCTGTCGGTTTACTTTTTTTTCCTGCACAGTTTATCGGGAACTTCGGCATAACGCTCGATGCCGGCGCTACCGTAATCACCCGGCTGCTCGGTTCAATTCTTTTTGCCAATGCTGTTTTTTACTGGATGGTCCGCAATCTTCCCGCATCCAACGCTGCTTTGAACGCTTTGCTATGGACCAGTGTGTTGTTAAACGTTATAAATGGAATCGTTATAGCAATGGGCATCAGCAACGGAGTAGGTAACAATACGAGTTGGGGCACGGTGGCCGTTAATGCCATTTTTGCGCTTGCTTCGCTGTATTTTGTTACCAAGAAAAGATGAACGGCGTGGTACGTACAACCAGGTTTTTTCGTAAGAAGATCAGCGCTGTATATTTTTCCCACAATCCCGGTAGCTATCTGGATTGTGGGAATAATTTGATTTGCGCAGACTTTTCATATTCCCCAATTGAAAGGTAGTCTTAACCGAAAGCAGTTGCTATAATACTGTATAGTTACCTTGCACATTAACTGGTAGCCTGCCCTGTTATAAAGATTCGATTGTTTATGAAAATCAAAAGCTGGTAAAATATACGCCTCTTTCGTATGATCCTTTAGTACAAACCTATGTAGAAGGAGATTACTTATCAGCCATACATGGCTTTACAGGTGTCTGTCCTGCGCCAGCAATTCTGACGGCGCATAGCCGAAATGTTTTTTGAACGCAAATGAAAAATGCGAGAGATTTTCAAAACCTACTTCGTAACAAACATCAATGGGTTTCATTTTCTTTTCCGCAAACTGGTAATGTGCGAGCTCCAGCCGCTTCTGTGTGAGCCATCGTTGTGGCGTTGTATTGAATGCTTTTTTAAAATCCCGTTTAAATGTGGTGAGGCTGCGGCCCGTGAGGTAGCCAAACTTTTCCAGGGGCAAATTGTACATAAAGTTCTTTTCCATGTAACTCACTAATTCAATTTTCCATGGTTCTTCAAAATTTGCCAGCGTGTTGTCAATAGATTTATCAATCGCCCTGAGAATACTGATCGCCTCTGTTATTTTCAACGACGCAATATCTGCAGGTACATCTTCCATGTCAAAGTAGGGAACCAGCGAGGATAAACAACTTTCCAGCAACGGATGATTGTTATAACAAAGAATCTTTGGCGACACCCCGGCTTTTGCTTTTACACTTAGGTTTGCATAATATTCTCTCAACCTCTTTGTGGTCAGGTGCATCACCACTGTTTTATGGGGTTCGCCATCAGTCGGATAATTAAGAATTGTTGCCAGCTGGTTACGCGGAATTAAAAAGATATCTCCTTTTTTAAAATTGTACGTCATATCTGCCTGTACAATCTTTGTTTTGCCTGAAATAAACCATACAAGCATATGTTGATCGAATACGATATCTGATTTGAAAAACTTATCCTCATAGCACGAAAGCTTGATGTCTTCTGTTATATATTTCGGTTTATACTCCATTGCTTTTTTTTATCTGCTGCTTACCCGGATTTCACCAGGCAAAAATAAATTGAATCATCAGTTTTACCTGTTTTATAAATTACCGGCAATCAAACTGCAAATTGTAGCCGATGCCGGAGCATAATCAATACTGTTGTTATCACCGCAATGATTATAACCTGGTTTGTTATTTCAATTTGTTGAGAATACAACGCCGGTCATTTCTTCACTTAACGTCCATAACCGTTTTGCACTGGTTTCATCTAATGAGTAAGGATTAACACCTCCGGATCCTGAGGAAGAGTTGGTTAAAGGGGCTATATCTGAATTATCGCAATAAACGCCGCCGATATTATTCAGCATCGGGCTGGTTGCACACCACACCGTAGTAGCGGCACCTTGTGCAATTGTTTTTAATGTTGCTGCAACTTCGGGTGTAATATTTCCATGTGCATCGTAAAGTCCCATTTGCTGAAAAAGTTCTAACGGGGCTTCCCTGGCCAGCTCTGTTCCCCCGATGCTTCCGGGATGAAGTGAATAAGCTCTGATATTAAATAAACGGGCCCGGTTATCCAATTCAAGGGCAAACAGGTTACACGCAGTTTTTGATTGACCGTACCCATGCAATGTTTCATATGGACGATGAAGAAAATTCGGATCGTCGAAATCAAACCGTGCGAATTGATGTCCATGAGACGATACATTGATTACTCTTGCGCCGTTTGCTTTTTTCAAAGCGAGATATAATCTTGCAGTCAATTGAAATTGTGCCAGGTAGTTAGTGGCTAATTGTGATTCAATTCCGCGGCTGTCTCTTCGTAGCGGTACCCACATGATGCCTGCATTATTAATAAGCAGGTGCAGCGGTCTTGCACTTGCGAGAAAATTTGCTGCGAAAGAATCAATAGAGGCGGGGTTGATCAAATCCATTGCTGCTACTTCAACATTAGGAATACCGGATAAATTTCTGTTTGCTTTTTCAATGTCTCTTGCAGGAACGATCACCGTTGCGCCCGCCGCTGCAAGCGTTTTTGTTGTTTCCAAACCAATGCCGGTATTGCCACCCGTAACGATTGCAACTTTGCCGGTAAGGTCAATATCTTTAATTACATCACTTGCTGTAGACATAGCATTAAAACCTGAACCGATCGGTTTTTGTAATGCTCCCTGGTAATTGTTTTGTGCCATTTTATTTTTGTTTTTGTGTAAACAAAAGTAGATGGCCATAACAGGGTTCGCTTTGTTTAAACGTCCGAAGTTGCTTTGTTCAACGGACCAGATAAATTTACATGCAGTATCAATATCAATAATAACCAGGTGGGCGGTGATGGTGATCTATTTCTTTTATCACACCAAACGATTCATGGTGATATATCCGTGAACACTATCCATCCAGGATTGCCAATTGTTGTTTCTTTCTTCAATCAATTCCAGTTGTTTTCTTTCTGACATTATTTAAAGAACAGGCCGCCTGATTAATTGATGGGTCGAATTATTTCTATAGCCTCTTAGCAATTCGCCTAACAGCACTTAGATGTTTTATAAGGATTTTGCGGCCGTTATTATCAATTTATTTAATACTAGTAAAGCTTATAAAAAATCAGTGCGTTATGAAAATTGTATTTCGGGATGCTTGTAAAAGGATTGTACATATCGTTATTCTATTGGCATTCCCTGTTGTTTTCATTCATCAATTCAGTACGGCACAACTGGTTGGAACAACCTGGACCAGCCGTGCATCTTCATCCGACGATACCTGGGAAGGCGTAGCGTATGGCAATGGATTGTTTGCGGCAGTAGCAAGTACCTATTACGGCGAGGGATTGATGACCAGCCCTGACGGAATCAACTGGACAATGCGGATCTCTCCGATATATGCTGACTGGAAAGGAATAACCTATGGTAATGGTGCATTTGTAGCAGTCGCTTCCTTCAGTACAGGAAACCGTGTAATGAGAAGTGCTGATGGTGTTTTATGGACAAGTTACGCCGCTGCATCTACTAACGCTTGGTCCGGTATAGCGTTTGGTAATGGACGTTTTGTGGCAGTGGCGACATCCGGAACAGGAAACCGCGTAATGACCAGTCCGACCGGAATTACCTGGACAAGCCGCACATCCGCAGCGGATAACAACTGGACGAGTGTCACCTACGGGAATGGCTTGTTTGTCGCCGTTGCCGGTAGCGGTACCGGCAACAGGGTAATGACCAGTCCTGATGGCATCACCTGGACGCTTCGCACAACACCCGCGGATAACATTTGGACAAGTGTGACGTATGGTAATGGCCTGTTCGTTGCTGTAGCAGGTTCCGGTGCCGGTAACCGGGTAATGACCAGCCCTGATGGAGTAACATGGACGCTTCGCTCGTCAGCAGGAGATTTAAATTGGAGAGGAGTTACCTATGGTGTTGGTTTATTCGTGGCAGTAGGTAGTTCGGGAACGGGAAGCCGGGTAATGACGAGTCCCGATGGAATTAACTGGACACTCCGCACATCGGCAACTGATAATAACTGGAAAAGCGTAGTCTATGGACAGCGGATGTTTGTGGCAGTTTCCCAATCAGGTACGGGCAACCGCGTAATGACGTCGGGAACTTTTGTGCCTCTTCCGGTGAATTGGCGAAGTGTAACAGCTGATCTGAATAATGCAAAACAAGCCCGCATAAAATGGCGCGTGGATGAACTTTCGGTGAACAATTATGAAGTAGAAAAAAGTATCGATGCCATTCACTACACACAAATTGGAAATATCCCAAGCAAAGGCGATGGCGATAACAGCTATGAATTTACAGAACCGCAATTACTTGCTGATATTGCATGGTATCGTATAAAGCAAATAGATATTGATGGCCGGTTCACCTACAGCAGCATTATCGTGTTGCGTTCCGGCAACGA
>Ga0207648_10002367_pt1 | contig 20334 bp, 16 predicted proteins | sample KBSMisM32_FD_184310 | JGI IMG/M metagenome (GOLD analysis project Ga0207648, IMG submission 184310) | Miscanthus rhizosphere microbial communities from Kellogg Biological Station, Michigan, USA - KBS Miscanthus M3-2 (SPAdes) (version 2) | ecosystem: Host-associated > Plants > Roots >...
GACCGAGCCGCCCGGCGGCGTGAACTTGAGCGCATTGCTGAGCAGGTTCCAGACGATCTGCTCGATGCGCACCCGGTCGGCATGGATCGGCGACGCGGCCGGGTCGAGCGAGGAACGCACCGTCAGGCGCAGCGCGCGCGCATCGTCGGCGATCGCGCCGATCACGCGCTCGATGACTACCGCCCATTGCACCGGCGCGCGGCTCAGCGCCAGCTTGCCGGTGCGCATGCGCGAGAGGTCGAGCAGGTCGTCGATGATCTTCGACTGGCTCAGCACGGTGCGCCGGATCACGTCGGCCGCGCGCGACACCGCAGGCGCCTCCCGCACTTCGGGCAGCCGGGCGAGCAGCTCGGCGTTGACGTGAATCAGGTTCAGCGGCAGCTTCAGCTCGTGCGACATCACCGCGAGGAATTCGTCTTTCAGCGCGATCGCGCGCTGCAACTCGGCGCGCATCTCCTTCTCTTGGTCAAACAGCGCCTCGAGCTGCGCTTCGGCGCGCTTCGATTCGGTCAGGTCGCGGGCGATCTTGGCATAGCCGACCAACTTCGTGCCGTCGACCATCGGCGTGACGATCGCGCTGCAGAAGAAGGTGCTGCCGTCCTTGCGCACCTTCCAGCGGTCGTCGATCGCACGGCCATCGTCGCGCGCTTGCGCCAGGATGGCTTGCACGTCGTCGGTGGCCTGGTCTTCGGGGGTGAAGATCGTCGCGATCGGGCGGCCGATCATCTCGGCTTCGGCGTAGCCGAACATGCGCGTGGCGCCCGGGTTCCAGGTCGCGATGCTGCCGTCGACGCCGAGCGTGACGATCGCGTAGTCCTGCGTGCTCTCGACCACCCGACGCAGATTCTCTTCGCCGACGCGCAGCCGTTCCTCGGCGCGGCGGATCGCGCTGATCTCGACGAAGTTGAAGACCGCGCCGGCGATCACGTTGTCGTGCGTGCGGTAGGGCAGCACGCGCACGAGGTAGGTGCGCTTCTCGTCGCAGGTGACTTCGCGTTCGACGACGCGCAGCGCATCGAAGGCCTGGACCGCGTCTTCCTCGAGCTGGTCATAGTCGAGGCGGTGCGTGATGTCGAGCAGCGAGCGCCCGACATCCGAGGCGATCAGGCTGAACAGCTCCGAGGCGCGCGGCGTGAAGCGCTTGATGCGCATCTGCCGATCGACGAACACGGTGGCGATGTCGGTCGACGCGATCAGGTTCACCAGGTCGTCGTTGGCGCGGGTCGCCTCGTCGATGTTCGACTTGAGCTCCTGGTTGACGGTGACCAGCTCCTCGTTGACCGACTGCAGCTCCTCCTTGCTGGTCTCGAGCTCCTCGGTCGCCGAGCGCAGCTCCTCGTTGATCGCCTGCAACTCCTCGTTCGACGCGCGCAGTTCCTCGGTCGACGTGGCCGAGCGGCCGACGCTGCCGCGAAGCTCCTCGCGGGTGTGCTGCAGCTCCTCTTCGAGCAGGCCGAGCATCGGGTCGTTGCCGGGGTGCTCGCCGGCGTCGAGCGTCGCGTCGACCTGGTCGAACGAGACCAGCACGTAGCGCATGCCCGATTCCTCGAGCGGCCGGGCCGTCATCGTGATCCACGAGCCGTGCTCGCCATTGCCCAGCCTCACGCGCCGTGCCTCGACCGCTTCGCGCGTGCCGTGGGCATGGAACAGCGCGGTGCGCAGCTCCAGGCGCAGTTCGGGGCGCGCCACGTCGAGCAGGTTGCGCGACGGCCCGGGCGAGAAGCGCAGGAACGACGCGGCGCGCGCCGTGGCGTGCAGGATGTTGAAGTTGTCGTCCACAAGCACGCTGGCCGGCGCGCCCGACTCGCGCAGGCGGGTGTGCAGGTCGCCCAGCGCGGTGTGCACCGCGGGCGGCGGCGCCGGCGCGAGCAGGCGCGCCCGGTCGCCGAGCGCGAGCGCGCCGAGCGCACGCGAGCCGCGCAGCGTGCCGTTGGCGCGGTAGATGCGGTGCTTCTTGTCGACCTCGATGAAGAGGTTGCCGGCCGCCTCGGCGGTCTCCGACGAGCCGAGGAACAGCAGCCCGCCGGGGCGCAGCGCGAAGTGCATCACCTCGAGCACCTGGCTCTGAACGTCGCGGTCGAGGTAGATCAGCAGGTTGCGGCAGCACACCAGATCGAGGTTGGAGAACGGCGGATCGCGCAGGATGTTGTGGGCCGCGAACAGGATCGTGTCGCGCAGGTCCTTGCGCACCCGCACCTGGCCCTGCTCCTTGTTGAAGAACTGGCGCAGGCGGTTCGGCGACACGTCGTTGACCACCGTGTCGGGATACATACCGGCCCGGGCGATCGTGATCGCGCGCTCGTCGATGTCGGACGCGAACAGCTGCAGCTCGGGCTCGCGTTGCTGTCGCGTGGCGCGCTCGGCCAGCAGCATCGCGACCGAGTAGGCCTCTTCGCCGGTGGCGCAGCCGGCGATCCAGGCGCGGATCTTCGCGCGCTCGGGCCCGGGCTTGAACAGCGTCGCGTCGAGCTGGTGCTCGAGCGCCTCGAAGGCCTCGCGGTCGCGGAAGAAATTCGTCACGCTGATCAGCAGGTCCTGCAGCAAGGCCGGCGTCTCTTCGAGGTGGGACTCGAGAAAGTCGCGGTAGGCCGGCAAGGTCGGGATGCCGTTGACCTGCAGCCGCCGCTCGATGCGGCGCATCACCGTCGCGCGCTTGTAGCGCCTGAAGTCGTGGCCGGTGCGCGCGCGCAGCATCGTGATCACTTCGGCCAGCGCCGTCTCGCTCTGTTGCACCTCATCCGGCGGCAGCAGCGGTGTGTCGAGCTCGTCGCCGGGCGTGTCGGGCAGCGCGATGCGCTGCATGTTGACCCACAGCGCCGCCAGCTTCGGGCCGATCTGCTCGGCCGGCAGCACGAAATCGACGGCGCCGGTGGCGATCGCGCTGTTCGGCATCGCGCTGTACTCGGCGTCCTCGGGCGATTGCGCGAAGGTCAGCCCCCCTTGCTCCTTGACGCGGCGCAGGCCGAGCGATCCATCGACGCCCGAGCCCGACAGCACGATCGCGATCGCGCGTTCGCGGTGTACGTCGGCGAGCGTGCGGAAGAACGTGTCGATCGCGACGTGGCGGCCGACCGGGCGCTCCAGTGCCGCGACATCCAGGTGGCCGTCGCGCATCGTCAGCTCGTGCGCCGGCGAGATCACGTAGACATGGTTGGGCTGCAGCTTGGTGGTCGACATCACCTGCACCACCGGCATCGAGGTGGCGCGCGTGAGGATCGCGTCGATGTTGCTCTCGTGCCGCGGCGACAGGTGCACCACGACCACGTAGGCGACACCGGCCTCCGGCGGCGCATGTTCGAACAGCCGCAGCAGCGCGCTGATGCAGCCGGCCGAGGCACCGATCCCGACCACGGCAAAATGCGGCCGGCCGGCCTCGGGCGCCGGAGCTGCATCGATCATCTGAAGCTTCGAAGAGGTCATCGCGAATGGCTGTGGCCCTAGTATGCCGCGGGCCTGCGCAGCGCCACCCCGCGTTACCCCTGCGCCCGACGCCTGTGCATCCGGCATCGGCGTCGCGGCACGCCATTTGCTCCCTGGCGTCATGGTCAAGCCCGACGACGCGCGGATCGCCGCTGCCACGGGGCTGATCGCTCGGAAACGGTCGATCGATTGGCGCCGGCGCGAGTCTCGGCTACGCTGCGCGGATGCGGGCGTCGACGCCGGCTCGGGAAATGACGTGAGGCATGTGCCGCAGTGGCGAGCGGGATTCGCGTGGCCCAGGGCCTCGCTGCGCACCTACCTGGTGGCGGTGATCCTGGCGGCGACGATCCCGCTGGCGCTGCTGATGACCGGCCAGATCGCCGCCGGCATCGTGCATCAGAACGCGGCCCTGATGGCCAACATCCGCTCGCTCGCCGATGCCAGCGCCAGCGACGTGGAGCGCGAACTCGCCGCGAGCATCGATGCGCTGCACATCGTCGCCCATGCCGAGGCCTTGCAGCGCGACGATCTGGCGACGTTTCGCAGCCTGCTGCAAGGGCGCGAGATGCTGCGCCCGGGCTGGCGCGGCGCGTTCCTGCTGAGCGCAGACGGGCGCCTTGAGATCGACGCCGCCAGCGGCCTCACCGCCCTCGATTCGGGCCGCCTGCCCGGGTTCGAGCCGGGTGCACCGGCGCTGCGCACGCTGCAGGCCGGCCAGCCGCTGGTGTCGGACCTCATCGACACCGCACACGGCGGGCCGGTGACGCCCGTTGCGGTGCCGGTCGTGCGCGACGGCAAGCTCAAGTACGTGCTCGGCGCGGTCATCGACGTGCGTGTCTGGCAGCAACTGCTGCAGGCCAGCGTGCCGGGCGAGAAGGAGCTCGCGGTGCTGTTCGACCAACAGTATCGCGTGATCGCGCGCACCCGCGATGCGCAGCGCTTTGTCGGCACGACGCTGCAGCCGGCCGCGGCCCGCCTGATCGGCGCCAGGGCGTCGGGCGAGGCGCGCGGCGTGCTGCTCGACGGCCGGGAGACCGACATGGCCTGGCACATCCTGCCGCTGGGCGGCTGGGGGGTTCGCACCGCACTGACTGATCATGCAATCCTCGCATCGCAGACCGACACCGTGATCGCCGCAATCGGCGCCGCCATCGCCTGCCTGGTGCTCGGCGTGATCGCCGCATCGGTCGTCGCACGTCAGGTCACCGAGCCGCTGCGGCGCCTGGCGGCTTCACAGGAGATGGGCCCGCCCGAGCCGATCGCGGTCAACGAGATCGTGGCCTTGCGCGACGCGCTCAACCTGGCGACGACGCAGCGCATGGCCGCTGCCGACGATCTGGCGCGCAAGGCCGAGGAGTTCGAGACCCTGTTCAGGCACAGCCCGATCGGGCTGGCCTTCACGCAGGACCCGCAGTGCGCGTCGGTGCAGCGCAACGAGGCGATGGAGCAGATGCTGCCGTCGACCTTCATGTGGGGCGAGCCGCTGCCGCGCGGCGCGCCGCAGGCGAAGGTGCTGCACCGGGGCCGGCCGCTCGCGGTCGACGCCCGGCCGCTGCGCCGGGCGGTCGCGACCGGCGTCAGCACCGCGTCGATCGAGCTCGAGGTCCGCGTGCCGGGGCGCGCGCCCTGCTTCGTGCTTGCCAGCGCGGTGCCGCTGTGGGGGCCCGACGGCCGGCCGCGCGGTGCGCTCGGCGCGGCGGTCGACATCACCGAGCGCAAGAAGGCCGAGTCGCTGCTGCACCGCAGCGAGCGGCTGATCGACCTGGCACAAGAGGTCGGCCAGATCGGCTTCTTCGAGTTCCAGTGCGACAGCGGCGAACTGGTCTGGTCGCCGGGGCAGGCACGCCTGTTCGGGATCGCGGGGGTGCACCCAATGGCCGGGCTGCGCGCCTGGGGCGAGCGCATCGACGAGGCGGAGCGGCGGCGCATCGCCGACGAGATCCAGCGCCTCGCGGCCGGCCACACGCGCACCGGCACCTTGCACTACCGCGTCCATTCGACCGACGGCGATGTGCGCTGGCTCGAGAGCCGGCTCGTGCTGGAGTACCACGACGACGGCGCGCCGCTCAGCGTGGTCGGGCTGACGATCGACATCACCGAACAGAAGCTCGCCGACCTGGAGCGCGCGGGCATGCTCGAAAGCGAACGCCAGGCGCGCCTCGAGGCCGAGGTCGCGAACCGCGCCAAGGATGAATTCCTCGGCATGCTCGGGCACGAGTTGCGCAACCCGTTGAACGCGATCGCGACCGCCGCCGAGGTGCTGGGCCGGCCGGAAGCGCCGGCGCGCGTGGCCGCAAGCGCGCGCAACATCGTCGCCAACCAGACGCGCCACATGGCGCGCATGATGGACGCGCTGCTCGATGTCGGCCGCGTCATCGCGAACGAGGTCAGCCTGACGCGCCAGCCGATCAATCTCGCTGCGGTCGCCCAGCAGGGCGCGGCGATCGCCGAGGCCGGCGCCGCCGCGAAGAACCAGCAGCTGACGACCCGCCTCGCGGATGCCTGGGTCGACGGCGATGTGCAGCGCCTGCAGCAGGTCGTCGACCACCTGCTCGAGAACGCGGTGAAGTTCACGCCGGTCCATGGGCACATCGCGATCGAGGTGAGCCGGGACGGCGAGGCCGCGGTGATGCGCGTGCGCGACAACGGCCCGGGCATCGAGCCGAGCCTGCAGCCGCGCATCTTCGAGCCCTTTGTGCAGGAGCCGCGCAGCCTGGCACGACCGCGCGGCGGCCTGGGCATCGGCCTGACGATCGTGCGCCGGATCATGCAGCTGCACGGCGGCTCGGTGAGCCTGCAAAGCGACGGCACCGGCAGCACCTTCGAGATCCGCCTCGCGGCGATCGCGCGGCCGCCCGACGAATCGGCAGGCCTGCCGACACCGCGCCGCGTGCTCGTCGTCGACGACAACCCGGATGCGCTGGTCGGCCTGTGCTCGACGCTCGAGCTCGAGGGCCACACGGTGCGCACCTCGCCCGACGGCGTGGCCGGGCTCAGCGCCTTGCTCGCCGACCCGCCCGACGTGGCGATCGTCGACATCGGGATGCCGGGCCTGGATGGCTACCAGGTCGCCGCGCGTTGCCGGCAGGCAGGCTACCGCGGCCTGCTGATCGCGCTGTCGGGCTACGGCCAGGAACGCGATGCGCAGCGCTCGCTGGCCGCCGGTTTCGACGCGCACCTGGTCAAGCCGGTCGACGTCGGCGCCTTGCTGCGGCTGCTCGCGAACGCCTGAGCACCGCCTTTGCGGCATCGGCACGGCTTGCGGCACGCTTTGCCGGCCGCCGGTGCGCGCCGTCGTTTGTAACCAATGGCATCATGGCCCATGCCGACGGGCACGCGAGTTGCATTTTCAGAGCCATGATCTCCTCCCCCAGCCTCGACCTGGGCCTGGATGAAGGGTTCAGCAAACATCTGGTCGATGCCACGATGTTCTGGAACCCGAGTGGCGGCGTGCACCGCTACATCGTGGCCAAGCACCGCTGGACCTTGCGGCACACGAGCTGGCGCCACACGATCGCCACCCCGATGCCCGACGGGCCCGATCAGCTCATCGTGCCGTCGGTGCCGCTGCCTGGCAGCCACGGCGACTACCGGCTGCCGCTGCGCCGCGCCGAAGCGGCGCGGCGCTTGCGCGCTGCGCGCCCCGACCTGATCGAGGCCGCCGATCCGTACCGCCTCGCCTGGGCCGCGCTCGACGCGGCCCAGGCGCTGGGTGTGCCGGCAATCGCGTTCTGCCACTCGAACCTGGAGCAGGTCGCCGCGACGCTGTGGGCCGGCCCCGGCGCGGCCCTGGCGCAGCGCGCGGCGCGCCGCTATGCCGCGCACCTGTACCGGCATTTCGATCTGGTGCTCGCGCCGAGCCGCGCGATGGCCGACCACCTGCGCGAATGGGGCGTGGCCGAGGTCGCGCATCAGCCGCTGGGCGTCGACACGAGCGCCTTCCATCCGTGCATGCGCAGTGCCGAATGGCGAGCCACGCTCGGCTTGCCGCCCGGCGCGCGGCTGCTGATCTTCGCCGGCCGCTTCGCGCCCGAGAAGAACCTCGCGACGCTGTGCGAGGCGGTGCACCGCCTCGGCCCGCGCTACTGGCTGCTGGCGATCGGCGCCGGGCCGCGGCCGCCGGCCGGCGAGCGCGTCATCGTGCTGCCGCCGGCGCAGCACACCTCGACCCTGGCGACCGCACTCGCCAGCGCCGACGTGTTCGTGCATGCCGGCGCGCACGAGACCTTTGGCCTGGCCGTGCTGGAGGCGATGGCCTGCGGCGTGCCGGTCGCGGTGCGGCAGATCGAGGGTCTGGCCGAGCTGGTCGACGCCTCGGTCGGCCAGGGCGCCACCGGCGACACGGCGGCCGACTTCGCGAACGCGATCGTCGACGTCTTCGAACGCGGCCCCGAGCGGCTCGGCCTCGCGGCCCGCCGCCGTGCCGAGCAGTTCGACTGGGAGCAGGTCTTCCCTCGCCTGTGGGACCACTACGCGAACGTGCTTGGCAAGAGGAACCCGGTCGCGACGCCGGCCGGCTGAAGACGGCAAGATGCGATCCACCCTGAGCAGGCCCCGGCTGTGCGTTGTCGTGCACGATGTGGCACCGGCCCATTGGGCCGCCTGCGAACGCCTGCGCGACGCGCTGTACGAGCTCGGAGACTTCCCGGTCACCTTGCTGGCGGTGCCGCGCTACCACGGCCAGGGCCGCGACGCCGCGTTCGAGGACTGGCTGTGCACCTGCGCCGCGGCCGGCGACGAAGTGGCGCTGCACGGCTTCACGCACCGCGATGACGGCCAGGCGCACGGCATCGTCGACCGGCTGCGGCGCGAGGTCTATACGCGCGGCGAGGCCGAGTTCTGGGCGCTGTCGTTCGACGCCGCGACGCAGCGGTTGCAGGCCGGGCTCGACTGGCTGCGGGCGCTCGGCCTGCGGCCGGCCGGCTTCGTCGCGCCGGCCTGGCTGATCGGCCCGCAGGCCTGGCGCGCGCTGCGCTGCCAGGATTTCGAATACACCTGCACCTTGCGCCGCATCCACCTGCTGACGCAGGCGAGCAGCGTCACCTGCCAGCCGCAGGTCTACAGCAACGCGAACGCGTGGCGGCGCATCGCGTCGATCGCCTGGAACGATGCGCTCGCGCGGTCGCACGCGCAGGCCGATCTGATGCGGCTCGAGCTGCATCCGGGCGACATCGCGCACGCCGACCTGCGCCGCTCATGGCAGGGCATCGCCGCACGCGCGCTGCGGTCGCGCCGCGCGTGCACGCTGCACACGTTCGTCGCCTCCCAGCCGCTCAAAACAGCACCAGCATGGATTCCGCCATGAAGGCGCCGATCGCCGCGCCGGCGACCACGTCGCTGGGATAGTGCAGGCCCAGCACGACCCGCGCGAGCGCGACCACGGCGGTGAACGGCCACACGATCCAGGCGATCGCCGGCCAGTAGGCACACAGCATGCAGCTGAACGCGACCGCGTGCAGCGTGTGGCCGCTCGGGAAGCTGTGTTCGTCGAGCGAACGAGTGCAGGCGCGGATGTCCGGGCAGGCGACATACGGGCGTGGCCTCGCGAAGTGCCGCTTCAGGATCTTGTAGATCACGAGGTCGACCGCCCCCAGCGCCGTCATGCGCAGCGCGCAGGCGGTGCCGGACGCGCCGGCAACCCAGGGCAGCACGAGGATGGTCGCGTACCAGAGGATGCCGTCGGACAGGCGGCTGACGCCGATCAGGGCGGACATGACGAACGGCATCGCGGCCGCGCGATGCAAGGTCTGCGACCAGAGCCGGTCGCGCTCGGCCCAGCTACGCCGCGCAGATGGTGGTGGCGGCAGTCCGTCCGGCGGCATCGGCCGTGTCCAGCAACCGTTGTTCGAAGCGGTGCAGCACGCTGTCCCAGTCGGCCGCCTCGGCCGCGGCGCGGGCGGCCTGGCGCATCGGTTCGTGGCTCGCCGCCTGCACCGCCATCAACGCGGTGGCGATCATGAACGCCGCAGCATTGCCGGGCGGCAACAGCCGGCCGCTGACGCGATCGCGCACATGCTCGGCGGCCGCGGCGACGTTGAAGGCCACCACCGGCAGTCCGCAAGCCAGGGCCTCCAGGGTGACATTGCCGAAGGTGTCGGTCAGGCTCGGGAACAAGAAGATGTCGGCACTCGCGTAATGCGCCGCCAACGTCTCGCCATGCAGGTTGCCGGTGAACTGCGCCTCGGGAAATTCAACCTGCAGCCGCTTGCGCAACGGCCCATCGCCGACGACGACCATGCGCGCGTGCTCGCTGAACTGGCGCGCGATGCGGTAGGCGAGCAGCGCGAGCTCGACGTTCTTCTCGGCCGCCAGCCGGCCCACGTACAGCAGGATCGGCCCGCCCTGCGGGCTGAGCCGGGCCCGCAATGCCGCGTCGCGGCGCTGCGGCGAAAACCGCTCCAGATCGACCCCGCGCCCCACCACCTGGACGCGCTCGAAGCCCGACGCGATCAGCTCGCGGCGCGTCTGCGAACTCGGCGCCAGGCTCAGGTCGGTGCGGTTGTGAAAGTGACGCAGGTACGCGCTGATCACCGGCGCCGTCCAGCCGAGCCGGTAATAGCGGCTGTACTGGTGGAAGTTGGTGCGAAAGTCCGATGTCGTCGGCAGGCCGAGGCGCGCCGCGGCGCTGACCGCCGCCCAGCCCAAGGGCCCTTCGGTCGCGACGTGCACGAGCTGCGCCTGCGTGGCGACCAGGCGCGCCGCCAGCGCCGCACTGGTGGCGATGCCGAAGCGCAGATCGGGGTAGATCAGCAGCGGGAAGCCTCTTGCGCGCCATTCGCCGGGGCCTTCGCCCGGCGTCTCGCCGGCACCGCTGGGCCGCACCACGTCGACCGTGTGGCCGCGCTCGCGCAGGTACGCGATGCTGCGCGCGACGGTCAGCGCCACGCCGTTGAGATCGGGCGGGTAAGTCTCGGTGACGACGGTGATCCGCATGGTGTCTGGCCCTGCGACGGATTCGGCAATCGCTGTACCCGCCGGCGTCGGATCAGAGCGCAGGTCGCGGCGCTGGCCGCGTTGCGCGGTTCAGAACCTTGGTGGCCGTCGGCGAACGGCCGCGGCGCGCGCGCCGCGGCGCTTCACGCCGGTGCGCGGCGCTGCGGGCAACTCTTGCAGCAATTTCGACTGCGCGCAGCTGAACACCGGCCGCGTGCGTGATCCGATTGCCCGGGTCGTTCAGGCCGACGGCTGGGTGCCGTCGCGGTCCGGCGCCGCGGGCTTCGGCGCGCCGAGCGCGCTCCCGCCCGACGTGGCCTGGTCAGCCATCGCATCGTCATCGCTGCGCATCGGTGCCGCATGCGAGCGATGCCAGTCGAGCACGCGACGCACGGCTTCGTTCAGCAATGGCGGACGGTTGGAACGGGCGTTTGTCATCGGTTCGTCAGTCATGGCGGCCTCGCTTGGCCGACGGCTGAGCAAACGGCGTGCCTTGCGACGGGCGATCTTCCGCCGCAGCGGCCGGGGTCTCCGATCCGTGCGGCGGCCGCAGTACGGCGGGGCGCACGGCGTCGATGCGATGCACCGCGGCCGGCAGTGCGGCCCGGCCATCGCGGTGCGCACGCGGCGACCTCAGCGCATCTCTCAAGGTCTGCGCCAACGGCGCGGCCGCGCTGCGTTCCGGCTCGAGCAGCGCCTTCGCCAGGGCATGGCCCGGCGTGCGCCGCACGATCGCGCGCACAACCAGCAGCGCAGGAATGGCCAGCGCGCCGCCGATCAGGCCGAACGTCCAGGTGCCCAGCAGCACCGCGACCAGGATCGCGACGCGGCTGATGCGCAGCTGCCGGCCCAGGAGCCACGGGCTGATGAAGTTGGCTTCGAGGCCGTGCAGCACCAGGAACGACAGCATCGGCGCAGCGACGGCCCACGGCGCGGTGAAGTTCGAACTGCCGGCGGCGAGCAGCAGCACCGTGATGGCGGCCGGGCCGACATACGGGATGAACGCCAGCAAGCCGGTGACGACGCCCCACAAACCGGGTGCAGGCAGCCCCAGCATCGCGAGCACGAGCCCCGTCGCTGCGCCGAGCGCGAGGTTCATCAGGCTCATCACCGCGACGTAGTTCGCTGCGCCGCGGCGCGCCTCGCGCAGGGCGCCGAGGCAGCGCAAACGACTGCGCCGATGCGGCAGCGCGAGCGCTGCGGCGGCCCATAGCGAGCGCTGCGCGAGCAGCACGAAGAACGCGATGATCGCCGCCGCGGCGAGTGTCAACAGGCCGTGGACGATCGCTTCACCCAGCGTGGTCTCGATCTCGGCGGCGCGCAAGCGCCCCAACTGCGCGCCGAGCAGGCGCGCGAGCCCACCGAGTGCACCATCGTGGCCGCCAAGTCGCTGCAACTGCACCTGCCAGGCGCTGTCGATGCCGGCGACCTGCCCGAGCGATGGGGCGTTGCCGGGGCCGCCCGCGCCGTTGATGCCATTGAGAATCGGCAGGCAGGCGATCACGCCGATGCCGACCACACTGCCGATGCAGGCCGCTGCGGCGAGCCCGGCCGGCACGCCACGGCAGCGCAACCATTCGAACGGGGCACCGAGCACCAGCGCCAGGATCAGCGCGCAGGCCAGTGGCACCAGCACCGGGCTCGCATGCCGTGCCAGCGCCAGCAACGCGAGCAGCGCCACGACGCGGATCAGCCAGGATTCGCTGGCCGACGCGACCAAGTCACGAAAGGTGGTGGATGGGTGCTCCAAAGGCAGTCCCCCAAGCGTGGCAGGTCGACGGCGGCGGCCCGTTGACGCCACGGCGACGGGGGCCGCGAGTGCGCGGCAAGTCACATGCCCGTCGCCATCCCCTCACTTCGGCGGCCCCTCATGGAGCGTCGAGGCAACGGCCAATGCGCCCGCGCGGGCGCGGCCGTCGCGGGGAGTGCTACGCCGACGGGTCGTCGGCCGCGTCGACCTGCGGGTCGGATGCGGCGACCGAGCCATCGGCACGGGCGATCAGCGGCTTGTCGAGCGGGCGCCAGATGCGGCTGCTCAGGCGCGCCAGGCGTTCGGAGCGTGCCACTGCGGCCAGCACCGATTCGGGGTCCATCATCAGGGCAAAGGGATTCGAAGCGGCATCAACAGTCGTCGTCATGGCGAACCTTCCTGGTCAGACAAGGATGCGACGAACTGTAGGGCGCCGGCCGCGACCGCCCCAGTGGGCGCGCGCCCAAACCGCGTGTCGGGAAAGCGCCTACACGGCCCGTCAGCCCCGCCGCACCCGGCTGTCGGTCAGCGCGATGCCGGCGCGAGCCGTTTCGCCAGCGATTCGCGCCCGGCCAGGCGCGCGAAGTCGGCCGCACCGAGCTCGCGCTGGTTTCGCTTGCCGGCGTCGGCGCCGCGCTCGAGCAGCAGCCTGACGCTGTCTTCACTGCCGTACTGGGCCGCCATCATCAGCGGCGTCGTGCCGTTCGGCGACGCGGCATCGATCTCGGCACCGCGCTCGAGCAGCAGCTGCACGACCTTGGGCTCCGGCCCGGTCGCGGCGTAGTGCAGCGGCGCCCAGCCGCTCTTGTTGACCTGGGCGCCGCGCTCGAGCAGCAGTTGCGCGCCCGACAGATCGCCCTTCAGCGCCGCCATCATCAGCGCCGACTCGCCGGCGCCGTTGAGCGCATTGACATTGGCCGAGCCGTCGAGCAGCGCCCTCGCGACGTTCAGCGCGCGCGCCTGCATCGCGATGGTCAGGCCCGGCTGGCCTTTCGGATCGGGCGTGTTCGGGTCGAACCCGCGGCCGAGCAGCGCCTTGATCGCGCCGCCGTCGTCGTTGCGGATGGCCACGAAGAAGTCATCGTAGGAGCCGGCGTTCACAGAAAAAAATGCCACGGCGACAAGGATATAGACAGCTTTCTTGATGTAATTCATGAGAATTTCACGATCCATGTGTGAGCGCCGGCACCTGGAATAGGCGCTCGAAATTGACGCTCGTGGCCTGGGCGATCGTCTCGACCGGCAGCCCTTTCAACGTGGCGATCTGCTGTGCGACGAAGGGCACGTAGGCCGGGGTGTTGGTCTTGCCGCGGTACGGCACCGGCGCCAGGTAGGGGCTGTCGGTCTCGATGAGGCAGCGGTCCAGCGGCACGAACGCCGCCACGTCGCGCAGTGCCTGCGCGGTCTTGAAGGTCAGGATGCCGGAAAACGAGATGTGAAAGCCCAGGTCGAGCGCGGCGCGGGCGACGTCGTCGCTCTCGGTGAAGCAGTGGAACACCCCGCCCGGGCCGTCGTAGGCGCCCTCCTCGCGCAGGATCGCCAAGGTGTCGGCCGATGCGCTGCGGGTGTGCACGACCAGCGGCAGGCCGCTCGCGTGCGCCGCGCGGATGTGCACCCGAAAGCGCTCGCGCTGCCATGCCATGTCGGCGACGCTGCGCCCGTTCAGCCGGTAGTAGTCGAGGCCGGTTTCGCCGATGGCGACGACGCGCGGCTTCGCCGCGAGCGCGAGCAAGTCGTCGACGCTGGGTTCGCGCACGTCCTCGTTGTCGGGGTGGACGCCGGCGCTGCACCAGAAGTTGTCGTAGGCGGTGGCCAGCGCGTGCACCTCATCGAACTCCTCGAGCGTCGTGCAGATGCACAGCGCCCGGTCGACCTGCGCGGCCGCCATCGCGGCGCGGATCTCGCTCATGCGCTCGCGCAGCTCCGGGAAGCTCAGGTGGCAGTGCGAATCGACGTACATGGGGGTGTGGCGCCGCGGCGGCGCGGCGAGGGCAGACAGGTCAGAGGCTCAGAGGCATGTGGTGATCGAACGGCTGCGGCGAGCCTCAGAGCGAGTCGCCTACGCTGCGCAATTCCATAGGCGCTTCGCTGCGGCGACTCAGATCGTCTGGGTCGGCTTGGCCGACGAGATCGATGTGCCCAGGGCTTCCTCGATCTTGAGCTTGAGATGACGGGTCTTCTCGTCGTTCGGAAAGCGCACGCCGACGCCCTGGGTGCGGCCGCCCGATGCATTGGCCGGCGTCAGCCAGCCGACCTTGCCGGCCACCGGATAGCGCTGCGGATCGTCGGGAAGTGACAGCAGCAGGTAGATGTCTTCACCAAGCCGGTACTCGCGCGTGGTCGGCACGAACAGGCCCCCATCCGAGAACACCGGCATGTAGGCCGCGTACAGCGCGCCTTTCTCGCGGAACACGAGCTGGATCACGCTGGGCCGCGCGGTGTTGGCGGCTGCGGTGCCGGGGGGAAGGCCTCGGGCTGCGGGTTCGCTCATGCGCGGGAGTGTACCGAATGGGGCCCCGCCGACGGTACCGAATGGGGCCGCGCCGGCGCGGCCGGCCGCCGCAGCGGCGAAAGTGCACGCTGCCCCTGCTGGACCAGCGATTCGACCACCAGGCCGGCGTTCCAGGGGTGCTCGGCACGCCGCGCGATGCGGTTGAGCGCGCGCATCCATTCGGCCAGAGCCGCGACCTGCGCATCGGCCGCAATGCTGGCCGCAGGGAAGTAGCGCGGCGTGGCGCCGGCGGCCGCGCAGGCCGCGTCGTGGCACAGCTTCTGCAGCGCGTCGATGACCCGGGCCAGCGGCCAGGCGGCGAAGGGCTGCACCTGCCCCTGCCGCACCAGCGCCGGCAGGCGCGCCCACGCCGCCGCGTCGATGCCCTGGCGTGCCCAGGCCAGCGCCTCCTGCGGCTGCCCGCCGGCGGCCGCGAGCATCACCTCGGCATCGCCGACACCCTGCCCGGCCAGCCACTCGACCGCCTGCGCGCGCGGCGGCAGCGCCATCGCGACGCTCTGGCAGCGGCTGCGGATCGTCGGCAACAGCGCGTCGGGCGCGGCGCAGCTCAGCACGAAACGCGCCACGCCGGCCGGCTCTTCGAGGGTCTTCAGCAAGGTGTTGGCTGAAATGGCGTTGATGCGCTCAGCCGGGTGCAATACGACGACCTTGACGCGCCCGCGCGCCGAGGTGGTCTGCGCGAAGGCCACCGCGGCGCGCACCGCCTCGACCTTGATCTCCTGGCTCGGCTTGGTCTTGGCGGCGCGCTCGGTGCTCTCGTCGCCGTCGGCGGCACCCCAGCCGAGCGGCTCCTGCAAGGCCTCGGGCAGCAGCACCAGCAGATCCGGATGCGAATGCGCCTGCACCAGCCGGCACGATGCGCAGACGCCGCACGGGCGTAATGTGTTCTCGGCGCCTGCGGTGCCCTCGACAGCCTCGCACAGCCAGGCCTGCGCCATAGTCAGCGCGAGCTCGAACTGGCCGACGCCTTGCGCGCCATGAAGCAACAGCGCATGCGCATGTTGCGATTGCAGGGTGCGCTGCAGCACCGGTGCGAGCCAGGGCAGCGGCAGCGTCCCATCGGGCCCTACCATGCGCGCGCCTCCAGCACCGCGGTAATCTGTTGCCAGACCGCGTCGCGCGGCAGCGATGCGTCGATGCGCGCGAAGCGCTCCGGCATTGCCGCGGCGCGGGCCGCATAGCCGCTGCGAACGCGCTCGAAGAATTCGAGGTCCTGCTGCTCGAAGCGATCGGCGGCGCGCGCCTGTGCGCGGCGCTCGGCGGCCAGTTGCGCCGGCAGGTCGAACCAGATCGTCAGGTCGGGCTGCAGCTCGCCATGCACCATCTGCTCGAGCCGCTCGAGCTGCTCGATCGGCGCGCCGCGGCCGAAGCCCTGGTAGGCGAAGGTCGCATCGGTGAAGCGGTCGCACAGCACGGTCTCGCCGCGCGCCAATGCCGGGTCGATGACCTGGCGGATGTGGTCGCGGCGCGCCGCGAACACCAGCAGGGTCTCGGTCAATACGTCCATCGTCGCGTGCAGCACCATGTCGCGCATGCGTTCGGCCAGCGGCGTGCCGCCGGGCTCGCGGGTGCACACGACGGTCGCGCCGGCGTGGCGCAGCCGCTGCGCGACCGCGTCGATGTGGGTCGATTTGCCCGCGCCGTCGATGCCTTCGAAGGTGATGAATCTGCCGCTCACGTCACTGCTGCCCCTGGTCGCCATTGGATGCGCCGCGAATCGGCATTCACTTGCCGCGCTGGTAGCGGCCGACAGCACGATTGTGGTCGGACAGAGTGTCGCTGAATTCGCTGCTGCCATCGCCGCGCGACACGAAGTAGAGCGCCTTGGTCGGATCGGGTCGCACCGCGGCCAGCAGCGACGCGCTGCCCGGCATCGCGATCGGCGTCGGTGGCAGCCCGGCGCGGGTGTAGGTGTTGTACGGCGTGTCGGCGAGCAGGTCGCGCTTGCGCAGGTTGCCGTCGAACGTGGCGCCCAGGCCGTAGATCACCGCCGGATCGGTCTGCAGCGGCATGCCCAGGCGCAGGCGGTTCACGAACACGCCGGCGATGCGGCCGCGGTCCGCGCCGACGCCGGTCTCCTTCTCGACAATCGACGCAAGCACCAGCGCTTCGTCGGCATTGCGCAGCGGAATGTCGGGCGCGCGCGCCTGCCAGGCGGCGTCGAGGCGCCGCTGCATCGCGCGGTAGGCGCGCTTGAGCACCGCGAGGTCGCTGCTGCCCTTGCTGTAGGCGTAGGTGTCGGGGTGGAAGCGGCCTTCCGGCGCGACGCCGGGCGCGCCGATCGCCTGCATGATCTGCTCATCGCTCAAGGCCGCGGTGGTCGGCTTCAGCGCATCGGCCTTCGCGAGCTCGGCGCGAAACTGCCGGAAGGTCCAGCCCTCGATCAGCCGCACCACGGCCATCGTCTCGTCGCCGCGCACCATCTTCTCGAGCAGCCCGATCGGGGTCACGCCGCGCGAGATCTCGTAGCTGCCAGCGCGGATCTTGCGCGCCTGGCCCGACCAGCGGAACCACTCGTACAGCAAGGTCGGCGATGCCTGCACGCCGGCCTGCACCCACGCCTGCGCGATGTCGCGCGGTGTGGTGCCGAGTTCGATCGAAAGCTCGACCGGATCGGTCGCGAGCGTCAGCGGCTTGTTCAACCACCACCACGCCGCCCCGCCGACCGCACCCGCGATCGCGAGCAGCACCAGAAGCGCCCACGCGCGCCAGCGTTTCATCGTCGCCGACAGCACACGCGCTGAAACCCCAAAACGACGCGACCCATGGGCGCTGATGATAATGGGCCATGGACACACGACTCGACGTTGATGGCGCTCTCCCGCTGGCGCACTGGGGCTTGATCCGGGCGCGCGGCGCCGATGCCGCCAGCTTCCTGCAGGGGCAGCTGACGAACGATGTGCTGCAGCTCGATGCGACGACGGCCCGCCTGGCCGGCTTCTGCTCGGCGAAGGGCCGGCTGCAGGCGAGCTTCGTGATCTGGAAACTCGCGCCCGACGACCTGCTGCTCGCCTGCGCGGCCAGCGTGCTGCCCGCGACCTTGAAGCGCTTGTCGATGTTCGTGCTGCGCGCACGCTGCAAGCTCAGCGACGCCGGCGCCGAGTTCGCGCTGCACGGCATTGCCGGCGCGAGCGCGCGCGACCTGATCGGCGACACGCCGGTGTGGGGCCGGCGCGAGATCGCGGGCGGCTCGCTGCTGCGGCTGCCCGATGCCGATGGCGTCGCGCGCTGCATGATCGCGCTCGCCGCGGGTGCCGCGCTGCCGGCGCTGCCCGTGCTGGCACCCGATCGCTGGCGCGAGCTCGAGGTGCGCAGCGGCATCCCGCTGATCGAGGCTGCCACCGCCGACCAGTTCGTGCCGCAGATGCTCAACTACGAAATCATCGGCGGCGTCGATTTCAGGAAGGGTTGCTATCCGGGTCAGGAGATCGTTGCGCGCAGCCAGTACCGCGGCACGATCAAGCGACGCATGTTCCTGTTCGAGGCCGACGCGGCGCTGGCCGCCGGCCAGGAGGTGTTCCACAGCGGCGACGCCGCCCAGCCGGCCGGCATGGTCGTGAATGCGGCACCGCTGCCCGGTGCGGGCGCGGTCGCCCTGGTGGAAGTGAAATTGGCCGCGATCGACACGGGCGAGCTGCGTGCCGGCGCACCCGACGGCGCCTTGCTGCGGCGCTGCGAGCTGCCCTACGAGCTGCCGCTCGACGCCACCCTGCCGGGTTAATGCGCCGCGCCGCCCGCGGGCCGTTGATGCGCAACCCGCGCCCCACCCTCGCCCACATCGTCGCCGCATGTGCCTGGTAGCGCTCGCGATCGACCAGAGTCGCCGCTTTCCGCTGGTCGTCGCATCGAACCGCGACGAATATTTCAAGCGGCCCGCGGCACGCATGGCGTGGTGGACACCCGCCCCCGGCGCGCCGGCGGTGCTGAGCGGGCGTGACCTCGAGTCAGGCGGGACCTGGCTCGGGCTGACCGCGCAGGGCCGGATGGCACTCGTGACGAACGTGCGCGGCGGCCCGGCCGTCGATGCGAGCGCGCCGACGCGCGGCCGCATCGTCACCGACTGGCTGGCGGGCCGCGACCCGACCGGGCATTTCTGGATGCGCACCGCGCTGTCCGGCTACAACGGTTTCAACCTGATCGCCGCGGACTTCCGCGACGGCGAATGCTTCTGGGCCTCGAACACCGGCGCGCATCCGGTTCGCCTCGGCCGCGGCCTGCACGGCCTGTCGAACGGCACGCTCGATGCGCCGTGGCCGAAGGTGCTGGCGCTCAAGGCCAGTCTGCGGGCCGGGCTGAAGACGGCGGCATCGGCCGATGCACTGGCCGCGCAGCTGTTCGCGGCGCTGGCCGATCGCTCGGTGGCGGCCGACGACGCCTTGCCGCGCACCGGCATCCCGCTGACCTGGGAACGCACCCTGTCGTCGGCCTTCATCCGCACGCCCGACCAGGCCTACGGCACGCGTTGCTCGACCCTGGTCGTCACCGAACGCATCGGCCGCCAGCTGCTCACGCATGTGTTCGAGCGCAGCTTCTCGGCGGGCGGCGGCGTCGCCTTGCTGCGCCGCACGGCGCTGCGCCACTGGCCGCCGCGCTACGGCGATGACGGCGCGGCGCCGGTGCCGGCCGAGCCGGGTGTGGTCAGCGACGCCGAGTGGCCGTCGGATGCGCCCGAGGCTGCGGTGCGCACCAAGCGAACCCGCGTGCGAAGCCTGCTCAAGCCGCTCGACGGCAGTCGCCGCGCGCGCTGATGCCGGACACGGACAGTCCCTGCGGAGTGTCCGTGCCTGCGGAAGGCCAACGGCCTCTGGCAGTTGGCGGCCCGGCGCTCGCCTATGCGGCTGGGGGCGGATTGGCGCGGCCGCGGCCTACAGCGCCCGCGTCATCTCGATGTGCGCGATGCCCGCTTCCTCGAACACCGCGCCGCGCGCGTTGAATCCGGCGCGGCTGTAGAACGGCGCGGCACTCAACTGCGCATGCAGCACGACCTCGGTGTCGCCGCGGTCGCGCGCCGCCTGCAACAGCGCATCGAGCACCGCCCGGCCGACGCCTGCGCCGCGCACCGCCTGGCTCGACGCCATCCGCCCGATGCGCGCGAGCTGCGGTGCCGGCTGCAGGAGGCGGCCGGTCGCGAGCGGCAAGCCGAGGCGGTTGAACGCAACGGCATGCACGCATTGCGCATCGGCCTCGTCCCATTCCATCTCGATCGGGATCTTCTGCTCGACGATGAAGACCTCGCTGCGGATCGCCTTCGCGGCCGCACCGAGCGTCGCCCAATCGCCGACGCGCACATCGAGCATCGACTCGCCGGCCTCGAAGCCGAGCAGCACCTCGCGCAGCGCCTGCGGCACCGGCTTCGAGGTCTGCTCTCGCGGGTCGGCGAAGACGTAGACGAGTTCGCCGCCGACCAGCAGCTGGTCCTGGCGGAACACTGCGCCGCGGAACAGGATCGACGAGTTGCCGATGCGCTCGCAACGCATGCCGATGTCGAGCATGTCGTCGTAGCGTGCCGACGCGAGATAGTCGACGCTCGCCTTGCGCACGAACAGATCGCCGTCGAGCGCATGCATCGTCTGCGCGTAGGGCAGCGCCAGCGCCCGCCAGTAGGCCGCGATCGCGGTGTCGAAGTACATCAGGTAGTGGCCGTTGAAGACGATCTTCTGGGCATCGATCTCGGCCCAGCGCACCCGCAGACGATCGAAGAACCGGAATTCGTTGCGTG
>Ga0207648_10002371_pt1 | contig 20305 bp, 12 predicted proteins | sample KBSMisM32_FD_184310 | JGI IMG/M metagenome (GOLD analysis project Ga0207648, IMG submission 184310) | Miscanthus rhizosphere microbial communities from Kellogg Biological Station, Michigan, USA - KBS Miscanthus M3-2 (SPAdes) (version 2) | ecosystem: Host-associated > Plants > Roots >...
GGCCCCGACGGCGCCTACGGCCATCCCGATCACGTGGCCATTTCCCAACTCACCACGGCTGCCGCCGTTGCCGCGGCCGACGCGTCGTCCGACGGTCCCGGCCTCGCCGGCCTCGCGCCACACGCGATCAGCAAGCTCTATTACCTCGCCTGGCCGCAGTCGACGTGGGCCGCCTACGAGGCGGCGTTCAAGAAGCTGGCCTCGGTCGTCGACGGCGTCGAGCGGCAGGCGTCGCCGTGGCCCGAGTGGGCGATCACGACGATGCTCGACACGCGGGAGTTTTCGTCGATTGCCTGGAGCGCCGTCTCCTGCCACGAGTCACAGGTCGCCGCGTACGAAAAGCTCGCGCAGCTGCCGGATCGCCATCGTGAAATGATCTGGGGGCGGCAGTCGTTCTATCGCGCCTTCAGCACCGTCAACGGCGGCCGTACCCGGGAAACCGATCTCTTCGAAGGGATTCACCGGTGACCGACACTGACCGCCGCGCCGCCGTCGCGCTGGACGCCAACGCGTTCCGCGCGGCCGGCCATCGCCTCGTCGATCAGATCGCGGAGTATCTCGAGCGGCTGCCGCACGGCCCGGTCACGCGCGACGCGACCCCCTCTGCGATCCGCCAGGCGCTCGATCTCGACGGTCCGCTGCCGGAGACGGGCGCCGATCCCGCGCGGCTGCTCGACGAGACCACGCGCCTGCTGTTCGAGCATTCGCTCTTCAACGCCCATCCGCGCTTCTTCGGCTATATCACCGCGCCGCCGGCGCCGATCGGCATCCTCGGCGATCTGCTGGCGTCGGCCGTCAACGCCAACGTCGGCGCGTGGACGCTGTCGCCGGCCGCGACCGAAGTCGAAGCGCAGACGGTGCGGTGGATCGCCTCGTTCATCGGCTATCCCACGGATTGCGGCGGTCTGCTGGTGAGCGGCGGCAACATGGCGAACATCGTCTGCTTCATGGCGGCCCGGGCCGCGTGCGCCGCCGCCGCGCAGGACGGCTGGAACGTGCGCGAGCAGGGTGTGGCCGCGGGACGCGCAATTCGCGTCTACGGATCGGCCGAGACGCACACGTGGCTGCAGAAGGCAGCGGATCTCGGCGGACTCGGCACGGCGTCGATCCGCTGGATCCGGACCGACGCGCAGCTGCGGATGGATCCCGCGGAGCTGCGGCGCCATCTGGACGCCGACCGGGCAGCGGGCGACATCCCGTGCCTCGTCGTCGGCACCGCCGGATCGGTGAGCACGGGGGCGATCGATCCGCTGCCGGAGATCGCGGCGATCTGCCGCGAGCGCGGCGTGTGGTTTCACGTCGACGGCGCGTACGGCGGGTTCGCGGCCGCGGTTCCCGACGCGCCCGAGGATCTTCGCGCACTCGCCGGCGCCGATTCGCTGGCCGTCGATCCGCACAAGTGGCTCTACGCGCCGCTGGAAGCCGGGTGCGCGCTGGTCCGCGACGCCGACGCCCTGCGTGCGGCCTTCGCCTACCATCCCCCGTACTACCACTTCAGCCAGGAGCGGGCGACCAACTACGTCGACTACGGCCCGCAGAACTCGCGCGGCTTCCGCGCGCTGAAGGTGTGGCTGGCGCTGCGCCATGCCGGGGCCGCGGGCTACCGGCAGGCGATCGCCGACGACATCCGGCTGTCGCGGGCGATGGCGGACGCGGTGGCGTCGCACCGCGAGTTCGAGCTGCTCACGCAGTCGCTGAGCATCACCACCTTCCGCTACGTGCCGCCCGACCTGCGGTCGACGCTGAACGAGCCGGCGGTGCAGCGGCACCTCGACGCGCTCAACCGCGAGCTGCTCGATCGGCTGCAGCGCGGCGGAGAGCTGTTCGTCTCGAACGCGGTCATCGGCGGCCGCTACGCGCTCCGCGCCTGCATCGTCAACTTCCACACCACGGCCGCGGATGTCGCCGCGGTGCCGGAGATCGCCGCGCGGGTGGGACGCGCGGTCGACGCGGAGCTGCGGCAGGCGAACTCCGAGCTGCGCTAGTCGTCCCGGTCGTTGCCGCCGCCGACGGTCCCCAGTTTGCGCGAGTGCCGTGCCTGCGCCTCCTCGACAGAGTGAGAGCTGGTAAGGTCGGTCTCCTTCTTCGCCATCTCGACCAGCTGACGGAAGTGCTGGTGCAGGATGCGCAGCTCCTGCTCGCTCAGGTCCTCGACGTCGATCAGCCGGTTGCTCGCTCCCTTCTTCGAGGCGACCAGCTCGTTCAGCTTGAGCTGCACCGCCATCGACTCCTTGTTCTGCGACCGCTGGATGAGAAAGACCATCAGGAACGTGACGATGGTGGTCGCGGTGTTGATGACGAGCTGCCAGGTGTCCGAGAAGCCGAAGATCGGTCCGGTCACCAGCCACACGATGATGAGGAGCACGGCGAACGAGAAGCCGAGCGTGCTGCCGGTGACGGCAGTGGCCCAGGACGAGAACGCTTCCAGGCGGCGGCCGAACGAGTTGCGACTCCGAGGCATGGGTCCGATCCTCCCGTGCCTGAAGATCTTAGCCGCTCTAGCGCTTCGGCATGCCGTCGCCCGTGTGTGGCAGCCGCGCCTCCGAGTCCAGCAGGAACGTGCCCGACACCACGATCCGCTCGCCGGAGGTCAGCCCGTCCAGGATTTCGATGCGACCGCCGCCGCGCCAGCCGGTCTTCACGCGGCGCGGATGGAAGACGCCGCTGCGCTCGACCCGCTCGACGAAGACGAGTTGCTCGAGCCCGGCGTCGCGGACGGCGTCCGCCGGCACCAGCAGCGCGTCGGCGCCGCCGACGTGCAGGTCGACGTCGACCGGCATGCCGGGGCGGAGCACGTAGCCGGGATTGTCGGCGTCGATGCGCACGCGGACCGCCTGCGTCGCCGAGTCGAACTGCGGCATCACCTGGCTGCTGACGCGCGCGCCGGCGATCTCGCCGCGGCCCGGGACGCGCACCGTCGCCTCCATGCCCGGGGCGACGACTGCGGCCTCGCGGCCGAACACGTCCGCCATGATCCAGACGCGGCTGAGATCGGCGACGCGATACAGCTCGCGGCCGCGATCGACCGTCTGGCCCGCGGTCACGCTGCGCGCCAGGACGAACCCGTCCGCCGGCGCGAGGATCCGGATCGCCGGAGGGATCCGCCTGGCCAGCGCGACTTCGTCGAGCTGCGCCTTCGACACGCCGAGGGTGCGCAGGCGATCGACGCTGAGGTCGAGCGTCGCCTCCGCCGCGGCGATCTGCGCCTCGTTGTCGCCCGCACTCTTCGATCGCGCGAGCAGATCGAGGGCGACGAGGTAGCCCTGGAACGGCGACCGCAGATCGGGCGCCGAGACCGTGCCCAGCCACTGGTCCTTCCGCACGCGGCTGCCGGTCGTGACGTCCGACAGCTCGCGCACGTACCCGGTGATCCCCGCGTCGATCCGGTAGGAGCGCGTTTCGTCGGCGGCGACGCGTCCGTACACGCGCAGGCGATCGACACCCGCCGCGCGTTCGACCGTTGCGACTCGGATGCCCATCGCCTGCTGCATGCCCGCGCTGACGCGGACCGCCGGCTCGGCTTCGGGTGATTCCCCTTCGTAGACCGGCACCAGGGCCATGCCGCAGTCCGGCGCCGTGCCCGGCGACTGTGACGTATAGCGCGGGTGCATCGGATCGACGTAGTAGAGGACCGCTCGCCCGGGGCGGCTCTCGGCGATCGCCGCCGGCGCGCGGTAGCGCCCCGCGGCGAAGCCGGCGCCGAAGATCGCCAGCACGACGAGACTGACCAGCCCGCGTTTCATGGCCGGCTCCTTACGAGAGGATCTTGTCGACGATCTGCCACCCGAACATCATCGAGTGATCCTCGTGCGCCAGGTTGTGGCAGTGCGCGACGTACTTCGCGGTCACGCTGCTCTGCGCCTGCGCGCGCGTCGGGAACGTGCGGAAGTTGCGGTAGATGACCACTTCCTCGCCCGGTCCGAGGTTGATCGTGTCTTCCTTGGCGAACACGTCGTCCCCGCCGACGTTGGTGACCGCGTTGTAGCGCACGCCGTTCTTCTCGATGATGCGATGCTCCTCCTGGTGGAAGTGCATCGGGTGCACCCAGCCGCCGCCGCCGTTGCGGACCGTCCAGATCTCGGGCTGACCCTTCTGCGGAGAGGCGAGCGGCGTGCAGACCTGGAACGGCCGATCGTTGATCGCCCACTCGAACTCTTCGTTCAGCGCACTCTGCACGGGATCGTCGGTGAGATTGCCCGACGTGCCGCCGCGCTGCAGCTCGAAAGTTCGATGCCGCAGCTTCGCCAGCGCCGCGTCGCTGAAATCGATCGCCGGCAGCGCCCGCAACTGGCGCGGGATCAGCTGTCCGGCGGCGTTCACGAACGGCAGGCTGTTGTCGAGGACGCTGGGCTCGCGCTCGATGACGATCTTCAGGACCGGCACCTTGTAGTCCGGGTCATCGCTGTCCGGCTTGCGGCCGTCGAGCATCTGCATCGTGTTGACCAGGTAGATTTCGTAGCTCTTCGTCGCCTGGTCCTTCTGGGCGTCGATGTACTGGCGGAAGTCGAGCACCACTTCCTTCCGCCGCGACGGCCAGAGCTGGATCGCGTCGCGCATCTGCGGCTGGGGCAGCAGCCCGCCTTCGCTGGAGATCTGGACGAACGACAGGCAGCGCTGCCCGTCGGGCAGCAGCCATTGCCCCTGCGTGCCGCGCGCCGCCACGGGCCCGCGCGACGACTTCATCAGCACGAAGTTGTAGACCCGCGCGATCGAGGCGTCGAGGAAGCGGAAGCGGTAGCGGCGCTGCTTCACCCGCAGCACCGGGAACGCCTTGCCATTCACCGTGAAGATGTCGCCGACGAAGCCGTGGTTGGGATAGTGCTTGAAGAACTTCTGGCCCCACTGGCCGTACTCTCCGCAGCCGACGTGGAAATCGTGGTGCGGCGTGACGCCGTCGTCGATCGCCAGATCGTGAAGGATGATCGGAATGTCGTAATCCATCGCGAACGTCCGGCCGACGGTGCGGCGCACGCCGGGCAGCCGCAGGCCGCGTCCCTCGTCGCCTGGATCGAGCGTGGGTGTGCCCGAGCGCGTGCGATTGCGATCGTCCGGCGATTCCTCGTCGTAGATCGGGTAGAAGCCGACGAGCCCCTTGTAGACGTTCGCGCCGGTGTAGGCCTCGTAGTGGTCGTGAAACCATAGCGTCGACTGCTTTTCGCTGTCGTCGCCCTCGGGCGGCCAGTTCAGGTACAGGTTGTCGACCCATTCGCCGGGACCGAAGCCCTCCGGTCTGAAATGCGGATTGCCGTCGCTTTCCGGCGCGGTGTGGCCGTTGTGCAGGTGCACGAGGAATTGACCTTTCGGCGAACCGAACGACTCGGGACGCACGGGCCCCTTGACGATCTCGTTCTTGAAGCGGACGACGACCGGCTGCCCGTATCGCGCGTTGATCATCGAACCGGGGAACGTGCCGTTGAAGCTCCAGATGTCGCTGGGCGGCAGGTCCAGCGGTCCCGGCTGGCGGCCCGGCGCGACCACGTCCTGACCGAGCGCGTTGATCGGCTGCACCTTCGAGCTCGTCCACTTGTGCGTGGCGTTTTGTAAGCGCACCAGGTAGTGGACGGGCTCGGGCAGCGGCTTGCCGTCCGCCGCCTTGATGTCCGACGGCCAGAGCGAATGCGTGCAGGTGCCGTCCGAGGACTGGCAGCCCGCCGCGGCGCTCGGTCTCGGCAGGCCGAGCGCGTCCCAGGCCTCGGGCCCGGCCAGGGGTTGCAGCGGTTGGGGAATCGGCAGGTCGTCGACAAAGGGCGTGAGGATGAACGGGCTGGTGGGGAAGAACTCGGTGTCGACCTTCTGTCCGGTGCACGGAGACTCGGCGAGCAGCGCCGGGTCAGCCTTGAAGTCGCACGAGGCCTGCTGGCCGGCGGATGCGTTCGCCGACGGGAATTCGGCCGCCGCGCCAATCAGCGCCGCGCCGCCGTACTTCAGCATTGCCCGTCGATCGAACCGAAGTCCGTTTTTGGTGTCCATACTCTCGCCTCCTCCGCCTCGCGGGATCGCGACCGGAAAAACAAAAAGGCCCATCGCGCAAAGGGCCTCTATGCGCTGTGGGCCTCGACGTATGACGGCCTCTGGGGCCTGGTTCCCGGACGTGCAGCCGGCGGGGTCAGCCGCCGACCGAGTAGTTCATGACCTTACAGTGGGCGCACTTGATTTCCAGACGCTTCCCCGGCCGCAGGGCCGATTCTTCGATCTTCTGCAACAGCCGCCGGCACCTGACACACCGCATCTCCACCCATCGGATGGTTGCCCGTTGCCCCGGCTGCTCGAACGACAGAGGCATCGCAGTTACCTCCTTCGCCGAAACCGATCGGTCCGATGCCGTAACATCGTTCCTGCCTGACAAAGTGTCAAGGGCTAAAGTACGAAATTTGTGATTGGCTGGTTGAGCTTAGCGGAAAGTCTTCCGAACGCGGACTTACTCAATGAGGGCAGCGATGGATCGACGAGCGTTCCTGACGATGACGCTGGGGGCTTCGGCGCTGGCAGCCCTGCAGGCGGACGGGACGGTCCGGGGTCAGACCCGGGTCAGACCCGTGTCTGACCCGCGTCTGCCCCCTGGTGTCGCCGGCGTGGCGTGGACACAGTGGGGAGGTCCGCATCGCAACTTTCAGACCGAGGCGAGCGGCCTGCGTGATACCTGGCCCGCGTCGGGCCCGCGCGTCATGTGGAAGCGTGCGCTCGGCGAAGGCTACTCATCGCCGTCGGTCGAGAACGGCGTCCTCTACACGATCTACGGCCGCCCCAGGGAAGAAGTCGTCATCGCGGCCAGCGCCGAGACCGGCAAGACGCTGTGGGAAGCCGGCAATGCGATGACGTTCCAGAGCGACGCGGCGCAGGAGATGGGCAACGGCCCCTATTCGACGCCGCTCGTCGTCGGCGATCGGCTCTTCACGACCGGCGTCGCCGGACGCCTGCAGTGTCTCGACAAGAAGACGGGGAAGGTGCTCTGGGTCCAGGAGCTGTGGCGTGACCACGGCGGCTCGCGCCTGATGTACGGGTACGCCTCGAGCCCGATCGCCTTCCGCGATCTCGTGATCGTCCCCGTCGGCGGACGCGGCAAGGCGTTGATGGCGTTCCAGCAGGGGGACGGCAAGGTCGCCTGGTCGCACAACGATCTCGGCAACGTCTACTCGTCGCCGCTGCTGATCGATCTCGGCGGCCTCGAGCAGCTCGTGGCGGTGCTCGACGGCGCGGTGCTCGCCGTCAACCCGCACAACGGCGATCCCCAGTGGCAGGTGCCGTTCAAGGCCGGCTACTCGATCGCGATCGCCACGCCGGTCTTCGGGCCCGGGAACCTGATCTTCGTTTCCGCCGAGTACGACGCGGGCGCCAAGGCGATCGAGCTGAAGCGCAACGGCCTGCAGACGGCGGCGACGGAGTTGTGGAGCTCGAACCGGCTGCGGCTCCACAACGGGAACGCCATGCTGATCGACGGGACCCTCTACTTCTCGAGCGGCGGCAAGGGCAGCCAGGCGATCCTGAGCGCGGTGGACGCGCGAAGCGGCAAGATCCACTGGCAGGAGCGCAGCATCCAGAAGGCGACGTTCGTGTGGGCGGATGGGAAGCTGATTACGCTGGATCAGGATGGCAACCTGATGATTGCCCATCCTTCTCCAGCCGGGTTCAAGATCTCGGCGCAGGCGCCGCTGCTGTCGCATTTGTCGTGGACGCCACCGGTCCTCGTGGGCACCCGCGCCTACCTCCGCGATCGACGCGACCTGATGGCCGTCGATCTCGGGTAAAGCCTACTTCTGCGGCTCGCGGCCGAACGCGCCGCCGACCTTGTGCGCCGCGGGCATCCCGCGATCGGGATACTTCGATTCCGCTTCCTTCTGCGCGATGGAACGGCTGCCCGCCTTGTGCGAGGTGTGCCGGTCGCGGCTGTTGTCCAGAGGCTCTTCGCCGACGCGCCCGGCCGCGTCTTCCGGCGGCGGCGATCCGACGTTCTGCGGCGGATGCTCGCCGCGCTCCTGTGCCTCTTGACCCGCCGTTTCCCTGTTGCTGATTCCCGTTGCGGCATCCGGACGCTTGACGTCAGACGCGTCGTCCCGCGAATGCTCTGCCATACGCACCACCCCTTCTGTTCGTCGTGCTCTCTTGCCACGAAATCGTGCAACAGCCATTCCCGTGGACTGACGCCTCAGGCTGCGCCCCGAAGGGGCCCGCCGGTTGAGGTAAGATAGTTGCTCCCCCCTTAACCGAGAGGTGAGCGAAATGAGCCGTCGGAGCCTTCGACCGATCCTTGCGTCTATCGGTGTCGTCACAGCGATCTGCCTGCTGACCGTCCGCGAGGGCAGCGCGCAGCGGCAGCCGCCGATCGCGAAATTCCAGGCGGAAGCGATGGATACGTCGAGCCCCACACCGCAGCGGGTCGGGAAGATCGAGATCGACATCGAGCACTGGTCGAAGGACGGCGTCGGCGAACAACTGGGCGCCGCCGTCGAGGGGGGGGCGGCCAAGCTGCTCGACGCGCTGAAGAGTGCGGGGAATCCCACCGGCGTGATCATCAGCCCCGGCCTGCAGGGGCTTGGCGCCCGCGCCCGCGAGCGCCGCTCGCAGTCGCTGCTCTACGCGCGCGACATCAAGACCGCGGCCGGCCGGCAGGTCGTCGTCGCGACCGACGAGCACCTCGGGTTCGCCGAGCCGTCGCGCGAACGGACCCGCTCGGAAGCGAACGAGTTCACGATCATCGACATCCGTTTCGGCGCCAACGGCAAGGGCGTCGGCAAGATTGCGCTCGCCGATCACGTCACCTACAACAAGCAGACGAAGTCGATCGAGATCTCGGGCTACGACAAGCTTCCGGCGAGCCTGGTCGACGTCACGGTGCCGCCGGCGCCCCCCGCGCCGAAGCACTAGCAAGCTGGCACCAAAGACCCATTCCCATCCCTCGAACACTGTCTTAGGCTCACGCGAGTCCTGACAGATTGTTCGAGGGTCAATTGGCGAACACCTCTCCATCGTTCGCTCGGCTGTGGGTGACGCGTGTCATGTCGGCGCTGCTCGTGTGCGCCGGCGCCGTCGCGCTCGCCCCGGCGATTGCCCATCATGACGAAGCGGCGTTCTCGTTCCTCTCGAACGCGTGCGCCGTGACCACACCCGCGTCCGGTCAGGCCGCGCTCACCGGCGGCGCACTCGCGCCGGAAGCGCCCGACTCCACCGACGACGACGACGACGACGGCGACGAAGAACTCCCCGGGGGCGGCGTCGTGCTGCCCACGGTGCATGTCACATCGTCGCCAATCGTGGTCGCGTTCGTGGCCCAGGCCGGCGATCCCGTCATCCGTACGGCCATCGTCGACGCGCATTCGCTGCGCGCCCCTCCGCAGTAGTCTCCTGATCTCCCGTCCGTAAGGCCGCGTCCGAGCGACGCGCGCCTGCTCCCGTCCACGCGGCGGCCACCGCTACGGCCCGCTCGCGTACGACGCGCTCGTCCGCCGTCCTGGCGGATGGCGCGCCGCGACCCGTCGATCGTTCACCCGCACTCGTAACCGACAACACGGCCATCGGCTTCGACCAAGCCGCGCGGCCGGAGGTGTGCTCGCGCACGCCGGCGTGCCCACGCACGCCCCGAAACTGGAGGAACTATGTACGCACGCAGATCGATGACTTGCCGGCGCACGCGCCTGGCAAGGCCGCTGGCGATCGTGATGACGATCGCCACGGCGCTGATGACCAACGGCGCCCCATTTCTGACGACGAGCGTGAGCGCGCAGCAACAGGTCGCGCCCGTCGGCAACGGGTTCGTCATCAACGATGACGACCTCCGGTTCATCTTCAAGCAGATACAGGTCGCGCAAGCCCACGCCGCCGGTGGGACGCTTCTCGGACCCGGGCCGAACCAGGTCAACTCCCAGGCGGCCCCGAACGGCGATCCCCAGCTGCCGATGGGCCTCCGCACCGTCGACGGCTCGTACAACAACCTTGTCCAGATCCCCGACCAGCACATGTTCGGCGCCGCCGACCTGCCGTTTCCCCGCAAGACGAGCTCGGTGTTCCGCGACGCGCAGCCGCTGCCGTTCGATCCGGACGGCCCTGGCCCGCAGGCCGCGGGGCAGCCGACCTCCTACAAGCAGAAGGGCGGGTTCGTCGCCGACTCACAGCCGCGCATGATCAGCAACCTGATCGTCGACCAGTCGTCGAAGAACCCGGCGGCCGTGGCCGCCGCGGCGAATCCCTGCGGCTCGGGCGGTTTCGTGTGCCCGGGCGCCCAGCCACCGGATCCGACGACCGGGGAGCTGTTCATCCCGAACATCACGCCGAACTTCGGTCTCGGCGCGCCGTTCAACCTGATGTTCACGTTCTTCGGTCAGTTCTTCGACCACGGGCTCGATCTCGTGACCAAGTCGGGCGGCACCGTGCTCATCCCGCTCCAGCCCGACGACCCGCTCTTCGTGCCGGGCAGCCCGACCAACTTCATGGCCGTCACGCGCGCCCAGAACCTGCCCGGTCCGGACGGGATTCTCGGCACCGCGGACGACATCCAGGAAGGCACCAACACGACGACGCCGTGGGTCGATCAGAACCAGACCTACACGTCGCATCCGTCGCACCAGGTGTTCCTGCGCCAGTACGCGCTGAACGCGCAGGGGAAGCCGGTGCAGACGGGCAAGATGCTCGACGGGGGACACTGCGCGCCGCGTCCGACCGGCATCCCCGGCGATCAGATCTGCAACATCGGCAACTGGAGCGATGTGAAGCACCAGGCGAGCACGATGCTGGGGATCCGGCTCGCCGACCAGGACATCTTCGACGTGCCGCTGCTCGTCACCGACCCGTACGGCCACTTCAAGCCCGGGGCGAACGGCTTCCCGCAGCTGGTCCTCAACAACGGCCAGTTCCTCGAGGGCAACCCCGCGGCCAACGCCGGCCAGGGCGTGACGATCCCCGCAAATGCGCTCCATACCGGGCACGCATTCCTGAACGACATCGCGCACAACGCGGTGCCGAACCCGGGCCTGACGCCGGATCTCGACACGACGATCTGCAACTTCCGGACGGTGCCGTCGTGTCAGCCGCCCGGGACCTATGACGACGAGCTGCTCGGCGCGCATTTCGTGACTGGTGACGGCCGCGGTAACGAGAACATCGCGCTGACGGCGATTCACCAGATCTTCCACGCCGAGCACAACCGCCTGGTGGCCTACATCGACAAGCAGATCAACACCGTCCTGACGCCGGCGGAAATCGCCGCGTGGAAGGCGGTCGATGCCCCGTCGGGCTGGGACTACGGGGAACGGCTCTTCCAGGCGGCGCGCTTCGGCACCGAGATGCAGTACCAGCACCTCGTGTTCGAGGAGTTCGCCCGCCGGATGCAGCCGCTGGTCAATCCGTTCCTCGGCGGCATCACGTCGATCAACCCGGCGATCTCCGCCGAGTTCGCGCACACCGTCTACCGCCTGGGTCACTCGATGCTGCCCGAGCGCGTACCCCGGCTCAACGCGGACGGCTCGGACAACTCGCTCCGGTTGTTCGACGCGTTCCTGAACCCGGAGAACTACAACAACGGCGGCGCGGCGGGCGACCTGACTGCCGACAAGGCGGCGGGCGCGATCATCCGCGGCCTGTCGCTGACGGTCGGTAACGAGATCGACGAATTCGTCACCTCGTCGGTGCGGAACACGCTCGTCGGCCTCCCGCAGGACCTCGCGGCCATCAACCTCGCCCGCGGCCGCAGCGAAGGCATCCCGCCGCTGAACGAAGTGCGCCGGCAGCTGTTCGAGCAGACCAAGGACGCATCCCTGCAGCCGTACGCGAACTGGTTCGAGTTCGGGCTGCAGCTCAGGCACTTCGACTCGCTGGCGAACTTCGTCGCCGCCTATGGCACGGATCCGACCATTACGAGCGCGACGACGGTGGCGGCCAAGCGCGCCGCCGCACAGGCGCTCGTCACCGCCAACGGGCCGTTCATGGCCGCCCCCGCCGCGACCAGCGGGCTCAACGACGTGGACTTCTGGGTCGGCGGACTGGCCGAGAAACAGGCGGTGTTCGGCGGCCTGCTCGGATCCACCTTCAACTACATCTTCGAGCACCAGCTCGAGGACCTGCAGAACGGCGACCGCTTCTACTACCTGCAGCGGACCGACGGCCTGAACTTCCGGTTCCAGCTCGAAGGCAACTCCTTCGCCGAGCTGATCCGCCGCAACACCGATCTCGGCGCCACCATGTCGAAGATCTTCGACACCGCCGATTTCAACTTCGACGCCACCACCCTCACCGGGACCGCCACGATCCCGCTCGCCAACGGCACGTTCCTGATCACCGAGGCGGACGGCACGAAGCTGTTCTTCGACCCGCTGCACAAGGGCATGAACGTCATGTTCAACGGCGGCCCAGGCGACGACCGGCTGCAGGGGGATGTCGGTGACGACACGCTCTACGGCAACGGCGGCAACGATCGGCTGTCGGGCGGGGAAGGCAACGACGAGCTGATCGGCGGCGACGGCGACGACATCCTGTTCGGCGGCCCGGGCGACGACATCCTCAAGGGCGGCCCCGGCAACGACGCGATCAGCTCCGGTCCCGGCTTCGGCGGCGACATCGTCATCGGCGGCGAGGGGAACGACTTCCTGCTCGGCGGCGACGACGGCGTCGAGTACTTCGCCGGCGGCGGCGACGACATCATCGTCGACGGCGCGCAGCGCGCCGAAGGCATGTTCGGCGGCCCCGGCGACGACTGGATCTACGACGGCGACGGACACGACGGCGGCATCTTCGGCGATGACGGCAACGTGTTCGACCTGCTCGCCGGTCTCAACCAGGTCGGCGGCGACGACGTGCTCGGCGGCGGACCCGGCCAGGACAATCACTGGGGCGAGGGAGGCGACGACGTCTTCCTGATGTCCGAAGGCAGCAACAAGTTCTTCGGCGACTATGGGTTCGACATCTTCACGATGCGGGGATGGCCGGCGCCAGGGGAAATCGACCTGAGCTTCCTGCCGCCTCCCGGCGTGATCCTGAATTTCAACAACCTGGCCAACATGTATCGGTTCGTGGACGGTGCGTCGGGGTGGAATTTCAACGACCACATCGTCGGCGACGACAACACGGCGGATCCGGCCGCGCCGGTCGAGATCCGGCTACAGCCGCAGATGGCGTTGACGGAGGAGTACGCCGCGAAGGTCGCGGGACTCCGCGACCTGATCGTCAACGGCTTCGGCATCACGCCGACCGACGCGCCGATCAACTTCTTCACCAACGCGGGTGGGGAGCCGGGAACGCTGGCCTACACGCGGCACGAGCTGTGGATCGGCGGCAACCTGCTGCTCGGCGGGCTGGGCAGCGACACCATCGAGGGGCGCGGCGGCGACGACCTGATCGACGGCGATGCCTGGTTCAACGTCCAGCTGAGGGCGGTGCTGAACGACGGCACCGTGAAGCTGGTCGACGATCCGCGGCTGCTCGTCGACGACGTGTTCTCCGATCCGCAGCGGCTCAACCCGGGCCACATCTCGATCGTGCGCAGCATCGTGCAGCCGGCCAACGTGCCGCCGCCCGACTGCGGCGCGACGACGCCGCTGAACTGCGACACGGCGGTGTTCTCGGGTCCGCTGGCCGACTACTCGATCCAGATCAACCCGAACGACACGCTGACGGTGATTCACGTCGCCGGCAAGGGGAACTTCAAGGCCCCGAGCAACGACGGAACCGACATCCTGCGGAACATCGAGCAGCTGAAGTTCTCGGATGTCACGATCCCGGCGCCGCAGCCGGCGAGGAACCGCGTGCCCAACGTGATCGGGCTGACGCCAGACGCAGCGGCGGCGGCGATCACGGCGGCGGGTCTGAGGGTCGGTGCCACCACCACCGGCAGGGCGCTGCCGGCAAACCCGGTCCCGATCGGCGACATCGTGAACCAGAGTCCGCTCGGCGGCACGCTGGTCGCGCGGGGAACCGCCGTCGATCTGGTGACGTCGACGGGCCTGGAGACGCCGAACGTCGTCGGTCTGCCGTATCCCGGTGACGCGACGACCGGCGCCGTGCACAACCTGGCCGAGTTCACCCTGGTCGTCGGGACGGTCACCAACCAGTTCAGCACCACGGTGCCGGCGGGCCTGGTCATCAGCCAGGATCCGGCGGCGGGTACGGGTGTTAACGCGGGGACGGCCGTGAACCTCGTCGTGTCGCTCGGACCGCCGCTCGTGCAGGTGCCGGCGGTGGTCGGCCTGACGCAGGCCGCGGCCACAACGGCGATCACCAATGCGGGCCTGACGGTCGGCATCGTGACGACGGCCGCCAGTGAAACGGTCCCGTCCGGCAGCGTGATCAGCCAGACACCGGCGAGCCCCGGCACCGCGCCGCAGGGGAGCGCCGTCAACCTGGTGATCTCCACCGGCACCGGCGGCCCCGCGATCACCATTACGGTGAAGAAGAACTCGGGGACGCCGAACACCACGATCGTGAGCCCGGCCTTCACTCCGGGCGCGCAAACGCTGCTGGTGGCGATGATCTCGGCTGACGCACCGAGCACCGGTGCCAACACCATCGTCAACAACATCACGAACACCGGTACCGCGCTGGCCTGGACGCGCGCCGTCAGGGCGAACGCGCAGCTGGGCACGGCGGAAATCTGGTGGGCGTTCACGAACCCGGCTCACGCCAGCATGACCGTCACGGCCGTTCTCAACAATTCAGAGACGGCGTCGTTGACGGTGATGGGCTTCACCGGGGCAGTGCCGAACCTGACTGGCGCCGCAACCCTCGCGGCCGGCGCTGCGCAGGGCGCACCCAACGCGACGATCGTGACGACCAGGGCGAACTCGCTGGTCATCGCGGTCGGGACCGACTGGGATCTGCCGCGCACCATGACGCCGGCGGCCGGCCAGGTCCTGGTGAACTCGTTCAACACGCCTAACGGCGACACCTACTGGGTGCAGCGCACCTCGCCGCCGGTTGCCGCGGCCGGCACGTCGGTGACGATGCGCGACAGCTACGCCACGCTGATGCCCGACCGCTGGAACCTCGCGGTGGTCGAGATCAGGAAGCAGTAACTCGTCAGAGCCGGCAGGGCAGCGCGATGTGCGGTGCCCTGCCGGCGCGGATCATCCGGTTTTCGCGGAGTGAACACCTATGAGTCTCATGAAATTTCGCACCATCGTCGCCACGGCCTGCGCGGCGATCGTCTGCTTCGTCGCCGGTCCGACGCCGTCGGCCACCGTGGCCGACCGTCCGTTCTCACGATTCATCGGCCGCGCGCCGTTCGACGGCGATCCGACCGCGGGCCCGGCCCCCATCGACATCATCATCCAGCGCTGGGCGACCGACAAGGATCGCAGCGAACTGCAGGACGTGCTGAGCCAGCGCGGACCCGAGGGACTGCTGCCCGGTCTGCATGCGATGCACCGTCCGATCGGCGTACTCTTCATTCCGGGCGTGCCCAACGGCGGGTCGCGCGCGCTGACGCCGCGCCCGATCAACCTGTGGTTCGCCGATCAGGTCGAGACCCCGAAAGGGCGCCGGATCGTGATCGCCGCGGATCATGAATTAGCGTTCGGCCAGCCGACCCTGAACTGGCCGGCCGGTTACGAATTCTCCCTGCTCGACATCCGGTTCAGCGCAGACGGCACCGGCATCGGCAAGGTCGCCCCCGCGACGAAGGTCCTCTTCGATCCGAAGACGAACCTCCTGGAGGCGGGGAATTTCGACCGCCTGCCGATCCGGCTGATCGAGGTGAAGCCGGCGAAACTCTAATGGTGAGGTGATTCACCCGCGCCGGGCGCCGCCCCCTCCCTCGAAAGGATCAGGCGCCCGGCACCAAAGACCCATTTTCGTCATCTGGGGCGTCGTCTATCGTCTGGCCAGTTCCCGAAATCCGCTTTCGAGGGAGGGCAGTGACGACGCGCCTATCATCGTGCGCACGCCAGAGACTTGCGCGTGTGGCCTCGACGCTCGTGGTGTGCGGTGGCTTGCCGCTGCTCGCCTGGGCGATCGCGCCGCCTGGCGGCGACCCGCTCGCCGTCTCGCTGCTCTCGGTGTGTCCCGCCATCCAGGGCGAGGTGTCGCATGCGGTGTGGACCAGCGCCGCCTCGATCGACGATCCCGATTCTTCCGATGACGACGACGGCGATGACGACGTGCCCGCCAGCGGGGTCGCCATCGTCGCAGACGTGCACCACCTCAGCTCCGACAGCATCCACAGCGAAGCGGTCGCGGTGCCGGTCGACACGTGGGTCTCGCGCACGCCCGACGGCGTGTCGCTGCGCGGGCCGCCGAGCCTCAACGATGACGACGACAGCCTCAACGACAACGACGACGACGACGACGATAGCGACGACTCCGACCAGCTGAAAGCCCTTCGCGCGGCCGCGTCCACTGTGGACGCCGGCGTGCGCGCCGAATTCCTCGCGAGCCACGTCCCGGCCCGCGCCTCGAGCTCTCCCACCCTCGGTCACGCTCTCCGCGCTCCCCCCGAGCGGGCTCTCTAATTCCCGCGCATCTGTGACCCGGTCCGTCGATCGCTGACGGACCACACGACGGCACGCTCACCACGCGCCGTATCGCTGGAGGTGTGTGCGTACCCGCGCCACGCCGCCGGCCCCCGCAACCCGAGTCCGGACAACTTATCTGGAGGCAGTCATGAACGTGTCAAGACCGTTTACCTGCCGGCGCACGCGTCTGCGCTGGATCAGGCCAGTGGCGATCGTACTGACGATCGTCATGGCCCTGATGACCAACGGCGGCTCACATTGGTTGATGCCGACCGTCGAAGCGCAGCAGCAGGTTGCGCCGGTCAGCCAGGGTTTCAACATCAACGCGGAAGATCTGCGGTTCATCTTCCAGCAGATCCTCGTCGCGCAGGAGCATGCCTCCGGCGGGACGCTGCTCGGCCCCGGCCCGCTGCAGGTGCACGACGCGCAGCTGCCGGTCGGCCTCCGCACCGTCGACGGCTCGTTCAACAACCTGGTGCCCGGACAAGAGAGCTTCGGCGCGGCCGACCTGCTCTTCCCGCGCCTCACGACGCCGCTCTTCCGCCCGGCGCAGCCCCTGCCGTTCGATCCGGACGGTGCCGGTGGACAGGCGGCCGGCCAGGCCACGAGCTACACGCAGAAGAGCGGGTTTGTCGCCGACGGCGTGCCGCGCCTGGCGAGCAACCTGATCGTGGATCAGACCGCGAACAACCCCGCGGCGGCCGCGGCCCACGCGAACAACTGCGGTAGCGGCGGATTCGTCTGCGGCGATCCGGGAGCGATCGATCCCATCACGCATACGCTGTTCATCCCGAACATCACGCCGGACTTCGGCCTGTCGGCGCCGTTCAACCTGATGTTCACCTTCTTCGGCCAGTTCTTCGACCACGGCCTGGATCTGGTGACCAAGGGCGGCGGCACGGTGCTGATTCCGCTGGCGGCCGACGATCCGCTGTTCGTCACCGGCAGCCCGACCAACTTCATGGCGATGACCCGCGGCACCAACCAGCCCGGGCCCGACAATATCCTGGGCACGGCTGACGACATCCAGGAGCAGCAGAACACGACGACGCCGTGGGTCGACCAGAACCAGACCTACACGTCGCACCCGTCGCACCAGGTGTTCCTGCGCCAGTACGCCCTCGTCGGCGGCAAGCCCGCGTTCACCGGCAAGATGCTCGACGGCGACCATTGCGTGGCGCGCCCGACCGGTCCCAACGGGACGCCGTCCACCACCGGCGACGACATCTGCAACATCGGTAACTGGGCGCAGGTCAAGGCCCAGTCAGCGAACGTGTTCGGCATCCGCCTCGTCGACCAGAACGTGTTCGACGTGCCGCTGCTGCTGACCGATCCCTACGGCCACTTCAAGCCCGGCCCGAACGGGTTCCCGCAGCTCGTGATGTCGAACGGCTCGCTGCGCGAGGGTAATCCCGCGGGCGGCGGCATCGCCATCGACCTTCCCGGGAATCCCGCGCGGCGCACCGGCCACGCGTTCCTGAACGACATCGCGCACAACGCGGTGCCCGACGCCGGCCTGACGCCGGATCTGGACACCACGATCCTCGACTTCCGGCACGGCACGCAGCCGGTCGGCACCTACGACAATGAACTGCTCGACGCGCACTTCATCACCGGTGACGGCCGCGGCAACGAGAACATCGCGCTCTCGATGGTCCACCAGATCTTCCACGCCGAGCACAACCGGCTGGTCGCGGACATCGATCGCCGCATCAACACGCTGCTCACGCCGGCGGAAATCGCGGCGTGGAAGTCGACCGACAACGCCAGCCCGACCCGCTCCGGGTGGGATTACGCGGAAAAGCTGTTCCAGGCGGCGCGCTTCGGCACCGAGATGCAGTACCAGCACCTCGTGTTCGAGGAGTTCGCGCGGACGATCCAGCCGCTGATCAACCCGTTCCTCGGCGGCCTGACCTCGATCAACCCGGCGATCACCGCCGAGTTCGCGCACACCGTCTACCGCCTCGGCCACTCGATGCTGCCCGAAGTGCTGACCCGCATCGAGGTCAGCCCCACAGGAGCCGAGACGCACAATGACATCCGGCTGTTCGACGCCTTCCTGGCCCCCTACAAGTACAACGTGGGCATCGGCGGCGCGCAGCTGAACGCGGCGCAGGCCGCCGGCAGCATCGTGCGGGGCTTCTCGCGCGAGGTCGGCAACGAGCTCGACGAATTCATCGTCGACTCGGTGCGCAACCAGCTGGTCGGCCTGCCGCTGGACCTGGCCGCGATCAACATCGCCCGCGGACGCAGCGAGGGCGTGACCTCGCTGAACAACGTGCGCAAGCAGCTCTTCGCGGTGAGCCACGACGCGGCCCTGAAGCCGTACAACAACTGGTTCGACTTCGGGCTCAACCTGAAGCACCACGAGTCCCTGGTCAACTTCATCGCCGCCTACGGCAACGATGCGCAGATCCAGGCGGCGACCACGGTGGCGGCCAAGCGCGCGCGGGCGCAGGCGATCGTCAACGCCGGCCCGATCGGCCTGATGAGCGCCCCGTCGACGACCAGCGGTCTCGACGACGTCGACTTCTGGGTCGGCGGCCTGGCCGAGCGCCAGGCGGTCTTCGGCGGCCTGCTCGGATCGACGTTCAACTACGTGTTCGAACGTCAGCTCGAGCAGCTCCAGGACGGCGACCGCTTCTACTACCTGCAGCGCACCGACGGTCTGAACTTCCGGTTCCAGCTCGAAGGGAATTCCTTCGCCGAGCTGATCCGCCGGAACACCGACTTCTCGGGCGGCATGGACGTGATCTTCAACACCGCGGACTTCATCTTCAACGCCGCGGACCTGACCGGGACCGCGCCGCTCACGGTCGGCGACCCGGCCGACGGCATCCAGGTCCTGACCGACGTCGACGGCACCAAGATCTTCTTCGACCCGAACCACACGGGCAAGAACATCACCTTCAACGGCGGCCCCGGAGACGATCGCTTCATGGCTGACGTCGGCGACGACACCCTCTACGGCAACGACGGCAACGATCGCCTGGACGGGTTCGAAGGCAACGACACGCTGCACGGCGGCAACGGCGACGACGTCCTCCTGGGTGGAAACGGCGACGACGTGCTCAAGGGCGGCGGCGGCAACGACGCGCTGCAGACCGGGCCGGGCTTCGGTGGCGACCTCGCCATCGGCGGCGACGGCAACGACTTCATCGTCGGCGGCGACGACGGCGTCGAGTACTTCGGCGGCCCCGGAAACGACATCATCGTCGACGGCGCGATGCGGTCCGAGGGCATGTTCGGCGGCGACGGCGACGACTGGATCTTCGACGGCGAAGGGCACGACGGCGGCCTCTTCGGCGATGGCGGCAACGTGTTCGACCTGCTCGCCGGCCTGTCGGCGGTGGGCGGTGACGACGTCCTCGGTGGCGGTCCCGGACAGGACAACCACTTCGGCGAAGGCGGCGACGACATCATGCTGATGTCGGAAGGCTCGAACAAGTTCTTCGGTGACTACGGCTTCGACTGGATCACGCTGCAGAACTGGCCGCAGCCGGAGTTCATCGAACTGGGCCTGCTGGCGCTGCCCAACGCGCCGGTGAACTTCAACGACCTCCGCAACAAGTACCGCTTCGTCGACGGCGCGTCGGGATGGGATCTCAACGATCACATCGCGGGCTCGGATACGGGGCTGTGCAACCCGCCGGGAGAGATCGCCGAGTGCTTCGTCGTCGGCATGGAGCTGACGGCGGCCGGCGCGGCGAAGATCACCGGTCTGACCGAGTTGATGGGACCGGCCGGCTTCAACCAGGACCTCAACTCGCCGGCGATCCCCGGCATCAAGGGCGTCGGCTTCATGGGCGGCGACATCCTGCTCGGCGGAAAGGGCAGCGACCTGCTCGAGGGCAAGGGGGCCGACGACCTCATCG
>Ga0207648_10002374_pt1 | contig 20295 bp, 18 predicted proteins | sample KBSMisM32_FD_184310 | JGI IMG/M metagenome (GOLD analysis project Ga0207648, IMG submission 184310) | Miscanthus rhizosphere microbial communities from Kellogg Biological Station, Michigan, USA - KBS Miscanthus M3-2 (SPAdes) (version 2) | ecosystem: Host-associated > Plants > Roots >...
CACCTATTGTAGGCCAAAAAAATTGATGAGAGCTACAGCCCCGGAATGGATTGCCACGGATAAACACGGAAGAACACGGATTTCCTGTCTGTGTGTGTCGGTGTTCATCTGTGGCCTTTTCTCTTTGCACTCAGCGGCACAGGACGTTACACAAATGCCCACGCTTGCGGAGCTTCAGAAGATGACGGCGCGCTTCGCGCCGGCTGAGATTGGCGCGGACGTCTCCGCGCTGCCGAAGAACGAGCGCGAGGCGCTCGCGCGCATGGTCGATGCCGCGCGGATCATGGACGCCTTGTTCCTGCGCCAGGTGTGGGCCGGCAACGACGCGATGCTGCAGGAGCTGGCGCAGCAGGCGGCGCGCCCGGTGGGGCCGCGGGCCTCTCGCACGGCCGCGGCGCGGCTGCATTACTTCCTGATCAACAAGGGGCCGTGGGATCGGCTCGATCACAACCGCGCGTTCGTGCCGGGCGCGCCGGCCAAGCCCGAGGCGGCCAATTTCTATCCCGCTGCCGCCGGGAAGGCGGAGATCCAGAAGTGGCTCGACGGCCTGTCGGGCGCGACCAAAGAGGCGGCGACCGGCTTCTTCACCACGATCCGTCGTGGCGAGAAGGGGTTCGTCGCGGTCCCCTACAGCATCGAGTACCAGGGTGAGCTGGCGCGCGCGGCAGAGCTGCTGCGCGAGGCGGCGCAGCTCACCTCCGACGCGACGCTGAAGAAGTTCCTCACCGCCCGCGCCGACGCGTTCCTGTCGAACGATTACTACGCGAGCGACGTGGCGTGGATGGAGCTCGACGCGGCGATCGAGCCCACCATCGGTCCCTACGAAGTCTACGAGGACGAGTGGTTCAACGCGAAGGCCGCCTTCGAGGCGTTCATCACCGTGCGCGACGAAGCGGAGTCGAAGAAGCTGCAGGCCTTCAGCGATCACCTGCAGGAGCTGGAGAACAACCTGCCGGTCGATCCGAAGTACCGCAACCCGAAGCTCGGCGCGCTGGCGCCGATCAAGGTCGTCAACGTGGTCTTCTCCGCCGGCGACGGCAACCGCGGCGTGCAGACCGCCGCCTACAACCTCCCCAACGACGAGCGCGTCGTCCGCGAGAAGGGCACCAAGCGCGTCATGCTGAAGAACATGCAGGACGCGAAGTTCAGGATGGTGCTGCTGCCGATCTCCAAGGTGGCGCTGCCGGCGGCCGACCAGGCGAAGATCTCGTTCGACGCCTTCTTCACGCACATCCTGATGCACGAGCTGATGCACGGGCTCGGGCCGCACGCGATCGGCGTGGGCGGGCGGCAGACGACCGTCCGCCAGGAGCTGAAGGAGACCTACAGCACGATTGAAGAAGCGAAGGCGGACATCTCCGGCCTGTGGGCCCTGCGGCAGCTCGCCGACAAGAAGCAGCTCGATCCGACCATCGGCAAGACGATGTACACGACGTTTCTCGCGTCGGCGTTCCGATCGATCCGCTTCGGCGTCAACGAGGCGCACGGGCGCGGCATCGCGATCCAGGTGAACTACCTGCTGGACGCCGGGGCGTTCAAGGTGCGCCAGGACGGCACCTTCACGGTGGACAGCGCGAAGATCGGCGACGCAGTCACGGCGCTGACCCGCGAGATCCTGACGCTGCAGGCCGAGGGCAGCTACGCCAAGGCGAAGGACATGCTCGATCGCCTCGGCGTGGTGCGCCCGGAAGTGCAGAAGGTGCTCGACAAGCTCGTCGGGATCCCGGTCGACATCGAGCCGAAGTTCACGACCGCCGCCCAGCTCGCCCCCGGCCGCTGATCGCCGGTTACCGGCTACCGGTTACGAGGGTGTAGCATCCCAGACCACCGAACGGAGGTCTGTGATGCGAAGAGTGCTGTCGCTGGTCGCGATCCTGCTCGCCGTTGAACTGCTGGCGGTCGCGCAAAGCGAACGTCCGCTCCTGCTGCGGCACCCGACGGTCAGCCAGACGCAGATCGTCTTCGGCTTCGCCGGCGATCTGTGGAGCGTCGCGCGCGACGGCGGCGACGCGCGCCGCCTGACGAGCGGGATCGGCGAGGAATCCGATCCGTTCTTCTCGCCCGACGGCACGCAGGTCGCGTTCACCGGCGAGTACGACGGCAACCGTGACGTCTATGTGGTCCCGGCCGCGGGCGGCGTGCCCAGGCGGCTGACGTACCATCCCGGCGCCGACACCGTCACCGGGTGGACGCCCGACGGGCGCAGCATCACCTTCACCTCCACCCGCGCCAGCTACTATCACTTCGCCGACCAGATGTACACGGTGCCGGCGGCCGGCGGCTTCGCCGTGCAGGTGCCGCTGCCGATCGTGGAGCAGCCCTCCTATTCTCCCGACGCCACGCGCATCGCGTATCTGCCGCACCCGCAGTGGCAGCCGGCGTGGAAGCGCTATCGCGGCGGCCAGACGACGCCGATCTGGATCGCGAACGTCTCGGACTCGCGGGTCGAGAAGCTGCCGCGCGAGAACTCCAACGACTTCAACCCGATGTGGGTCGGCAACACCATCTACTTCCTGTCGGATCGCAACGGACCCGTCAGCCTGTTCGCCTACGACGCCGGCACGAAGCAGGTCACCGAAGCCGTGAAGAACGACGGTCTCGACTTCAAGACGGCGACCGCCGGCGCCGGCGCCATCGCGATCGAGCAGTTCGGCGCGCTGAAGCTGTACGACATCGCCTCGCGGCAGCTGCGGCCGGTGCGGGTGAACGTCGCCGCCGACTTCCCCGAGCTGCGGCCGCAGTTCGTCAAGGTCGATCCCAAGCGGGTGCGCGCGGCCGGCATCTCTCCGGGCGGCGTCCGCGCGGTGATGGAGGCGTGGGGAGAGATCTTCACCGTCCCGGTCGAAAAGGGAGACGTCCGCAACCTGACGCACAGCGCGGCCGCCGCCGATCGCGACCCGGCGTGGTCCCCCGACGGGAAGTCGATCGCGTATTTCTCCGACGCCTCCGGCGAATACGCGCTGCAGATTCGCGACCAGGCCGGCACTGCCGAGCCGAAGAGGATCGCGCTCGAGCCGTCGTTCTACTACACGCCGACGTGGTCCCCTGACTCCACCAGGATCGCCTTCAGCGACAAGCGCCTGAACCTCTGGTACGTGGACGTCGCGAAAGGCACGCCGGTCAAGGTGGATACGGACTATTACGAAGGGGCGTCGTTCGACGCGGCGTGGTCGCCCGACGGCAGGTGGCTGACCTATACGAAGCAGCTGCCCAATCACCTGCACGCGGTGGTGCTCTACTCGCTCGATCAGAAGAAGGCGTCGCAGGTCACCGACGGAATGAGCGACGCGCGCTTCCCCGTCTTCGATCGCAACGGCAAGTATCTCTACTTCACCGCCAGCACCGACATCGGCCTGTCCGCCGTGGGCTTCGACATGTCGAGCGACGAGCGTCCCGTGACACGCGCGGCGTACGTGGTCGTGCTCGACAAGGATCTTCCCTCTCCATTGGCGCCTGAGAGCGACGAGGAAAAAGCAAAGGATACGAAGGAGAGTAAGGATACGAAGGAGGCGAAGGATACGAAGGACACGAAGGACACGAAGGAGCCGCCGGTCAGCGTCAAAATCGATCTCGACGCCATCGGTCAGCGGATCCTGGCCCTGCCGGTGCCGGCGCGCAACTACGTGAGCATGCTCGGCGGCAAGAGCGGGGTGCTCTTCCTCGCCGAAGCGCCGCTGATCGTTCGTGAGGCAGAGCAGAGCGATCTGAAGATGACGGTCCAGCGCTTCGATCTGAGCAAGCGCAAGGCGGAGAAGTTCCTCGACGAGGCCAACACACTGGCCGTGTCGTTCGACGGCGAGAAGCTGCTCTATCGCAAGGGCGAGCAATGGGCGATTGCCGGCAGCAGCGAGCCTCCTTCAGCCGGCGGCCCGCCCAAGCCGGGCGAAGGGCCGCTCAAGCTGGACGGCATGCAGCTGCGCGTCGAGCCGCTGGCGCTCTGGAAGCAGATGTTCCACGAGGCCTGGCGCATCCAGCGCGATTTCTTCTACGACCCGCATCATCACGGGCTCGATCTCGCCAAGGCCGAAGAGAAGTACGACGCCTACCTCTCGGGGCTCGCGTCGCGCGCGGATCTCAACTACCTGCTCGAGGAATCGCTCGGCGAGATGACGGTCGGCCACATGTTCATCAGCGGCGGCGAGCAGCCGGAGCCGAAGAAGTTCAAGGGCGGCCTGCTCGGCGCCGACTACGCGCTCGAGAACGGCCGCTACCGCGTCACGAAGGTCTACAACGGCGAGAACTGGAACCCCGGCCTGCAGGCGCCGCTCACGCAGCCCGGCGTCAACGTCAAGCCGGGCGAATACATCCTCGCGGTCGCGGGGCGCGAGCTCACCGCGTCGGACGACATCTACGCCTTCTTCGAAGAGACCGCGGGACGCCAGGTGCTCGTCAAGGTCGGCGCGAACCCTGACGGCCGGAACGCACGCGAAGTCACGGTCGTGCCGGTGGAGAGCGAAGAAAACCTCCGGCGGCTCGCGTGGATCGAAGGCAATCGCCGCAAGGTGGACGAGATGACCGGCGGCCGCGTCGCCTACGTTCACCTGCCGAACACGGCTGGCGCCGGCTACAGCAACTTCAACCGCTACTACTTCGCGCAGGTCGGCAAGCAGGCGGCGATCATCGACGAGCGCTTCAACGAAGGCGGACAGCTCGCCGACTACATCGTCGATCAGCTGCGCAAGCCGCAGATGAGCCGGGTGGCGACGCGCGAAGGTGCCGGCTGGTCGAGTCCGTCCGGATCGATTTACGGGCCGAAGGTGATGATCGTCAACGAGATGGCGGGGTCGGGCGGCGACGCGCTGCCGTGGTACTTCCGCAAGCACAAGATCGGGCCGCTCGTCGGCAAGCGCACGTGGGGCGGCCTCGTCGGCATCGGCGGCTACCCGGAACTGATCGACGGCGGATCGGTGACCTCACCGCGCTGGGCGCTCTATGGCCTCGACGGGTCGTGGGAAGTGGAGAACACCGGCATTCCGCCCGACATCGAGGTGGAACTCGATCCCGCGTCGGTGCGGCAGGGACACGATCCGCAACTTGAAAAGGCGATCGAAGTGGTCACGCGCCTGCTGAAGGAGCAGCCGCTGCCCGACTACAAGCGGCCGCCGTATCCGAACTACCACACGAAGGATGGCCTCGGACTTCCCCCGGGCACGAAGAGCGGGTCCGGGCCCGGAGGAAAGTAGGAGGCCGCGCCGGTGCTTTAGACGGGGATCTTGAGGATTTGTCCCGGCTTGATCTTGTCGGGATCGGTCAACTGATCCTTGTTCGCGTCGAAGATCTTCATGTAGGAGTTGGCGTCGCCAAGATGCTCCTTCGCGATCTTGCTCAAGGTGTCGCCCGCCTTGACCGTGTAAGTACGACCGCTGGCGCCTGAGGTCCCGACCGCCGCGGGCTGCGCGACGACCTGGATATCCGCGTTGATGTCGGTCTTCCAGTCGGGGACTGTCTTGATCGCATTCCAGATCTGGTTCTTTTCATCCTCGGAATGCACGGTCCCCTTGAAGTTGAGCTTGTCACCCTGCTGAGTCGCCGCCCCCTGGAAACCAAGCCTTTTGGCGGTCTGAATGGCCTGGTCGTACTTCGCGCGAAGATCCGCCATAGTCACCTCCATTGATGTTTCAACGGATCTGCTTCAAAGCTCATGCCGGTGACGCACGACCTCGACGGCGATGTCGGGGCGATCGCTGATGATCGCGTTCACGCCCCAGTCGAGCAGGCGGAGCATGTCCGCTTTCTCGTTCACGGTCCACACTTGCACGGCGAGCCCGGTGTCGTGCGCGTAGCGCACGAAGCGCGGCGAAACCACGCGCGTCGATCCCGCCGTCTCGGGCACCTGGTAGGCGTCGTAGGGCGGATGTTTCACCGGCCAGCGCACCCACGACCGGTAGAGGGCGAGCCGCGTTTCTTCGCGCGCGGCGCCGGTCAGGAGGCGCGGCTCGTAGGCGCGCGCGGCGCGCAGCACGCGCCGGCCGAAGGATCCGAGCGCGACGCGATCGAGGGCGCCGGCCGCGCGCACCACGTCGACGGTGCGGTGCGCGAGCTCCGGCTCGTTCACCTTCAGCTCGATGATGCAGGTCGCGGTGGGATAGCGGCGCAGCACCTCCTCGAGCCGCGGTACGCCGCCAGCCACGCCGCGGAACGGATGTTCGGCGGCGTGTCCCGCCGAAGCCGGCCATGATCCGGCCGGCGGAGGCGGACCATCCAGCGGACGAAAATGATAGCCCGCGTCGAGGTGCGCGAGCTCGTCCGCGGTCAGCGCCGACAGCGGCCCGCGCCCGTTGGTCGTCCGCTCGAGCGTCGCGTCGTGATGGACGACGACCTCGCCGTCGCGCGACAGATGGACGTCGAACTCGAGGCCGTCCGCGCCGAGCGACATGCCGTGATCGAACGCCAGGATCGTGTTCTCGGGGCGCAGCAGCGCGCCGCCGCGGTGCGCGAACACCTGCGGGCGTGGCAGGGCAAGGGCCGGGTGCCGCGCGCGGCGTCTGGTCACCCGCCGGATGGTACACCGCCCCACCCGCACTCGCCCTCTGTTACTATCGAGCCATGTTCCCCAAGGCCACGACGCTCGGCGCGTTGCGGAAAGACGTCACGGCCGGACGCGTCCCGCGCCGGCCGGTGAAATCGGAAATCCGCGACAACCTCATTACGAAGCTCCGTGCCGGCGAGACGCTGTTCCCCGGCATCATCGGCTACGACGACACCGTGGTGCCGCAGGTGGTCAACGCCATCCTGTCGCGCCACAACTTCATCCTGCTCGGCCTGCGCGGCCAGGCGAAGACCCGCATCCTGCGCGCGCTCACGTCGCTGCTCGACGAGGCGATGCCGGTGGTCCCCGGCTGTGAAATCCACGACGATCCCCTCGCCCCGATCTGCGCCGCGTGCCGGGCCCGGGTGAAGGCCGAAGGCGACGACCTGCCGGTGGCGTGGCTCGGGCGCGACGCCCGCTACGTCGAGAAGCTCGCCACGCCCGACGTGACCATCGCCGACATGATCGGCGACCTCGACCCGATCAAGGCGGCGCGCGCCAGCCTCGAGCTGGCCGACGAGCTGACGATGCACTACGGGCTGGTGCCGCGCGCCAACCGCGGCATCTTCGCCATCAACGAGCTGCCCGATCTCGCCGGCAAGATCCAGGTCGGCCTGTTCAACATCCTGCAGGAAGGGGACGTCCAGATTAAGGGCTACCCGGTGCGGCTGCCGCTCGATCTGCTGGTGGTGTTCAGCGCCAACCCCGAGGACTACACCGCGCGCGGCAAGATCATCACCCCGCTGAAGGATCGCATCGGCTCCGAGATCCGCACGCACTACCCCGCCAGCCGGCAGCAGGCGATGCAGATCACGCGGCAGGAAGCGTGGACCGATCGCGACGGCGCCCAGCTGCAGCTGCAGGTGCCCGACTACGTGCGCGAGGTGGTCGAGGAAGTCGCGTTCCTGGCGCGGCAGGATCAGAAGGTCGACAAGCGCTCCGGCGTCAGCCAGCGCCTGCCGATCTCGCTGCTCGAGAACGTCATCTCCAACGCCGAGCGCCGCGCCCTGGCCACCGGCGAGCAGGTGGCGGTGCCGCGCATCACCGACATCTACGCGGCGATCCCGGCGATCACCGGCAAGTTCGAGCTCGAATACGAAGGAGAGCTGAAGGGGGCGGACAACGTCGCGCGGGAGCTGATCCGCGGCGCGGTCGCCACCGTCTACGACGGCTGGCACCCCGACGCCGACATGCGCCAGGTCACCGACTGGTTCGACATGGGCGGATCGCTGCAGGTGGACGACACGCTGTCGGCGGCCGAACTGCTCGCGCGGACGGGACAGGTGCAGGGGCTCCACGACGTCGCGCGCGCCGGCGCCGGGCGCAAGGCGGCGGATCCGCTGCTCGCCTCGGCGGTGGACTTCGTGCTCGAAGGGCTCTACGCGCACCGCAAGATCAGCCGCTCGAACGAGGGACAGTTCCAGGCCGCCGAGCAGCAGGCGCGCCAGCGCCCGGCGCGGCCGATCGACTCGCTCACCGAGCGCGATCTGCCGCTCACCGGAAACAAGAAGAAGTACTACAACTGACCGTGAAATACCGGTACACGAAGTTCACCGGCGACGACCTCGACGAGATCGATCTCGAGGACCTGCTGTCGAAGCTGTCCGACCTGCTGCTGGGCAGCGGGTTCGACAATCCCTACGGCGTCTACGACGACGAGCAGTCGGGGCATTCCATGCAGTCGCTGCACGACGCGATCATGGAGGCGATCCTCAACGGCGGGATGCTGTCGGACGAGACGCTGGAACGGCTGCTCGGCAAGGACTGGCGCGACGCCGACGACGCGGAACAGCGCCTCGATCAGTTGATCGAGAAGATCATCGAGAAGCTGCAGGCGCAGGGCTACTTGAGCGGCCAGCCCGATCTCGAACAAGAGCGCGAGCGCCGCCAGGGCACGGGCGCCGGCATGGGCAACCCCGAGCAGTACCGCTTCGAGATCACCGACAAGAGCCTCGACTTCCTCGGCTACAAGGCGCTGCGCGACCTGCTCGGCTCGCTCGGCAAGAGCAGCCTCGGCCGCCACGACACGCGCGAGATGGCCACCGGCATCGAGGCCAGCGGCGCCTCGAAGAAGTACGAGTTCGGCGACACGCTGAACCTCGACGCGAGCGGGACGATTCTGAACGCTGTGCTGAGGACGAGGAGATCGACGTCCGAGGACCGAAGACCGACGTCCGCGGATCCCGGATCCCCGATCACCGATGCACGGACCTCGGACCTCGGACCTCGGACCTCGGACAGCGGCATCGCGGTCGACTACGAGGACCTGATGGTCGCGCAGGGGGAGTACCAGAGCTCGTGCGCGACGGTGCTGATGCTCGACTGCAGCCACAGCATGATCCTCTACGGCGAGGATCGCTTCACGCCGGCCAAGCGGGTCGCGCTGGCGCTCGCCAACCTGATTCGCATGCAGTATCCCGGCGACGCGCTCAAGGTCGTGCTGTTCCACGACTCCGCCGAGGAGATCCCGCTGACGCAGCTCGCGCGATGCAAGGTCGGCCCGTACTACACCAACACCCGCGAAGGGCTGCGCCTCGCCCGCCGCATCCTCGAGCGGCAGCAGAAGGACATGCGCCAGATCGTGATGATCACCGACGGCAAGCCGTCGGCGCTCACCCGCCCCGACGGGCGCATCTACCGCAACGCCTTCGGCCTCGACCCGTTCATCGTCTCCGAGACGTTCGCCGAGGTCGCCGCGTGTCGCAAGGCCGGCATCCTGATCAACACCTTCATGCTGGCGCGCGACTACGACCTGGTCAGCTTCGTCCGCAAGGTGGCGGAGATCTGCCACGGCAAGGCCTACTTCACCACGCCGCGCACGCTCGGCCGCTACGTCCTGATGGACTACATGGACAAGAAGACGCGCACCATCCACTGAGATGTGACGTGCTGCCGCCCACCATCCCGATCTTTCCGCTGCCCAACGTGGTGCTGTTCCCGAATGTGTTCCTGCCGCTGCACATTTTCGAGCCGCGCTACCGCCAGATGGTGGACGACGCGCTGAAGGGGGATCGCATCGTCGGGATGGTGCTGCTCCGTCCCGGGTGGGAGGGGAACTACGAAGGACGGCCGCCGGTCTACGGCGTCGGCTGTGCCGGCGTGATCACGCATGCCGAGCGTCTCCCCGACGGCCGCTTCAACATCGTGCTGCGCGGCATGGAGAAGTTCCAGATCCTCGGCGAGCAGGAAGGACAGCTCTATCGGCAGGCCCACGTGGAGTCGGTGCTGGAACCGGCCGCCGAGACGTTCCGCGAGCAGATGCGCAGCGAGCGGCGGCGGCTCGAGGCGCTGCTCGTGCCGCAGCCGGAGGGACAGCCCGATCCCAAGGTGCCCTCGTCGATGGCCGACGAGGATCTGGTCAACGCGCTGGCGCAATATCTCGAGTTCGAGCCGGTCGAGAAGCAGGCGCTCCTCGAGCGGAACGGCCTGCTCGATCGCTGCCAGTCGCTGATCGAGCTGCTGGAGATGAAAGTCCTGGTCGCCCGTCACTCCTGGGAGACCGACGGCACCCACTAGATGCCGGGTCTGACGACCCGGCCTACGCGGTCGTTGGTTTGGCGGCGCCGAGCTTCCGGGCGATCTCGTCGATCGCTACCTGCCCGTGGAAGCGGCCGTTCTCGATGAAGATCCGGCCGCTCGCCTTCCCCGCCACCATCGCGCCGATCACGTAGAGGCCCTTGACGTTGGTCTCGTACGTCGCCGCGTCGTGCCGCGGACCGCACGTCTCGGCTTCGATCTCCACGCCGGCGGCGCGGAGCAGGCGGTTGTCGGAAATGTAGCCGGTCAGCAGGAAGACCTGGTCGGCCGGCAGCTCGTCGGTCTTGCCGTTGCACGTGACCACGACGTGCGTCGGCGTGATGCGGACGAGGTCGGTGTTGAAGCGGGCCGCGATCGATCCTTCCTTGATGCGGTTCTCGATGTCGGGCTTCACCCAGTACTTGATCGAGTCGCCGAGCGCGGCGCGGCGGTGGACGATCGTCACCTGCGCGCCGGAGCGGAACAGCTCGAGCGCCGCCTCGGCCGACGAGTTCTTGCCGCCGACGATCACCACGCGCTTGCGGTAGAAGGGGTGCGGCGCGGTGAAGTAGTGCGAGACGTGCGGCAGGTCCTCGCCCGGCACGTCGATCAGGTTCGGGAAGTCGTAGGCGCCGGTGGCCATCACGACGGTCCGACCCGCGATCCGGCGCGCCTGCCCGTGACGCCCCTGGGTGTCGATGGTGAAGATGTCGCTGCCCGGGCCGGCCGCCTTGATCGACGTCACCGTCTCGTCGAAGGCGATGTCGAGATCGTAGGTGTCGGTCACGCGCCGGTAGTAGCGCAGCGCCTCCATCCGCGACGGCTTGTCGTTGGGGCTGGTGAACGGCAGCCCGCCGATCTCCATCAGCTCCGGCGTGGTGAAGAACACCATCTCGGTCGGGTAGTGCAGCAGCGAGTTGACCAGGGCCCCTTTCTCGATCACCTGGTAGGTGAGCCCGGCCTTCTTCGCGGCAATCGCGGCGGCCAGCCCCGCGGGGCCGGCGCCGACAATCAGAACGTCACGTGTGTCCATAGCTGTCGGTGACTTCCGCCTGAAGGCGGAAGCCACATGGGCCTCCTTGAACTTTGTGGCTTCCGCCTTTAGGCGGAAGCTCCACTCGTCGGGCGGAAGCTCCACCCGTCAGGCGGAAGCTCCACCCGTCAGGCGGAAGACTCACCGCTTGGCCGGCGCGGGCTTGTACTCGACCAGCAGGTTGCTGACGATCGCGACCGGGCGTCCCGCCATCACGGCGGTCTCGTGGCCCGCCGGCGTGATCGCGTCGAGCGTCTCGCCGAGCAGGCTCACCTGCTCCACGTTGGCCGGGATCTCCACGATCACCGGCTCGCGTCCCGCGGGAGCCACCGCTTTCAAGCCGCCGGGGCCCGAGCCGCCGCCGATGCGATCGAAGAGATCGTTCGCGGTGCGGAACTCCGCCTCGACCGCGCCCCTCGTCAGCAGATCCCCCTTCATCGTCAGCACGCCAATCACCGCGCGATAACGCGCGTAGGGCTTCCCGCGCTTCATCTCGTCCTCTGAATAAAGGTGGCGCGCGTGGAGGTCGAAGGTCAGCGTCGCGGTGCCGGTGTGCGGCGGAATCGCGATGACCACGCCCTCGTTCGGATCGCGCCCCGCCGGCACGTCGCAGAAGCTGCGGACGGTCTTCACGCCCATCCCGATGAGCGAGGGGCACTTGACCTCGGGCGTGGTGGTCTTCGGCTGCACCTCGGCCGCCTTCGGCGCCGGCTTCTTCGGCAGGGGACGGCGCTTCTGCGCGGCTTCCGGCGCCGCGGCCAGCGCGACCGCCACGATGAGGGCCGTGAAGTACCAACGCATCTTCTAAGTATACCGTCCGATGATCGCGTGAAGCTGCCGCACGCCCTCGGTGAGCGACGCCGGTCCGGGCTGCAGGATGTAGGTGGACTTGATCTCGTGGATGCGATCGTGGCGGACCGCGCTGACGGCGTCCCAGCCCGGACGCTCGACAATGGTGCGCTTCTTCATCGCCTTGCCGCACCACGACGCGACGATGATCTCCGGATCCCGCGCGATCACGTCAGCGGGATCGACGATGCGGTCCTTGCCGAGCGCCTTGTCGCGCAGCTCCGGAAAGATCGGATCGCCGCCGGCAATCTCGACCAGTTCCTCGACCCAGCGGATGCCCGAAATGAGCGGCGCATCCCATTCCTCGAAGAATACTCTTCGTTTTGGGAGCGCCGCGGCGCGGACGCGGATCGCGTCGAGGTCCGCCTCGAGGCGTGACGCCAGCGCGTCTCCCTTGTCGGCGCAGCCGACGAGGGCGCCGACCACGCGGATCATCTGCAGGATCTCGGCGACGCTGCGCTGGTTGAAGGTGTAGACCGGGTAGCCGCGCCGGATCAGCTCGCGCGCGATGTCGGCCTGCAGGTCCGAGAAGGCCAGCACGAGATCCGGCTTCAGCGCGTCGATCTTGTCGAAGCGCGCGTTGATGAAGGCCGAGACCTTCGGCTTCTGGCGTGCCTCGGGCGGGCGCACCGTATAGCCCGAGACGCCGACCACACGATCCCCTTCACCGAGCAGGTAGAGGGTCTCGGTCGTCTCCTCCGTCAGACAGACGATGCGTGAGGGGTAGCGGGCCACGAGGCGCGCGAAGTGAGCTCGGGACGGCGGATCAGCTCGAGGAACTCCATGCGCGTTCGGGCGTCGTTCTGGAAGACGCCGAGCATCGCGCTGGTGATCGCGAAGGAGTTCTGCTTCTCCACGCCGCGCATCGCCATGCACAGGTGCGTCGCCTCGAGCACCACCGCGACGCCGAGCGGATCGATCGCGCGCTTGATGGTCTCGCCGATCTCGCTGGTCATCCGCTCCTGGATCTGCAGGCGCCGCGCGAAGATCTCGACGATGCGGGGAATCTTGCTCAGGCCGATGACGCGTCCCTGGGGGATGTAGGCGATGTGGCAGCGGCCGAAGAATGGGAGCAGGTGGTGCTCGCAGAGGCTGTAGAAGTCGATGTCCTTGACGATCACCATCTCGTTATAATCCACCGTGAACAGCGCGTTGTTGAGCACGGCGTCGATGTCGGCGGTGTAGCCGCTCGTCAGGAACTTGAGGGCCTTTTCTACGCGCTTCGGGGTATCGATCAGTCCTTCGCGCGCCGGGTTCTCCCCCAGCTCCGCCAGGAGCCGGCGGATGATCTCCTGCATATGTTCGTATTCTATGTGATCTGGATCGCGCTGGCGGTCGGCGCGGCAGCCGCCGCGGCCGCGCTGTACGGCCACTACCGTGTGCTCCCGGCGTGGCTCACGGGTCCCGAGGTGTGCCTCATGGAAGACGGCGGATGCGCGGTGCTCTTCCGCAGCCCGCGATCGCGGCTGCTCGGCGTCCCGAACGCGTTGCTCGGCGTGGCGCTCTACGCGCTGCTCGCGATCGGACTCCTCTTTCACTGGCCGGCGCTGCTGCTGTTCGTGATGACGCTGCCGGCGGTGGCGATGAGCGCGTTCCTCGCTTATAGCCTTCTTAGTCGCCATCTGCAGTGCCGCATCTGCTGGACCGGGCACGTCGCGAACGGAGTGCTGGCGGTGCTGCTCGCGGCCAATGCCTTCCACCTGAAGGTGGAAGCCACAAGCGTCTACGTGGAAGCCACAAGCGTCTACGCGGCGGAAATAACTCCGGCAGCACGTGGCTTCCGCCTTCAGGCGGAAGATCCCGAGGCGCTCTACAAGCAGCGCGAGACCATCGCGAAGGCGCAGCAGGCGGAACAGATCTGGGCCGATCGGCTGGCCAAGGATCCGAAGGACTTCGTGTCGGCGTGGAAGCTGGCGAAGGCGCGCTACTGGCTCGGGACGCACGCCGAGGAGAAATCGCGCAAGCCCTACCTGGAAGCGGGCATCGCCGCCGGACGCGCCGCGATTGCCGCTGCATCCGACAAGCCTGAAGGGCACTTCTGGGTCGCCGCCAACATGGGCGCGCTGGCCGAGTCGTTCGGCCTGCGGCAGGGACTGAAGTATCGCGGCGACATCAAGAGCGAGCTGGAAACGGTGCTGAAGATCGATCCGGCCTTCCAGCAGGGATCCGCCGATCGCGCGCTGGGCCGCTGGTACTACAAGGTGCCTTCGCTCTTCGGCGGCAGCAACAAGCAGTCGGAGGCGCACCTGCGCAAGGCGCTCACCTACAACCCGTCGAGCAGCGCCACGCTGTACTTCCTGGCCGAAACGCTGATCGACGAAGGGAAGAAGGATGACGCGCGCACGGTCCTGCAGCAGCTGCAACAGGCGCCCGTCGATCCCGACTGGGCGCCCGAAGACCGCGAGTTCAAGGCGAAGGGCCTAGTACTTGTAAAAACCGTGTCCTGACTTCTTGCCGAGGCGCCCCGCCAGCACCATCCGCTTCAGGAGCGGCGGCGGCGCGTAGGCCGGCTCGCGGTACTCCTCGAACATGATGTTGGCGATGTAATACGTCGTGTCGAGGCCGACGAAGTCGAGCAGCGTGAAGGGCCCCATCGGATAGCCCGTGCCCAGCTTCATCCCCTTGTCGATGTCCTCGATCGTGCCGAGGCCGTGCTCGTAGGAGCGGATCGCGTCGAGCAGGTACGGGACGAGCAGCCGGTTGACGATGAAGCCCGGCTTGTCGGGGGCGGTGATCGGCTCCTTGCCGAGCGACTGCGCGAACGCGAACACCGCCTGGTAGGTCTCGTCGCTCGTCGTCAGGCCGCGGATCACTTCCACCAGCTTCATCAGCGGCACCGGGTTGAAGAAGTGCAGCCCGGCGAAGCGATCGGGACGCTTCGTCCGCGCCGCCAGTTCCGTGATGCACAGTGACGAGGTGTTCGAGCAGAAGATCGTCTGCTGCCCGCAAACGCTGTCGAGCACAGCGTAGGCCTTCGCCTTGTCGTCGATGTTCTCGATGATCGCCTCGATCACGAGGTCGCAGTCCTTCAGGTCTTCGAGCCTGGTCGTCCCCGACAGGTTGCCGAGCGTCCGGTCCTTCTCTTCCGCCGTGACCTTCCCCTTCTCGACGCCGCCGGCGAGGAACTTCTCGATCTTTCCGAGGCCCTTCTTGAGGAACGCGTCTTCCACCTCGCGCACGATCGTCTTGTAGCCCGCCGCCGCGCTCACCTGCGCGATGCCGCTGCCCATCAGGCCGCAGCCTAAAACGCCGACTGTCTTTATCGCCATGTCTCTCCGATACGCGCGACCTGAAGGTCGCGCCAACTGGTGCGCGCGGCCTGAAGGCCGCGTCAACCGGTTAAACCGTCTCGACGATCGCGGCGATGCCCTGGCCGCCGCCGATGCACGCGGTCGCGAGGCCGCGCTTGAGGCCGCGGCGCCGCAGTTCGTTGGTCAGCGTGAGCAGCAGGCGCGTGCCGGTCATGCCCAGCGGGTGGCCGAGCGCGATGGCGCCGCCGTTCACGTTGGTGCGATCGCGATCGAGGCCGAGCTCCTTTTCGACCGCGAGGTACTGCGCCGCGAACGCCTCGTTCACCTCGATCAGATCGATGTCCTTCAGCGAGAGGCCGGCCTTCTCGAGCACCTTGCGCGTCGCCGGCGCCGGGCCCATGCCCATCAGCGTCGGCTCGACGCCGACGTAGGCCCAGTGCGTCAGCTTCGCCAGCGGCTTCAGGCCATGGTCCTTGACGCCGGCCGCCGACGCGAGCAGCAGCGCAGCGCCGCCGTCCACGATGCCGCTGGCGTTGCCGGCCGTGACGCAGCCGTTCTTGCTGAACGCCGCCGGCAGCTTCGCCAGCCCCTCCATCGTCGTATCGGGGCGCATGTGATCGTCCTGCGAGAAAAGCTCGACGCCCTTGCGCGACTTGAGCTCCACGGGGACGACTTCCTCTTTCAGCCGCCCTTCCTTCCAGGCCTTGTCGGCGAGCTGCTGGCTGCGGATGGCGTAGGCGTCCTGTTCTTCGCGCGACACGTTGTACTTGGCGGCGCAGTTCTCGGCGGTGCCGGCCATGGTGCAGCCGCAGTGCGTGTCGAGCAGCGCCGACCACAGCGTGTCTTCGAGCTGGCCCTGCCCGAGGCGGAGACCGCTGCGCAGGCCGCGGATCACGTGCGGCGCCTGGCTCATGCTCTCCATGCCGCCGGTCAGCACGACGTCCGCCTCGCCGAGCATCAGCAGGTGCGCGCCGTTCACCGCCGCCTGGATGCCGGAGCCGCAGAGGCGGTTCACCGTCAGCGCCGGGACTTCGATCGGCAGCCCCGCCTTGAGCCCGACGTGCCGCGCGCCATAGACCGCGTCGGAGCTGGTCTGCAGCACGTTGCCGAAGACGACGTGGTCGACGTCCTGCGGCTTCACGCCCGTGCGCTGCATCGCCGCTCGCGACGCAATCGCGCCCAGCTCCAGCGCCGAGATGTCCTTCAACTTGCCCGCGTATTCCGCCATGGGCGTGCGGGCGCCCCCGAGAATAAAGATTTCGTTCACGTTACCCCTCGACCTGGCCGATCTGCTTCGCTATAGACGTTCCGGCTTCGACGGTCCCCAGCGTCCCGCCGATATCGGCCGTCACCTGGTTCTCGCGGACGGCCCTGGCGACGGCCGCGTCGATCGCCGCCGCTTCCTTCGTCATCCCCAGCGTCTCGAGCATCAGCGCCGCGGAGGCGATCGCCCCGATCGGGTTGGCGATGTTCTTCCCGGCGAACTTCGGCGCCGAGCCGTGCACCGGCTCGAACATCGACGTCTTCCCGGGATGGATGTTGCCCGACGCCGCCATGCCGAGGCCGCCCTGGAAGGTCGCGCCGAGGTCAGTGACGATGTCGCCGAACAGGTTGTTGGTGACGATGACTTCGAACTGCCCCGGGTCGAGCACCATGTACATCGCCAGCGCGTCGATGTAATAGTGCGTCGCCTGGATTCCCGGGTACTCCGCCGAGACTTCCTTGAACACGCGCTGCCACAGCGCGTGCCCCTGCTGCATGGCGTTGCTCTTGTCGGCCATGCACACCTTCGCCAGGCCGCGCGCCTTTGCGAACTGAAAGGCGTGCCGGATGATGCGGTTGACGCCTTTGAAGGTGTTCAGCTCTTCCTGGATCGCGACTTCGTCCTCGGTGCCCGCCTTGAAGCGGCCACCCACGCTCACGTAGAGCCCTTCCGTGTTCTCGCGGAAGACGACGAAGTTCACGTCCTTCGGACCGCGGCCTTTCAACGGACACAGCCGCTCGTCGAGCAGCTTGACGGGCCGGTAGTTGACGTAGAGGTCAAGCTCGAAGCGCGTCCCGAGCAGGATGTCGCGGGCGTGGCGGTTGTCGGGCACGCGGGGGTCGCCGAGCGCGCCGATGAAGATCGCGTCGAAGCCGCGCAGTGTGTCGTAGCCGTCCTTCGGGATGGTGACGCCCGTCTGGAGAAAGTGATCGGCGCCCCACGGCAGATGCTCGAGTTCGAGCTTCGTGCCGAACACCTCGCCGGCGCGCGTCAGCACCTTCACCGCTTCCGCGGTGACTTCTTTCCCGATTCCATCACCAGGGATTATCGCGACTTTCATGTCTGCATTCTTCAATGCGCGTGGGGCCCCACCCCCACGCGCTGCGGCTCGACTCGCTTCGCTCGCTCGCCGCGGCCGCAGGCGCTCGCCGTGACGATGGCGATCCTCATACGAGTTCGAGTCCCATCGCCATGCCCATGCCGCCGGAGACGCACAGCGTCGCGAGCCCGCGCTTCGCCTTGCGCCGCATCATCTCGTAGAGCAGCGTGACGACGATGCGCGTGCCGGTGCAGCCGATGGGATGACCGAGGGCGATCGCGCCGCCGTTGACGTTCAGCTTCTCCATGGGAATCGGCAGGTCCTTCAGCACGGCAAGGACCTGCGCGGCGAACGCTTCGTTCAGCTCGACGAGATCGAAGTCGTCGAGCGAGAGCCCGGTCTTGTCGAGGAGCTTCTTCACCGCCGGCACCGGCCCGATGCCCATGATGCGCGGATCGACGCCGGCGCTGGCCCAGCCGATGACGCGCGCGAGCGGCGTGAGGCCCTTCTTCTTCGCGGCGTCGGCGCTCATGATGACCACGGCCGCTCCCCCGTCGGTGATCCCGGACGAGGCCCCCGCGGTGATGATGCCGGGCTGCCCCTCGACCTTGTCGAAGACCAGCGGCAGCTTCTTCAATGCGTCGATGGTCGAGCCCGAGCGCGGATGCTCGTCAACGGCCAGCTGCTGATCCTTGCCCTTCCCATCCTTGAAGGTGACCGGCGCGATCTCGTCCTTGAAGCGGCCCGCCGCGATCGCCCGCTCCGCGCGCTGCTGCGACTCGAGCGCGTAGGCGTCGGAGGCCTCGCGCGTGATGCCGTACTGCCGCGCGAGCACCTCGACGGTCTCACCCATGATCATCCCGCACACCGAGCAGGTGAACCCGTCGCGGTACATCGCGTCCACGAAGGTGACGTTCCCCATCTTGTGGCCCCACCGCGCGTCTTCCGCGTCGACGAGGTACGGCATGCGGCTCATCGACTCGATGCCGCCGGCCAGGATCACGTCAGCCTCGCCGAGCATGATCGACTGCGCGCCGGTGGCAATCGTCTGCATCCCGGAGGCGCAGGCCTTGTTGATCGTCTGCGCCGGGACGGTGTCGGGCACGCCTGCCTTGATCCCGACCTGACGGGCGGGGTTCGGACCGGATCCCGCCTGGCGGCCGTGGCCGATCAGCACTTCGTCGACATCGGCCGGTGAGACGCCCGCGCGCTCGAGCGCCGCTCTCGCCGCCGCTGCGCCGAGCTCCGCCGGATGGACGTTCCTCAGCGAGCCGCCATAGCGGCCGATGGGCGTACGGGCAGCGCCCACGATGACCACCTCGGGAAGGGGCATAACCTTTCAAGGATAACGCGAATCGAGAAGCGAGGCGGGAGGCGCGAGGTGCGCGACGCTACCGAATAGGCGGCCCGCAGCTGTAGTCCCAAATGTCGACGTCAACCAAAAAGCCCACGTCAGAGGCATTGCTCGTGTGCCCGTAGACCCAGAGACGATACGTCCCGGCCTGGAGCGCGGCGCGTGCGGACACTTTGCCGGATGTGGCCGGACCGATCAGGACCTTGCAGAGCGGCGCAGATCCCGGAAACGGCCCATCGAACAGTTTCGCGCACGACGTGTCCGTCAGATACGCGTCATGGGGACCGACAGGTTGAGCGACCTTGTCGGAATTTGAGAGATCGATCTCCATGTCGCCCTTCTCCGGCCGAAGGAGAAAATCCTGAAAGAACGACGCGCCAGGAGCTACCGTGCCGTCAGCCGTGGCTCTCCGATGCAGAGCGAGTCCGCATGGTCCGTTGCAGGCAACCAGCACGTTTACCATGCTCGCGGCCGCCAGTGCATGGGCGATCCGGGTCCGACCCATCAACTCAATCTTAACGCCATCGTTCTCAGTTGTATCGGACCTCCAGGGATGGGTCGGCGGTCATGGCCGCGAAGTCCGCCGGCCAGGCCGACAAGGGCTCCTGCAGCGCGCGCTGCAGCGGCGCGCCGGGATAGCTGGGCGCACTCGACTGCAGGAGCGCCCGCGCCTCTTCCTCTTTCCCCTCGTCCCGATCCCACAGCGCCAGCACGATGTTGATGGCCGGGTGCTGGCGACGCTCGAGGGGAAGATGGGTGAGCCAGTCGATCGCGTCGCTCTTCCGGTGGAGCAGCCGGAAGCTTTCGAGCAGCAGCGCGTCTGCGTACCCGCTCGGCGCCAGCGTCACGAACTTCCACGCGAGCGCGAGCGCGCGATCGCCGTCACGCAGTTGCTGCGCGCGGAGGACCTGATCTCCCAGCGCGGCGTCGTAGACAGCAAAGCCGGGATGGACGATCGCGTCGGCCGCTTCGCTCGAGAGCGGCGGAGTCGGACGCAGCCCGGGCCATGCCGACAGCCAGGGCGGAGCGTTGAGCCGCGCGGCGCGATCGTCAGCGCTGGAGTGCGCTGCACGGAAGAACCAGGGCAGCAGCACGAACGGGGACGCGGACACCGTGGACGCAAGGACCTGATCGGGAGGGATCATCGTCCGCCCGTCGGCTTCGCGCCGCGCAAACGCGGGAACACCGCTGGCGACCTCGGTGGTCACCGCCGGCCAGGCGCAGACCCACATGTAACGGACGACCGGCGTGGGATGCTGGACCAGCGGCGGGATGTTGACGAGGAGACACGCGCCGATCAGCGCCATTCGCCACCCGCTGCGCCACCGCTGCCCGCGTCGCCCGATGCGTTCATCGTGCTACCGGCGAAGAGCGCGACATGGTCGCCGAGGACCTTGACGGTGCCGCCGGTGGTGCCGGCTTCGGTGCCGGCCGCGCTGAGCGTGCCGCTGTTGCTGACC
>Ga0207648_10002378_pt1 | contig 20258 bp, 16 predicted proteins | sample KBSMisM32_FD_184310 | JGI IMG/M metagenome (GOLD analysis project Ga0207648, IMG submission 184310) | Miscanthus rhizosphere microbial communities from Kellogg Biological Station, Michigan, USA - KBS Miscanthus M3-2 (SPAdes) (version 2) | ecosystem: Host-associated > Plants > Roots >...
GGCGGTCGAGGCGTTGCCGCGCAGTATCGGCGTGTCGCGGTTGCCCTCGCCCTGCGCCATCCCGACACCGGGCACATAGCGCACGACGTCCGCCATGTTCTGCATGGACGCGTCCTGGATCATCCGCTCGCTGACCACCGTGATGGACTGCGGCACGTCGCGTAGCAGCGTGTCCGTCTTCGTGGCGCTGCGGGTGCGGGCCGGGGCATAAGTGTCATCGGCGTCCTGCGTTTCCGCAGACACCTGGATTTTTGGCAGCGTCGATTCGGGGTTGGCATCCGCTGCGGACCGAGAATCCGCGGACACGGCAACCTCGTCCCCGGTGGCGTGCGCCGGAGAGGCCAGTGCCAATGCCATCGTCACGGCAAGGGCGATGGGTTTTACCGCGGAGCGCGTCGAGCGGGTGGTGCGGGTGGTGCGGGTCGTGCGGGTCGTGCGGGTCGTCCAGTCGCATCGGGGCAGCGAATCACTCACGACGGGTCTCCCGGTTGGCTGTTCTAAATCTTAATGCGAATAGTTCGTATTATGATTTCGACGGCGCCACGTGTCCAGTCCCATTGGGAGCAACCTCAAGTTGTGCAACCTATTGATTGGTATTGGTCAGCGCGACCGCAGCCGCGCGAGATCGGTCGGACCGTCCACGTCGTTGGCCAGACCCAAAAACTCGATGACGTTGACGTCGTGCGCCCGGGTGCGAAGCAGGTCGCGCGCTCCCCTATCGCCCGCCAACCCCATCAGTCCGTCGAACCAGGTGCGTGGCAACACGGCCGGGACGCCAACCGTGCCCGCATAGGAGCTTGCCGCCGCGCGTCCCGGATCCGAACGCCAGCGCTCGACCAGCGATTGCAGATGCGACGCGCGGAGCGCAGGTTGGTCGCAGAGCACAAAGAGCGCGGCACCAACGTGAGTGTCGATCATGCGCAGCGCCGCGCGAATCGATGCCGAGAGCCCCTCGGACCAGTCTGCGCATTGGACGCGGGTAAGCGGCAGGTCCGCCACCACCCCCCACACGGCCTCTGCGCGTGCGCCGACCACTATCAGCGCCTGCGCCGGGCTCGTTGCAATCGCGGCGAGCGCGGCCCGGCGCACCAGCGCCTCACCGTCGACGACGAAGAGCTGCTTGGGCTCTCCGAGCCGACGGGATTCGCCCGCGGCGAGCAGAACCACGGCATGCCCGGGTGCGCTCACGCGGAGTTCACGACCTTTTGCAGCTCGGCGGCAATGGCGAGCGCGATCGCCTCGGGACCTTCGCCACCGAGCGGGAGCCCCAGCGGCGCACGCAATCGTGCACGAAGCGCGGCGCGCTCCGACGCGTCCAACCGCGCCAGCAGCTCGTCGCGACGCGCCGGCGGTCCGAGAAGTCCCACGTATGACACGTCCGCGACGGCCAGCACACGCAACGCCTCGAGATCCGTGTCGGCGACATGTGTCATTACGAGCGCCGCGTCGAACCGTTCGCCTGAGAGCTCTCGCAGGGCAGCGGCCGGACGCAGTGACAGCACGCGATCCACGTGACCGATGCGCTCCGGTACCAGCAGTCCCGCGCGATGATCCGCGAGACAGCAGTACCAACCCAGCGTCTGGCCGATCCCCATCAGCGGCGGCGCCTCGGGTCCGGCTCCAAAGACCAGCACCTGCGGAGCAGGACGGATCGTCACCTCCCCGCCATCGAGCAGACCGGGCGCAAGCTGATCGAAGGCGAGCGTGATCGAGCGCCGCGCGCGCCCCGCGGCCATGATCGCATCGAGTTGCTCCCGACACGCCGCGGATGTGGTCGGCAAGGCCAGCACGTGCATGCGTCCGCGGCAGCCGGACCCGGAGCCGAATATCAGGTCGTCGTCGCTGCGCGTGTCGAACACCTCTAATCTCGGAGCTCCCGCTCGCAGGGCATCGCGCGCCAGGCTCTCGACACCCGATTCGAGGCAGCCACCCGAGATCACGCCGACGTGGACGCCATCCGCGCCAACCAGCGCGACGGCGCCCGACTTGCGGTAGGTCGATCCCTCGGTCTGTGCCACCAGCACGAGCGAGAACGCGCGACCGGCAGCGCGCATCGCGCCTGCAGTCTCGATCACGGCACGCTGTCCGCCGACAATGCCCGCTGACACGGATTGCCCCTTCCGACTGCTCTACTGCGTATCCGTCGACGCCTCTGGCGGCGGCGCAAGTGAGGGGTCGATGATGATCGCGACGCCGTCGACGACCTTGCCGGTGTCCGTATCCGCCAGATTTGCAAACAAGATGATGGTCATGTCGGCGCCCAGATATCGGGCTATGTACGCCTTGAAGCCCTGCCAGGATCCGCCATGGGAGTACAGCGGAGCGCCGGCCCGGGTGTTGACCGACCAGCCGAAGCCGTATGGATAACTCTCGCCGCTCGCCAGGCGCACGGGCGTATACACCTGCTTCCAGCTCTCGGGCTTGAGAATTGCGCCCGCACGCAGCCCCTTGTCCCATGCAACCATATCGAGCGTCGAGAGATAGAGCGCGCCATCGGCGGTCGTGTTCAGCGAGGGCGCAACCCAATCCTGGTTCTTGAGCTGGCCATCGAGAAGCTGGTAGCCCGCGGCACGGTGCGGAACGATGTCTGCCTCGCTGATGACCCGCGCCGTCGACATGCCGAGCGGGCGGAAGATCCGCTCGGCGAGGAGATCGCCGTAGAACCGTCCGGACACCTTGTGGATGATCGCACCGAGCAGCAGATAGCCGGTGTTGCTGTATTCCCACTTCGCGCCGGGCTCGAACTGCGGCGTGAGCGCGTACATCATCCTGGTCAGCTCCTCCTCGGTAGCGTCGTGCCGGTAGTCGAACGAATCGACCGCGTAATCCGGGATGCCGGAGGTGTGAGTGAGCAGATGCCGCACGCGGATCGGCTTCCAGCTCGCGGGTGCGTCCGGCAGGTATTTCGTGATCGGGTCCTCGAGCGCGAGGCGGCCTTCCTCGACCATCAGCATTACCGCGGCGGCGGTGAACTGCTTTCCGACCGATCCCGACTGGAAGATCGTCTCCGCCGTCACCGGGACGTGATGCTCGACGTTCGATTCTCCGTAGCCCTTAGCGACGACGAGCGATCCGTCCTTGACGATCGCGAGCGAGATGCCCGGCACTTTCTGTTCCTGCATCTGCTCGCCGACGAATCTGTCGACGCGAGGAAGCCACGAAGGAGTCGGCTGGACCACAGCGGTGGACGTCGCCGCTTGCAGCGCAAACGTGAGGATCGCGGGAAATACAAGCATTCGAAGTTACTCCTGATCTGCGCGAGGATACGACGACTCGATGAGCCACCACCGGAGACTCATATGATCCTGGAAATGGTCGACATCCGCATACGCCCAGGTGAGCAGGTTGTCTTCGACGCGGCCATCCGCCGTGGCGTGGAGACCGTAATCGCGAACGCGACCGGCTTTCGTGGCTACAAGGTCAATCGTGGCGTCGAATCTCCGGATCGATACGTGCTGATGATCTTCTGGGACACGCTCGAGAACCACACCGTCGACTTCCGCAGTTCCCCCGCGTATGCCAAATGGCGCGCCATCGTCAGCCCATACTTCGCCGTACCACCGCAGATCGAGCATTTCACGCTGGTCGCGAAGTCGGACGCGCCCTGACCGCTTGCTCACTGAAAGTCGCGCGGAATCGTGTCCGTCCACGTCTTTTCGCGGAGCAGCTTGCCGTTCTCGCTCAGGCGGCGGCGATAGGAATAGTGGAAACTGTCGACGTCGCTGCTGAAAGATAGCTCGGCTTCCCAGAGAAGCGTCCGGCCGGGCAGCTCGACCTCCAGGCGATGCGAGCCCTGCATTGCCGCCTTCGCCGGGTCGTCATCCTTGACCATGTGCCGGATGGTCTCGTTGTAGCGCTCGACGCCCCAGGGATAGCGCTGCCCACCCGTGTTGGTCGCCGTCGCGGTCGCCTCGCCGGTCTGTGGATTGCGATTCACTGATGAGATCTCGCCGTAGCCGGAGCTCGTGCCGGCATCCAGCGTTTCGAACCCCGCAAGCGTCGGGCTCTCGCTCGGCGGAAGGAAGGCTGGCACCGGTCGCGGTGCATGAGGCACGACCGGCAGCACCACGCGCGACGCATCCGGTCCGAGCTGCAGCGTGCTTGTCATCGGATGTGGCGTAGGCCAGAGCATCGGCCACTGGGCATTGTTCACCGCGACACGAACTCGATGACCCTTCGGAAACACCCATGAAGTGAAGTGCATCTCGATGTCGATAGCGAGTGTCTCGCCCGGCGCGAGCGGCGAAGGCTCGCGCGCCGACTTGCGGTGCGTACCGTTGAAGCCGGCGCCCGCCACCTGCGTCACCGTCCCGTCGGGTGCCACGTCCGAGATGCGTGCAAACCAGTTGGCACGCGGCGCATCCGCAGACACGGTCAGCAAGGCGCGCGGCATCCCTAAGATCTCGGTGTCGCTCTCGAGCGGCACGCTGTCGTAAACCAGGCTGTAGGCGTCGGTCGGTCGCTGATCGTGGGCGACGTCGCCCCACCACATCACGGGGCCACCGGCCTCGATGCCGATCGAGGGCACATAGCGCAGCCGATGCGTGGCCGCCTCCGGCTCCTCCGACCGAAGAGTGTGGTCGGGCTGGAGATGCATCACCTGGTCGCGGATCCGCGCGATCGGCCAGCCATCCTCGTATCGCCAGGCGCCCGGCGCCTCCTCCAGATACGGCCCCGGCGCATGCCAGTTCCGGACGAAGACTGCAAACCGCGGCTCGTCCATGATCCCCGTGTCGATGCCCTTCAGCCACTGGTCGAACCAGCGCACGGCCTCGTGTCGCCATTCGATGCCGGGCTTCGGGTACGGCTCGTGCGGCCAGGCATGCGACCACGGGCCGATGATCGCCTTTACCGGTGCACTCACGTTGGCGAGCATCCGCGGCACGCTGTCGCGATAACCGTCATACCAGCCCGCGATGAACAGGCTCGGGATGCGGATGTCGGCGTAGCGGCCCTTCGCCGATGCCCGATCCCAGAACGCGCCGTCACGCTGTTGACGCTTGTAGGTCATCATCCACGGCTGGGTGTCGAAGCGATCGCGGAAGTACGCCTCATCGATCACGTAGCCAGGCGCGCCCGGCCGCGCGTTGTCGAGGTCCTGGCTCATCTCCCAGGAATCGACGTGGATGATCCCGTCGATGAAGTGCACATCCTCCTGGTACAGGTCCTCGGTCGCGTCGACGGCGATGATCGCCTTCAGCGCCGGCGGGTTGCGGAGCGCCATCTGGATCGAGTTGAACCCACCCCAGGAGATGCCGAACATGCCGACCTTGCCAGTTGACCAGTTCTGCCGCGAAAGCCAGTCGATCACGAACTCACCGTCCCGATGCTCGATGTCGGAGTACTCGTAAGGAATCAGGCGCCCTTCACTGTTGCCGGTACCGCGGATGTCGACGGCCGCGACGACGTAGCCGCGCTGGACGAAGTACGAATAGAGGGGATAGTTGCGGCCACGGCCCTCGGCCTTGCGATATGGCAGGTATTCGAGGAGCACCGGAAACCGCTCGCCCGCATTACCGCCATCGGGCATGTAGAGATCGGCCGAGAGCCGCACACCATCGGGCAGCGCGATCCATGCCTCATCGATGCGGATGCCGTAAGTCGACGGCGAAGGGGTTGTCGGAGCCGCATGCGCCAGAGCCGAAGCTGCAAGCAGCACTGCGGAGCAGAAAAAGCGACGCGACGCGGACGCCGCAGGACGACGATGCATGGCGACCCCTTGGAACTCGCCGGCGGGCAAACTAGCACATGGCGCGGTGGCGTGGGCTCGAGACCGAGCTTCGTGGCGATGCCGGCGTGACGCGACTATTGTCCGCGGCGCGCCGCGCGCGCGACAATCGAGTCCCTCACCGAAGGACCGGCATGACTCACCACACGTCCGGACCCGTGGCGGCCGTCTTCCTGTCGATCGGCCTGCTGACCGGAGGGTGTATGTCGAACGCTGCGCGGTCAGAAGCGAGCCTGACCGGGACCGCCACCTACCGCGAGCGGATTGCGCTGCCGCCGGGCGCCGTCTTCGAAGTGATGCTCGAGGACGTTTCCCGCGCCGATGCGCCGGCCGAATTGCTCGGGCGCACGCGGATGGAATCTCCGGGTAGCCCACCGTTCAAGTTCTCGATCGCCTATGACCCCGCGCGCATCGACCCGTCCCACCGGTACTCGGTGCGGGCGAAGGTCACGCACGAGGACCGGCTCATGTTCGCCACCGACACCCACTATCCGGTGCTGAGCGCAGGCCAGCCCAGCCACGTGGACATGCTGATGCGCATGCCGCCCGGCTCTGCGTCGACCGCATCGACGGCAACGGTCGAAAACACCTACTGGAAGCTGATGCGTCTCGGCGGCGAGGCGGTCGTCGTTGCCGACAACCAGCGTGAGCCGCATTTCATCCTGCAGGCGGAGCAGAAGCGTGTCGCGGGCTCCGGCGGGTGCAACCGCACGATGGGCAGTTATACGCTCGACGGCAGCAAGCTCACTTTCAGCCAGATGGCCGGTACGATGATGGCCTGCCCGCAGGGCATGGACCTGGAGCGGGCGTTCTACGCCGCGCTGCCCAGGGTCGCGACCTGGCGCATCGACGGCGAGAAGCTGGAACTGTTCGACGCCGGGGGCGCGTCCGTGGCGGAGTTCGAGTCGCGATACATGAAATAGAAACAGCCGCTGCAGCTACGGCGGCCGGGAGCAACGTGTTGAATCCGACCTTGCGCGCACCGCTGGTTGTGCTGGCACTTGTTCTCGTTGCCGGGCTTGGCGCGTGCGATCGGGCACCCGAGCCGGGGGCAGAGAAGTCTGCCGGCGTAACACCCGCACCGTCCGACACGGAGTCTGCCCCGCCGGGCCCCGCTGCGGTGGGCACGTGGACGGACGACTTCGATGGCATGAGGGATCGCAGGCTGGTCCGCATGCTGGTCGCATACAGTAAGACGTTCTATTTCATCGACAAGGGCACGCAGCGCGGCTCGACCTACGAACTCGGGATGCTGCTTGAGAAAGCGCTCAATGCCGGCACGAAGGACCGCGCACGGCCGATCCGCGTCGTCTTCATCCCGACCAGTCGCGATCAGTTGCTGCCGGCGCTGGCTGCGGGCCGTGGCGACATCGCGGCGGCCAATCTTACGATCACCCCCGAGCGGCTCGAGCTCGTCGACTTCAGCGCGCCGATCGCTGGTGACGTAAGCGAGATCCTGGTGACCCCCGCAGGGACGACCGCGCCTGCGTCGGCCGAAGGCCTCTCCGGGGCCAAGGTGCACGTCCGCCGCTCGAGCAGCTACTACTCGAGCCTCGTCAGGCTCAACACGCGTCTCAAGGCGCTGGGCAAGGCGCCGGTGGAGATCGTGCCGGCCGACGAGAACCTGGAGGACGAGGACATCCTCGAGATGGTCAACGCAGGGCTGATCCCGGCAACGATCGTGGACAGTCACATCGCCACCTTCTGGAAGCAGATCTTCGAGACGATCGAGCTGCACCCGGACGTGCGGGTGCGCGAGGGTGGCGAAGTCGCGTGGGCGATCCGCAAGGATTCACCGCAGCTCAAGCAGGTCGTCGACGCCTTCATCGCCAAGAACCGCAAGGGCTCGGCCACCGGTAACGACATCCTCAATCGCTACCTCAAGAGCACGAAGTGGGTAAAGAATGCCACCGCCGATGCTGATATGAAGCGGTTCCGCGAGGTGACCGATCTCTTCAAGAAATACTCCGATCAATACGGATTCGACTGGCTGCTGGTCGCGGCGCAGGGCTACCAGGAGTCGGGGCTGGACCAGTCGACGCGCAGCCGCGTCGGCGCGATCGGCGTCATGCAGGTGATGCCGGCAACCGCCAGGGACCGCAACGTCAATATCCCCAACATCCATGAGCTCGAGCCCAATATCCACGCCGGCGTGAAGTACCTGCGGTTCATGGTAAATGAGTACTTCGACGACCCCGGTATCGATCGCGTGAACCGGCACCTGTTCGCCTTTGCTTCCTACAACGCAGGACCCAATCGAATCCAGCGGCTGCGCAAGGTGGCGGCCGACGAGGGGCTGGACCCGAACAAGTGGTTCAACAACGTCGAGGTGGTCGTGGCACGCGAGGTCGGTAGAGAAACCGTTCAGTACGTCAGCAACATCTACAAGTACTACCTAGCCTACAAGCTCGTCGTCGAGCAGACTCGCGAGCGCGAGGCCGCGAAGAAATCGGCGTAGGACCGGACGGCGATAATCACCGGGCCGCTACAGCTGGGCGTCGAGGTGCAGGACGCGCGTGATCCAGGCCTGGAAGCGCTGCCAGGCGGAGGCCTTGGGATCGCGGTCGAAGGTCTCGGTCCCGTCGCTCCAGCGGAGCTCGTCGTCGACCTGCGTCACCTGCCAGGCGCGTTGTGGCGCCGTCTGCTCGGCGAAGATCGCTTCGAGCTGCTGCGCGAGCGCCGCGCTTTCCACGATCACACCCTGCTCGCAGTTGAGCCAGGTCGAGCGCGGGTCGAGGTTGTAGCTGCCGACGAAGAGTGTCCGGCCGTCCACCACAAGCGATTTCGTGTGGAGGCTGGCCCCCGATGAGCCGAACAGGCTCGACTGCACGTCGCTGCCCGCAAGCGGCTTCAACTCCCAGACCTGCACACCGCCCTCCACCAGCCGCTCGCGGTAGCGCGCGTAACCGCCGTGCACGGCCGCCACGTCGTTGGCGATCAGGGAGTTGGTAAGGACGCGCACGCGCTTGCCGGCCTCGACCGACTTGACCCACGACGCAGTGACTTCTTCACCGGGCACGAAGTACGGTGAGATCACCGTGAGCTCAGTGTGCATCGACTGGACCAAAGCTACGAGCTTCTGAGCCACCACCGATCGGCCGGGGTCCTGGTCGGGCATCATCGCCTTGAGAGGGTCGTCGGAGGCGAAGTAATACTTGCCGGTCCAGTCCATGGGCCAATCACCCGCCACCAGGCGCCGCACGGCATCGTCGGCGCGCAGGATGTCCGCGTATCGGCTCTTCGTGGCGTCGGCCAGCCCGTCGGCGAGTCGCCCTCGCAATCTTTCCAGCGTATCGGGGCTCACGCCCGCCGGATCGAGGACCTCCATTGGGTAGGCGGCCGGTGAGTTCCAGTACTTGTCGAACGAGGCGGAAGCGTCGCGCACGATCGGACCGATCATCGCAAAGTCCAGGTCGACGAAATTGACCTCGTCGCTCGCGCCGAAGTACTCGTCGCCGAGGTTTCGCCCGCCCACGATCGCGATCCGGTTGTCGGCGATCCAGGTCTTGTTGTGCATGCGGTGATTGATGCGCCCGAAGCTCGTCAGCCCCTCCCCCACCATGCTCATGGTGCCCTTGCGCGAAGCGAAGGGGTTGAACATCCGTACGGCGATGTTGGGGTGTTCTGCGAGCGCCGCGAACCCGGCGTTCTTTGCACGCGCGTCCATGTCGTCGACGAGCAGCCGGACCTTCACGCCGCGATCCGCCGCGTCGAGCAGCTGCCGCGCGAGGTAGGCGCCGGTGAGGTCGCCGTGCCAGATATAGGTCTGCACGTCCAGGCTGCGGCCTGCGAGCTTCGCGCTGTGTGCGCGGACCACGAACGCCTCGGGTCCCTCGTTCAGCAGCCGGAAGGCGGACTCGCCCGGGTGGCGGGCCTCGGCCGGAGCAATGAGGCGATCGACCTCGCTGCCCTCGACCGCGGGGATCGCGGTCTCGACCGGCAGATCGGGCCGCGGCTCGAGCTGGGCGCAGGCGGCGAGCCCGGCCAGGACGAGCGGCGCCAGGCCGCGGCTCAAGCTGCGCACCTCGGTGCCTCCGCTCTTACGGCGTCCGTCGTGTGGCGCGGACGACCACGGTGTTGGCGAGCTTGTCGTGCCAGCCCTGCTTGCGCGCGTCGAACGCAACCCAGATGAAGCCGAGCATCAGGGGCAGCATTGAGACGTAGTATGCGAAGTAACGGCCGATGAGCTGTCCGGTGCTCGGGCGACCGCCAGTACGCGCATCTACGATGCGCGCGCCAATCGCAATCTTGCCAGGAGTTGCCTGGCGATAGACCCAGAACAGCACGACGGCGACCGCCGGCAGAACCCAGTTGAGGAGAAGGTCGGCGGGTCCCTGCACGAGCTGGGTCGACGACCAGTACTCCTTGCCGTAGATCAGCGTCAGCAGCGGGAAGCAGATCACGACGACGAGAACCGTGTCGATGATCGACGCGCCCAGCCGGGCCCAGAAACCGACGTACTCGAACTCGCTCTCGTTCACGGTGTTCATCATAATCAAATCGCCGCCCGCCTCGCGGTGTGATCAGCGCGAAGCCAGAACCTCCTCGAGCACCGGGGCTGAGCTGCCCGACGGCGCCTCGATACCTAGGAGTGCTGCGATCGTCGGCGCAATGCTCGCAGGCTCGACCTCACGCCAGAGAGTCGCCGGCCTTATCCCGGCCCCGGCGAAGATCACGGGGACATGCGTATCGTAGCTGTAAGGTGAGCCGTGCATGGCACCGCAGCACTCGGCGTCGTGGTAGAGATACCAGAACGGCTTCTGCACGATCACGACGTCGCCCGAGCGGTCCGGGTGGAAGGCCCGCTGCATGCGCCGCATCAGCGCGGTCTGGGGCAGGCGTCCGGCGAGCAGGTCGCTGCGCGTGATCGCGTGCGCCACCCCCGGCACCAGGCGCATTTCCGCCGCGAGTTCCGCTTCGACAGCGGCGAAGTCGAGCTTGAGAGCGGCAATCTTCGTCCGGTCCAGGTAGAGCCCCGGCGGCGTGAATGCGGCAACCAGTGCCGCGTTCACTCCGAAACGCGAAGCCAGCGCCTGGTTCATCTGCTCGCGAAGCTTGTCCGGGTACAACCGCCCGGCGTCGAATCGCTCGGACCGCTTTACCTCCGGTATCTCGTCGACGCCGTGGTCGGCGGCGAGCACGATGAGCAGGCGGTCAGCTCCGACCTGCTCCTCGACGAACGCGAAGAAGCCAGCGAGTGTCGCGTCGAGCCGCAGCAACGAGTCGGCGTACTCGAGGCTGTTGGGGCCGAAGCCGTGCCCCGCATAGTCGAGCTGCGCGAGGGACACGGACAGGTAGTCGGTTGCCGGCCCGCGTCCCAGGCTCTCGCGCTCGATGAGCTCGCGGGCGAAGGCGAGCGTGTATTCATCGAACGCCGGCAGTTCGGGCATCGCCTCGAAGAGCGTGTGATCGGCGCTGTCTGGCAACCTGTGCGGAAAGGCCTTGCTGACGGGAGGCGTGGGCCGCGCGTGCTCGTTCGCCCTCATCGCCGCGGTGAAGTCGCGGGCGGATGCGTCGAGCGGCGTCCACTCGCGGCCCCTGAAACCTGCGGCGGGATTCGCAGCGTTCCATGCCGCCACCCACGCCGGAGGCGACGACCCGTACCACGAGCTGTGCCCGAAGCGCCCCGTCTCGTCATCGAACCAGTAGGCCATGCCGCGCCGCCCGGCAGGAATGACGGCGCTTCGATCCTTGCCGGCGACGGCAAAGGCACGTGCGCGCCCGCCGGACGCTGCCACCAGCTCGTCACCAAGCGTGGAGGAACCCAGGTTTCGGGGCGAGATTCCGTGATCGGGATCGAACAGGCAGTTGATGCGCTTGCCGAGTGCGCGGTCGAACCAGTGGTTAGCCACCATCCCGTGCTCGGAGGTATCCGCGCCGGTCACGAGAACAGCGTGGCCGCTCGCCGTGAAGGTGTTGGCAGTTCCGTAATGCGCGTTCGCGTACCAAGCACCCTGCTCCATCAGGCGCCTGAAGCCACCGGCGCCGAATCGATCGCGGTACCGCGGCAGCATGTCGCCGCGCAGCTGATCGACGGTCACCTGAAGTACGAGCCGCGGTGGCTCGGCCGCGTGACCCGGGCCGGCGCAAACCACGAGTGCAAGCAGCAGCGCCACGATTCGGCGGTGCGGTGAGCGATCGCCCATCGTCATACGAGTCCCCCTGGGTTGGAATTAGTGTTCTCTGGTTCGGAGACGGCATTATGAGCCGGTCGTGGATTGACGCGCATCCTGCCCAGGCGTAGCGTCGGCCCAAGAAAAAAAAGGGGGCCAACCATGTGTATGACTAAGCGTGCATCGACAGTCGTTGCAGTCCTGCTTGGCTGCCTGGGCGCGACGGTTTCGTCGGCGCAGACGCCGGCCGTCGTCGCGGCCGCGCTCAAGGATCTGACGAGCATGTGCACCGACGCGGGTGGCAAGCCGCTCGCCACGGATGCGGTGAAGCGCGCAGACCTGAATGCCGACGGGAAGGAGGACTACGTCCTGGACGGCGGGTCGGTTGGTTGCGAGGGCTTTGCGAGCCTCTACGGCGACCGCGAGAAGGGCGTCACCGTGTATGTCGGTGACGGCAAGGGCGGTGCGAAGCAGGCCTTCAGCGACATGACCTACGGCATGAAGATCGAGGGCGAAGGTCCGGCCGCAAAGGTCTGGTTGACGACGAGCGGCGCAGGTTGCGGCAAGAAGCAGGCAGCGGATTTCGCCAGCGAGGCGTTCTGCGAGCGCGCAATCGCGTGGAACGCGAAGACCCAGCTGTTCGACTACGCCCCGGTGTCGACGGTGAAGATGATCGAGTAGCGTCCCTCGTCCAGTTCGCGCGTTGCATCACGCACTCTTCCATCGGCAGCCTGGCGACGTCAGGCACTTTCGCCTTGCCGCGCTAAACCACAGCTCGATCTCCGAGAGCACCAGCTGCTTCTCCTCGCCTGTCGCATTCACTGATCGCACGCGCTCGACCAAGAGCCAGTAGTACCAAGCGAGGCCGGCCAGGTCGTCGGGGTCGGGAATGTCGCTTCGAGGGCGCATCACCGAACCGTAACAAGACTGCCCTGCGCGGGAACTTGCGCCCGATCACAGTTTGCCAGGAAGCACGCGGGCGGGAGGAACAAGAAGCCCGGCGCGTGGCCGGGCTCGTTGTCGCCTCGCCTACGCTTTGCCGAGGTCCGAGAACCGTTCTGCCAACTACGGTTACTTGAGCGCGGTCTCCTGATAGCTCGTAGAACGCCACTTGCCGTCTTGACGAACGTAAACGGCAGTTGAGTACACCCTGGCTGGCAGCTTCTGGTCGTCACACGTCGTATCTTGCGTCGCCGTGTAGGTGAGGATCGCGACATCCGGCGACACCTGACGCAGGCTGCTGTCCGAGAGCTCGAATTCTTTCATCTGGCAGTTATGACTGCTCACGTCGGCAATAATCTTGTCCCGGCCTTTCGAGACGCCCGCTCCTGCGACGACCTGCACGGCGTCCTCGGTCATCGTGTCCTTCATAGCCGAGGTGTCGCGCTTGGCCCAAGCCGACCACCCGCTCTTCTCCCTGGCGAGCAGCTCTTCCTTGAGATCACCGGCCATCGACGAGGAAACTACGGCAACGGCCAGCAGCAGCGCGGTCATGATTGATTTCATTGATTGATCCCCCTGTGACGGTCCCGCGGTGCGCGGGACGAATCGTTGAAGTAGCAGGTGACTGTTTAGCGGGCTATTTCAAAAGCCGCCGGCGCCGACGTAACCGGGCGCATTGCGTTCCTGTAAGCACTTGAAGCCGCCCGGTCAGGCGATCGGACCGCTCGTCCCCTGTTTTGGTGCAAAGACAGTCCGGCGGCTAAACTCTTGGCCTCGTGCCGATCGAAGTCGGCACCCTGTTCCGCCGCCAAGGACGTGCCGTGAACGCTCAGCCCGATCCCAAGAAGAACGAATTTCTGGCCTTCCGCGATGAAGCGGACACCGGCCAGCCCGCGCTCGATATCGACGCGCGCAAACGCCTCCTCGGCCGCCTGACCCCGATGCAGTGGGTGGCCGTCGGTATCGGGCTGCTCCTGGCGATCATCGCTGTCGTCTGGGCCACACGCTCGCCCTCTGGTCCCCCGCCCACGGCCGGCGCAGGCAACGAGTCGCTCGCGCTCGTGACCGTCATGACGCCGCGCTCGAGTGTCGTCAAGTCCACGGTGACTTTCAGTGGCGCGATTGGAGCGCGCTACGACATTCCGATCGGTGTCGAAGGCGAAGGCGGTCGCATCACGGCCGTGCTCGTCGAAGCCGGTGACACCGTGCGTCAGGGGCAGGCGCTCGCCCGCCTGGATCAGTCGGTCCTGCGCCCGCAACTCAACCGTCTGGCCGCGACTGTCGAAGAGGCTCGCGCGCAGGCAACGCTCTCGTCGGCCGAGTACGGGCGTGCACTGAGCGTGGAGTCGGCCGGTGCCCTATCCAAGGAAGAGGTCGAGCGTCGACGCGCAACGGCTGCCGCCGACGAAGCCCGAGTCAAAGTCGCCGCCGCACAGCTTGCGGAAGCCGAGGCGCGACTGAGCCGCGCCGAGATCCGCGCTCCTGCCGACGGCATCGTACTCACACGCGATGCGGAGGTCGGTCAGACTGCTGCTCCGGCCGGGCCGCCGCTCTTCCGTCTTGCGCGCGGTGGCGAAATCGAGATGCGTGGACAGATCGCGGAACAGGATCTGCCGAAGCTCGAAGTCGATCAGTCGGTCGCCGTCTATCTGACCGGCGTCGCTGAGCCCTTCACCGGTAAAGTGCGATTGCTGGGTGCGGTGATCGATCCGGCAACTCGCCTCGGTGAAGTTCGGGTCGCACTCCCGCTGGATCCGAGGCTGCGGCCCGGCGCGTTCGCGCGCGGCGAGGCGAACGTGGGTGAGGCAGCGCACCCGATCCTGCCCAAGAGCGCCGTTCTCATTGATGGCACGCGAGCCTATGTCATGGTCGTCAATGCCAGCGGCATCGTCGAACGCCGCCCGGTGAAGGTCGGGCAGGTCAGCGCGCAGGGCATTGCGATCTACGAGGGCCTCACTGGCGACGAGCGTATCGTCACGATGGCCGCCGGGTTCCTGCACGAGGGCGAGAAGGTCGAAATCGCCACGGCCAAGGCGGCGGCGCCATGAGCATCAAGCGCATTTCGGCGTGGGCGATCCTGCACCCGGTACCGCCGGTAGTGCTGTTCGTGGTGCTCTTCTTCATCGGCACCATTGCGTTCGTTCGCCTGCCCATCAACCTGAGCCCCGACCTTTCGTTTCCGCTCGTGCAGGTGACAGTCAGCCAGCCGGGCTCCGCGCCGACCGAGATCGAAACGCAGATTCTCACCAAGATCGAAGGTGCCGTTGCGAGCGTCGGCAACGTCCACAAGCTCACCTCCGCAGCGCTCGAAGGCCAGGCACTCGCTTTCATCGAATTCCAGATCGGCACTCCGATCGATCGTGCGGTCGCGGACGTGCGCGATGCCGTGGCCAAGGTGCGCAGCGAGCTCCCGGAAGGTATCCAGGAGCCAGTGGTCCAGCGCGTCGACGTCGAAGGTGGTGCGATCGTGTACTACGCGCTCAGCACGACCGCGCTGACGGAGGAGGAGCTGAGTTGGTTCGTCGACGACACGGTAACGAAACGGCTGCTGTCGATCGCCGGCGTCGCGCAGGTGACCCGTTCCGGCGGCGTCAACCGCGAGATCCGCATCGAGCTCGATCCTGCGCGCATGCAGGCGCTCGGCATCACCGCGGTCGACGTCAACCAGCAACTGCGCGTTCTCAATCTCGACGCTCCCGGCGGCCGCGCGCAAATCGGCGGCGGTGAACAGTCGATTCGCGTGCTCGGCGGGGCACGCACAGCGGAGCAGCTCTCCGAAACGCGCATCCTGTTGCCCGGCGGCCGCATCGCGCGGCTCAGCGACCTGGCATTCGTACACGACGGGATTGCCGAGGTGCGCAGCATGTCGCGCCTGAACGGGCGCCCCACGACCATCTTCGGTGTGTTCAAGGCCAAGGGCTCCTCCGACATCTCGGTGGCCAAAGAGGTGGAGCAGGAGCTGGCGAAGATCACAAAGGAGAATCCGAGCGTGAAGATGACGAAGGTCTTCACCACCGTCGCCTACACGCAGGAGATGTACGACTCGGCGATCAACGCGCTGGTCGAGGGCTCCATCCTGGCCGTCATCGTGGTGTGGTTCTTCCTGCGCGACTGGCGCTCGACCGCGATCTCGGCGCTCGCGATTCCGTTGTCGGCGATTCCTACTTTTGCGTTCATGCAGATGATGGGCTTCACGCTCAACCAGGTGAGCCTTCTCGCGCTGTCGCTCGTAGCGGGCGTGCTCGTCGACGACGCCATCGTCGAGATCGAGAACATCGTTCGCCACAAGCGCATGGGCAAGACCGGCTTCCAGGCCGCGCTCGATGCCGCGGATGAAATCGGCCTCGCGGTGGTCGCCACTTCCGCCACGATCATCGCCGTGTTCGTGCCGGTGAGCTTCATGCCGGGCATCACCGGGCAGTATTTCAGGCAGTTCGGTCTCACGGTGGCGGCTGCGGTCTTTTTCTCGCTGCTGGTGGCGCGGCTCATCACGCCTGTGGTCGCTGCTTACACGCTCAAGGCGGATAAGGTCGTGACGCACGGCGACGGTCCGATCATGACGCGTTATCTCGCAGCGCTGCGTTGGTGCGTGGAGCATCGCTGGCGGACGCTGGCATTCGGCACCGTCTTTTTCATCCTCTCGGTCCTTTCGATGGCCTTCGTCGAGAAGTCGTTCGTGCCGGCCGCCGACCTGGGCAGCGCTCAGCTCTCCATCGAATTGCCGTCGGGTGTGCGGCTCGAGGACACCGCAGCGGTCGCCGCTCAGGCGTACCAAGTGCTGCGCCAGCAACCCGAAGTCACCGATGTCGTCGAATCCATCGGTACCGACGAGACCGGTGAGGTGCGCCGGGCGACACTCTTCGTCTCGCTGGTGCCGCGCAGTGAGCGCGATATTTCCCAGAAGCAATGGGAGCGGCGGGTCATCAAGGAGCTGAAGCGCATTCCGGACGCGCGGATCGACTTCTCGAACCAGTCAGGTGCGGGCGGAGGTCGGGACGTCAACCTTTACGTTGTGGGGAGCAACCCCGTCCAGGTGACCAAGAGCGCGCAGAAGCTCGTCCAGGAGATGCGGGGGCTGTCGGAGGTGCGCGACCCGCGCATCAACGCCGACATGAGCCGCCCCGAAATCCTGATCCGGCCGCGCCTGGACCTGGCCGCGCAGCTCGGCGTGACCGTGTCGAGCATCAGCCAGACGGTCCTTATCGCCACGCTCGGCGACTTGCCGCAGAACGCGGCGAAATTTTCCCTTTCCGACCGGCAGATCCCAATTCGTGTCAGCTTGATCGAGAGCGCGCGGCGCGACCTCTCGGTCATCGAGAACCTGCCGGTGCCGACCAGCTCCGGCCGGTGGGTCCCGCTCAAGGCGGTCGCCGACATCAGCTTCGGCGAGGGCCCGACCCGTATCCGTCGTTTCAACCAGAATCGCCGCGCCTGGATCGAGGCGGACCTGAACGGCGTCGAGCTCGGCACCGCTATGGATAAGATCCACGCCTTGCCGACGGCCAAGAACCCACCGCAGGGCGTACAGGTCGTCGATATCGGCGACGCGGAAGTGATGGGCGAGCTGTTCGCGAATTTCGCCATCGCGATGTCCACCGGCATATTGATGGTGTTCGCGGTGCTGGTGCTGCTGTTCGCCCGAGTGTTCCAGCCGATCACCATCCTGTCGGCTTTGCCCCTCTCCATCGGCGGCGCCGTGGCGGGACTCGCCATTTCGAATTATCCGCTCTCGCTCCCCGCGGTCATCGGCTTCCTCATGTTGATGGGAATAGTCGCCAAGAATTCCATCCTGCTGGTGGACTTCGCCATCGAGGAGATGCGCGCGGGCAAGGATCGCCTGACGGCACTGCTCGAAGCGGGCCACAAGCGCGCGCGACCAATTGTCATGACCACGGTGGCGATGGTCGCCGGCATGCTCCCGGTCGCGATCGGTATCCACGGCGACAATTCCTTCCGTGGCCCGATGGCGGTCGCGGTGATCGGCGGTTTGATCACCTCGACGATGTTGACGCTGGTGATCGTGCCCGCCGCCTTCACGCTAGTGGACGACATCGAGCGCTGGCTCGCGCCCAAAGTCGGCAAGATGCTCTCGGTACATACGCCAGCGGAAGGCGTGGCAGCCAATGAGCGCTCGGAGTCCACGCGCTCGGCTACCCCGCTTGCGTCAGGCCGCACGTGATCGAGGTTCGCAACCAGCACCGGCGCGGCGATCTGGCTGGCCACGGTGGCGCGCTTTACCTCCCGGCGGCTGGCGCGCGGGTTCGCCGCAACCGTTTCTCGGCGGCGAAGTGCCGGTAGGCGTAATCGATGTAGGCGTGCAGCCGCCGCCTGCCGAAATGCACAGCGAACCGCTTGGACAGCCATCGATGCCGGCTGCTGGCGCAAGTAAGGTCGTGCCTGGAGCTGAGCTGAGCAAGACAGCGCTCGGCGCTACTTGGCGGCCAATCCAGCTGCAATATGGCGGAAATCAGGAAATGCCTATTTTTGTTGGCGGAGAGGGTGGGATTCTAACCCACGAACCCGGTGAGGGATCTCCGGTTTTCAAGTCTCAGGATCGACGCGCAGCCGGCCCAGACACGCACACAAGTGCATGTTTCATCGGCTTCCTGAAAACGTTCCGGAAGCAGCTTTTCCCGAGTTTTCACAACCCGTGCTGCGCGATCAGCCGCATCAGGAAGTCCCGACCGGCACGCTCTAGCTTGTCCATGCGCCGAGCCTGCGCGGTCGTGCACGCTTAGGTGTGAAAGTCCCAGGACGTTATTCCTGGTTGAGGGGTTGCCCATTCGGGGGTCTCCGATGAATCTGTTGTTCGTCACGACACCGGATTCAAGGGAGTCCCGAATGGACCTACATCAGAATGCAAGGCTGACGCCGCGCTGTCGAGAGTTGCTGGTGGGGCGAGTGATGGCGGGTCGGCGTCGGCGGGAGGTTGCTCGGGAGCTGGGAGTTTCGCAGCACACCGTACGTAAGTGGGTGGGCCGGTTTGAAACAGAAGGGTCACGGGTCTGCGCGATCGGTCCTCGCGCCCGCGACGCTCGCCGAGTGCCACAGCCGAGGCGCTGCGGCTGGCGGTGGTGGCGCTGCGCCGGCAGCGCCTGACGATAGCAGCGATCGCCGCTCAACTCGCGCTGTCGCGCTCGAGCGTGGCCCGGATCTGTCGCCAGGCGGGTCTATCGCTGTTATCGCGGCTCGCCCCCGCAGCGTACTACCCGCGCTACGAGCGGGCGCATCCCGGGGAGTTGCTGCACTGGACATCAAGAAACTTGGGCGGATGGTGAAGATCGGCCATCGCATTACGCGCGATCCGCGCGATCGGGTCGAGGGCGCCGGCTGGGAGTATGTGCACGTGGCGATCGACGATCACTCGCGCGCCGGCGCCTGCCACGCCCGGCGACGACCGCCGTCACGCCCACGACGACGACGGCTGCCGCGAGCCATTTCATCGCGAGTCACCGTTTCGCTGCCCAGCGAGACACCGAGCACCGTCCCGATCACGGGAGCGACGAAATTGTAGCTCGAAGCGAGCGCCGGGCCGGTGCTGGACAGCACCATGTACGCGGTGAACGCGATCAGCGTTCCAAAGCAGACACGTACAGCCACGCTGCGCTCGGTCGCTGGCGCCGGTCAGGCCGCGCGAAAAGCTGCTGTCAGCGCCTCGAAGGCATCGGTGTCGCGGCGAGCGAGGCTAGGGACAGGGCTTGTTGAGGAACTGGCTGCCGTCGAAATCGACGCGCGTGGCCTCGGTCACGCGGCCGATGAGACCGTCGTCCTTGCCGTCGAGCTTGTTGACGTACTCCCAGACCACCTGGTTCTCGTGTGCCGGGGACACCTCGAACGCCCGCCCGCCCTCCGGATCCGAGACTAGGATGTCGCCGTTGGCGAGCACCTGTTGCTTGCCCTGGATGGTTGAGTAGAACGGGAACGCCTTGGAGCCTTGGAACGACCAGAGCACCTGCTGCGTCGCGGGATCCAGCCGGACGATGCGCGAAAAACCCCACGCCTGCGGCTGATCGAGCCATCGCACCGGCGTGTGCTGCTTCGTCTCCGTCCGGTTGTCGAACACGAGCAGTGTGCCGTCGCTCAAGATGTCCGGGTCGTGCTGCCGAAGGAACGGTCCGACCATGCTCCAGACGACCGCCTTTCTCTCCCGGCTGATGATTGCAAGCGCATCGGTGCCCCGCAGCGAGACGAGGAAGTCACCGGCCCTCGCCTGCGGAATCCTGTTCGCCAGTTCGCTCGTGACGAGCTCGATGTCGTTAAGGTGGATCGGATCGAGCGAGTCGTTTTCGGGCACTGGCGCATGGCCGCGCATCAAGATGGCCTGATATCCGCCCTTCAGGATCGCATCGATGACGTTGATCTCCTCGAGCACCTTGCCGTCGGCCGAGACGTGAAGGATGCTTTCCTCGCGATGGCCTTCGACCATGTGCGGGCGCTCCACCTTCCTCTTCCATATGGACAGCGTCCAGAACGCT
>Ga0207648_10002379_pt1 | contig 20244 bp, 20 predicted proteins | sample KBSMisM32_FD_184310 | JGI IMG/M metagenome (GOLD analysis project Ga0207648, IMG submission 184310) | Miscanthus rhizosphere microbial communities from Kellogg Biological Station, Michigan, USA - KBS Miscanthus M3-2 (SPAdes) (version 2) | ecosystem: Host-associated > Plants > Roots >...
CGTGCGTCGCGTCCGGACGCGAGGCCGCGAGGCCGCGAAGCCCATCCAGGAGCCCACACCCCACATGATCAGCACCGGAGAACTGCGCAAGGGCGTGACCATCGAGCTCGACGGCGAGCTCTGGCAGATCCTCGACTACCACCACATCAAGATGGGTCGCGGATCCGCCCAGGTGCGCATCACGCTGCGCAACGTCAAGCGCGGCCAGACGATCGAGCGCTCGTTCCAGGCGGGCACGAAGTGGCCACGCGCCCAGCTCGAGCAGCGACCTGTCCAGTTCCTGTATCGCGACGGCGACGAGTTCCATTTCATGGACACCGACACCTACGACCAGTTCGTGCTCCGGTCCGACCAGCTCGGCGAGGCGACGCGCTATCTCAAGGACGGCATGACGCTCGACCGGACCAGCTACCAAGGCGAGACGATCGGCGTCGAGCTGCCCGTCAGCGTCGAGATGTCCGTCGTCGAGACGGAGCCGGGCTTCGCCGGCGACACGCAGACCGGCGCGCGCAAGCCCGCGACGACCGAGACCGGACTCGTCGTCCAGGTCCCGATCTTCGTCGAGACCGGTGACACCATCCGGATCGACACGCGGACCGGGGAGTACCAGACCCGGGTCTGAGACCGGGTCGGCCATGCCGTGAGCGAGCGCGAGGGCCAGACACCGCCGGATTGGGCGCTGCCGGGCTGGGACGCGGTCGACCCGGAGGAGCCGGTGGCGGTCGGGCCGGGGAGGGGAGTCGAACCCGCTGACGGGCCCTCCGAGTTGCGGCCGAGCATCGTCGCGCCGGGCACGTTCGGTCTTCGGATCCTCAAGGTCAGCGATGTCACCCGCGCGGTCCGCACGGCGATCCGCCAGGACCCGCGCCTGCTTGATGTGTGGGTCGAGGGCGAGATCGGCCGCGTGACGGTCTCATCCGCCGGCCACGCGTACTTCGCGCTCAAGGACGAGCGCAACCAGCTCCAATGCGTGTGGTTCCGCGACGAGCGCGAGCGCTCGCTGTTCCAGGCGCAGGCCGGGTTGCGCGTCGTCGTCCACGGGCGGATCGACCTCTACGAGCCCACCGGCGCGATGCAGCTCTACGTCGACTCGATCCAGCCGGCGGGCGTGGGGGACCTCGCGCTTCGGTTCGAAGCGCTCAAGGCGCGGCTCGCGGAGGAGGGGTTGTTCGATACCGCCCGAAAGCGCCCGCTTCCGTCCCGTCCGCGGACGATCGCTGTGATCACGAGTCCGTCGGGCGCCGTATGGCGCGACGTCAGCCACGTCCTGGCACGGCGCTGGCCGCTCGTGCAGGTCGTGCTCGTCGGCGCACAGGTCCAGGGAGATGCCGCGCCCCCCAGCATCGTGACGGCGTTCCGTCGGGTAGCGCGCTATGCATCGGCGATGCATGAGGCCGGCCGGCCGGACGATGCGCCGGCCCTGACCATCCTCGCACGTGGCGGTGGATCGCTCGAGGACCTCTGGGCGTTCAACGACGAGCGTGTCGTCCGCGCGGTCGTCGCGCACCCACTGCCGGTCGTCTGCGGGGTCGGCCATGAGGTGGACGTCACCTTGGCCGATTTCGCCGCGGATGTGCGTGCGCCGACCCCGTCGGCAGCGGCAGAGATCGTCGTGCCGGACCGGCTCGAGATGGCCGGGGCACTGCGGCGGGCCACGGAACGGATGACGGCGGCCACGGAACGCCGGCTCGTCGCGGCCGGGCGCGACCTCGCAGTGGAACGCCGTGCTCTGGAACGGGTCAGTCCCGCGGCTCGGCTCGCGGCCGCGCGCGAGCAGGTAGGGCTACTGTTCGACCGCGCGACCCGCGCCGTCGACACACGGCTCGCCCAGGAGCGGCTCCGCCTGACCGCCGCGTCCGCCGATCTGCCACGGCTCGCCGGCGCGCGTGTCGCGGCGGCACGATCGGCGCTGGATGCCTCCGGCGCCGCCCTCTCGGTCCTCGGACCCAACGCGACCCTCGAGCGGGGCTATGCGATCGTCCGGCGCACTGCCGACGGGGCGATCGTCCGCGACCCGGCCGACGCACCACGCGGCTCCACGTTGCGGATCCGGGTCGCGCGCGGCGACATCGCGGCGACCGTCGACGAAACCTGATCGTGAGCGGCGAACTGGCGATCTTCCTGGCTGTCGTCGCGGTCGTGGCGATCCTCGGGGTCGGCATCGGTATGCTGGTCGCGCGGCCGCTTGGCCGCGCTGCGGAACGGCTCGACGAGGACGAGGGTGACGGGAACGACTGAGGAGCGGTCCACCGACGACGCGCCACTGACCCCGCCGGATCAGCTGTCGTTCGATGACGCGCTGGCGGAGCTCCAGCGGACGATCGCCGAGCTCGAGACCGGGAACCTGCCACTCGAGCGCACGCTCGCCCTGCACGAGCGCGGTGCCGCCCTTCTGGAGCGATGCGAGATGCTGCTGCGCAGTGCCGAGTTGAGGATGCGGCAGCTCGTCGCGAAGGGCAGCACGCTCGAGACGGTCGATGTCACCGAGGAACGCACGATCGACGAGGCCTGACAGCGCCTCGCCCAGCGAAACTGGCGACTCCGGAGGGACAGGTTTAGATTCCGGTTCGCCACATCTGATCGCGCGGACCGGCGGCGCGCTACGCTGCGCACCGACATCACATGACGGGTGCGCGACCCGTCCCCCGACCGACCATCCTCCCATCGGAGCCCACCTCCGCGTGACGATCCTTCAGGAACTCCAGGGGCCTGCCGAGCTACGCGGCCTCACCGAGCAGCAGCTCCAGGAGCTCGCCGCCGAAATCCGCCAGACGATCATCGCGACCGTCGCCGAGACCGGCGGCCACCTCGGCTCCTCGCTGGGCGTCGTGGAACTGACGATCGCCCTGCATCGGCTCCTCGAATCGCCGCGCGACAAGATCGTCTGGGACACGGGTCACCAGGCGTACCCGCATAAGCTGCTGACCGGACGCCTGGAGCGATTCCGCACGCTCCGCTCGCTCGATGGGGTGGGCGGGTTCCCGCGCCGCTCCGAATCGCCGCACGACGTATTCGACGGCGGACACGCAGGTACCGGGCTATCGATCGCGGAAGGCCTGGCGGAGGCGCGCGACCTGCGCCACGGCATGGAACGGATCGCGGTCGTGGTCGGCGACGCCGCGCTGATGTCGGGTCTCTCGCTCGAGGCGCTCAACGACATCGGCCAGCGCAAGACGCAGATGCTGATCGTGGTCAACGACAACGAGATGTCGATCAGCCCGACGGTCGGCGCGTTCTCGAAGTACCTGTCCCAGATCAAGCTCTCCAACGCGTGGCGCCAGAGCAAGAGTGCCTACGACCAGACGGTCGAGCGGATCCCGATCTTCGGACCCACGCTGCTCGAGCTGTCGCGACGCTTGCGGGCGTCGGTCGTGCGCTTCGCGCAGCCCGGCCAGCTGTTCGAGGACCTCGGGATCACCTACATCGGCGTCGTCCCCGGGCACGACATCCGGGCGCTGCTCGAGACCCTTGGTGCGGCGTTGGGCCTGCCCGGACCGACGATCGTGCACGTCAGGACGCAGAAGGGCCGCGGCTATCGGCCTGCGATCGAGGATCAGGTCGGGTTCCACGGCGCGGCCCTCCCGCCGATGCGTGTCAACACGCTGCCGACCGAGTCGATGTCTGACGACGCGGCGTCACCGACCCCGGAACCCGCCGCCCCGAAGAAGAACCCGAATTACACGGCGGTCTTCGCCGCCGAACTGATCGACGCCGCGCGCGAGGACCGGCGCATCGTCGGGATCACGGCTGGGATGCCGACCGGCACCGGGATGTCGAAGCTCGCCGAGGTGTTCCCGGAGCGCGTGTTCGATGTCGGCATCGCCGAGCAGCACGCCGTCACGCTGGCGACCGGGCTCGCGATGGGTGGGATGCGACCGGTCGTCGCGCTGTACTCGACATTCCTGCAGCGCGCCTTCGACCAGACCGTCCACGACGTCTGCCAGAACGACCAGCCAGTGGTGATCGCCGTCGACCGCGCCGGGCTCGTCGGCGAGGACGGGACATCCCACCAGGGCATGTTCACGGTGGCCGCGCAACGACAGCTGCCGCACCTGGTCATCGCCTCCCCGAAGGACGAGCAGGAACTGCGCTCGCTGCTCCGCACGGCGCTGGCGCAGGAGCATCCGTTCGCGCTGCACTACCCACGCGACCCCGGGTTCGGGTTGCCGCCGCGTGACCCGGCCGTGCTCCCCGTCGGCCAGGGCGAGACGCTCCGTGAAGGGCGGGACCTGCTGTTCGTCGGGTTCGGCCCGATCGTGATGCGCGCGATGGATGTCGCGTCGGCGCTCGAAGGCGAGGGCTGGTCGGTCGGTGTCATCAACGCCCGCTTTGCGAAGCCGCTCGACCGGCAACTGATCCTCGACGCGGCTCGCGGCAAGCGACTCGTCGTGACGTTCGAAGAGAGCGTCGCGGCCGGCGGCTTCGGCTCGGGGGTGCTCGAACTCATGGAGGAAGCGCGTCTCGCCGATCCGGCGTATCGCGATGTCGCCATCCGGGTCATCGGGATCCCGGGCGACCGCTTCGTGGACCATGGGTCGGTGGCCGACCTGCGACGGATGCTCCGCCTCGACTCCCCGGGTCTTGCCGAGCAGGTGCGTGAGACGTTGGCGAAGCTGAAGCTCTCGCCGGGACGGTCGACCTCGGACGTCGCCTGAGCCAGCCATGACGGCCGTGGATCGGCGGCGCGATCTGGAGGCTCTCCTCCGGGAGGAGCCGTCTGCGGTCCTGCTGCTGGTGCAGCTCGCGGGCGTGCTGCTCTACCCGTTCATGGACGAGTCGTCCGTCGGGCGCGCGGCGCTGTCCCTGTTCTCACTGCTCGTCCTGGTGCTGGCCGTTCGCACGGTCCGGGCCACGCCGGCGCTAACGTGGGTGTCGGTCGTGCTTGGCGCACCGATCGTCGTGCTGACGCTGGCCGAGATCGCCGACCCATCGAACATGTCGCTCGTCCTGTGGTCGTCCGTCCTGCTCGCCGTGTTCTACGCCTACACGACGGTGGCGCTGCTGCGCTACATGTTCCTCGACGTATTCATCACACCCGACGAGCTGTGGGCGGTCGCCGCGACGTTCACGGTCATCGCCTGGGGGTTCGCCCACGCCTTCATGGCGATCCAGGTCGTCTGGCCGGGCTCGTTCAGCGCGCCTGGGAGCGACGCGCCGCGAACGTGGTTCGAGTTGCTGTTCCTGTCGTTCACGAACCTGACGAGCGTCGGCCTGTCGGACATCGTGCCGGTGCTGGCCCCGGCGCGGTCGATCGTGATGATCGAGCAAGTCGCCGGGCTGATGTACGTGGCGATCGTGATCTCGAGGATCGTCGGCCTGCAGCTGACCCGCGAACGTCGACGTCGCGACGAGGGTTAGCCGCCCGCTCGCAGTACTCATCGCGATGAGTCCGCGTGCAGCGGGCTGTGCCACGATAGGCCGGTGAGTCCGACCGTCACGCAACGTTCGTCGAGCCGTGGGAAACCGACACGGTCGGCGAAACAGCGGCTGGACGAGCTCATCGTCGAGCTCGGCCTCGCGGAGACGCGCACGAAGGCCCAGGCGCTGGTCCTGGCCGGCAAGGTACGTGTCGGCGAGGGCGACGGAGCGCGCCGTGACCTGAAACCCGGCGATCGCGTGGACGTTGCCACGAGCATCACCGTCGACGAGCCGGATCCGTACGTCGGTCGTGGCGGGCACAAGCTCGCGGCTGCCCTGGACGCCTTCGGCATCGACCCGACCAACAAGGTGGCGCTCGACGTCGGCGCCTCGACCGGTGGCTTCACGGACGTCCTGTTGCAGCGCGGCGCGCGCCATGTCTACGCTCTCGACGTGGGTCGCGGTCAGCTCGCCGAATCGTTGCGCCGCGACGCGCGTGTGACATCGATGGAACGGACGAACGCGCGCACCCTGACCTCGACCACGCTGCCGGAACCCGCCGACATCGCGGTGATCGATGTCTCGTTCATCTCGCTCGACAAGGTGCTCGGCGCCGTCGCGACGACCCTTGCCCCGAGCGCCGATATCGTGGCTCTCGTCAAGCCGCAGTTCGAGGCGGGGAAGGGGAGGACGGACCGGGGCGTCGTCCGCGACCCGGCCATCCATCGCGAGGTCCTCGAGCGCGTCACGACCCATGCCGCGACCCTGCGGCTCGGGACCCGCGACGTGATCGCCTCGCCGATCCAGGGTCACGACGGCAACCGCGAGTTCCTCGTCCATCTCGCCCGGGGACCGGGCTGCGCCGATCTCGGGAAGCGCATCGCCGAGGTGACCGCCGCGTGACCGTCCGTCGGATCGGCTTCGCGTACAACCCGACGATCGAGGCCACCGTCGAGCTGGCGGCGCGCGCCTCGGGCTGGTGCCGCCGGCGCGGCATCGATGAATGGCGCGCCCAGGCTGGCGACAGCGAAGCCCTCGCGGCGGAGCTGCCGACGACCGATGCCCTCGTCGTGCTCGGCGGTGATGGCACGTTCCTTCGCGCGGCACGAGCCGTCGCCGAGGTCGACGTCCCGCTGCTCGGCATCAACCTCGGCAAGGTCGGGTTCCTGTCGAAGGCCGAGGCGAGCGACCTCGAACCCGTGCTCGAGAAGATCAGTGCCGGCGACTTCACGATCGACGAGCGCCTTGCGATCGAAGGCCGGATCCTGCGGCAGGGCCTCGGTGACGACGCGGCGCGGCACGTGGCCCTCAACGACATCGTCATCGCCCGCGGCTCGCTCGCTCGCGTGTGCCGCCTCGATGTGAGCATCGATGACAGCCACCTCGCGACGTTCATCGCCGATGGACTCGTCGTCGCGAGCCCGACCGGGAGTACCGGCTACTCGTTCTCCGCCGGCGGCCCCATCCTCGACCCGGAGAGTCGCAACCTCGTCGTCACGCCGATCGCGGCGTACCTCTCGGCGATCCGGTCGGTCGTCGTGAGCCCGCAGCAGGTCGTGCGCTGCCGCGTCGTCGACGCCTTCGAGGCCCTCGTCTCGGTCGACGGCCGCGAGGATCTGCCGATCGCGGTCGGCGACGTGGTCGAAGTGCGGGCGATGGACCGGCCCATCCGGCTCATCGAACCGAAGGGTGCGCAGCCGTTCTGGGATCTGTTGCGACACAAGGTGGAGCTGCTTCCGTCGTGACCGACGATGCGCGCGCGGCCGACGGGGCACGCGCCGAACCTGCCCTGGGTCGCCTGCTCGAGCTGACCGTCGTCGATCTCGCACTCATCGATCGACTTCGCCTCACCTTCGACGCCGGTCTCAACGTCATCACCGGCGAGACCGGCGCCGGCAAGAGCCTGCTCATCGATGCGCTGGGGCTGGCCCTCGGCGCACGCGCGGACACCACGCTCGTTCGCCACGCCGCGGAGATGGCACGGGTCGAGGCGTTGTTCGACCGGCTGCCTGAACCGCTCATCGCCGTGCGCGAAGTCGCGGCGAACGGACGCTCGACCGCACGGCTGGACGACGCCACCGTCACGGCTGCGCGGCTGGCCGAGGAGGTCGGTCCGCTGGTCGAGATCCACGGACAGCACGATCAGGGCCGGCTGTTGGACGAACGATGGCAGCGCGACCTGCTTGATGGCTTCGGTGGGCATGGTGAGCTTCGAGCCGCTATGGCTTCGTCGGTCGAACGGTGGCGCGAGAACCGGGCGGTCCTCGATGCCGCTGCCATGGACCCTCGGGAGGTCGCGCGCCGGATCGACCTGCTCGAGCACGAGGCGGGCGAGATCGCGGATGCGAATCTTCGGCCCGGTGAGGCGGACGAGATCCGGGCGCGTTTGACCGCGGCGCAGCACGGCGAGGCGATCGCCCGGGGAGCTGAAGCACTGCGCGAGGCCTTGACCCGCGAGGGCTCGGGAGCGCGCGACGCGACGGCGGTCGCCCTGCACGAGGCGAACGGGATCGCGCGCCTCGATCCACGGTTCGAGCCGGTCGCCGAACGACTGGCGGGGCTCGAAGCCGAGCTCGCCGACGTCGCCGATGACGCTCGCCGGCTCGCCGAGGACGTCGACCACGACCCGCGTGCCGTCGCCGAGCTCGACGCCCGGCTCGGGGTCATCCACGGGCTACTCCGCCGGTACGGCGACGATGAAACGGCGGTCACCGAGCACGGCGAGCGCGCCGCCGCCGAAGTCGAGCGGCTGCGCGGCCTCGATGAGGAGCGCGCTCGACGAAAGCGAGAAGACGCGCGGCTGCTCGACGACGTGGCCGGCGCCGCGGACGCGCTATCCAAGTCACGGGCGGAGACGGCGCGCGGCCTGACCTCGGCCGTCACCGAGGTCCTGGAGGAGCTCGGCTTCCCGCCGGGCGTCTTCGAGGTCGCGGTCGGGCGGCGCGTGGCGAGCGATGGCGAGGCCGCTGTCGAGATCGACGGCGACGCGCTCGCGTTCGATGCGAGCGGGGTCGATGAGGTCGTGTATCGGCTGGCGCCCAACCCCGGCGAGCCGCCCCGATCGCTGGCCAAGATCGCTTCGGGCGGGGAGCTGTCACGCGTCGCGCTGGCGATCAAGCGCGTCCTCGCGGAGGCCGACGAGACGCCGACGCTCGTGTTCGACGAGGTCGACACCGGGATCGGTGGCCGGAGCGCCGATCCTGTCGGGCGCTCGCTGTGGGGTCTCGCCCGCCGCCACCAGGTCTTGTGCGTGACCCATCTGCCGCAGATCGCCGCCCACGCCGATGGCCACTACCGCATCGTCAAGCGCGAGCGGGACGGGCGAACGGTCACCGAGGTCGAACGCCTCGATCGGGAGGGACGGATCGTCGAGCTCGCGGCGATGCTCGGTGGCGGGCCCGGTGACGCCGCGGCGCTCGCTTCGGCCCGCGAGCTGCTCGATCGCGCTGAGTCCTGGCGAGCAGGGCCGGTCGCCGCAGGGGGTGACCGCTCGGCGTGAACCTCGACCGGGCGATCGAGGACTACCTCGCCTACCTCCACGTCGAGCGGGGCCTGGCCGCGGCGACGATCCGAGCCTATCGCTCCGACCTCAGCGATTTCGAGAGGAGTGTGAGCGGCAGCGGGGACGCCTGGGCGCGTTCCGCCGATCCGGCCGTCCGCTATCTGGCCGCCCGCACGCGCCGTGGCGAACCCGGCGAGCGTGCCCTCGCGCCGACCAGTCTCCGCCGCCGCGCCGCGGCGCTGAAGGGCTTCTACCGCTTCGCGTTCGGCGAAGGGATCATCGATGTCGACGTGGCGACGCACCTCGACCTGCCGCGTCAGAGCAGGCGCCTGCCGGACACGCTGGATGTCGATGAGGTGGATCGACTCCTCGAGGCGGCGTCGGTGGGCGGGAAGCGCGATCGGGCGCTGCTCGAGCTGCTATATGCCGCCGGGCTACGGGTGAGTGAGGCGATCGGCCTCGACCGCGAGGATCTCTCGCTCGATGGCGCGTTCGTTCGGGTCATCGGCAAGGGTGACAAGGAACGGCTGGTGCCGATCGGCGAGGTGTCGATCGACCACCTGTCGGACTGGATCCTCGGACCGCGAGCGGTCCTGATCCAAGCCCATCACGTCGCGCCGGTCCGCGGCGGTCCACTGTTCCTCGGCGAGCGCGGACGCCGCCTCGCCCGGCAGCAGGCGTGGGCCGCCGTCCACGGTGCGGCGTCGCGCGCCGGTCTGAATGGCAAGGTCAGCCCCCACACGTTGCGCCATTCCTTCGCGACCCACCTGCTCGAGGGTGGTGCCGATCTGCGGGTCGTCCAGGAGTTGCTCGGACATGCGAGTATCTCCACGACCCAGCTGTACACGCATCTCACCGGCGAGCGGATACGGGACGTCTACCGGAGGGCGCATCCGCGAGCCTGACGGGCGCCCACGACAGCATCGGGCAGGAGGATCACGCGACCATGGGCTACGCCGAGCGGCTGATGTCGACGGGGGAGCGCATCGTCCATCGCGAGAAACAGCACTGGTTCGTGTTCATCTGGGGGGCGCGCTACACGATCCTCGCCCTGATCATCGCGGGCCTCGGCGCCGTCATCCAGACCAACGTCTCGTCGCCCTGGCGCGAGGTCATCGGTTGGGCGGCGGCGATCTTGTTCGTCGGCGGCCTATTGCTGCTCGGCTGGACGATCCTGCGCTACATGAACCAGGAATACGTGCTGACCAATCGACGGGTCATCGAGGTCGAAGGCGTCCTCAACAAGCGGGTCACCGACTCATCGCTCGAGAAGGTGAACGACATCGTCCTGACACAGTCGATCTTCGGGCGCATGTTCGGCTTCGGTGACCTCGAGATCCTGACCGCGTCGGATACGGGGATCAGTCGGTTCCAGATGCTCATCCAACCGGTCAGGTTCAAGCGCGAGATGCTCGATGCGAAGCACGAATACGAGCGCGACATCGCCGGTGGCGGGTACGTGACATCGCCGCCGTTCCGCACGGAGCCATCAGCCGGTGGTCCGCCCACGGACGACACGGTCTCGACGCCGCTACCGTCCGCCCCTCCGGCACAGCCGCTGTCCCGCGAGGAGGTCACGCAGACCCTGAATAGCCTCGCCGATCTCCGGGACCGCGGCGCGATCAGCCCCGAGGAGTTCGAGCGCAAGAAGGCCGACCTGCTGGCGCGCCTCTGACCGGAGGCTGGACGCCGGGTCGCGTCGCCCGGACCCGCGTCGCGGTCGCCTCGCCGACGCCGACGAGCGGCGCCGGTACGATACGCCGGACCCTCTAGAGGAACCCCGTGTCTGACGAACTCCTGGCGGCGCTCATCGTCGTCGCCATCATGCTGCTGGTCGGCTTCCCGGTCCACGAGTTCTCCCATGCACTCGCTGCGTATCGGTTGGGCGACAGCACCGCCCGTTTCATGGGCCGCCTCTCGCTGAACCCGATCGTCCATTTCGATCCGTTGGGCGGCATCCTCCTCGCGATCACCTTCATCGGATCGCAGGGGACGTTCGGGTTCGGTTGGGCCAAGCCGACGCCCGTGAACCCACGCAATCTCGAGGGCGGACGATGGGGCGAGGCGATCGTCGCTGCCGCCGGGCCGTTGTCGAACCTGGTGCTCGCGACCGCTGCCGCGATCCCCCTTCGCTACATCCTGTCGAACCCAACGCTGATCGATCAGATCCCGACGCTGGCCCTGCAGGTGCTTTACCTGTTCGTCGTCATCAACCTCGTGTTGATGATCTTCAATCTCTTCCCGATCCCGCCGCTCGACGGGTCGAAGGTCCTCTTCGCCTTCATGCCGCCGCAGGTCGCCTGGCGTTGGCGGCCGATCCTGGAGCAGTACGGTTTCATCCTGCTGTTCATCATCTTCTTCGTGCTTCCGACGTTCGGGATGCCCATCGGAACGCGGATCGTCGGCTCGGTGATCGATGTCTTCCTCGGCTTCCTACTGGGCCGGTAAGGCTCGGCAGTTCCGCGCGCACGTCACGGCGCGCGTGGGCGTCGACGAGCGACTGCGGCTCATCGAGTGGCTCTCGCCGCCGCAGCTCGCGTTGTTCGATTCGATGCACGTCGCCGACCGACGCCACGGCCTCGATGTCGTCGCGACGCTCCGCGCAGAGGGTGTGACCGACGACGAGGTCCTGCTCGCTGGACTTCTCCACGATGCCGGCAAGGGGCACACCGGGGTGTGGCCACGGGTCGTCTACAGCCTCGGTCAGGCGTTCGGAGCGTGGGTCTGGCGCATCGCCTCGTACATCCCTGGCTGGCGTGACGCGCTGCGACGGCTCATGGACCACGCCGAGACCTCCGCGGTCCTGGCAGGAGAGGCTGGTTGTCCGGCACGGACCGTCGAACTGATCCGGCACCAGGACGCCCTGATCGATCCGGTCGCCGGGCGGGCACTCCAGCTCGCGGACGAGGCCAACTGATGCTTCCCGAGGCCGCGGGTGCGCCTGGCGTCCCGGTGATGGACGCGCCGCCGGCGGTGCGCTTCGGGGATGGACGGCGTCCGGAGACGGCGACCCACGTCCAGCTCGCCTCGTTCGATGGACCGCTCGGTCTGCTGCTGTCGCTCATCGAGGGACGCCAGCTCGACGTCTTGACGGTCCCGCTCGGGAGCCTGGCCGATGCCTACCTCGAGGCCCTCGCGACGCTCGAGGCGGATCGGCTGGGAAACATCAGCGCGTTCGTCGCGATCGCTTCGCAGCTGATCCTCATCAAGAGCCGGGCCATGCTGCCTCGGCCGCCCGCGGTCGCCGCGACCGGTGCAGACGGCGACGACGGCCCCGATCCGGAAGCGGAGCTGCGCGCACGGCTCCTGCTCTACCGCGCGCATCGCGACGCGGGACATCGGCTGGCCGGCGACGCGGTCGAGCGGATCGGCCTGTTCCGCCGCGAGGCGGGTGCGGCTCGCGCGTCGGGGTTGGCGGGCGCACGACCGGCCGACGCGCCTCCGATCGATCCCCTGGAGCTGGTCAAGGCGCTCGCGCATCTCGCGGTGATCGCGCCGCCGCCCGAACCTCCGCCCGAGATCGTGCCGAGGACCGTCACCCTGACCGAACGCGCGCGGATCATCCGCGCCGCCCTGCGGGATGCCCCGGAAGTCGTGCTCCAGGACCTGCTCCGCGGCGTGCGTGATCGTGTCGTGGTGGCGGTGACCTTCCTGGCCATGCTCGAGCTGATGAAGCGGCGTGAGATCGTCGTCGAGCAGGCGGAGCCGTGGGGTGCCATCGTTGCCAGGGCGACCGATGCCCTCGCCGACGACGCGCCCCTCGACGAGAGCCTGGAGTCGTTCGCATGACCGACGAGCTGAAGATGGAGCTGGAGCACGATCTGGACCACGAGACCGAGGCGCTCGAAGCGACCGCGGTCGCGCCCGAGGACCGTCCGCCGCTCGAGCTCACCGAGACTGCGCTCGAAGGCCTGCTTTTCGTCGCTGAGCGGCCGCTGACGCGGCGCGAGATCGCAACGCTGGCGGGCGTCGACCGCGAGACCGTCGATGCGCGCCTCGGTGACCTCGAGGTGAGCCTCGGCGAGCGGGGCATCCGCCTGATCGTCGATGGCGATCGGATCGAGCTCGCGACCGCCCCCGAGGCCGGTGCCCTCGTCGCGCGGTACATCGGCGCTGATGCGATCCGGCTCTCGCCGGCCAGCCTCGAGACGCTCGCGATCGTGGCCTACCGCCAACCGGTCACACGCGGCGCGATCGAACGCATCCGCGGTGTCGACTCCGACTACACGGTCCGTTCGCTCCTCCATCGACGCCTGATCGTCGAGCTCGGCCGTTCCGAGACGCCGGGCCGGCCATTCCTGTACGGGACGAGCTTCGAGTTCCTCGAACGGTTCGGCTTGACCAGCCTCGAAGAGATGCCCCCGCTCGACGTCGACGTCGCGGCACGGCTCGCCGAGGAGGGCGGGGAACCGTTGACCGAGTCGCTCGGCCTGACCGATCTGGAGAGCCAGCCGTCCAGCGACCCTGTGCCGGAGGCAGCGATACCGGACGACGTCACCGCCGATACCTGATGCCGGCGGAACGGCTGCAGAAGGTTCTGGCGGCGGCCGGCGTGGCATCGCGGCGCGGTGCCGAATCGATGATCGCCGCGGGTCGCGTGACCGTCGACGGCCGTGTGGCCACGCTCGGGACACAGGCGGATCCCGATCGATCGATCATCGCCGTAGACGGCCGCGTGATCGGTGCGGCCGCGGCACATGCGTATCTCCTGCTGCACAAGCCGCAGGGTGTCACCTCGACCACCCGCGACCGGCATGCCTCCTCCACCGTCCTCGACCTCGTACCCACCGCGCTCGTGCCCGACGGTGCGCGCCTCTATCCGGTCGGGCGGCTGGATCAGGATAGCGAGGGGCTGGTGCTGCTCACCAATGACGGCGACTGGGCGGACCGCGTGCTCCATCCGCGCAACGGCGTCGAGCGGGAATACGCGCTGGGACTTGACCGACCGCTGGAACGAGATCAGGTCGATGCCCTGCAGAAGGGCATCCGTCTCGAGGAAGGTGTAGCCACGCTCGGCGGCCCACGACCGATGACCTCGGTCGAGGTGCAGCGACTCGTCGGGTTGATGCGACCACCGCCGCGCGACCTCGTCTGGTATCGAGCGACGCTGACACAGGGCTGGAAGCGGCAGCTCCGACGGATGTTCGGCGCGGTCGGCGCACCGGTGGACCGCTTGGTCCGCGTCCGGATCGGACCGGTACGGGTCGATGGCCTCCGGAGCGGGTCGGTCCGGCCGCTGAAGGCGCCCGAGGTGCGCGGCCTGGGTGGCGGCGGAGGTCGTTCGCGCCAGTCTGGGCAGAGCGGCGAGCGCAAGAACGACGGCTAGACTCTCGGGCATGGAGCGTTTGGTGGTCGCGCTCGACGGACCGGGTTCGTCGGGGAAGAGCAGCGTCGGGGCAGCCGCGGCCCAGATCGTCGGTTATCGGTTCTTTGACACGGGGCTGCTGTATCGGGCGCTGACATGGCTCGCCGAACACCGCGGCGTCTCCGTCGATGACGCCGAGGGCCTCGTCGCGCTCGTCGCGGATCTGGGACTCGCCGCGGACGCCACCGGGCGGCTGTCACGGATCGTCGTTGACGGCACGGACCACACGGCGGACGTCAGGGCACCCGCCGTCGAAGCGGCCGTCTCGTCGGTCTCGGCCGTGCCCGAGGTCCGCGAGGCGCTGCTCGATCGCCAGCGTGAGCTCGCGCACGACGGCGGGATCGTGATGGCTGGGCGGGACATCGGCACGGTCGTGCTTCCCGACGCCGATCTGAAGGTCTACCTCGACGCATCGGTCGAGGAGCGTGCCCGCCGGCGCGCGGAGCAGCGGGGTATCGACTTCCTATCGACAGAAGGTCAGGCGATCCTGGAAGCGCTGCGCCGTCGCGACCGTCTCGACAGCACACGCGCGGTCGCGCCGCTGCGCATCGCGCCCGATGCGCGGATCATCACGACGGACGGCAACACCTTCGACCACACGGTCTCGGCCGTCGTCGGCGCGATCGAGGATGCCGAGGCGCGTCTGGAACCTGCCCGGTCGCCGCGATGACGGAAGACCGCGAACGCCCCGAGACCGTCATCCGCGAGGACATCGTCCCGTGGATGTCAGTGATGGCTGCTGGTTTCCGCGTCGGACTCGCGGGCCTCACACGCGTCCGGGTCGAAGGCGCGATCGACGAGATCCCGCGCACCGGGCCCGTGATCATCGCCGCGAACCACAGCTCGAATCTCGACGTGCCTGTCCTCGGCTCGTCGCTGATGCCGCGTATCGGCCGGAGGTTCCAGTGGCTCGGCAAGCGTGAGCTCTTCGACTGGCCGGTCGTCGGCTGGATCGCCCGCGAAGGCGGCGTCCACGCCATCGAGCGCGGTGCAGCGGACGTCGAGGCATTCCGGCTCGCGGCGCGCCTCCTGGACGACGGCCATGCCCTGTTCGTATTCCCTGAAGGGACACGCTCGCACGACGGCAAGCTGGGCGAAGGGCGGGATGGTGTTTCGGTCCTGGCGCTCCGCACAGGCGCTCCGATCGTGCCGGTGGGCGTCACGGGGTCGTACGAGCGCTGGCCGCGCGGCCAGAAGCTGCCGCATCCCGGTGGTCGCGTCACGGTTCGTGTCGGTTCCCCGTTCCGCCTCGCCGACGAGCTTCCGGCCGATCTCGACCGTCGCGCCGCGAAAAGCGCGGCCACGGACCTGATCATGCGGCGCATCGCCGCACTGGTCCCGGAACGGCAACGCGGGCGATATGGCACGGCTCCAAGGACGTTGAAGGTGTCGGAACCGAAGCCCGTGGGATAATCCCTCTGTATGGGAACGGTCCAGGAAGTCCGCATCGCGAAGCGGACCGGCTTTTGTTACGGAGTGCGCGAGGCGATCGACAAGGCCAAGGAGGCCTCGGCCGCCGGCAAGTCGACGCATACCCTGGGGCAGGTCGTCCACAACGAGGGGGTCGTCCGCGATCTCCAGGACCTCGGCATCGAGACGGTCGAAACGCTCGATGACGTCGACCACGGTGCCGCGGTCGTCATCCGGGCACACGGCGTTCGGCCGGATGTCATGGCGCGTGCCGAAGCCCGTGGTCTCGAAGTCATCGATGGCACCTGTACCTGGGTGATCCAGGAGCAGAAGGAGCTGGTGCGGCTCCTGGACGAGGGCTACACGATCGTGATCCTGGGAACGCCCAAGCACCCGGAGGTCGTCGGGCTGCTCGGCTTCGCGCCCGATGCGATCGTCGTCGACGAGGAGGAGGAATGGGACGCCGCCATCCCGCGCAAGAAGCGGATGGCGCTCCTGTCGCAGTCGACCCAGCCGCCCTGGAAGTTCGAGAAGCTTGCTGCGCTCATGGTCTCGCGCGCCCACGAGCTCAAGATCGTCAACACGGTCTGTCCGGTCACGATCCGCCGTCAGCAGGACACCATGGAGACCGCGTCCGAGGTCGACATGATGGTCGTCGTCGGTGGCCGCTCGAGTGCGAACACGAAGGAGCTCACGCGGCTCTGCGAGATCGCCGGGACGCACGCCGTCCAGGTCGAGAGCGTCCACGACCTGACCGATTCGTCTCCGTTCGATGGCGCTCGCATCGTCGGCATCACTGGTGGCACGTCGACACCGATCGAGGACCTGCGCGATGTCACGCGCCGGATCCTCGAGCTGGCCGGGACCGAGGACGCTGCCGCGCGGGCCGCTGAGCTCGCCGAAGACGCTCTCGGTCGTGCGGCGACGCCGGCCGGTCGCACCACCTCGCTGCCGCACATCACGTCGACCCCGGCGACCGGCGCCGCCTGACCGGCCGTGGCCGCTCGCACCGGCCCCGCGGCCGCTGACCGTACCGGGAGGGCGATCCCACTCGTCGCGATCGTCGGCCGCCCGAACGTCGGCAAGTCGACGCTCTTCAACCGGGTGATCGGTTCACGCACGGCCATCGTCGAAGACCGTGCGCGTACGACACGTGACCGCCTGTACGGCGACGGGGAGTGGAACGGCCGCCGGTTCGTCCTGATCGATACCGGCGGGCTCGAGGTCGATACGGACGATCCCATCGAGCTGCGCGTGCAGGAGCAGGCCCGCCTGGCGATCGCGGAAGCCGATGTGATCGTCTTCGTCGTCGATGCGGCAGTCGGCATGACCCCGGCCGACCTCGAAGCTGCCGAGCTGCTTCGGCGAGCGACGGCGCCGGTGATCGTCGCGGTCAACAAGGCCGATAACGAGAAGCGCGAGCTCGAGGCGGCCGAGTTCCACACGCTCGGCTGGGAGGAGACCTACCCCATCTCGGCTTCGCACGGCCGCGGGACCGGGGACCTGCTCGACGCCATGGTCTGGGCGCTCCCACCCGAGAGCGAGGCCGAGATCGCCCGCAAGCAGCGCGAGGCGGAGGCCGATGCCTGGGCCGATGAGGTCGCTGCGGGCCGGCTTGAGCCCTTCGTGGTCGGCGACCCGGAGGAGGATCTCGACGGGGACGACGGGGTGCTGGATGAGGCGGCCGCCGAGGCCGCTCGCTGGGATGCGGCGCTCGCCGCCGAGGCCGACACCTCGCCTGCCGCGATCGCTTTCGTGGGCCGACCCAACGTCGGCAAATCGAGCCTGCTCAACGCGCTGCTCGGCGAGGAGCGGACGATCGTCTCCGATATCCCCGGCACGACTCGTGATGCGATCGACACGCGTCTCGCCTGGGGGCGCAGCGAGATCGTGCTCATCGACACGGCGGGTATCCGTCGGCGCGGAAAGGTCGCGTCCGGCCCGTCCGCTGAGCGCTATTCGACGATGCGCGCGCTCACGGCACTGTCGCGCGCAGATGTCGCGGTCCTCGTCATCGATGCCGTCGAAGGGCTGACATCGCAGGACGCCCACGTCGCGGGCTATGCCGTGGAGGAAGGCAAGGGCCTCGTCCTCGCCGTGAACAAGTGGGACTTGGTCGAGGACAAGACCGATCGCACGTTCGACCAGTACGTCGAGTGGATCCGGAACGACGCACCGTTCCTCGAGTTCGCGCCCGTGGTTTCGATCAGCGCCAAGACGCATCAGCGCATCGGGCGGGTGCTGGAGCTCGCGGTCGATATCTGGGCCGAACGCCGAAAGCGGGTCCCGACCGGCGAGCTCAATCGGATGCTGATGGCTGCGACCGACCGGACGCCACCGCCGCTCGTACGCGGAAAGCGCCCGAAGCTCTTCTACGCCACGCAGGCCGCGATCTCCCCGCCGACGTTCGTGTTCTTCGCATCCGATGCGTCATCCGTGCATTTCTCGTACCGGCGATACCTCGAGAACCGTCTGCGCGAGACATTCGGGTTCCACGGAACGCCGGTCCGCCTCGTCTTCAGGGATCGGGCCTCGGTCAGACTGCCGAGGCGGCGGAAGCCCAAGTCCGTGCCGTCCAAGCCGACCCGACGGTCAGCACCTAGGCCGCGCCGCTCCCGATGAGCGGATCCGCGCCGACCGTAGCGGTCGTCGGCGCCGGGGCGTGGGGCACGACGCTCGCCACCATCGTCGCGAAGCGCGAGCCCGTCGTCCTCGTCACGCACCGGCCGGAACTGGCCGAGGAGATCAACCGATCGCATCGGAATGAGCGCCGCCTGCCGGGCATCGACCTGCCGGAGGCGCTGGTAGCGTCTGCAGACACCGAGCTCTTGCGCGGCGCGACCGAGCTCGTGATCTTCGCGGTCCCGTCGTCGCATCTCCGATCCGTCGCGGGCGAGGCAGGCCCGCTCATGCCGCCGACGGCGGATGTCCTGTCGGTCGTGAAGGGGCTCGAGAACGGGTCACTCCTGCGGATGAGCGAGGTGCTCGCCCAGGCGACGGGCATCGATCGGGCGCGGATCGCGGCCCTGTCCGGTCCGAACCTCGCGACCGAGATCGCCCGGGGATTGCCGGCGTCCGCGGTCGTGGCTGCCGACGATCCGGCGCTCGCCGCACGCACGGCCGAACGGCTCGGTCGTCGCGAGTTCCGGCTGTACGTGAATCGCGACATCCTCGGGGTGGAGCTGTGCGGCGCGCTCAAGAACGTGATCGCGATCGCCGCGGGGGCCGCCGATGGGCTCGGGTTCGGCGATAACGGCAAGGCCGGGCTCATGACCCGTGGTCTGGCCGAGATGATCCGCCTCGGCGCGGCGGCCGGCGCCAATCGACTGACGTTCGCCGGCCTGGCCGGGATCGGCGACGTCATCGCCACGTGCGGGTCTGGCCTGTCACGGAACCATCGCCTCGGGGAGGAGCTCGCCAAAGGCCGCTCGTGGGCCGAGATCGAGGCCACGCTGCCGGGGACCGCGGAGGGTGCCTACACGGTCGACGCTGCGCTCGCCCTCGCCGACCGCTACGGCGTCGAGATGCCGATCGCCCGAGAGGTCCACAACGCGCTGTTCGAGGGCAAGAGCGTCCAGCGCTGCCTGATCGACCTGCTTTCGCGTGAGTCGAAAGACGAGCTGGAGGACCTTGGCTGACCCGAGGCGAAAAACGCGTTCCTGACAGTGCCGCTGGCGACTCGAACGCGCAGGGCTGGCTCGCCAGAACGACAGGTTCCTCTGACCGGGATGGGCGGCACGGCACGAGCTGTCTCAACCTCGTTCCGGTCAGGAACACTAGATCGCCCCACGGGCGGGACCGTGCTTGGGCCGGTGCTAGACTGCGGAGCCTCGGGGCGTGGCGCAGTCTGGTAGCGCACCAGTCTGGGGGACTGGTGGTCGTCGGTTCAAATCCGGCCGCCCCGACCAAATCTCCCGCACAGAAATTCCTCTTGGGCCGGAGCATGCCCGTCGGTGGTAGTAATGGGTGGCAACAGGCGAACACTGACGGACACAAATAGCGCCCCGGTCCAGGTGAACGACCGAGGCGCAGTGGACATTGCTCGCCGAGGGCGTACGCCTTCCAGCAGACTAAGAAACAACGTCCGGACTAGCCGGCGCGAGCCGCGCTGCGACTCGTGGGCTTTCACGCTGCATTTGCTCAGGGGATCGTTGGCGCGGCCTCCGAACCGAGCGCAGCTGTTCGCGTCCCACGCGGCGTCGTGTGCTTCGTGGCCGTCGCCACAGTTCCATCTCGCCGAGCAACTCCGACGGGGTGATTCCGGTCACGCGGCTGGAGCGCGGGGATCGGCCCGGGCCGAACGCACCTAGCGAAGTCGCTCGGCCACACCCACGAAGGACGGGAAAGTTTATCAAGGTGTTCGGCATTTAGCGGGCCCCCCAGGGACAAACGCACCGATGATCGCAGGCCAATCGGCCCTAGCTGAGTCGATCGGGCGCAGTCCAACCTCCTCTGTTGGCTTGTGGGCGTAGGTCCGGCGTTCTGCCGGCAGAGGAGACTGGGATGTTGACCTTCGTTATCTACGACACCAAGTTCGGCAACACAGAGAAGGTCGCGGAGTCAATCGCGCGCGGGGCTGGCACGCTCGGGCGTGTTCGTGTGATGGATA
>Ga0207648_10002381_pt1 | contig 20243 bp, 15 predicted proteins | sample KBSMisM32_FD_184310 | JGI IMG/M metagenome (GOLD analysis project Ga0207648, IMG submission 184310) | Miscanthus rhizosphere microbial communities from Kellogg Biological Station, Michigan, USA - KBS Miscanthus M3-2 (SPAdes) (version 2) | ecosystem: Host-associated > Plants > Roots >...
CTGCTCGAACTGGAGCACGTGAACGTCCGCGTCGACTGCGAGTCGGAGCTCTGCCGGGGGCGCACGGTGGCGGACATCTGGCGCCGCACCGGCCTCGAGCCGAACGCGAACGTTGCGGTCGGGATCGACTCGGAACGGTTCGTCGACCTGCTGCTACAGCGGCTCGCCCGGCTAGGCTAGGCGCCGTGATTGCCGACATCTACACGCTGCTGATCCCGGTCTTCATCCTCCTCGGGCTGCTGCTCCTGCTCGTCGCGCTCAACGTGCTCGCGCGTGTCAAGGGTGGCAAGTACGTGCGGCCGATCGCGATGGCGCTGATGAAGGTGCCGTTCCTCAAGCGCTGGCTGCAGAAGGCCTCGAAGGCCAACCTCGAGCGCCAGAACCCGGAGCTCGCGAGCGCGATCGCCAAGCTCGAGCGCAGCGGCGTCCAGCGCGACCCGCAGAAGGCCCAGGCGGCCATGTCCCGCCTGAGCGCCGGCGAGCGCCGCGCGTGGCTCGACGCGGCCGGCGAGGAGGGCGCGATCCCCGAGCCGATGAACCGCCAGCAGCGCCGCCAGGCGGCAAAGCTGAAGAAACGCCGCTAGTGCGCCGAGCCGAGTAGCCGCAAAGGGGTCGATCGCGCGGCGTCGAAGCAGGCGCCCGATGGCGCGCCGTCGCAAACGACGCACGCTCAGGCCGCGCGTGCCCTCGCGCGTCAAGCGCAGGAAGCGCGGGGGCAAGAAGGCCGAAGGGCACCAGCACCCGGAGCTGGTGGGGCTCGCCCTGCTCGCGCTGGGCGTGTTCCTCGGCTTCGTCGTCTGGGCGGACTGGAACGGCGGCTACGTCGGGCTCTGGATCGGTGAGGGCCTCGATGCCCTGATCGGGAGCGCGACGCTCGGGCTGCCTGCGGCGCTCGTGATCGTGGGCGCGCTGATGGTCACCCGCAGCGACCTGGTCGACGTGCGCCCGTTCCGGACCGGGTTGTTCGTGCTCGCGTGCGGCCTGATGATCACGCTCGGCAAGGACGAGGGCGGCTACGTGGGCACGCTGCTCGGCGGCGGGCTCGCGCTGGCGATCGGGTCGACCGGTGTCGCGATCGCCGGGATTCTGACCCTGCTCGCGGGCGCACTGCTCGTGACCGGCGCGTCGGCGGGCGCGATGCTCCGCTCCTCCGGACGCGCCGTGCACAGGGCCGCGCGCAAGACGATTCCGCCGCGCCGGCCCGAGCCGCGCCTGCAGGTGCTCGAAGGCGCCGTCCAGCTGGCGCCGCCGCCGCTGCCGCCCGCGCCGCCGGTCGACGTCGTGAACGCCTTCCCCGAGCTCGTCTCCGACGGCCCGCCGGGGTTCCCGCAGGAGGACGAGCCCGACCAGGAGAGCCTCTTCGACGTCACCGTCGAGCCGCAGGCCGAGTACCGCTTGCCGGACCGCGCGCTGCTGCGCCGCTCCGCTCCGGGCGCCGGCCCCGACGCCGACCATGCCGCCCGCGTGGCCGAGGCGCTCGTCCAGACGCTCGCCAACTTCGGCGTCGACGCGACCGTGATCGGGCAGATTGCCGGCCCGCGCGTGACGCGCTACGAGCTGCAGCTCGCGCCCGGCACGAAGGTCTCGAAGGTCGCCGGCCTGAAGGACGACCTCTCCTACGCGCTGGCGACGACGGAGATCCGCATCCTCGCGCCGATCCCGGGCAAGCAGGCGGTCGGCGTCGAGCTGCCCAACACGAGCCCGAACCTCGTCACGCTCGGCGACATCTACGACGACCTGCCGGCCACCTCGAGCCCGCTGTCGGTGTGGCTCGGCAAGGACATCTCGGGCCAGTCCGTCTGGACCGACCTCGCGCGCATGCCGCACATCCTGATCGCCGGCACCACCGGCTCGGGCAAGTCGGGCTGCATCAACACGATTCTCACCTCCGTGCTGCTCCGCTCGACCCCCGAGGACGTGCGGATGATCCTGATCGACCCGAAGCGGATCGAGCTCAACTACTACGAGTCGATCCCGCACCTGCTGACGCCCGTGGTCTCGAGCCCGAAGGAGGCCGCGACGGTTTTACGCAACGTGGTTGCCGAGATGGAGCGCCGCTACGAGCGCCTCTCCGCGGTGCGCGCCCGCAGCCTGGCCGAGGCGAACCGGGCGTTCCGCTCGCGCGGCGAGTCGACGCTGCCCTTCCTGCTGGTCGTGATCGACGAGCTCGCCGACCTGATGATGATCTCGCCGCAGGAGGTGGAGGACGCGGTCATCCGGCTCGCGCAGAAGTCCCGCGCGGTCGGGATCCATCTCGTGCTCGCCACGCAGCGGCCCTCGGTGGACGTGATCACGGGGATGATCAAGGCGAACGTCCCCAGCCGGATCGCCTTCGCGGTCTCGAGCCAGACCGACTCGCGCGTGATTCTCGACCAGGCCGGCGCCGAGAGCCTGCTCGGCCAGGGCGACATGCTCTTCAAGCCGCTCGGCACTTCGCGCCTGCAGCGGGTCCAGGGCGCGTTCGTGACCGAGGACGAGATCGCCCTGATCGTCGAGCAGTGCCGCGCCCAGCGCGGCCAGGAGCTGGACGAGTCGCTGCTGGAGGCTCCCGAGGCTGCCGCAGAGGCCGACGGCGGCGACGAGGACTTCGATCCGGACGAGGACCCGCTGCTGGAGAAGGCGATCGAGGTCGTCGTCCAGACCCAGACCGCCTCGGTCTCATTGCTGCAGCGGCGACTGCGCGTCGGCTACACGCGGGCGGGCCGCCTGATCGACATGCTGGAGCGCCGCGGCATCATCTCGGGCTACGAGGGCTCGAAGCCTCGCCGGGTGCTGGTGGACGAGGCGTCCGTGCCGCACCTGAGCGACGCGGTTTAGGACTTGATACCGCTAGAACAGGCCGTTCGGCCTATGCAGCGGGCCTAACTTCGGGTTAGCATCGCTCGTCTTTCAATCTGGTTACGGATTCCAGATTGCTAAATCAGGGAGGGCAAGTGAGGGTTTCACGTCGTATTTCCATCGTCGCTGCGCTGCTTGCGGTGACGGTGCTGGCCGGGCTGGCTGCGCTCGTCGGCAGTAGCTCGAGCCAGGCATCGCCGCAGGCGAGCAAGGCCACGTATCTGGCCACGCTCGTCAGCGACATCGGCAAGTTCAACGACCGTTCGTTCAACCAGTCGCAGAAGGAAGGGCTGACCCGGGCTCATTCGAAGCTGGGCGTGAAGATCAAGGCCCTGCAGTCGAACTCGACGTCGGACTACATTCCGAACTTGACGCAGGCGGTCCGGCTGCACTCGAACCTCATCATCTCGGCCGGCTTCCTGCTCGCCGACGCGACGAACACGGTCGCGAAGAAGTACCCGAAGATCCACTTCGCGATTACCGACTATTCGGCCAAGGATGCGCCGTTCAGCGGTCGCAAGAACGTGATGGGTCTGACGTACGCGGCCAACGAGTCCGGCTGCCTGGTCGGCGTCCTCGCCGCCAAGACGGCGCAGAAGACCGGTAAGAAGGTCATCGGCGCGGTCGGCGGTCTGAAGATCCCGCCGGTCGACATCTGGATCGCGGGCTACAAGTTCTGCGCCCAGAAGGCGGTCCCGGGGACGAAGGTCCTGGTCGACTACTCGCAGGACTTCGTCGCGGCCGACAAGTGCAAGACGGTCGCCGAGAACATGATCGCCCAGGACGCGCAGGTGCTCTTCCAGGTTGCCGGCGGCTGTGGCCTCGGCACCCTGAAGGCCGCCGCGGCCGCCCACATCTGGGGCATCGGCGTCGACAAGGACCAGTACAAGGACGCGGCCCGCGTGCTCACGTCCGGGGTCAAGCGCGTCGACAACGGCGTCTTCCAGGCGATCGACAAGGCGAAGAACGGCGGGTTCAAGCGCGGCGGCAACCTGCTCTTCAACCTCAAGAACGGCGGCATGAGCGTCGGCAAGATCAACCCGACGGTGCCGAAGGCGTACATCAAGCTGATGAACACCTACAAGACGAACATCATCAAGCACAAGCTCAAGGTCCCCGCGAAGCTCTAGAGCGACCTCGAGCGTAGGACGTGACGGGCGGGCCCTCGGGTCCGCCCGTTGTCGTTCTGGTGGAACGGGCATACTTCAGCGCGATGAGGGTCACCTTCGCGTTGGTCGGCGCTTCGGCGCTCCTGCTCGTGGCCGGGTGCGGCGGCGGTGGTGGGAACAGCGCTTCCTCCACGCAGCAGTCCACCGCCGGCGGCGCCGGCAAGCTGATCGCCCTCGTCAGCGACATCGGCAAGTTCAACGACCGCTCCTTCAACCAGTCGCAGAAGGAAGGGCTCGACAAGGCGCACGCCGAGCTGGGCGTGCAGACGCTGCCGCTCCAGTCGAACTCGACCTCGGACTACATCCCCAACCTCACGTCGGCGGTTCGCAAGAAGGCCGACCTGATTGTCTCGGCCGGCTTCCTGCTCGCCGACGCGACGAACACCGTCGCCACGAGAAACCCGAACCTGCACTTCGCGATCACCGACTACGACGTGACCGGCACGCCGTTCAACGGCCGTAAGAACGTCGAGGGGCTCACCTACGCGGCCAACGAGTCCGGCTGCCTGGTCGGGTACCTCGCGGCAGAGATGGCGAAGAAGCAGGGCGGCAAGCAGGTGATCGGCGCGGTCGGCGGGCTGAAGATCCCGCCCGTGGACATCTGGATCGCCGGGTACCAGCACTGCGCCAAGCTCTTCAACCCGAACATCAAGGTGCTGATCGGCTACTCGCAGGACTTCGTCGCCTCGGACAAGTGCAAGACGGTGGCGGAGAATCAGATCTCCCAGGGCGCGCAGGTGCTGTTCCAGGTCGCGGGCGGCTGCGGGCTTGGCACGCTGAAGGCCGCCGATGCGGCTCACATCTGGGGCATCGGCGTGGACAAGGACCAGTACAACGACGCCCAGCGCGTGCTCACCTCGGGCGTCAAGCGCGTCGACAACGGCGTCTTCCAGGCGTCCAAGCAGGTCACCGAGGACAAGTTCAGGGGAGGCGGCAACCTGCTCTTCAACCTGAAGAACGGCGGCATGGACGTGGGCAAGATCAACCCGGCGGTGCCGAAGGCCTTCATCGACAAGATGAACGAGCTGAAGCAGCAGATCATCGCGGGCGACGTCAAGGTCCCCGCCACCCTGTAGCACCGCTCAGCCGCACCTCCATAGAATCAGCCGCGGTGGAAGCCTCCACGGTCCTCGAGATGCGGGGCATCACGAAGCGGTTCCCCGGGGTCGTCGCGAACGACCACGTCGACCTCGACCTGCGCAAAGGGGAGGTGCACGCGCTGCTCGGCGAGAACGGCGCGGGCAAGTCGACGCTGATGAACATCCTCTACGGCCTCTACCGGCCCGACGAGGGAGAGATCCTGCTGAACGGCAAGAAGGTCGTCTTCAGCTCGGCGAAGAACGCGATCGACCGCGGGATCGGGATGGTGCACCAGCACTTCATGCTGATCCCGGTGATGACGGTGGCCGAGAACATCGTGCTCGAGATCGAGCCGACCAAGGCGGGGGTGCTGCTCGACTACGGCAAGGCGGTCGAGCGCGTCCGCGAGATCTCGACGCAGTACGGGCTCGCCGTCGACCCGACGGCCAAGGTCGAGAGCATCAGCGTCGGCCAGCAGCAGCGGGTCGAGATCCTGAAGGCGCTCTACCGCAACGCCGAGGTCCTGATCCTGGACGAGCCCACCGCCGTGCTGACGCCGCAGGAGGCGGGCGAGCTGTTCGCGATCATCAAGAGCCTGCAGGAGGGCGGCACCTCGATCATCTTCATCAGCCACAAGCTGAACGAGGTGCTGGAGATCGCCGACCGGATCACGGTTCTGCGGCGCGGCAAGACGATCGACACGGTCCCGCGCGAGGGCGCGACCGAGGACGGGCTGGCAAAGCTGATGGTCGGGCGCGAGGTGCTCCTCCGCGTGGACAAGAAGCCCGCTGACGCCGGCGACGTCCTGCTCGAGGTCAGTGACCTGCACGTCAAGGACGAGCGCGGGCTGCCGGCCGTGCGCGACGTCTCGTTCGTGGTGCGCGCCGGCGAGATCGTCGGCATCGCCGGGGTCGAGGGCAACGGCCAGAGCGAGCTGATCGAGGCGATCACGGGCCTCCGCCACCCCGACAGCGGCGAGGTGACGGTCGCGGGCCAGGTCGTCCAGCACCCGAGCGCGCGCCGGATGCTCGACGCCGGCGTGGGACACATTCCCGAGGACCGCCAACGCCGCGGCCTCGTGCTGGAGTTCTCGATCGCCGAGAACATCGCGTTGCACGACTACAACGCGGCGCCGGCATCGCGCTTCGGCTGGCTCTTCCCGCGCCGGCTGATCGAGCGCGCGCGCACCCTGATCAGGGAGTTCGACATCCGCGGAGGCGGCCCGACGACCCCGGGCGGCTCGCTCTCCGGCGGCAACCAGCAGAAGGTGGTGGCCGCGCGCGAGATCGCCCGCGACCCGAAGGTGCTCGTCGCCGCGCAGCCGACCCGCGGGCTTGACGTGGGTGCGATCGAATACCTGCACCGGCGACTGATCGAGGAGCGCGACGAGGGCCGCGCGATCCTGCTGATCTCGCTCGAGCTCGACGAGGTGTTGTCGCTCTCCGACCGGATCCTCGTCATGTACGAGGGCGAGGTCGTCGGCGAGCACGAGCCCGGGGTGACCGAGGAGGAGATCGGGCTCGAGATGCTCGGCGCCCGCCGCAAGGAGACGGTCGCTTGAGCGGGCCGCTCGCCCCGCAACACGGCAGCGAGCCCGAGGAGATCAAGCAGGCGCCGCCCTCGACCGTGGCCTCGCGGCTGGAAATGAGGCAGCGCGCCGGCGGAATCATCGTCCCGGTGCTGACGGCACTGCTGGCCTTCCTGATCGGAGGGCTGCTGGTGCTGGCCACGGGCCACAACCCGATCCAGGCCTACTGGGACATCATCAAGGGCGCCGGCCTGAACTGGCTCGCCCACCCGACGAACACCGACGTCGCCAACACCGCCGCCTACAACTTCAGCCAGACGCTGCTGCAGACGACGCCGCTGATCCTGACGGGCCTCGCCGTCGCGTTCGCGTTCCGCTGCGGGATGTTCAACATCGGCGGCAACGGCCAGTACCTGGTCGGCCTCTACGTCGCGAACTGGATCGGCATCTCCTTCGTCAACCTCGCGAAGCCGACGCACATCCTGCTCGCCGTAGCCGGCGCGGCCCTCGCCGGCGCGATCTGGGCCGGCATCGCCGGCTTCCTGAAGGCGACGACCGGCGCGCACGAGGTGATCACGACGATCATGCTCAACTGGATCGCCTACTGGATCGGCAACTACATCTTCCAGCAGGGCGGCCCGCTCCAGGGCGCGGCCAACAAGCCGCTCGACATCCCGATCTCCGGCGACGTCGCCCAGAGCGCGAAGCTGCCGGTCTTCTGGGGGGACGCCGACCTCCAGGGCCTGCACATCGGCTTCTTCGTCGCGATCGGCGCGCTGTTCGTCTTCTGGCTGATCCTGAACCGCACGACGCTCGGCTACGAGGTGCGCGCGGTCGGCTACAACCCGGACGCAGCCGCCTACGGCGGGATCAAGGTCCGCACCAACTACATCCGCGCGATGGCGATCTCCGGCGCGTTCGCCGGGCTCGCCGGCGGGCTCGACATGCTCGGCTACCTCTACCACTTCGGCACCACGGACGTGCAGGCCGCGTCGATCGGCTTCCTCGGGATCGCGGTCGCCCTGCTCGGCCGCAACACCGCGCTCGGCGTCGGCCTCGCCGCCTTCCTGTTCGGCGGCCTGCTCTACGGCACCACGCACGGGCTGCAGTCGGGCACGATCGACCCGAGCCTCGCCGGCCACCTGACGGAGATGATCCAGGGCCTCGTCGTGCTGTTCGTCGGCGCCGACGTGCTGATCCTCGCCGTCTGGAACTCGCGCCGGAAGCTGAAGCGCAAGCAACCGACGCCGACCCGGGCAACCGAACCGGAGGCGGCCTCCTCGTGAGCACCTACGTCGGCACCGTCCAGCGAGCGGGCTCGCGGCTCGCCGAGCCGACCTCGCTCGGTTCGATCGGCGTCACGATCGGCGTGATCGCCTTCGTGCTCGCGATCCCGCCGATCGCGGCTCGCTCGCCGCTGTGGCCGATCCTGCTCGGCATCGTGGCGATCCTCTTCGGGATCGCCTCGGCAAGTCGCGGCGCCTACCGGGTCGGCTTCGGCGCGATTGCGTCCGGTGTCCTCGGCACGGCTCTCGCCGTGCTCGCAATGCAGTCGAGCACCGCGCACCTGAACCAGGTCTTCACCGCGAGCCTGATCGCGTCGATGCTCGTCTTCGCGACGCCGCTCACCTTCGGCGCGCTGGGCGGGATGTTCTCCGAGCGCTCGGGCGTGGTGAACATCGGCCTCGAGGGGATGATGCTGATGGGCGCCTTCTGGGGCATCTGGGGCGCCGACAAGACCGGCAGCTGGGTCTGGGGCGTCCTGATCGCGATGGCCTCCGGCGGTGCGCTTGCGCTGGTGCACGCCTTCTTCGCCATCCACCTGCGCGCCGACCAGATCGTGGGCGGGGTGGCGGTGAACTTCCTTGCGCTCGGGATCACGGGGTACTTCTTCGTCCAGCTCTACCACGGCAACAACATCCCCACCGGCGTCTCGCAGATCCCCGACGTCAAGCTCACGAGCGAGTCGAGCCACGGCTTCTTCGCCGACTCGTTCGGCCACCTGAACCTGATGATCTGGATCGCGATCCTGTTCGTGCCGCTGTCGTACATCGTGCTCTTCAAGACGCCGATCGGCCTGCGCATCCGAGCGTGCGGCGAGCACCCGCGCGCGGCCGACACGGTCGGGATCAACGTCTACGCGATCCGCTACGGCGCCGTCATCCTCTCCGGGATCCTGGCCGCGATGGGCGGGGCGTACCTGACCGTCGGGTACCTGAACACCTACAACGAGAACGTCACCGCCGGCCGCGGGTTCATCGCGCTGGCGGCGATGATCTTCGGCAACTGGCGGCCGTTCGGCGCCTTCGGGGCGGCCCTCCTGTTCGGCTTCTCGACCGCGCTGGCGTTCCGCCTGCCCGTGTACTCGGCCAACGGCGCCGTGCTCTTTCAGGCGCTGCCGTACGTGCTGACCCTGATTGCCGTCGCCGGCGTGATCGGCCGCACGGTTCCGCCCGCAGCTGATGGAAAGCCTTACAAGAAGCAGTAGCGCGCGAGGGCGAAACGACGCGGCGCGCGGCTCGATCGTGCTCGCGCTGCTCGGCCTCGCTCTCCCGGTCGTCGCGTATGTGGCCGCGCGGCGGCTGCAGGACGTGACGATCGTCCAAGCGACCGGCGCTACCTGCGCCTCGGCGGTGCTCGGCGGGGCAGCGGTGCTGCTGGCCAGGCGCGGCCTGCGGAACATCGACCGCACCATCGGGCGGCTCGGCGGCGAGAACGCGGCGCGCGTGGGGCGCCTGCTGGGCGCGATCGCGCTTTGCATCGGCCTCAGCGCCGGGATCGCACTGGCGGTCTATGCCGTGCTGAACGTGATCGGCTGACCCGGTCGCTCGGCATCGGGACTACAATCGGCCGCTCAGATGTTCGAGATCGGCAACAGCCTGCGCGAGGCCCGGGTTCGCCAGCAGCTCGAGCTCGGGGAGATCGAGCTCGCCACCAAGATCCGCAGCCGCTATCTGCGGGCACTCGAGGAGGAGAGCTTCGACGCGCTCCCGGCCCAGACCTACGTCAAGGGCTTCCTGCGCACGTACGCGGACTACCTCGGGCTGGACGGGCAGCTCTACGTCGACGAGTTCAACTCGCGCTTCGGTGCGGACGGGGACGAACCGCGTGATCCTGTCGTCCCGCGACGGACCTCGAACGTGGCCAGACAGCACCGGCGGCTCGAGCGCCGCTGGATCGCCTTCGCGCTCGCCGGGATCGGGGCTCTGGTCGTCTTCTTCATCGCCGCGTGGAAGTTCGGCGGCAACCCGAACGAACAGATCCCGAACCTCGGCTCCACGACCACCTCGCAGTCCAAGAAGATCCTGCCGGCTGCCACCCCGACGCAGCACGCCGCTACGAAGCCGGTCTCGTTCCGGCTCTACGTGCGCGCGGTCGGAGGCAACTCCTGGATGGAGGTGCGCAACTGGTCGGCGAGCGGCAAGCCCCGCTTCACCGGCACGGTCGAGGTCGGCCAGTCGCAGCGCTTCGTCGCGCGCCGGCTGTGGGTCAACTTCGGCAACCCGCGCAACCTGGCGCTGGTCTACAACGGCCGCGTCGTCCGCGTGGCCGGCCCCGGCTCGTACCTTTTCACCGCGCACGGCTTCACACGCGCCGCTTGAGCCGCCCGCGCGGCTTCGTCGTCGTCACCGGCAGTGAGCTCGTACGCGGCGACCGGCGTGACCTGAACGGGCCGTTCCTCGCCTCCGAGCTGCTGCGGCTAGGACTGGAGCCGGCGCGGATCTCGATCGTCGGCGACGACCCGGCTGAGCTCGAGGCGGCGCTGCGGGAGGGTCTCGAGGCGGACCTCTGCTGTGTCTCCGGCGGCCTCGGGCCCACCCATGACGACCGCACGGTCGAGCTGGTGGCGCGGGCGGCGGGACGCGAGCTGATCGTCGACGAGGCGCTGGCCGCCGAGATCGAGTCGATCTCCCGTGCGATTGCCGAGCGGCTGGGCCGGCCGTACGCCGACTTCGAGCAGGGCGTCCGCAAGCAGGCGACGCTGGTGGAGGGCGCGATCGTCGTCGGGATCGCTGGCACGGCGCCCGCGCTCGTGCTCGAGACCGAACGAGGAACCGTCGTCGTGCTCCCGGGACCGCCGAGCGAGCTGCGACGCCTCTGGCCCAGCGCGCTCGAGTCAGAGCCCGTGCGCCAGGTGCTCTCGCGCGCGCGTGAACCCGAACGGCGCGTGTTGCGGTTCTACGGCTCGAGCGAGTCCGAGATCGCCCGGGCGCTCGAGGAGAGCGGGGGAGAGGGCGACGGCGTGACGGCGACCATCTGCGCGCGTGAGTTCGAGATCCACGTCGACCTGTTCGTGGACGAGGGCGCCCGGGCGCGCGCCGACGAGCTCGCCGCGGGGCTGCGCGAGCGGGCAGGGCGTCACCTGTTCGTCGAGGACGAGCGGCCGGTCGAGGCGCTCGTGTTGGACGCCTGCCGGGAGCGTGGGCTGACGCTGGCCACCGCCGAGTCGTGCACGGGCGGCCTCGTCGCGGCGCGGCTGACCTCGGTGCCGGGCTCGAGCGACGTCTTCCTCGGCGCCGTCGTCGCGTACGCCGACGAGGTGAAAGCTCGCGAGCTCGACGTTCCTATGGAGATGCTCGAGGGGTACGGGGCCGTCTCGGCCGAGGCAGCCGCCGCGATGGCCGAGGGAGCGCGGACGCGACTCGAGGCGGACGTGGCGGTCGCGGTGACGGGCATCGCCGGCCCAGGCGGCAGCACCCCGGAGAAGCCGGTCGGGCTCGTGTACCTCCACGCCGCAGGCCCCGACGGCTCGCTCGCCCGGCAGCTCGACCTGCCCGGCGACCGCGAGGCGATCCGGGCCCGCTCGACGGTCGCGGCGCTGCACCTCGTGCGCATGCTTCTGGCACGAAGTCGTGACGATTCGGTGTGAGCGCTGCTGCTAGCTTCGAGGGCGATGAGCGCGTTCGCTTGTTCTGTGCGTTACGGCTTCCCGAGCGGACGCTCGACGGGCTCGTGGCATGGCAGCGCGAGGCGTTGGCCGGGGTACCGAGCGTGCGGCCCGTTCCGCGCGAGCACCTGCACATCACGCTGGCCTTCCTCGGGCACCGCCCGGCCGGCGAGCTCGAGGCGATCCTCGGCGCGCTGCGCGAAGCGGCCGCCCGGGCCGAGCGGCCACGGCTGGCGGCTCGCGGGTACCGCGAGACGCGCAGCGTGGGGATGCTCACCTGTGACGACGAGGGCGGCCGCGCAGCCGCGCTCGCGGACGACCTGCAGGAGCGGCTCGTGGCGCTCGGTGTCTACGAGCGCGAGCGCCGGAGGTGGCTCCCGCACGTGACCGTCGTGCGCTTTCGCAAGCGGCCGCGGCTGCAGCCGGCTCCGCCGGCGCTGGAGCCGTTCGTGCCGTCCGACGCTGCTGCTTACCTGTCACGGCTACGCCCCGGTGGGGCGCAATACGAAGTCCTCGAATCCGTGGAAGTGGGAGGGAGATAAGAGTGGACCGCGAGCAGGCTCTCGACACCGCGCTCGGCCAGATCGAGCGCCAGTTCGGCAAGGGCTCGGTGATGCGCATGAACGACCGCGCCCAGGTTGCGATCGGGGCCGTCTCGACCGGCTCGCTCTCGCTCGACCTCGCGCTCGGGATCGGCGGGCTGCCGCGTGGCCGCATCGTCGAGGTCTTCGGCCCGGAGTCCTCGGGCAAGACGACCCTCGTCTACCACGTGATCGCCGAGGCGCAGCGGCGCGGCGGGATCTGCGCGTTCATCGACGCCGAGCACTCCATGGATCCCGCGTACGCGAAGAAGATCGGCGTCAACATCGACGACCTGCTCGTCTCGCAGCCGGACACCGGCGAGCAGGCGCTCGAGATCGCGGAGCTGCTGATCCGCTCCGGCGCGCTCGACGTGGTCGCGGTCGACTCGGTCGCCGCGCTGACGCCGAAGGCCGAGATCGAGGGCGAGATGGGCGACTCCCACGTCGGCCTGCAGGCGCGGCTGATGAGCCAGGCGCTGCGCAAGCTCGCGGGCACGCTCAACCGCACCGACACGATCTGCCTGTTCACCAACCAGCTGCGCGAGAAGATCGGCGTCATGTTCGGCAACCCGGAGACGACCCCGGGTGGGCGCGCGCTGAAGTTCTACTCCTCGGTGCGGCTCGACATCCGCCGGATCGAGACGCTCAAGGATGGCGTCGAGGCCTACGGCAACCGTGTGCGCGTGAAGGTGGTGAAGAACAAGGTCGCGCCGCCGTTCAAGCAGGCGGAGTTCGACATCATCTACGGCACCGGGATCTCCTGGGAAGGCACCGTCCTGGACTCGGCGATCGAGCGAAAGGTCGTCCAGAAGTCGGGCTCGCACTTCAGCTTCGAGGAGGAGCGGCTCGGCCAGGGCCGCCAGAACGCGACCGCGTTCCTGCGCGAGCACCCCGACGTGACGCAGCAGGTGCTGCTGCGGCTGCAGGCGCTCGTGGGCCCGGAACAGGTCGTCTCGGCGCGTCTGCTGCCCGAGGTCGGCGCGCCGGAGCCGAACGGGAAGCCCGCGCCCGAGGAGGTCGAGGAGACCGAGGCCGCGCCCGAGGCGACGGCCGAGGCAAAGGTCGCCTCCAAGACCTAGGTGGAGCCGGAGGCCCCGCGTACCGAGGCGCTCGCGGTCGCCACGCGCGCCCTGGCGAGGCGTGAGCACTCTCAACGAAGCCTGCGGGAGCGGCTGCTTCGCGCCGGGGTGTCCGTAGGCGATGCGGAGGCCGTGGTCGCGGAGCTCCAACAGACCGGGCTCGTCGACGACGCGCGCTTCGCGGAAGAGCGCGCGCGCGTGCTGGCGGGGAAGGGAAAGGGCGATGCGGCGATCCGGTTCGACCTCGAGCGCGCCGGCGTCGGCCCGGACGAGCTCGAAGCCGCGCTGGGCACGCTGGACCCCGAGCGAGAGCGCGCTGCTGCCCTCGTCGCGCGCCGCGGAGCGTCGCCGGCAACCGCCCGCTTGCTGGCCGGCCGGGGCTTCGACGAGGAGGTCGTGGCCGCCCTCGTTGCGGCGGAGGGGTGACGGGCGTTAGGATAGGAGGGCATCATTCGACGTTTTGCCTGCATCTAACGCGTTTCCGAATCGGATCAATGACCTTCCTACAGACACCCACGAGCGCGAGAGAGGGGATCTGACGGCGCCGACGTCTCGACGCTGAGCCGCCCAGGCGAGGCACGCGCGCCTTGCCGACCCCGATTCTGAGCACGTCCCGGTGCAAGCGGTGCCGGATGAGCACCGCGTTCCGGCGCGGACAACGGTTCCCGGCCGAGGCCCCGGCCCCGGCCCGACAGTGGGAGCGCGCATGGTCGTCGTCATCGGGATCCTGATCGGGCTGGCAGTGGGAGCCGGCCTGGCCTTCTTGTCGCTCTACGCCTTCGCGGGCTCGCGCCTGGCGGCCGCGAGGCGGACGCGCCAGCTGCTCGTCAGCGAGGCCAAGCGCGAGTCCGACGTGATGCGGCGCGAGGCGCAGAGCGAGGCCGACGCGCTGCGCCGGGAGGGGCAGATCGAGGCGCGCGAGGCCTCGGTCCGGCTGCGCTCCGAGATCGAGCAGGAGGTCGGAGAGCGGCGCAACGACATCCTCAAGATCGAGGAGCGCGTGCTGGCGAAAGAGGAGGACATCGACCGGAAGCTGACCGAGCTGACCCGGCGCGAGCAGGGCGTCTCCGACCGCGAGGTCCACACCAAGCAGCTCCAGGAAGACCTCAAGGACGCGCGGGAGTCCCAGATGACCGAGCTCGAGCGCATCTCGGGCATGACCGTCAACGAGGCCAAGGCGCACCTGCTCGAGCGCTCCGAGGAACTCGTCCGACACGAGCTCGCGCGCCGTGTCCGGCAGGCCGAGGAGGAGGCGCGCGCCGAGGCCAAGCGCCGCGCCCGCAACCTCGTCGCCGACGCCCTCCAGCGCGTGGCGGCGAACCACGCCTCCGAGACGACCGTCTCGCTGATCGAGCTGCCTTCCGACGACATGAAGGGCCGCATCATCGGCCGCGAAGGCCGGAACATTCGCGCGCTCGAGCACCTGACCGGCGTGGACGTGATCATCGACGACACCCCGCAGGCGGTCGTGCTCTCGTCGTTCGACGGCATCCGCCGCGAGGTGGCGAAGCTGACCCTCTCGAAGCTGATCGAGGACGGGCGCATCCACCCGGCGCGGATCGAGGAGATGTACTACCAGTCGAAGGCCGAGATCGAGGACACGATCCGGCAGGCCGGCGAGCAGGCGGTGTTCGAGGCCAACTGCGGCGAGGTGCACGAGGAGCTGGTGAAGATCCTCGGGCGCCTGCGCTTCCGCACGAGCTACGGGCAGAACGTGCTCAAGCACACGCTCGAGGTCGTCCACCTGGCGGGGATCATGGCCGCGGAGCTGCAGGCGAGCGTCAAGACGGCGCGTCGCGCCGCGCTCCTGCACGACCTCGGCAAGGCGCTGACGCACGAGGTCGAGGGCTCGCACGCGATCCTCTCCGCCCAGTACGCGCGGCGCTACGGCGAGTCGCCCGCCGTCGTCCACGCGATCGAGGCCCACCACTACGAGATCGAGCCGCAGACGGTCGAGGCCGTCCTGCTGATCGCCGCCGACGCGATCTCCGCCTCACGCCCGGGCGCACGCGGCGAGAGCCTCGAGCACTACATCAAGCGGCTCGAGGCGCTGGAGGGCGTCGCCGCCCAGCACCAGGGCGTCGAGAAGGTGTACGCGCTGCAGGCCGGCCGGGAGATCCGCGTGATCGTCAAGCCGAAGGAGATCGACGACGACGCGGCCGTGCTGCTCTCACACGAGATCGCCCGCGAGATCGAGGATCAGCTCGAGTACCCCGGCCAGATCAAGGTGACCGTGATCCGCGAGTCGCGGGCGATCGAGTTCGCGAAGTAGCTACAGGCGCGTCGACAACAGCTTCAGCAGCGCTCCCTGCTCGGTGGTGAAGGACTTGCCCAGCTCCGGGCCGGTCTTGGCGTCGACCTGGTTCCGGAAGGCGCTCAGCTTGCCGGCCTTGGCACCGTCGGTCGGCGCCTGCGCGGCGTCGGCGAGCTTGGCGCAGAGCGCGTCCGCATCCTCCGTCCGGCGCGCGAAGCTGCGCACGAGGGCACAGAGGCTGTCGAACGTGACGCCGACCGAAACGGTGCCGCGGTACTCGGTCGCGCCCCCGTCCTTGTCCCGGATCAGCGCGCCGACCGCGCGCGTGCCGACGTCGCTCGTCGGACAGGTCGCGCTTGCGGACGAGCCGAATGCCGCGTAGCCGGCACCGTCGCCGCAGTCGAACGCGTAGGCGAAGCCGGCCGCCGTGTCAGCCGCCGACGGATCGCTCGGGGCGCTCAGCGAGACGGTGAACGGGAAGCCGGCGTTGCTCGAGGCAGGTGCCGAGAAGGTGGCCGTCGGTGGGACGTTGCGCACGGTGACCGTCACCTGGTCGGTCGCGGTCTGGCCGATGTCGTCGGTCACCTGCACCCGCACCGTCGGCGTTGCCGGCCCGTCGTCGGCCGAGAAGCCGACGCTCTGGCCGGTCGTCTCGAAGCTACCGTTGCCGTCGAGATCCCAGGCGTAGGTCAGGGCGCCGCCCTCGGTGTCGCTACCACTCGCCGTCAGGACGGTGGTCGAGCCTTCGTCGAGGCTGTACGGCCCACCCGCGGAGACGGTCGGCGCGTCGTTCAAGTGCACGCGCACCACTGACGGGTCGTGGTCGGACGCCTGGTCGAAGAACTCGGAGTTCACGTGCACGGGGTCGAAGACGAGCGGCTGCGCGAACAGCGGCCCGCTGACCAGGATGTGGTCGAGCACCTGCGCGTTGCCCTCGAACTCGTAGCTGAAGCGCTGGTTCAGCGGCAGCGTGTCCATCAGGTCGTGCAGGCCGCCCTCGGTCTCGAGGATCTGCACCGTCTGCGAGAACTCGAAGTCGTTCAGGTCGCCGAGCACGACCACGTTCGCGTTCGGGTCGGCCGTGCCGAGCTGCGAGACGAAGCCGGCGACGAGGTGGGCCTGCTGGTGCCGCTGGGTGGCCGAGACCTCGACGGGTGGCTGGAAGCGGCCGCGCAGCGGGTCGTCGCCGCCCTTCGAGTTGAAGTGGTTGACGACCACGAACAACTTGTGGCCTCGGTAGCTGAGCTCGGCCGCGAGCGGCTTGCGCGAGGTGCTCCAGGCTGAGTCTGCGGGTGCGATGCGGCCCGGGCTGTAGAGCAGCTGGGTCGAGCTGCCCGAGCCCGTAACGGCATTCGGGGTGGTCGAGCCGCCGCCCGGCCGGTCGACGAACGAGAGGCCGCGGTCGGTCCTGAAGAGGATCACCTGGCGGATGTTCCCGCCGGGCTCGCCGCCGTCCTGGTCGTTGACCGGATCGATCTGGCGCCAGGCGTAGGACGGCCCGCCGGCGGCGGTGATCGCGTCGACGAGCCGCTGCAGCGTGACGCTCGCGTCGACGACGCCGTTGTCGGTGTTGCCGTTGTTGTCCTGCACCTCCTCGCCCGCGATCAGGTCGGGCGAGCGCAGGTTGTTCACGATCAGCGCGGCGAGCCCGTCGAACTTCGACTGCGGGTTCGTCGGTGCGAGGTTCTCGAAGTTGAAGGTCGCGATCGAGACCTCGCCGGGCGAGACCGAATCGCTGACCTCACGCGTGACGCCGTCGTGAATGGCGGTCAGCCCGGTCGTGGTGACCTCGACGAACGGGTTGCCGAAGTTGTAGTCCATGATCCCGACGATCGACGCGCTGTAGTGGTCGCCGACGTTCACGTTCGGGAGCGCCGCGAGCTGGTCGTCGAGGGTGACGCGCTCCGGGTTGCCGTCGTTCGGCCGCAGCAGGATGCCGCCCCGGTAGGTGCGAACGGAGGCGTTCGCGCCGTCGTCGCCGATCACCGGCGTCTCGCCGAAGCCGGTGGCCGTCGGGCCGACCGCTACCGCGTTGTTCAGCTGGACGCGCATTCCCTCGAGGCTCTCGTAGAAGTCCAGGCCGTCCTGGTCGGGGTCGAAGACGCCGCTCGTCTCGACGTTCCCACTTGCCGCGTCGTTCTCGATGATCGTGTCGGGCGGGATGCGGCCTCCGGTGCCGATCACCGTGGGCGCCGGAAGCGGATTGCCGGTCGAGAGCACCGCTACTGTGGGGGAGGCGAGCTCGGTGGTGGTGAGGTTCCCGTTGGAGACGCCGCCGGGGCGGAACTCCTGCACGCGACCGGTGACGCGAACCGAGTCGCCGACGTTCGCGGTGGGCGCGGACGAGGTGAAGACGAAGATGCCCTCGGAGGTCGCCGGGTCGGCGTCCGGGTTCGGGTCCTGCATCCAGAAGCCGTTCGTGCTCCTGGCGGTGACGATCCCGAGGACCTTCACGATTTGGCCGTTGAAGGGCGAGATGTGCGTTGCGCCCTGCACGTCGTGGATCGGCGTGGCGGCGGTCTCGGTCGCGAAGGTGAAGGTGAAGTCGGCCGCCATCGTGTCCGGCGGGTCGTTCGTGTCCTGGTCGGTCACGTCAGCGCCGACGACCGTGACGCTGCAGCTCTCGCCCTGCACGAAGTCGGCGGTCGGGTCGAGGGTGAACGTGGTGGGGCCACCGGACACCGTGGCGGCGTGCGAGCCGCTGGTGCCGCACGAGATCGAGAACCACGAGTCGTGCACGTCGACCGGCTCGCTGAACGTGATCGAGACGTTCGAGCCGACGGGCACGTCGCTCGCGTTGTTCGCCGGCACCGTCGCCGAGACGCTCGGTGCGACGTCGGCGTTGCAGTCGTGCACCGGTGAGGCCGAGTTGCGCGGCGCAGGTGGCCCGGCGGTGAAGTCGGCCAGATTGTTGTCGGTGTCGACGCACCCGGCGCCGTTGCGCAGGTCGGCAGTCGTGTTGGTGAGCGCCGGCGTCGGGCTCGTCTCTGAGCAGTTGGCCGAGCCGTAGCCGACAAGGTCGAGAATGCTCGTGCCTGTCGGACAGGCGCCGTTGAGCGGAACCGTCGTGTTCACGAGCGCGACCTTCCCCGCGGTGCCCGACATCGGGGTCGTCCCGGTCGCGTCCGGAGCGGGCAGGTCGGCCGTTCCTCCGGCGCCCTGCGCTTCCTGGACGAGGTAGTACTGGCCCGGCTGCAGCGTGAGGGCATTGAGGGGCGTGACCGTCCAGGCCCCGGTGCCGCCCGATGAGGCGTATTGCACCGACCAGCCGGCGAGGTTGACCGCCGACGAGCCGCGGTTGAAGACTTCGATGAAGTCGTTCTTCAGCGTCGCCCCGGCGTTGCCGCCGCCGCCGTAGAGCTGGCTGATCGTGATGTGGGGGGTCGGCGGCGTGCAGAAGACGATCGGGGTGAGCAGCGTGCGCGGGTCCGGCGGGCCGGCGGAGAAGTCGGCGGCGTTGTCGTCGGTGTCCTGGCAGCCTGCGAGCGCGCGCAAGGCGGAGGTCGCATTGGTCAGCGCTGGAGCGGGAGCACTGCCCTCGAAGAAGTTCGCGCCGTCGTAGCCGACGAGGTCGACGATCTGCGCCAGGGCGGACGCTGAGCAGGGCGATGCGGGCCCGCCGTTGCAGCCGAGCGGCGTCGTCGAGCTGACCAGCGCGACCTTGCCGCCGGTGGCGCTCATGTTGATGGGCGTCGTGTCGACGGTCTTCGGGGTCGGGAGGGGCGCGCCGGTCGTGCCGCCCGCTTCCTCGACCAACTGGTGCTGCCCAGGCTGGAGCACACCGTTCAGGGGCGTGATCAGGTTCGTGGCGGAGCCGAAGTTCCCGGTTCCGCTCGCGCTCGTGTACTGGAGCGACCAGGTGCTGAGGTCGACCGGCACGCTGCCGCGGTTGAAGAGCTCGATGAAGTCGTTCGTGTACGGCGCGCCGGCGTTGCCGCCCCCGCCGTAGACCTGGCTGATCACCACACCTGGGCTCGCGGCTCCGGCCGGCGAAGCGATCGCCAGCGCTCCCACGACTGCCGCCAATGCGACGACAACGCGAATCAACGACGTGCCAGGTCCAGCCTGCATGCTCATACCCCCAAGTCGGTCTCTCCCCACCAACGAGCCGGCCAAGACTGCCATGTCTCGCGGAGGGTGTCCAGCGCTCCGACGCGGCTAGAGTTTCGGCCGATGCGCAGCTACCACGTCACGACTTTTGGCTGCCAGATGAACGCCCACGACTCGGAGCGGATCAAGGGCATGCTCGAGGAGCTCGGTCTGGGCGAGGCCCGCGAGCAGGGCGAAGCCGACGTGCTGGTCTTCAACACCTGCACGATCCGCGAGAAGCCCGACCAGCGGTTTGCGGCGCACCTCGCGCAGGCCCGCGCGCTGAAGGAGCGCGATCCGGAGAAGGTGATCGCCGTCGGCGGTTGCTATGCCGAAGCGCAGCGCGAGCGGCTCTTCTCGCTCTACCCGTACGTGGACGTCGCGTTCGGGCCGGGCTCGATCCCGCACCTGGGCGAGTGGCTCGGCGCCGGCGGGGAGGGGGTCGCGCGCGGCGCCTTCGGGATTGCCGAGGAGCGGGCGTTCGCTGGCCGCCTGCCGCTCCACCGCGAGCGCCGCTTCCAGGCCTGGGTGCAGATCTCGATGGGCTGCAACTCGGTGTGCTCCTACTGCATCGTGCCGTCGGTGCGCGGCAAGGAGGTCTCGCGCCGGCCGGGGGAGATCCTGGCCGAGGTCGAGGGCCTCGCCCGGGCGGGCGTCAAGGAGCTGACGCTGCTCGGCCAGAACGTGAACGCCTACGGGCGCGACGTCGGCAGCTCGTTCGAGGAGCTGCTCCGCGC
>Ga0207648_10002384_pt1 | contig 20232 bp, 25 predicted proteins | sample KBSMisM32_FD_184310 | JGI IMG/M metagenome (GOLD analysis project Ga0207648, IMG submission 184310) | Miscanthus rhizosphere microbial communities from Kellogg Biological Station, Michigan, USA - KBS Miscanthus M3-2 (SPAdes) (version 2) | ecosystem: Host-associated > Plants > Roots >...
GCGTTTCAGCCGTCAGTCGTAACAAGACCAGACGAGGTCACCCGCCGCCCGATCCAGGTCCGCAACACGATGAAGCGCATCAGGGTCGCCACCACGTTGGCCGCGGTCAGCACCGCGATCTCCACGACCCGGCCGGCCGATGGGGCCACCACCCCGAGGATCGCCACGGACGCTGACGTGATCAGGAGCGCGAGCCCGAGCGCCACGAAGCCCGCGATGAGGTCGCCGGCGACACCACGTCGCTCGCGCACACCGAACGTGAACCGCCGGTTGATCAGCGTGTTGCCGACCGCCGTGATGAAGAGCGCGACGGCGTTCGCGACCTGTGCGTGCGCACTCGTCCGCAGCAGCAGATACAGGATCGCGTAGGCGATCGTGCTGCCCACACCGATCACTCCGAACGTGACGAGCTGGGTCAGAAGGGCACGATCGAGGCGTCGCATCGACCGGACGATGCCCAGGGATCCTTGGAACTTCATGAGAGCAACGCTACACGTCGACGGATTTAGAACCTTCCAGTCGGATGCGCCCTCTTCATGCTATGCGCGTCAACTCGACGCGCCGACAACCCGGAGGGAGCAGTGGATCGACGTCTGGTCGAACAGGCGCAACGAGGCGACGAGGACGCCTTCGAAGCGCTGGTTCGCGCCACCGGCGATCGCTGCGTCGGCATCGCGTATCGGATCCTGCGCGACGTCGATCTCGCCGAGGATGCTGTCCAGACCGCGTACGTCAGCGCGTGGCGCGACCTTCGATCGCTCCGTGAACCGGATCGATTCGAGCCGTGGCTCCATCGCACCCTGACACGCGCGTGCTACGAGGAGGCTCGGAAGTCCCGTCGCTACGCGGCGAACATCCGCGCCCTCCCGACCGAGTCGAGCTTCGCCCCTGACGACGTCCATGCGGTCGTCGATCGAGACCAGCTCGACCGCGGGATCCGTCGCCTCTCCGTGGAGCAACGAGCCGTGCTGGTCTTCCACCACTACCTCGGGCTCACGCTCCCGGAAGTCGCGGACCGACTCGATATCCCCATCGGGACCGCCAAGTCCCGATTGCATCACGCCACCAACGCGATGCGGGCGTCGCTCGAAGCTGATGCCCGCTCGGCCCTCGATTCCCAGGAGCGTCCGGCATGACCCGCGAGCGTGACGTCGACGAGCTCATCCACACCTTCATGCAAGGGGGACCGGAAGAGCTCTCCGAACGTCTACTGACCGGGATCCGGAACGACGTCCATGGGACCAAGCAACGGGCGCTGTGGCGCCCGTGGAGGACCCCTGCGATGCCTCGGCCCATGATCATCTTCGCCGCGCTTGGCGCCCTGCTGGTCGCCATCGCCGCGATGGCTGTCGTCGGCACGGGCGGGCGAGCCGTCCCGAGTGCGGTTCCCGTCAGCCCGAGCCCCTCCGCCAGCTCATCCTCGTCGGCGTCGGGACCGACGGTCATCACGTACCCCCTCGCCGACGGCGAGGCCTGGCTCCTGGTCGAGGCGGCACACGGTGCCACCTTGATCAAGCCGAACGCAGAAGGATCCCACACGATCCTCGAGGACCTTGATGTCGCGGTCGCGACCCCTCGTTGGTCGAACGACGGTCGCCAGGTCACCTTCGAGGGGAACAACGCCAGCGGGTCCCAGGTGTGGATCGCCAACGCAGACGGGACGGGTGCTCGGCAGCTCACCGAAACGCCCGACGGTTGCCCGAATGAGACATGCACCGAAGGCATCAACCCGGACTGGTCGCCCGACGGGCGGTCGATCGCCTACGTGGCTCCGACACACGACCGCGATTCGTTCACGAAGATGTCGCTGAACGTCGTCGATGTCGCGACCGGCACGTCCAGAGAGCTGTACTCGACGACCGACGCATCGCTCGCTCGCCCGTCCTGGTCACCAGACGGGACGAAGATCGTGCTCGAGATCCTGCACTACAAGGGCAAGCCCGAGGACACGAGCATCACCTCGTCGGTCATCGCGGTGGTCGACGTGACTGGCGCCGATCACACGCCACGCGAACTCACCGATGACAGCCTCCTCGCCGGGTACCCGTTCTGGCATCCGACGAGCGACCTGATCGTCTTCCGATCGAATCGCTTCGATGGCGACGCCCTACTGGACCCCGCGAAGCCTTCCGATCTGTACACGATCAAGCCCGACGGATCGGGTCTGACCAAGGTCACCGACAACGGGGTCGGCGGACCGATCGTGCGCGGACCGAGCTGGACCCCCGACGGGCGGATCCTGTTCGGGAAGCTAGCGAACCTCGGAGCCGACGAGTTCCTCCGGATCATCAACGCGGATGGAACGGGTGAGGCTTCCGCGACCGGCAATCTCTGGACCAAGGGCGAGGGCAAATGGCGGCCTGGTACGTAGCCCCTCGATCCTGAACGCCATCCGGATGCGGGCGGTCGCTAGATCGCCCGCATCCTGTTGTTCTTCGCGTCGTGGGTCAGCTCGGCGAGTCCGAGTGCCTCGAGCAATGGCGGCATGTACATCCCGAACCGCCCGCGGTAGCCCTTGCGCGTCCCGTACCAGCCACCGACCGGGTTGGACGGATCGCGCCCCCAGGCCTCGACCGTCCCTGGCTTCGCGTCCTTCTGCTCGTCCGCGGCCCCAAGGTCCATCCAGTCGCCATGGGCCTTCAGCATCGCGTGCAGATCATCGATCGCACGTGCGTCGTACTTCAGCTGGGTCGAGCCGACCTGACAGACGATCACCGGTGGATCGGCCGCGTCGTCGCGCCACATCTGGTACTCGGACGTGCCTGGCGGGGTCTTGAGCTGCCACGGATCGTCCTTGGTGCCACTGCCGCTCATGCGGTCTCCTCCTCGACTCCTGCCGTCGCGACGGCTTCCTGATAGTGCGGCAGCAGCGTCCCCCAGCCGCTCCCGTGCATCTCGCGCTCCTTCTGTCCAACGGCGCCGAGCCGCTCCCACCCGCGATGCTCGATCTCGACGTGTGTCGCCTCCGCGCCGACGGGTCGGAAGACGATCTCGACCTCGGTCCACTCGGCTGGATCACGTCGAAGGTGCCAGGAATAGACGATTCGTCCTGGCGGCTCCCAGACCTGGACCCGACCCCAATCGAACTCGTCACCTTCCGGCGTCTGCTCGAAGATGCGGCCGCCAGGTCGGCCCTCCATCACGATCCGAAGGTCGGACCGGCCGGTCTGGGTATGGCTGGCCGGCCACCAGCGATCGATGTCCCGCGTGTAAACGTCGAAGGCGTGGTCCTGCGGCGCACGGAGGTCGAACGCGAGCCGGAACGGCTCGATCATCGCGTCTTGCTCCGACCACGCGAGTTCTCCGCGACGAGGCGGTAGCGCGCCATGGCTTCCCCCCAGACAGACTCGATGTACTCCCGCATGGCCTCCGCGCCGAGGTCGTCCAGCGCGTAGAGACGGCGTGTCCCGTCGGCTCGCTCCCTGACCAGACCGGCTTCCTTCAGGAGTCGAAGGTGGCGGGACACCGCGGGCCGGCTGATGGGCATCGACGACGCCAGGTCGCCGACCGATCGCTCGCCGTCGGTGAGGAGGCGGAGGATCGTCCGGCGGTTCTCGTCGCCGAGGGCAGCGAACGGATCCGTGCTCGGTAACATCACCGTTACGGTAACACGTCGGTTACCCACGCCGCGACGGGCCTTTGTCCCTTGACGTGACCCCCAGGGGAGGCGTATATATCGTGGCACGATATAGTGAGCGGCGACGTAGACGGGATGCGCAGCTGGCCGGCACCCCCGGCGTGGCAGGAGGAGCCCGGTGAGTTTCCTGGAGCGGGTCGACCAGACGATCCGGCGCAGCCCGGTCTGGCGGTCCCTGTTCCGGCAGCCCTACCCGCGCGACGAGCGCTCGCGCGCGTACGCGGTCATGAACAACGTGTTCCTGCACATCCACCCGGTCAGGGTCCGCCAGCACGCGGTCAAGTTCGCCTACACGTTCTGTCTCGGCGGACTGTCGTTCTTCCTGTTCCTGGTGCTGACCGTGACGGGCGTCTACCTGATGTTCTTCTACGTCCCGTCGGCGACCCTCGCCTACACCAACATCCTCGAGATCCAGAGCCAGGTCACGTTCGGCCTGCTGACCCGCAACGTCCATCGGTGGGGCGCCCACCTGATGGTGTTCTTCGTGTTCCTGCACATGATGCGGGTCTTCTACCACGGCGCCTACAAGCCGCCGCGCGAGTTCAACTGGGTGGTCGGCGTGGTGCTCCTGTTCCTGACCATCATGCTGAGCTTCACGGGCTACCTGCTGCCGTGGGACCAGATCGCCTACTGGGCCATCACCATCGGCACGAACATGGGCGGCTACGCCCCACTGCTGAACACGCCGGTTTCGCGGATCCTGCTCGGCGGCGTCGAGGTCGGACAGAACACGCTCCTGCGGTTCTATGTCGGGCACGTCGTGTTCCTTCCCTTGATCGCGGCCATCTTCCTGACGGTGCATTTCTGGCGCATCAGGAAAGACGGCGGCATCTCTGGGCCGCTCTAAGCCATGACTGACACCAAGGATCCGACCGAGACCCGCCGCGAGGTCCTGCCCGTCGACCCGGCGCGCCGGACCGAGATCGACAAGCAGCGCGTCCCGATGTCGGCGCGCCCCTACCGACTGCTGGCGCTCGTCAAGCAGGACGCCGTGGTCCGTGTCCAGAAGGAACCGGACGACACGGTCATGACCTGGCCGCACCTGCTCACGATCGAGTTCCTGGCGGCTGGGATCATGACGATCTTCCTGCTGGCGATGGGCTTGTTCATCAACGCCCCGCTCGAAGATCTCGCGAACGGCAACGTCACCCCTGCCGTCGCCAAGGCGCCGTGGTATTTCCTCGGCCTCCAGGAGCTGCTCGCGTACTTCCACCCGACCGTCGCCGGCGTCCTGGTCCCGGGCTTCGTGCTGGTCGGAGCGGCGTTGATCCCTTACGTCGACCGGGCGGACATCACCGCGACACGTCCGTCACAGCGCAAGACGGCCGTCATCCTCTTTACGCTCTTCTGCATCCTCGGTCTCGTCCTGACCTTCGTCGGCATCTTCTTCCGAGGCCCGGGCTACACGTTCATCATCCCGTACGTGACCGCCCCGGGCATGTACTTCTCGTTGTAGGGCTATGAGCAACTATCACGTCGAACCGATCGATCAGCCGAAGGCCCTGACGCCCCAGGCGATCAAGGCGCTCCGCAAGGAGCAGGTCCAGGGGCTGTCACGCCGCCAACTGATGCGGGTCGCCATCGGGGCAGGTCTCGGCCTGTTCACGCTCGAGGCGCTCGCGGGCACGCTCGCGTTCGCCTGGCCGAACCTATCGAAAGGCTTCGGGGGCGTCATCGAGATCGGCGACCTCGCGAAGGTCAAGACCGACAACGGCCAACTTCCGATCAGCGAGGGTTTCCCGGCCTACTACGCCGAAGCTCGAGCCTATGTCGTCCTCAAGGACCCCTCCCAGCAGCGATTCATCACGGGCGAGGACACCACGGGCGATGGATCGGCGCTCAATGTCCGGGCGCTCTACCAGCGCTGCCCGCACCTCGGCTGCAAGCCGAACCCCTGCCTCAAGAACTTCTGGATGGAGTGCCCCTGCCACGGATCCCGCTACGACCGGCTCGGGATCAAGGCTGACGGCCCGCAATACGGTCCGGCCCCGCGTGGGATGGATCGCTTCGCGATCGGCGTGGACGGAAGTGGCGTGCTCCATATCGACACCGGCAAGATCACGCTCGGCCCACTGCCCATCGCTGTCGGCCAGCCCGGCATCATCCCGCCTCGCACCCCGACCGGCTGCATCTGAGCCGCCTGCCCGTGACCTGTAGCCCTCTCGTTCGAGGAGACCGATGACCGATACGCCCGGCCGCGAGCCGGAGGAGCGCGCGCCCGAGCAGCGTCTGCCTGCCGTGCGTCCGCCCGACGACCTCGCTCCCGTCGAGCGCTTCACGTCGCCGCCATCCATCCGCAAGCTCGAGTTCAGTCCCGAGCGGGCGGCGCAGGTCGTGCGCCAATCGGCCAACGCCCGCTGGGTCGGTTTCCTGGCCGTGATCGTCATCATCCTGTTCGTCTCGATCTACTGGTTCTACGAGCTCGGCGCCCCTGGCGGGCTGACCGTCGCGCGGCAGGCCAAGGAGATCGATGCCCAACAGGTGACGCGCGTCGAGCGCGGCTACAACGTCTATCAGGCGAACTGCGCCCGCTGCCACGGCGCCAACGGCGAGGGTGGAGTCGGCCCGACGCTCAACCGCCAGGACAAGCTGTTCGCCCACCTGAATGCGGCATACATCCATACCGTCCTGACCGTCGGGGGGCGGTATGTCTGCGGCGATCCCAAGTCGCTGATGCCGGTCTGGTCGAATGCGGGGACGCCGCCCGGCCCACTGAACTACCTCCAGATCGAGGACCTCATAGCGTTCATCACCGCGACGAACGACCAGACGTTCATCGTCCGGGACGATCACCTGTTCGACCCGAAGATCGATCCGGTGACCGGCAAGGTCATGACGTTCACCGGCTGGCGCGACCCGAATTTCAAGCCAGAGCCGGGTGCCACGCCGTATCCCGACTGCTGGAAGGCTGAGTTCGCGAGCCCGGCCGCGAGTGGTGGAGCGAGCGGTAGCCCGGCGGCCTCGGCTTCGGTGCCGGCCGGTGCGCAGACGGTCGAGATGTCGGCGAGCTCCAGCACATCCTTCGATCAGGAAACGGTCAAGGCGCCGGCCGGTGCCGAGTTCGTGATCCATTTCGCGAACAAGGAGAGCGGCGTCCCGCATAACGTCGAGATCAAGGACGCCGGGGGTCAGGACGTCTTCAAGGGCAACATCATCACCGGGCCCGCAGAGGCGAACTACGTGGTCCCCTCGCTCAAGGCCGGTGACTATAAGTTCAACTGTTCGGTCCATCCGAACATGACCGGCACCCTGACCGCCGGATGAGCGCTTCCGGGACGACACGTCCCGCCCTCGGGCCTGGTCTCGTCGTGCCGAAGAAGCGCGCGTTCTTCGGGCTGCTCGATGCCGACGGCTGGTCGTGGGCCGGCCTGAAGGCGTTCGCGTGGCTCGTGATCATCATCCTGATGCTCGGATACATCCCCGACCGGGCCTACTACTTCACGGTCAACAAGACGCTCCAGCTCGGGCTGCTCGTCTGGTCGCCGATCAACTTCTGCTCGAATGAGAACGAGACGCTTCCGTGCCCTGCGCCGGTCGGCGCCCTGGTCCCGTGGCATGAGTCCCCGACGGAGCTCGCCCTGCCGCAGCCTCGCACGGACGGCCAGGCGATCCAACTCGGCACGAAGATCCTGTATATCGGCGGGAGCGACGGCACGACCGCCCAGTCGACCGTGTATGTCGCCCAGACATCCGGGACCGGCAACTTCGACAAATGGGCCGAAGCCCCAGCGCTGCCTCAGCCGCGCAGCGACGCCGCGGTCACGCAGGTCTCAGGCACCGTGTACGTGATCGGCGGCTTCGATGCCGACGGCGCGCCGACGACCACCGTCTATTCCATCGCGCCCGACCCCGTGACCGGTGTCCTCAGCGGATGGCAGGAGCAGAAGGATCTCGCCCTGACCGAGCCGCGAGCCCAGGCGGCCGCGATCCCAACGACGGATGGCCTCGTCGTCGTCGGTGGGGAGGGTCCCGATGGTCCCGTGACCACCACGTTCAAGAGCACGTTCGACAAGTCCGGCAAGCTCCAGAAGTGGGAGACCCAGGCCCCGCTGGCGCGGCCGCAGGCCGACGGCCTCGGCGCGAACATCGGCGACTTCATCTTCCTCTACGGCGGGCACGACGACGCCGGCCCGGTCGGTGCGGTGCAGGTCGGCAGCATCGGGCTCCCAGCAGCTGAAGGACTCCCCGACAATCCCGACGAAGGCAAGGTCACGAAGTGGGCCATCGACAACCGCTTCAATCTGCCCGGTGCCCGAGACGATCCGGCCGGATACAGCGCCAACGGCACCATCTATCTGATGGGTGGCGCCGATCAGGACGGCCCGCGGACCGAGGTCTATTGGGCGATCCCCCTCACCGACGGCTCCGTCCCCGAGTGGAAGCACCTGTCACAGAGCGACCTGCCGTACGGCCTGACGGGTGCGAGCGCGCTCGTCACGGGTCCGAATGCCGTCCTGGTCGGCGGCCAGACGACGGACGGCGTACTCCAGACCAGCCTCCGCGCGAACACGGCACCGCAGGCGCCGTTCTTCCAGCTGGGTCCGTTCGGCGCGACGGTGCCGGCGCTCAAGATCGACGGTGAGATCGGCCAGCAGCTCGGCTATCTGAACGCGGCCGGCGCCGGCACGCTCGACTTCATCATCCTGGTGCTCATCGGCTGGGCGTTCGCCCACAAGGAACAGGCTCGCTCGATCGTGGCGCGGGTGGTCCGTCGCCCGAAGGGCCGCGGCGCCTAACGCCTGACCCGCGGGCGTCGCCGGTCAGGCCATCAGGCGGGCAGGTCGCCCTCGCCCGGTCCCGGTGTCCCGCGGTTGACGGGAAGGCCCTGGCGCTCCCACGCCTCCATCCCGCCGGCCACGTTGACAACGTCCGTCCGTCCCGACCGCGCGAGGAAAGCGGTCACGGCGGCCGACCGACCGCCCATGTGGCAGACCATCATCAGCGGCCGGTCCGTCGGCAGTTCGCTGATGCGTGTTCCGAGGCTCGACATGGGCATGAGGACCGCGCCCGGCGCGCGCACGGCATCGAATTCGTACTGCTCGCGCACGTCGACGAGCAGCGGCCCATTCGGGTCCTCTCGCATGCGCCGCTCGGCTTCCGTGACGTCGATCGACGCGATCGCCGGCTCCGTACTCATCGTCTCCTCCATCCGATCGCGACCGGCGCTCCGAGCTCGCGGGCACCACTGAGTCGGGCGTCGATCGCGTCGAGCAATGCAGCGACGTCGACGTCGACCCCGGTGATGGTGCCCCTCGCGCCGAGGCGAAGTCGATCGCGAGCGCCCTCGAGGTTCCGCCGGATCCCGGCGGGATTGCCACGGACGCCATGGACGTCGGCGGCCGCGACCTTGATCAGCCCCTGGATGAGATTGCGCTCGGCAAGATCGGCCGTGCCCATCCAGGCAGGTTCCAGCAGCTCGTGGGCCTCGAAGAAGTCACCCGCGTCGTATGCCTCGAGACCCGCCACGACGGCGCCGACCCGATCGCTCTCGGGCAGCGGACGGTATGCCTTCGCCCGACCGTCCTCGCCGACGACGACCTGGCGCACCGTCATGTCAGCTCGGTCAGCGGCCGGCGCGAACCGAAACCGGTATCGAGCTCGTGCCAGGAGCCGACCCGTTCCTCGCCCAGCTCCCAGCACAGCCAGACCTGGCGCCCGCTGGCGAGTGCGGGGAAGTCGATGAGCCCGCGCTCGATGTCGCGAAGCGTGATGCCGAGCGCGTCGATGCGCGCGACGGCGGCTGCCATCTGGTCGACGATGCCCTGCATCCGCAGCCGGATCCGCTGCGCCTCGTCGGGCTCCAGGTCCGCGCCGCCACCGCTCGCCGAGGCATGCGCAGCGATCGTCCGATCGCGCAGCCGGATCAGCTCGGCGCGCTGGTCGGCGAGGGTGGCCAGCAACGGCCCGACCTCCTCGAGGGCGGCGTTCGCGCTGTCGATGTCGAAGAACGTCGTCACGCCGGTGATTCTAGCCCGGGCTGCTCACCATGCCGACTCGCGGGCCCCGTGACGACCTCGCGGTCGCGTACCATCGGACCCGAGGAGGAGCGTCGTTGGACCTGGGTCTCGAAGGTGCGCGTGCCCTGATCGGAGGAGGGTCGAGCGGGCTCGGACTCGCGGTCGGTACCGCCATGAGCGCCGAGGGTGCCCGCGTCGCGCTGGCTGCCCGCTCGTCGGAGCGTCTCGAGGCGGCGGCTTCCTCGGTCGATGGCTCGATCGCCTTGGGCGTGGATCTCGAGAGCGTCGATGGCCCGGCCTCCGCAGTGCAGCGCGCCGTCGAAGCGTTCGGCGGGCTCGACGCCGTACTCGTGAACTCCGGTGGCCCACCGCCTGGCGCGTTCGATGTGCTGGACGAGGCGACCTGGGAGCGTGCGATCCAGGGCACGTTGCTGGGGGCGGTCCGGTTGATCCGCGCGGCATTGCCGCACCTCCGCCACAGCGACCGTCCGGCGATCCTGGTGATCTTGTCGTCTTCCGCACGCGAGCCGATCCCTGGCCTGACCGCGTCGAACACGATCCGACCGGGGCTCGCCGGCCTGATCAAGTCGCTGGGTGCCGAGATCGCGCCGATCCGGATCAACGGTCTCACGCCGGGACGGTTCACGACACCACGCAACGTGGAGGTCGAGCACAACACCGCGAAGCGCACCGGGCAGACGACCGACGAGGTCCGCGCCGCGACCGTCGCCCGGATCCCGCTGGGTCGCCTCGGTGACCCAGCCGAGCTCGGGCGTGTCGGTGCGTTCCTGCTATCGCCTGCCGCTTCGTTCGTCACCGGGGCGATCATCCCGGTGGACGGCGGGATGGTGAAGGCACTCCCATGATGGAGGAACTCCTCTGATGCGCCGCGTCTTCCTGTGGGCCGCGAAGAACACCTGGCTCAAGGAGCATCTCCCACGGTTCCCGTTCATGCAGCGCGCCGTCCGGCGGTTCATGCCGGGCGAGACGATGGAGTCCGCCCTCGACGCGGCGGCGCCCCTCGAGGCTGCCGGTATCGGGTCGATGTATACGCGACTCGGCGAGAACCTCACGAACCTGGGCGAGGCAGACGACATCGCCGAGCACTACATCGGCGTGTTCGATGCGATCAAGGCGCGTGCCTACCGCGGCGAGGTCTCCGTCAAGCCGACGCAGCTCGGGCTCGATCTCGATCCCGAGCGGACGCTGGCGCACCTGCGCCGTCTTGCGACGAAGGCCGAGGAGATCGGCTCGTACCTGTGGATCGACATGGAAGGCAGCGACTACGTCGAGGCGACGGTGGCCCTCTACGAGCAGTTGCGTGCCGACCATCCGCGGACAGGCATCTGCCTCCAGGCGTATCTCAAGCGGACGCCATCGGACGTCGAGCGGTTGCGCCCGCTCGACCCGGCGATCCGGCTGGTGAAGGGGGCCTATGACGAGCCCGCATCGATCGCCTACCGCGACAAGCGCCAGGTCGACGCGAGCTACCTGGCGATCGCGGTGGACATCCTCAAGACAGGACGAGGGCGGCCGGTCCGGCTCGGTCTCGGGACCCACGACGTGGCGCTCGTCGAACAGATCGCCGAGCAGGTCGCGCCCGCTGGTGTCCCGAAGGATGGGTTCGAGATCGAGATGCTGTACGGGATCCGCTCTCGGGAGCAATATCGACTCGCGAAGGCCGGCTACCGTGTCCAGACGCTGATCGCGTACGGGGAATACTGGTATCCGTGGTACATGCGTCGCCTGGCGGAACGGCCTGCCAATGTCGCGTTCGCGATCCGCTCACTGTTGCCATAGCCCGTCCATAGCCGCCCAGTCGTAAGCGCCCAGCGATAGCCGGCCAGCGGCCGGATCCGCCGAATCCCGGGAGGTCCAGCGATGACCGTCTCGTCCGCCCGCCGGGTCGCGTCCCGGATGCAGACCATCGGCACCGAGGGTGCGTTCGCCGTCAGTGCCCGCGCACGTGCGCTCGAGGCACAGGGCCGCCCGATGATCCATCTCCAGATCGGTGAGCCCGATTTCGATACGCCGGCCCATGTCCGTGAGGCAGCCAAGCGCGCACTCGACGCCGGCGCGACGCACTACGCGCCATTCCCGGGCATCCCCGAGTTGCGCAAGGCGATCGCTGACGATGTGACGAAGCGCAAGGGATTCCCAGCGGATCCGTCGCAGGTCTTCGTCACGGTCGGCGGCAAGGGCGTGATGCTCTACGCCATCCTCGGCTTGGTCGATCCGGGCGACGAGGTCATCGTCCCCGACCCCGGCTACCCGATCTACGAGTCGCTGACCCGATTCGTCGGCGCGACCGCCGTGCCGATCCCGATCCGGATGGAGAACCAGTTCCGCCTCGATGTCGAGGAGCTCGCGCGGCTGATCACGCCGCGGACCCGACTACTGATCATCAACTCGCCGGCAAACCCGACCGGCGGGGTGCTGACCCGAGCCGACCTCGAGCGGATCGCCGAGCTCGCCGAAGAGCACGACCTGTGGGTCATGACCGATGAGATCTACGGCCGGATCCTGTACGACGGCGCGGAGCACATCTCCTTCGCATCGCTGCCGCGGATGGCGGAGCGGACGATCGTGCTCGATGGCTTCTCGAAGACGTTCGCCATGACCGGCTGGCGGCTCGGCTACGCCGTCGTGCCCGACTCGCTCAAGGAGGTCTACGGCGAGCTCGTCATCAACACGATCTCGTGTGCGCCGACCTTCGCGCAGGTGGGAGCCGTCGAGGCGCTCGTCGGGCCACAGGACGACGTCGATGCGATGGTCGTCGAGTTCAAGGCGCGGCGCGACCTGATCGTCGAGGGGCTCAACGAGATCAACGGCATCACGTGCGCGACCCCGCTCGGTGCGTTCTACGCCTTCCCGGACATCTCCGGGACTGGGCTGACCGGTGCGGAGTTTGCCGAGCGGCTCCTGACCGAGGCCGATGTCTGCGTCCTTGCGGGTACCGCCTTTGGTGGCGTCGGCGACCAGCACATCCGCATCTCGTACGCGAATTCCCGGGAGAACCTCACCGAGGCCCTGAACCGGATCAGCCGGTTCGTCGCCGGTCTCGGTCGTGGCTGACCGACCGCGGGTCTTCGTCGCGCGACGGCTGCCCGACGAGGGGCTCGATCTCGTTCGTTCAGCCTGCGAGGTCGACCTTTGGGACGGCGACCTGCCGCCGCCACGGGACGAGCTGCTTCGGCGCATCGCCGGGGTCGATGGGGCGCTGACCCTGCTGACCGACAAGGTCGACGACGAGTTCCTCGATGCGGCTGGACCGCAGCTGCGCGTCGTCAGCAATTACGCGGTCGGCTTCGACAACGTCGATGTCGCGGCATGCGCGCGCCGCGGCGTCCATGTCGGCAATACGCCGGGCGTTCTGACGGAGACGACCGCGGATCTTGCCTGGGCGCTGCTCATGGCAGCGGCCCGTCGCCTGCCGGAGGGGGACCGGTTCGTCAGAGAGGGCAACTGGAAGACGTGGGGACCGCTCCTGCTCCTTGGACCGGACGTCCACGGGGCTACCATCGGCATCGTCGGGTTCGGTCGGATCGGCCAGGCTGTGGCGCGGCGGGCCCAGGGCTTCGGGATGGAGATCCTGTACCACGACCTGGAGCCGTTGCCGTCGTCTGTCAGTGAGCCGTTGGGCGCGACCTATCTTCGGCTCGAGGAGCTGCTACCGCGCGCCGACTTCGTCACGCTCCACGTCAACCTCTCCCCGGTGACGCGGCACCTCATCAATGAGAAGACGCTCGCGCTGATGAAGCCGACCGCGATCCTCGTCAACACGTCGCGCGGGCCGGTCGTGGACCAGGTCGCCCTGGCTGCGGCACTCCGCGAGGGCGTCATCTGGGCCGCGGCTCTGGATGTCACCGACCCGGAGCCGATCCCGATGGATGACCCGCTCGTCGGGATGGACGACTGCCTGATCGTGCCGCATATCGCTTCGGCATCACGGGCGACGCGCGGGAAGATGGCCGAGATGGCGGCCGCGAACCTCATCGCGGGTGTACGCGGCGAACCGCTGCCGACCGAGGTGCCGCCACCGGCGTGATCGCTCGCGATGGGCGCTGCATCCACGTCCTGGTGATGGGTGTCGCCGGGAGTGGCAAGTCGACGGTCGCGGCCGCGCTCTCCGATCGCCTCGGCCTCGAGATGATCGAGGGCGACGCGCTGCATCCTGCAGCCAACGTCGAGAAGATGCGCAACGGCATGCCCCTGACCGAGGACGATCGGCGGCCATGGCTCGAGTCCCTCGCATCGCTCCTGGCCGACCGGCACAGCCGAGGGCGCGGCACGGTCCTCGCGTGTTCCGCACTTCGCCATGCGTATCGCGACGCCCTTCGTGCCGCGGTGCCCGCCGGTGAGACCTACGTCATCGAGCTGGAAGTCGATGGTTCGACCTTGCATGCTCGGATGGCCCAGCGGACCGGACATTTCATGCCGGCTAGCTTGCTCGACTCACAGCTCGCGACGCTCGAACCGCTCGCCGATGACGAGTCCGGCGTTGCGGTCGATGGCTCGGCCCCGCTTGACGCGGTGATCAGCACGGCTTGCCGGGCGATCGACGCGTGGAACGCGGATCAGTAGCGATGGAGGCGTACCTCCGGCGACGTGGTACGGTCGCGACGGGCCGGTAGCTCAGTGGCAGAGCAGGGGACTTTTAATCCTTTGGTCGTGGGTTCGAATCCCACCCGGCTCGCCACCGGTGTGCAGCATCCGCAATGCGGCGTGCCACTCTCGGAGGGCATCCGACACCCTCACCCTTCTAGCCTCACCGCATGCTTTCCCGCCATGGCAGGCTACGGCTCCTCAACAGGCGGCGGACCGGCTACCGGCACCCCCAAGCCGACCGGGTCTTCATCGTGACGCTCGTCGTGGGCTTCTTCGCGATCGCGCTCCTGCTGGTGATGCTCTACCCCTCCCCTCTGCACCTGCTCGGCCTGATCTGACACACGAGGGCGTGTGACCTTCGGCTCTTGACGGGGTGGTGTCGCGCGCGCGCATCATGCCCTCCGACGCGCTCGGAGGGGCACGCAAGATGCGCATACGGCCCGGACTGCTCTTCGGGGGGATCTTCTTCCTCCTGCTCGGTGGGATCCCGTTGCTCGTCCGGGCTGGGGTCCTGGATGACAACGTCCTTGCCGACGCGTGGCGGCTGTGGCCCCTGCTCCTCGTCGCGCTGGGTGTCTCGGTGATCCTCGGCCGAACGTCCGCAGGGCTTCTCGGGACCGCCTTGGCGGCGGTGGTGCTCGGGATCGCGGCCGGCGGCGTCCTCGCGTCGGGCACGAACTTCATCGGGAACGTGGGCGGCTGCGGGTCCGATACGGCGACCGATCAGCAGCTCCAGGACGCAGGGACATTCACGAGTGCTGCGACCGCCAGCTTCGAACTCGACTGCGGTGCAGTCGACCTGTCGACCAAGCAAGGCAGCGACTGGAGCGTCCAGGCCCGCTACAAGGGAGCGGCTCCGTCGCTGGAACGATCCGACGCGAGCATCGCACTGAAGTCTCCCGACGGATTCGGCATCCGCCGGCAGGACTGGACGGTCAGCGTGCCGACTGACCAGACGCGGAACGTCAGGATCGATGCCAACGCGAGCACCGTTTCGGCACGTCTCGGTGGCGCGCAGCTCACGGACTTCCATCTGAGCGTCAATGCGGGCGATGCCCGGATCGATGGGTCCGAGGGCACGCTCGGGCGGGTCGACGTCTCGGCGAACGCGGCGCGGGTCCGCTTGCGTTTGGGTTCGGACACGACCGGCTCGCTGTCCGCAAACGCCGGCTCGATGGAGCTCTGCACGCCGCCCGGTGCGGCGTTGCGCTTCCAGCTCGCGGAGCAGCTGACGTTCGCCCACAACCTCGATGACCAGGGGCTCGTGAAGAGTGGCGATGTCTGGACGCGCGAGGGTGCGACGGGTGCTCCGACCATCGACCTGTCGATCTCCGGGAACGCAGCCACGTTCACGCTCGATCCGGTCGGGGGCTGCTGATGGCCGGTCGCCTCTATCGCTCGCGCCGGGACCGGATGATCGCCGGCGTCGCGGGCGGACTCGCCGAGATGTGGGGCGCGGATCCTTCCCTCGTCCGGATCATCTGGGCGCTCCTGGTCATCCTGACCGGCGGCGCGGCGCTCCTCGTCTACATCGTGATGGCGATCGTCGTGCCGGACGAGGACACGGTCTACGGACCAGCGGGCGTGCCCGTGGCGGATCGGCGGGCGGGTGCGCCGCGGACGGGTGGGATGTCGCCCGCCGTCCTCATCGGCGGGTTCCTGATCGTCCTTGGCGGGTTCTTCCTGCTCCGAGAGATCTTCCCGCGCATCGACTTCGACTGGATCTGGCCGCTGGCCCTCGTCGGCCTTGGCGTCGTCCTCATCGTCGTCGCCATGGGTCGAGGCCAGCGTCCCGACGGTACTTCCCCCGGCGCGCCACCACCAGACCAGCCACCGTCCTCGCCGCCAGCGGCACCGCCCGTTGACCCGCCGCCACCCGACGCGCAACCGTGAATCGCCCGAATCGCGGGGCACTCGTCGGTGGTACGTGGCTGATCGGGCTCGGGGTGGTCTTCCTCGTCCGACAGGCGATGGACGTGTCCTGGAACGAAGCGTGGCCGCTCTTCGTGATCCTCGTGGGCGTGGCCACGCTCGTGACGTCGCTCATCGATCGCCGACCCGGGCGTTGGACGTTCTGGGCGCTGACGTGGCCGATCGTCTGGATCGGTGTCGGCATCGTCCTCTTGCTGAGCACGACCGGGCGGCTCGCGATGGGGCCCGGGGAGCTGATCACCGAGTACTGGCCGTGGCTGCTCGTCGGGTTGGGCGGCTGGTTCCTGATCGGAGCGTTCATCCCACGTGGCAAGCCGCCGGATGAGGATCTCGCCATCCCGCTGGGCGGCGTCCGCCAGGCCTCGGTCCGCGTCCGGTTCGGCGCCGGGACGCTCGACAGTGCGGTGGCGGGTGCCGGCCATCTGATCGACGGTCGTTTCGTCGGCGGCGTGCTGCATCGCGGGGACGCGCGCAGCGGCGTGGACCTGGAGCAGGACACGTCCTATGGGATGCCGTTCCTCCAGCGTGAGTCGGCATGGACGCTTGGTCTCACCGGCGAGGTGCCACTCGAGTTGCGGGTCGACGCCGGCGCGAGCCGAACGCGCCTCGATCTATCGGAAACGAAGGTCTGGCGGCTCGAGCTGCGCACCGGTGCGAGCGAGACGACCGTCACGCTGCCACGGGCGGCGGGCGTGACCGACGTCAAGGCGGATGCCGGCGCAGCCAGCCTGACCTTCATCGTCCCGAACGGCGTCGCGGCTCGGATCCGGCCGAAGGTCGTGATCGGGAGCATCCGCGTCGACGAGGACCGCTTCCCGCGATCTGGCAGCGACTACCAGTCGCCGGATTTCGGGTCAGCGCCGAACCGCGTGGATCTCGAGATCAACGGCGGCGTCGGCTCGGTCCGGGTCCGCAGCGAAGGCTGACGCCCGGGCGCGCGCGTACCCTCGTCGTCAGAGCAGCGGAGCCAGCGCCGACATCACCGCATTCACCGCGCGGTCCTTCAGGCCCGCCGGCATCACCGCCGGTGTCGCGATCGTCACGTCTCGATCGAACAATTCCCTCGCGAACAGCTCGGCCACTTCGCGGTCTTCGATGCGGAGCTGCATCTCCCAGTTCTGACGGAGGCTCAGCGCGTCGAGGTTGGCCGTGCCGACGAGAACGGTGTCGTCGCTGAGGACGACCTTGGCGTGCGCCATCTCCGGGTGCTCGCGGAGGTCGACGCCCGCGTCCTGCAGGCCCTGGAACCAGTGACGGACCGACGCGCTCGCCGGCAGCGAGTGCGGGTTCGATGGCACGATCGCCCGCACCTTGACGCCACGTCGGGCAGCGTCGGACAGCCCACGGAGGATCCCATGGTCCGAGAGATATGGGCTGATCACGTACAGCCGCTCCGTGGCCGCATCGACCGCAGCCTGGAACGCCACCTTGATCGGGAGATGACCCTCACCTGGGTTGTTGTGGAGGATCTGCATCCGGGTGCCGGCCCCATCGGGGATCGGCGGGAAGAAGCGGTCGAGGCCCCCAGCCAGGTCGAGCGGGCCACCCTGGAAATGCCACGACAGCAGGAAGACCGCCTGGAGTTGGGGGACGATCGGCCCCTCGAGCCGGAGCATGAGGTCGTGGGTACCGGTCACGTAATGGTCCTCGATGCCGGGCCCACCCACATAGCCGACGCGGCCGTCGACGATGACGACCTTCCGATGGTCGAAGTGGCCGAGGTCGTCCATGCGCCAGTCGACGCGACGTTGACCGAGGAGCCCGTCGAGGTCCAGGAACGCGCCCTGGTTCGCCACGACCTGCACGCCGCCGTCCACGAGCGAGCCGTAGAACTCCTTCGACCCGAGGCCCGGCTGGCTGAATGCCGCCTCGGTGATGATGCGGACGCCGACACCGGCGGCGACCTTTTCCACCAGTACGTCCCGGAATCGATCGCCGATCTCGCCCGCCTTGAAACCGAAGATCAGGATGTGGATGTCACGTTCGGCCGCTTCGATGTCCTCGAGCATCCGGGGGAAGAACTGGGCGCCATCGATGAGCAAGTCCATCCGCGTAGCGACCGCGGGGTCGAAGTCCAGCGTCAGGTCGCTGCGCTTCCCGCGTCGGCCAAGAGCGCCGTCGACGACGGCGCGTGCACCGTCCGGCGTGATGAGCGTGGGCGCTTCCCGATCGCCGCGCGACATCAGCCGTCGGAACACCACGCCGATGGCGGCGAGGAGCGCCCCGAAGATGAAGAAGCGGCGGAGGATCAGCATCGTCGTGCCCCGAGGTGTGGCCGCCCCGTGACGGGGGGTCGGCTCCGTTGACAGAGTATGAGTCGGAGGGTACGACGGTGGGTAGAAATGGCATCTGACATGGACGCAGCGATCGACACGGGCGAGGGCGGCAACGGCCTTGCCGGGGGAGACGAGTCCCTCGGTTCGCCTCCGCTGCCGAGTCAGCGCGCCGCGATCCTGCGGTCCGGCGTCATCGTGCTCGTCCTGTTCATCACCTTCGGCATCATCCTGCCGAGATTCGTTGACTACAACGAGGTCAAGGAAGCCTTCCTTGCCCTGACGATCCAGCAGATCGCCTTGATGACCGTGCTCGGGGCGATCGCCTGGTTCGTGACGGGTCAGCAGTTCGTCGTGCTCATCCCCGGCTTGACGCCGCTCCGCGGTAACGCGGCGTACCTGATCCTCTCGGGCATCGGCTCAAGCATCCCGTTCGGGCCGTGGAACCTCGGGGTCGTGTGGGTGGTCATGCGCGGGTGGGGCGTGCCGCTGGATGCCGCGACATCCGGAGTAGCGGTGTTCGGGATCGTGAACACTCTGGGCCGGTTCGCCCTGCCTTCGATCGCCTTGCTCATCCTGGCTGCCACGGGCGGCTTGGATCCGGATCGTGGTGCCGCCTTCTGGATCGCGATCATCGGCATGGTCATCTTCTTCGTGGCCGCCGGCGTGATGCTCGTCGTCGTCAATTCGCAGTCAGCCGCCGATCGCCTCGGGCGCTTCCTCGGCCGCCTCGTTGCCTCGATCCTCAAGCGGCTCGGACGGAAGGAGCAGCCAGACGTCCTCGGGTCGATCCACCACTTCCAGGAGACCCTCGGCGAGATCGTCCATCGGCGTGGACTCGCGGCGCTCGCGATGACGATCCTCGCGCAGATCCCGTGGTGTATCGCGTTCATCGCGGCGCTCCGGATCACCGGCGTACCTGATGACGTCGTGAGTGCCGGCGAGATCATCGCCGTCTATGCGCTCGTCGGGATCATCACGATCATCCCGATCTCGCCGGGCGGGGCCGGCGTACCCGAACTCCTGTACATCGCTGGTCTGACGGCGATCGCCGGGGACTCGTGGGAGGGCCTGATCACCGCCGGTGTGTTCCTGTTCCGGCTGTACGCCTGGTTCCTGCCGATCCCGCTCGCATGGATCCTGCTCAAGATCGTCCGCCGCGGCCAGCCCATGCTGCCGACCACCGCCGAGCTCAAGTCGATGGCCTCGACGAGCACCTGACGGCGACATGGCGGCTGCGGGTGGCGAGGTCGATCCGGTGATGCCGAACGACCCGTCGGGCGAGGGCCCCGGGACGACGCTCGTCCCGCGCTGGGTCAGCGGCAATACCAACCTGTTCGCGACGCTCGTCGCGTGCGTGATGGTCGGACTCGCGCTGTTCCTCATCGGGTGGCTCGCCCCGGTCGTCGCGCCCATGGGTCTCGGGTTGTTCCTGGCGGCCCTTGCCGCACCGATGTTCACCTGGCTCGAGCAGCGCGGTCGCTCGCCGGCGCTCGCGCTCACCCTCACGATCGCCGTCGTCCTCGCGATCGGCGTCGGCCTCGTATCACTGGTGCTTGCCGGAGCCGCGGCATTGACCGACGGCATCGTCACCTATTCGGACGACCTCCGGTCCCGCTATCCCGATGTCTCCGACCCGACCGTCGCGCGCAGCGTTGCCGGGATGATGGCGCGGATCCTCCCTCCCGACGTCCTCTCGGATGTCCTCAAGGCTGTAGCCCGGATCCTGGTCGAGGTCGGGCAGAGCCTCATCTTCGCGGTCGTCGTGGCGGCGCTCTTGTTGCTTGACGGGCGCCGGTTGTCGAGCCTCGCCGCTCGCGGGATC
>Ga0207648_10002385_pt1 | contig 20225 bp, 14 predicted proteins | sample KBSMisM32_FD_184310 | JGI IMG/M metagenome (GOLD analysis project Ga0207648, IMG submission 184310) | Miscanthus rhizosphere microbial communities from Kellogg Biological Station, Michigan, USA - KBS Miscanthus M3-2 (SPAdes) (version 2) | ecosystem: Host-associated > Plants > Roots >...
CGCGCTCCCGGCCGAGACGGCCCAGGTAGAGCACGATCGCGCGCTCCTTGGGCAGGCCTGCCGCCTCCCGGATGAGGTCCGGTCGCGTGGCGGGCGGATCCCAACGTTCCTGGCCGTTCAGCAACACGCTGGGTCGTTCGCGGAACGGCCAGATCGTCTCGCAGTGATCTGCAAGCGCCTCGTTCACGGTCACGACGGCATCCACCTTGCGCACCCACCCGGCCTCCTTGTTCCGGTACCGGTCGAGCAGCGGTGGCGGCACGTTCGCGTAGTTGTTCGAGTCGAGGATCGCGTCGATGACGTCGTAGACGACGATCCCCTGCCGTCCAGCGCGCCGGGCCTTCGCCCCGAGCTCGACGGCGATGGGCACGGTCAAGATCCCGAACGCGTGATACAGATCGGCGGGTGGCAGCTCCCGGCGGAGCGTCCGCCACCAGCCACGGACGTGGAGCGGCCACAGCCAGGCCTTCAGCCCGCGATCCGCACGGCGGACCAGGTCCTTCAGCAGCTTGGTCGGTGGCTTCGGTGTCGGCGGCAGACCGGACCAGCGCTTGAACGGCCCGGACGGGTGATACCTGCGCGTAACGATGTCGCCGTCGCGCTCCTCATCGGGCACGTCGGCCCCACTGACGGCCGCGATCTCGACCTCCCAACCGGCGGCCGCGAGGCTCCGAGCGACGCGCAAGCCCCGCGAGTAGGGGGCCGCGGTGTTCGCGACGAGGAGGACGGCTCGGCCTCGACTCACCGCGACGTGCGAGCCGACCAACCCGCGCCGAGGCGCAGCACCTGCCGTGGGCGGACGGCGCGATCCCGGGAGCTGTCGACGGTATCGACGACGAGGTCGGCGCGGTCGAACACGCGATCCCAGTCGATCGCCTTGTGGGCGGTCACGACCGTGACGACATCCGACACTCCGAGGAGATCGTCGAGACCGACCCCGTGATGCTGGGTGCCATCGGCATCCACGAAGACATCGACATGCGGGTCGTGGAAGTGGACGTCGGCGCCTCGGTCGGCGAGCCCCGCGATCACGGCAGCCGCCGGCGAGTTCCGAGCGTCGCGCACGTTCGGCTTGAACGCGACACCGAGGACGCCGACCCGCGCGCCCTTGAGCGCTTTGCCGCGGTCGTTGAGCGCCTCGGCCACGAGATCGACCACGTGGCGCGGCATGGCGAAGTTGATGTCACCGGCGAGTTCGACGAATCGATCGATGAAGTCGAATTCACGGGCACGCCACGACAGGTAGTACGGATCGACCGGGATGCAGTGCCCGCCGACACCGGGCCCCGGCGTGAAGCGCATGAATCCGAACGGCTTCGTCGCGGCCGCGTCGATGACCTCCCAGACATCGAGGCCCATCCGCTCGCACAACAGCGCGAGCTGGTTGACGAAGGCGATGTTGACGTTGCGGAAGACGTTCTCGAGCAGCTTCGCGAGCTCGGCCGCGTCGGGCGACGACAGCTCGATGACCTGGTCGTTGATGTGGCGAAGGAGCGCGCCGGCGCGTTTCGTCGCCTCGGGCGTGGTCGCACCGACCAGGCGCGGGATCGCCCGTGAGGCACTCACCGGATCGCCGGGGTTCACCCGCTCCGGCGCGAACGCGAGATCGAAGTCGACACCAGCCGTGAGTCCGCTCCGCTCGATCGCCTCCCGGAACGGACCGACCGTCGTCCCCGGGAAGGTCGTCGACTGGAGCACGATCAGCTGGCCTTCGCGGACGCGGCTGCAGAGGTAGTCGGCGGCAGCCAGGACCGGACCGAGGTCGGGATCCTTGGTCGCGGTGATCGGCGTTGGGACGCAGACGAACGCTGCGTCGACCGCGTCGAGATCGGCCTCCTGGGACGACAGGATGCGCAGCCCCGAGGCGAGACCACGGGCGAGGCGGTCGTCGTCGACATCGTCGATCGGGGACCGGCCAGCGCACAGCTCGGCGACGCGGGCATCGCTCGCATCGACACCGACGACCTCGAGCCCAGCCTCGTTGAACGCCAGCGCGAGGGGCAACCCGACGTAGCCGAGCCCGATGATCGCGATCCGGCGGTCGGTGGTCGTGTCGGGCATCCGGCTCATCGTCCCACACGCGCCGCCGAGGCGTCGCGTACGTCACCGAGCCAGCGGAGCGAGCCCGGTGCAAGGTGTCTGGCGCCCTCCCCGCCGAACGCGGTCGCGATGGTGGTCACGTCTTCCACGTCGGCGGGGACGAGGACCACCCGCCCCGGGGCATCGTCACCGCCAAGCTCCCGCCAGGCGGCCTCCATCGGATCGGCGACGGCCGGTCCTTGAGACGATCCTGCCGCCGCTCCTGCCCGCAGCCGCGCGATGCGTGTGAGCAGGCGCGCTTCGCCGATCACGGCGGCCTTCGCGGTAGCGACCCGAGGCTGGACCAGCCGGACCGGGAGGGCTCCGTCGGGGAGTGCCTCGACGCGTGCCGCGGCGCTCGGATGGCGTCCCACGACGACAGCGCCGACGATCGGGCGGGAGCTTCGGGCAACGGGTTCGGTGGTTTGCTCGTCCACCGCGCCGGCCCCGGCCTCCGCGTACAGCGCCAACGTTCTCGCCGCGATGACGTTGGGTGCGTAGCGCGCCTCGACGCTTGCGCGAAGCGCGGGGCGGTCGACCGTGTCGGCCCGGTCGCGGAGCCGCTCGATGGCGTCAGCGAGCGCCTCGGGCGACGGTGCGAGCGCGACCTCTCCGCGGGCCAGGTCGCCGTCGAGGATCCCCTCGACGCCGCCTGAGGGTGTCGCCGCGACCGGCAATCCGGACGCGAGCGCCTCGGCGGCGACCATCCCGAACGTCTCGAAGGGGCTCGGGTGGACGAAGAGCCCGGCTCGCCGCATCACGACGCCCACGTCCTCGCGTGCCGCGGCGGGCTCGAGCACGACGGCGTTACCGATCCCGAGGTCGTCGATCAGCGCCCGCCAGCGCGTCTCATCGTCGGGCGTCGAGGAGCCGATCGCCCGAAGGTGAAGCGCGGGTCGTCGCGTGTGGGCGATGGCGAACGCGCGCAGGAGCGTCTCGAAGCCCTTGTGGGGGGCTCGTGCGCCGACCCAGAGCAGCTGGTCGACGTCGCGCTCGTCGGTCGCGCTGGGCGGCGGGAAGCGCGAGAGCGGGACGACGTTCGGAAGGACCCCATGGAGTCTTGCGGCGGGCGCGCCCGATGCATCGAGCGCGTCCGTGATCCGAGCAGCGATCGCCTCGCTGACCGACACGACCGTCGCGGACGCGAGCAGCTCCCGATAGACCGCCGCTGCGGCGGGATCACGAAGCCGGTCAGGCACGGTCGAGTCGTGTTCCGTGACCACGAGCGGCACCCCCAGCGCGGCTGCGAGGGGGACCGCCGCAGCCCCATCGGGCAGGCCGTTGTGCGCGTGGACGACGTCGAACCGCCGTCCGACGGCGGCCATCGCCTCCCCGAATGCCACGAGCGGCGCGCGGTGACGAGCGACCATCACGGGCACCTCGGAACCGTCCATCGCGCCCCAAGTGCGAACGACCGGCAGCCGCGCGACAGGGACACCTTCGGCACCGAACCCGCCCCCCAGGCTCAAGACGGCCGGGTCCGCGAGCGTCGCGCGCCACAGCTCCTCGGCCGCATCTGCGGCCGCCTCCCGCTCGGCTTGCGGACCCCGCGCCTGCACGGTCTCGAACGAGGTGACGACCACCTCGGCGCCGGCGTCGCGCAACGCGGTGACGTGGTCGGCCACGAAGCTGCCCCTGCCGGGGGCGTCGAACGAGGGGTAGCCGCGCGCGACGACGAGGACGCGGACGGTCACCGGGTGGCGCGCGCCTCCCACAGGCCCTCATACACCCCGAGCAGCCGGGCCGACTCGATCTCCCAGTTATACCGCTCATGGGCAGCTCGCTGACAGCGCGCCCGAAGGTCGGCCATCGCGTCGGCTGGCAGGGAGATCACCCCGGCGAGCGCTTCACCGAGAAGCTCAGGGCGTGTCGGATCACAAACCGCACCGAGTGGCCCATCCGGGTCGTCGATGACGATCGCGCGGCGCTCGGGGAAATCACTGCTGACGACAGGCGTCCCGACCGCGATGCTCTCGAACAGCTTGTTGGGGGTCGAGAGCCGTTCGTTCTCGGTGCGCGGCTGGTTCGGCATCGCGCTCACATCCGCGGACGCGACGCGTTCCAGCAGCTCGTCGGGCGGCACCGCGGAAAGGACGTGGATCCGTCCCCCGAAGCGCGGCTCTGCGGCCAGCGTCTGGAGGGACGCCTCGAGCGGCCCGAACCCGAGCAAGACCAGATGGGCGGCATCGAGCCGCGTGTCCGTCATCGCTTCCGCGAGGACCTCAAGGCCGCGGTCGCGCTGGAAGCCGCCGTGGTACAGGATCACGGGTGCGCTGACCGGGATCCCCGCCGACGGACGAAGGAGGTCGGGGCGGGTCGTGCGGGTCGGCTGCCGCGGCGGCGCATTGCGGACGATCGTCGCGGCCGGGGCGCCGTAGCGCTCCCGGAGACGGTCCGAGATCGAGTCGTTCACGGTGATCACCGCGTCGACCTTCCGGATGAGGCGGCGCTCGAATCGGCGCAGGAGAGCGCGGGCGAACCACGGCTGGCGCGCTTCGATACCAGCGTCGAGGAACAGCTCGTGCGAGTCGTAGATCGCGACCGATCCCGGATGGCGGCGCGCGGCATCGACCGCGGCCGGTAGGGCCGTCAGGTCGTGCCCGTGATAGACGTCGGCAGCCGGGGCCGCCTTCGCGGCAGCCCGCGCCCAGCCGAGGACCGAATATCGCCACCAAGCGAGGTGGTCCCAGCCGTCATCCTGGCCGATCGTCCGGGCGGGCGGCCGATGACCGGCCATGAACCGGGCTCGCTGCACCACGGCGTACGGCAGCACGATCGTTCCGGCGGTGAGCAGGCCCACGGCTCTTCGGATCCCGCGCGGTCCCGACCGCACGGCCGCTGCCGCGTTTCCCGGCACAGCTCGCACCCATCGCCACGGGTACCGCCGCATCCCCTGCCAGCGCTTTCGCCAGTCGCTCGGGTAGGGCACCCGGACGATCACGACACCATCGCGCACCTCGTGGTCGGGCGGTGCCTTGCTGCCACCCGTCTGGAGGGCGATGATCGTCGTCGCCCAGCCCGCACGACAGAGGGTCTCGGCCTCGCGCAGCACCCGCACGTCGGTCGTGCACGCATTGCGGACGAACATCACCACCCGGCGCTCGCCCGTGTCCGCGGGGGCGCCGGATGCCGTCACCAGGGTCGGCCCGTCAGGCGGCCGTATTCGGCGAACAGGATCTCGACCTGCCGCTCCCAGTTGTAGGTCCTGTGGGCAGCCTCCAGCGCGCGACGCCGCCAGGCGGCCCGTTCCTCCGGCGAGGCGTCCAGGATCTCGCGGCACGCGGCCGCGATCGCCGCGGGATCGGTCGGGTCGACGACCAGACCGGCGCCGGTCTCCTTCACGATCGGCGCCATACCCGGCAGGTCACTCGCGACGACCGGGACCCCGGCCGCCATCGCCTCGAAGAGCTTGTTCGGCGTCGTCAGACGATGGTTCAACGTCGTCGGCTGGATCGGCATCGCGACCACGTCGGCGGAGGCGACCCATGACAGGAGCTCAGCCGGCGGGACCGCGGGCATGATCCGCACGCGGTCGCGTAGCTCGATCGATCCCGCCTGCTCGCGATAGGCCTCCTCCTGGAGCCCGTAGCCCATCAGCACGAGCGTCGCGTCGTCGATGGCGCGGATCGCGTCGAACAGCTGCTCGATGCCGCGGTCGAGCGAGAAGCCGCCCTGGTAGAGGACGACGCGTGTCGATGCGGGCAAGCCCAGATGGTCATGGAACCGGCGCTCGGGCGGCTCCGGGGGCGTGAACCGGTACGAGCAGTTCAGCACGATCAGCGGCTTGGGCACGCCGAATCGCGATGCCATCACCTCCGCGTATGGCTCGTTCACGGTCACGACGCGGTCCGCGCGACGCGCCCACCGTTTCTCTTCTCGGGCGATGACCCATCGGACCGGACCCCTCATCCGTGCCAGATTGGCGGCGTCCATGTAGATGTCGCGGGCATCGTAGATGACCCGAGGATCGCCGAGCTGCTGGTCGGCGATGGCATGCGCGACCGGGATCCCCATGTACGCCATCCCGTGGATCAGGTCGGCCAGCGGCGCGACCTCGCGCGCGCGGCGGGATTGCGATCGGATCGTCAACAGGATCGACCACTGTCGGATCATCCGACCAGCGAGGCGGCGGATCGGGCGCAGCAACACCCCACCGGGCGCCGCTGGTGGCGCTGTCGCGGGCTCCGGTCGTTCGGCGCCAGCTTCGGCGACCGAAGCCACCGTGACATCGGCGGCTTCGGCTGAGGACGTTTCGTCATCGTCACCAGCGTCGTCCACGAGGCCGTCGTCCGAGCTTTCCCGGTCGGCGATCCGGACGAACCTTCGAGCGACATCGCGACCGGGCAGCGCCTCCCCGGGGTCGGCCCGGATCCTGATGATCTCGTAGCCCGCCGGGTCCATCTCCCGCTCGGGTAGGCCTGCCTTCCACCGCGCGAGGACCGTGACCGAATGGCCACGGGCGATCGCCGCGGTCGCGATCCGGTAGGTCCGGCTGTCGAACTCGCCGGTCGAAGGGAGCACGAGCACCAGACGCTGCGGTACCGGCGCCGGCGTACTGACCCCAGCTGATCCTGGCGACGTCTCCGTGGTCATGGCGTCGCCGCCAGCGTCTCGACGATCGCCTCGACCGCTCCGGCACGCTCGACGCGGACGTCCGCCGCGCGTCGCTCGGCGTCACGCCTGGACCGGTCGGGCGGTGCCAGACGGGCCAGCTCCTGCTCGGCGCGAACCGCATCGAGGCCGACGACCACCATCGAACCATCCGAGCTCGCGACCGCTTCGACCCACTCGGTCGTGCCGCGCAGGACGAGGCACGGGACGTGCAGCCAGGCAGCCTCGCGCTGGACGCCGCCGGAGTCGGTCACCACGGCAGCTGCGTGGAGCTGGAGGCCCAGCGTCGTCCGGTACCCCTGTGGCTCGATCACGCGGACATCCGGCGATAGGCGGATGTCCGCAGCGTCGAGCGCCGCCCGCGTGCCCGGATGGAGGGCCAGGATCACGGGTCGATCGGCCGATGCGAGCCGAGCGAGCAGGGCTGCCCACGCGTTCATCGCGGTGCGCTCCCTGTTCTCCGCTCGGTGGATCGTCGCGAGGATGTACCCACCCGGTCGGAGACCCCCGGCGACCGTCTCGAGGACCGACGGGTCGCGAACCCCGTCCGCCATCCGGGCGACGAGGTCCTGCAACACGTCGCCGACCTGGACGACGCCCTCGACGATGCCTTCCGTCCGCAGGTTCGCGACCGCCGCGGGCGTCGGCGCGAAAAGCCAGCGTGAGAGGTGGTCGGCGACGACGCGGTTGATCTCTTCGGGCATCGCGCGGTCGAACGAGCGCAGCCCGGCCTCGACATGCGCGATCGGCATCCCGTGCTTCGCGGCGACCAGCGATGCGGCAAGCGTCGTGTTCGTGTCGCCGTACACGAGGACGGCATCGGGTGTGGTGTCGCGCAGGATCGGGTCGAGAGCGATGAGCATCCGGCCGGTCTGATCGGAGCCGGAGCCTCCCCCGACGTCGAGGTCATGATCGGGCGGCCGCAGGCCGAGCTCGCGGAAGAAGGTCCCGGCCATCGTGTCGTCGTAGTGCTGGCCCGTATCGATGAGCTTGGTATCGAAGCGGGAGCGCAGAGCCGGCTCCAGGGCAGCCGCCTTGATGAGCTGAGGACGCGTCCCGACGACGCTCACGATGCGCACTAGCGCCGGCTGGCCACCGGGTCGCTCGCATCGCGACGCTCCGGAACGCCGACCCCGTGATACGCGACGTCCGGACCGAGCCGCGCCGCGAAGGCCGCGAGGCTGTTGCGTCCGTCGTACACGATGCGAAGGTCGGGGAACCAACTCGGATCGAGCCCTGCCCACGCCGCGTCGGCGGTCTGCGTGACGATCGCGGCGACACCGGCCCCCGACGCACCCCAGGTCCACGGCGCCGCGTCGAGACGCTCGATCTCGCGATCGTCCAGAAGCGGGTCATACGCGAATACTCGGGCGCCACGCTCGCGGAGGGACGCGATCAGCGGGATGGCGCGCGAGTACGCGAGCTCCTTGACACCCTGTCGATACGTGATGCCGAGCACCAGCACATCGCGTCCGGAAAGGTCGCCGAGGACACGTTCGAGCTCGGCGACCGCCAGGTCCACCTGCCCATCGTTGACTTCGCGTGCCCGCGCGACGATCGACAGCTCGGGGGCCCGATCCAGCAGGAAGTGCGGGTAGACCGGGATGCAATGGCCGCCCACCCCGATCCCCGGCTGGTGGATGTGGCTGTATGGCTGGCTGTTCGCGGCGTCGATGACCTCGGTGATGTCGACCCCGATCCGGTCGGCGTATCGAGCGAATTCGTTGGCCAGCGCGATGTTCACGTCGCGGTACGTCGTGTCCGCCAGCTTCGAGAACTCGGCCGCCTCGGCCGAGGACATCGCGACCACCTCGGCGTCGAGCACGCTCTCATAGAACGCGGCGGCAAGCGCTGTCGAGGCGTCGTCCAGCCCGCCCACGAGCTTGGGATAGGTCGCCAGATTCGCGAGCGCGGCGCCGCTATAGAGGCGCTCCGGCGAGAACGCGACGTTGATCCGCTCTGTCACGCCTCCTGTCGCAGGCAGCCCACTCGCGGCTACGAGCCGCGGGCCGTACCGCTCGCGCGTATCACCCACAGGCAGGGTCGTCTCGAAGATGACGAGGGAGCCCGCGTGGATCCCTGGCGCGATCGAATCGACGGCCGAGTCCATCCAGCCGTGGTCCGGGCGATGGCCCGCGTCGAGCATCACCGGGACGATGAGGACGACGACATCAGCGCCTCGAGCGGCCTCTGCACCGTCGGTCGTGGCGCGTAGTCGGCCGGCGTCGTGCGCGCGCTGCACGAGATCGCCGACACCCGGCTCCTCGCCGATGTGCGACCGACCCTCGTTGATCGAGGCGACCACACGCTCATCGATGTCGACGGCGACGACGTTCCAGCCGTGATCGGCGAACTGCGCCGCGAGGGGCAGTCCCATCTTGCCGGCCCCGACGACCGCGACCGTCCCGGCCGTGCCGGCTTCACCGGTCCACGGCGAGACCTGGCGTGGCGTCCCGTGGCGGCAGGGCTGGGGTGTGAGCTGGATCGATCCTCCGACGACGCTCGACGTGATCGATGGGCGACGTGACGGGCTCACGCCGACACCAGTTCCACGGCTCGTCGCTCTCGCGCGGCGGTCAGCAAGGCATGCGCGAGCGTGACGGCCCAGCGCCCGTCCTCGCCGTCGACCACCGGACGGCCGCCCGATCGGACGATGCCGAGGAACGCATTGAGCTCGTTGGCGAGAGGCTCCGCATTCGGAACGGGTAGCTCGACTTCCGAGCCTGCGAACGTCGGCGCATAGCCGCCGATCAGCCGCGGGTTGGTCGTGTCCGACGCGTGCGTGAATGTCAGGCGCTGGGTGAGGTAGTCGAGCTCGAACATGCCCTCCTCGCCCACGACGGCGAGCTGGCGACGCTTGGCCGGGGTGAGCCAGTCGACGTCGAGCATGCCGACCGTCCCGGAGGGGAACGCCATAAGACCGAACAGGAGGTCCTCATGGTCGGCGTGGATCCGCTGCGCCGTCTCGGCGTAGACACGGACGGGACGCTCGCCGGCGATCCACGACAGGATGTCGACGTCGTGTGTCGCGAGGTCGACGGTCACGCCGACGTCCCGGATCCGAGCCGGGAACGGACCCGCGCGCCGGCTCGTGATCGAGTACACCGACGAGAGCCAGGAGCCCTCGTGGAGCAGACGGCCGAGCTCCAGCACCGCCGGGTTGAACCGCTCGATGTGACCGACCTGGAGCGGCACACCGCTGCTTCGTGCGGCGTCGACCAGCGTCGCTGCTTCGTCGGGGGTCGCGGCGAGCGGCTTCTCGACGAGCGCGGCGACTCCCCGTTCGAGTGCCGCAAGCGCCAGCGTCAGATGGGTCGTCGTCGGGGACGCGATGACGACGGCGTCGAGATCCGCTTCCGCGAACAGCGCAAGCGGCTCCGGGAAGCCCTGGGCATCGCTCCCGGAGGTAGCCGCTTCGACGGCCGCTCGATCGGTGTCGGCGACGGCGACGAGCCGGGTGCCCGGCATCGACGAGAGGACGCGGAGATGGTTGCGGCCCATCGATCCGAGACCGACGAGCCCGACACGGAGATCGCGGTCCCCGGCCGGGGACCAGGCGGACGTCATCGAGCGGCCAGCTCCTCGGCGACGCTATGGCGCGCGAACGCCGTCCGCACGGCATCGATGACCGTCGCCTGGTCGTTCTCGCTCAATCCCGGGTACATGGGCAGCGACACGGAACGGCGGGCGGCACGGTCCGTCACCGGCAGATCCGCGTGGATCCCGCGCTCGAGGATGTACTGCTGACGGTGGATCGGGATCGGATAGAAGATGCCCGTCCCGATGCCGGCCTCCTTGAGGTCCGCGACGACGGCGTCGCGCTCGTCACCGACGTCGACCGTGTACTGGTGGTACACGTGGGTGCGGTCATCGGGCACGACCGGGATGCCGATGCCGGAGCCTGCGAAGCCCTCGTCGTAGCGTCGTGCGATCTCTCGACGCTTCTCGGTATTGCGCTCGAGCTTGCCGAGTTGCGCGATACCGATCGCGGCGCCCAAGTCGGTCAGCCGGAAGTTGTAGCCCAGCGCCTCGTGGTGGTAGCGCTCGCGCATGCCCTGATTCCGATAGAGCCGGATCCAGTCAGCCAGGCGGTCGTCGTTCGTCGTGATCAGCCCGCCCTCGCCGGTCATCATGTTCTTGGTGGCGTAGAGGCTGAACGCGCCATGCCCGAAGCTGCCGACACGGCGGCCTTCGAACGTAGCGCCGTGCGCCTGGCACGCATCCTCGACGATCACGAGCCCGTGTCGTTCCGCGATCGCACCCAGGGCGGCCATGTCCGCAGGCAAGCCGAACAGATGGACCGGGCAGATCGCCTTGGTCCGCGGCGTGATCGCCGCCTCGATCCGGTCGGCATCGATCACATAGGTGTCGGCTTCGATGTCGACGAACACCGGTGTCGCGCCGGTCGAGAGGACGGCGCTACCGGTCGCGTTGAACGAGTGGCTGACCGTGATCACCTCATCGCCCGGACCGAGGCCCATCCCGGCATAGATGATCATCAGGGCGACCGTCCCGTTGGTCACCGCGATCGCGTGCCGGACGCCGACGTATTCCGCCCACAGCGCCTCCAGCTCGGCGACCTTGGGACCCTGCGCCAGCATCCCGCTCCTGAGGATGTCGGTGACGGCGGAGATCTCCTCCTCGCCGATATCGGGACGGACGAGAGGGATCATGCTGGCGCTCCTTGCTTGACGACGGGGCCCGAGCGCTCGGCCAGGGTCTCTCCGTCCGGGACGTACGTGTAGATCCGTCCGCAGGACGGACATCCGAGCGCACCGTCGACGCGTTCCTCGAGTCGGGCACCGCAGGCACAGACCCAGCCGATCCGGCGGGCAGGATTGCCGACGACCAGGGCATGGCCCGGCACCGTTCGCGTCACGACCGCACCCGCACCGACCATCGCGTACGGACCGACGTCACAGCCCGCCACGACGATGGCTCCGGCGCCGATCGAGGCGCCTTCGGCGAGGTGGATCGGGGTCACGGTCCAGTCATCGGCACGTGCGAGCTCGCCGGTGGCTGTCACGGCCCGGGGCGTCCGGTCGTTCGTGAGTATCGCGCCCGGGCCGATGAACACGCTGTCCCCCACCGTCACGCCGTGGTAGATGAGCGCGCCGTTCTGCACCTTGACCCGGTCGCCGAGGACGACGCCCTCATCGATGAACGCGTCACGCCCGATGATCGCATCGGCGCCGATCGTCGCGCCGACGCGGATCTGCGCGCGATGCCACACGGATGTGCGAGGTCCGATGACGACGGCGTCCTCGAGATCCGCACTCGGGTGGATCCGGGCGCTCGGGTCGATCATGCGCAGGTGGGCTCCTCCTCGGGTCGCACGCAGGCCAGTGCGAACGACGGGACGCCGAGTATATCCGAGGCCTTTATCGCGCCCGGCTGCCGTGTCGGGCGTGCCGAGCACGGACCCGCCGATCAGCGTCGGCGGAGGATCCGGGCGACCACCGCGAACGCCGCCCCGAAGGCGAGCGCACCACGCCAGTCGAGGATCGGCCTGACCGTCCCTTCGATGCGGTTCGCGATGAGGACCCCGATGACGCTCGGCTGACGGATCGTGGCCTTCTCCGCGAGCACGCTCATGACGAACGACTGGTCGATGATCGTGTCGCGGCCGCCGACGATGTTCGCCGCCGACTGCACGACCCGCGTCTCGCCGCCGAGCGCGCCGACCGCGAACCCGCGGTCGAGCGAGACGGTATCGCCTTGCGCGAGCACGATCCCGCCGTTCGTGACGGCGATATCGGTGGCGGTCGCGCGTACGATCCCCCCCTGCTGGATGTCGATCGCGTCAGCGGTGGCGGTCGTGATCCCGCCCTCGCTCAGGCTGATCGAGCGGGCGTGGGCATCCTGGATGCCACCCTGGGTGATCTCGATGCGGTCGGCGCGAGTCAGCTCGGTCGTGACCGCCTCGGCAGGGTCGTCCGTCACATTCCTGTCGTCCATGCGTCGAGCGTACTGCCGACGGTCGATTTGCGTCGATGGTCTATCCTGCCCGCGGTCCGACGACCGCGCGTCGCGCGACGTGGACGTGGGGGTGTTCGAGGGGACACGTGGCTACTCGGCCTGCTGCACGGGGGAGATCGGTCCTCGTCTTGGCGCTAGGGCTCGCCGCCGTCGCCGGCGTGGGCCTGGGCGTGCTGGCGGCCGTCGCCGCGGGTCCGAAGCCGACCATCCCGGTCGCCGCGACCTCGTCGCCATCGCCGAGCGTGACAGCCAGCCCCACAGCCTCCCCGACCAGTACGGCGTCGACGACTGCCACGCCTTCACCGAGTGCGACGCCCGTACCCACCGCTACGCCGACACCGGCACCGGCTCTCGTCCCCGCCCCGCTCACGGGTCGCATGGTGACGCCGGCGGTCGCGAAACGGCACGTGGTCGCCGTGATGATCGACGATCACCCTGCTGCGCGGCCGCAGTCCGGCTTCAACGACGCGTCGGTCGTGTGGCAGGCACCAGCGGAGGGCGGGATCCCGCGCTACATGATGTGGTTCCAGGATTCGGTCCCGCCCGCGGTCGGTCCGGTCCGCAGCGCCCGCTTGTACTTCCTCGCGTGGGCCTCCGAATGGGACGCCGTCTATGCCCACGTCGGCGGCTCGCCGCAGGCGATGAAGCTGCTTCGCGAAAAGGGTCAGGGACAGGTCGTCTACAACGCCGACGAGTTCCGCTGGGGTGGCATCTATTTCCACCGGACGAAGGACCGCTTCGCGCCGCACAACGTCTACACGAGCGGCAAGGAGCTCTACACGCTGTCGCGCCGGCTCGGCGCGAAGAACCAGGTCATGAAGCCGGCGTGGCGTTTCGCGCCGGACGCCTCCCTGGCCTTCCGACCGGTCGGCGGGACGATCAGTACGGTCTACCCGTGGAACACGATCACGTACCGGTATGACCGCGCGACCAACACCTACCGTCGCTCGGTCTCGGGTGAAAAGCGCCAGACCGATCGCGGCAGGAAGGCCTTCGTCGCGCCGAAGAACGTCATCGTGATGTCGATGTCGTTCGCGCCGCTCAACGACGGCAGCAAGAAACACCGGCTCGAAGCGCAGTTCATCGGCCAGGGCCCGGCGTGGATCTCGACGAACGGCAAGACGATCAAAGGGACCTGGAAGAAGACCTCGATGACGTCACCGACGCGCTTCTACGACAAGGCCGGCAACCCGGTCACGCTGACGGTCGGTCAGACGTTCGTGCAGGTCATGCCCCGCGGATCGAAGATCACGATCAAGGACGGCAAGGTCCCCAAGTACGTCCCGACGCTGCAGCAGGTGAGATCCGAGCGGCTTTGACCGCGGTCGCCGGCGCGTCGGTCAGCGCCGGATGCCGACCTCCGCGTAGATCCTGCGTACGTCGCCCGCGACATCGGCCCAGGTCCGCCCTCCACGGGTCGCTCGCTCCATCGCAGCATCGGCGATCGCCGTCCGAACGGCATCGTCGCCCCAGGCGACGCTGAGTGCTGCGGCGAGACGGTCCGGATCACGCGGCTCGACCAGGATCCCTGCCGTGCCGATGATGTCCGGCAGCGCGCCCACGGCCGACGCGACGACCGGAACGCCGACGGCCACCGCGTCGAGAGCGGCGAGCCCGGTCGACTCGGCGATCATCGGCAGCACGACGGCCCGTGAGGCAGCGACGACCGCGGCACTCTCATCCGGCGGTAGGGCGGGCGCGAAGACGAGATGCGGACCGGCCTCATGGCGCGCCGCGACGCGTGCCAGCGCCGCGCGGTCGTCGGGCGTGGCATCGAGGACGAGCACGCGCGGTGGCCACGGCGCGTCGACCGCGAGATCCTGGGGTCGATCCGAGCGCGCGAGCCGGGTGAGCGCCGCCATCAAGGTCGGGGCGTCGTGACGGACGTCGTAGCGTCCGGGATAGACGAGGTAGCGCTCACTAAGCCCAAGGCGGTCGGTCAGAAGGCGCGCCTCATTCCTTCGACCGGCGAGAACGCGAGGACCCACGGCGTAGGCGGGCGAAGCCGCGAGCGGGACGACCCGCACGCGGTCTCGGCGCAGGTGGAGCAGCCTTCGCGCCGAGTCCGCCACGCCGTCGGTCCCGACCAGCACAGCGGCCGCGTCGCGTAGCAACCGGCCGCGAAGACGCTGCCCGAAGCGGGATGCCGCGCTTCGTTGGAACGCGTCGGGGAGCTGCCACGGGGCAAGGTCGAGGAGGGTCGCGACCGTCGGCAGGCGCGATGCGATCGGCAAGCCGCCACCGGCGGTGTGGTAGACGGCGCCTGCGGCACCGCCATCGACGGCTCGCCAGGCGGCGCCCAACGACGCGCCCCGCAGCAGAAACGGGTCGATCGTGAGCGCGCCCGAGCGGAGCAGCCGGCTCGGGGGCAGTAACCGCCGCCCGATCACCTCAAGGTTCGTGAAGCGGGTCGTGGGGTCGTCCTCGTCGCTCGCCAGCAGGAAGGCGAAGGACTCACCCGGCAGTGGGTCGGCGTCGAACGCTCCCAACAGCCCGTCGAGGTACGCGGCAGTCCGGGGAGCGCGCATCGGCTCCTGGAGCGCACGGACGTCGAGCACGACGCGGACGCCGGGCGGACGAGGGGTTGCTTCGGTCGTCTGGCCCAGCGTCACGTGGCCTGGCGCCGCTCCCGCCAGCGACCACGCAGGTCCTCGAGTCGAAGCTGGACGACGACGACCAGCGCCTCGACGACGATGCGCCGCGACATCTTGCTTTGGCCGACCCGGCGGTCCCTGAACGTGATCGGGATCTCGCGGACGCGAGCGCCGAGCCGGCTGGCACGGAACGTCATCTCGATCTGGAAGACATAGCCACCCGCGTGGACGCCGTCGAACGGCACGGCGGCGAGCGTGGATGAGCGCCACGCCTTGAAGCCGCCGGTGAGGTCGTTCAACCCGAGCCCGAGGACGGTCCGCGCGAACAGCGAGCCGCCCCGCGAGATCAGCCGGCGGCCGAGGCCCCAGTCGACGACGCCGCCGCCCTCCGTATAGCGCGACCCGATCACCAGATCGGCCGAGCCGTCGGCGATCGGTGCGATGAGCGCCGGGAGGACGCCCGGGTCGTGGCTGAAGTCGGCATCCATCTGGACGACGACATCCGCCCCGCTCTCGAGCGCGATCGCGAACCCATCGAGGTAGGCGCGGCCGAGGCCCTGTTTCGCAGCCCGGTGGCGGACGCGGATGCGCGCGTCGCTCGCGGCCAGCTCATCGGCGATCCGTCCCGTGCCGTCGGGTGAGTCATCGTCGACGACGAGGATGTGCGCCTCCGGCAGCGCGAGCAGGATGGCAGCCGTGATCGGACCGACGTTGTCGGCCTCGTCGTACGTGGGCAGGACGATCCAGGTTCCCGCCCCCCGGGCGCGGTCGCCTTCCATCATCGGGAAGGATACGGGCGGGGCGAGCGCGTCGAGGTGCTCAATGCGGCTCGATCACGACGGTGCGCGAGTACCACGTGGTCCCGACCCAGCTCGTGGCATGCACGAGGATCCGATACGTACCCGGTGTCGCATAGGCGCCGGTCGCCGTGCGCCCGTCCCACGTGCGCGAGTAGGTCCCAGCGTTGACCGACGTCCCCGTCCAGACCGGTTTCACGAGCGTCGTGCCTCGGTAGATCGCGACCGTGATGACGGCGGCGCGGCGAAGGACGACCGAGGCGCGGCTCGTCTGACCGGCGCGCGGGTCGAACGAGCTATCGCTCCACGTCACCGACCGGATCGTCCGGTCGACCAGGACCTGGCGCCGGGCCACGGTCCGGTTACCGGCCGCATCGCGCCCATCGACCTCGAAGGTGAAACGCCCATCCGCGACGACCGCACCCGGACGTCGTCCATCCCACGTCACGGACCCGCTGGTCCGCGATCCGAACGCCCACGATCGCTGGATGGCGCCGGTGTGGTCGCGTACCCGGACGACACCCGAGATCCGGTCGGGTGACGACCAGGACAGCGGTAGCGTGTCGCTCCGGCCGTCGCCGTCCGGGGTCAGGAACGTGCGGGGTGTCGACTGCGAGATGCGCGGCGGCCGAAGGTCGACGACGACGTCGAATGCGCGTTGTGAGCGGTTCGCGGACGCGTCCTCAGCCCATACGGTGATGCGGTAGCGCCCCGGCGCGACGACCGCGGGCGTGGAGTCCTTGCCGTTCCAGGTGAAGGCTGGCGTCCTGTTGGCGACCGTACCGGTGCGCAGCTTCGGCCCGAGCGTGGTCCCCTGGATCGCCTGCACGATGTAGCCCCAGCGGACGAGACCGGTCGCGGTCACTCGGGCGGTGGTCGTGTCGAGGGTCCCGTCACCGTTCGGCGAGAACGCCGATGCGCTCACCGAACCACCGCCGATCGTCGGGGGGACGGTGTCCGTGATGAACTTGGCCTTGAGCATGTTCCACAGCTCGGGCTGGGTCCCGTCATACCCGAGAGCCCAGATCCCGGCGCCGCGCAGGCCGTAGGCATTGACGAGGTCGTATTTGCGCCCGAGTGCCCTGGCGTCGTCGACGTAGAGCTGCCGATACGGGTTCACGCAGCCGTACGTCGTCGTGCAGTTCTGGCGGCGATAGACCGTCCATGCCACGGCCTCGGTCGTGTCGTACTGCTTGCCGTGCGCGGAGAAGTACGGGAGCGCATTCACATACGTGACCGACGCCGACGCGCCGTAGCGCGTACCGCTGATGTTCCGGGCGTGGACCAGGTTCGTGTCTGTCGACCACGCTCGCCCGTAGTACGGCACGCCGAGGATCACCTTCGATGGCGAGACGCGGCTCGTATAGGCCGAGATCGTGTCGCGGATGTCGTAGCCGCCGCTGGTGAGCGGCGCCACGCTGCCGACCGGGCTGCTCGACGCGGTCCGGTAGTCGTAGCCCATCACGAACATCGCGTCGGCACCGGATGCGACCGCCCGCTCGATCGGGTAGTTGCCGATCCGGCCGAGAGTGTCGAACGTGATCTGATACCCGCGCGAGATCGAGTCGAGCTTCGTACGGATCTGCTTGATCAGCGCGACGAACTGCCCCTCCATCCCGGAGACGAGCGGCTCGAAGTCGAGGTTGACCCCGTCGGCACCGCGATCGCGGATCGCGCCGGCGATCTGCCCGGCGAGTCGGTCACGTGCCGTCCAACTGCTGAGCAGCGCCTGCTGCCGGGTCCTTCCGGACGAGTTCCAGGCGAAGCTCTGGACGGTCAGGACGACGCGCGTCCGCGTCGAATGCGCCTGATCGATGATCGAGGTCATGGCCGAGCTGGTCCAGCCCGACCAGCCCGTCGTGATCGAGCCGTCGGTGTTGTGTTTCTGGAGGTTTCCCGAACCATCCGCGCCGATCCCGAAGTAGGCGATCGTCGAGATCTTGTCGTACTGGATCCGCAGCGAGCTGCTGTTGACCTGCCAATACGGCAGGAACCCGAAGACCTCGCGTCGCAGCGCGCCCGGATCGATCCGTGCCTGCGGCTCAAGGACGCCGTCCTGGGCGGTCGAAGGGGCTGCGGCGACCGCGCTTCGCGCGTCGATGATGCGAGCAGGGTCCGTGATCGGCTGATCGATGGAGGGGGCCGCTGGCGCGTCCGACGTGCGCATGGCCACGCCATCGAGGCGTCCGGCCGGAAGGGCTCGCGCCATCACGCCGCCAACCGCCCACCGATCTGTCGCCCTCGGGCGGAATGGGACCGTCACGCGTCCACCCGCCTTGAAGGCGATCCGGTCGTGCTCATGCGCCAACGCTTCTTCCCACTGGATCGTCGGCTGAAGGCCAGCGCTCGTGTCTGACTGGGCTCGTGTGGCCGTGGCCGCCGTCGGCGACGTGCTGTGCGCCGCGGCAGGGACGGCGGCCTCGGCGAGCAGCAGCGCAGCGAAGGCACCGGCCGCGAGGAGGCGTCGGGGCGACCGACCTGCGGGGCGCGGGGACGGGACGGGCAAGACGGACCTCGGCTTCTGGGATGGCGACCGTATTCGTCCGCACATCGGCCGGACAAGGCTCCGAAGGTCCCGACACGGACCGGTACGGTGTGGTCTGGTGGGCTGTGCGCAGGTCCTAGCGCAGCGGGAGGGAGAGCGTCGTCGACTGCCAGATGCCCGCCGAGTCGGCGGCCTTGACCGTCAACTTGGCCGTGCCCGCGGGTCCGCCGTTCCGCATCGTGAGCGTGGCGCTGTACGTGCCGGCCGACGTGCGCGTCAGCGTCACGGCCCAGGTCGCGACGCCGGGCTGCGCGACGTGGACGCGGGGCGCTGTCGAGAGCGCCTCCGCCGATGTCACGCTGATCGTGATCGACCGACCGCGCGTCGCGATCGATGCCGATGGCCGGATGCCGAAGGCGTTCATCTCGAAGCCGACGGACTGGACCGCCGTCAAGGTCCCGTCGGTCGCCGACACGAGCGACGTGTAGCGCCCGGTCGGGAGCATCGCACCCGCGTCGCCCAGCGCGTACCAGCTTAGGGCGGTCGTGCCGGCGGGGGTGTCGACACCGTCGAGCAGCGTCGCGACCACGACGCCCGCCGCGTTGTGGATCGTCCAGGTGACGGTCGCCGGTCGCTGGAGCGCGAACGACAGCCGCGTGCCCGTCGACAGCGCGTCGCGGTCCTGCGGGTAGAACACCGCCTTGGACGACGTCACCGACCCGAGGATCGCAGCGACCGTGACGGAGCGAGTGACCGAGGGTCCGACGTTGCCGACCGCATCGCGCGGGATGAGCCGGACCTCGTACGTGCCATCCGGGACGACCGATCCGTCGTTGGCCCTGCCGTCCCAGGTCAGCGACGCAGTCGTGGTCGGCGTGGGGACACTGAACGAGCGTAGGAGCGTCCCGCCGGCGTCACGAACGTAGGCGGCAACGGAACCGGGTTCGGACGCCGTGCCGGCAAAGGCCGCCGCATCGCGGACGCCGTCACCATTCGGGGAGATCCATGTGTCGGCGTCTGCGGCAGGGGTCACGCCCGACAGCGTCGGACCGGTCAGGTCGACCCTGACAGTGCCGGTCTTGTAGCTCGCGTTCGACCAGCCGTCGGTCGCATCGATCCGATAGCTGTACGTGCCGTCGGCGACCGGGGCACCGTCGACGAGCCCGTCCCATGTGGCCACGGGGTCGGCGCTCTGACCGGAGGACTCGTGAAGCGTCGTCCCGTCCACGTCGCGGAAACGGATCGTCCAGTGGGCGGATTCGGACAGGGCCGCTCGGATCGTCGTCGAATCGGCGATCCCGTCGTCATTCGGCGACAGGACCGGCGCCGCCGGGTCGACCGCGAGGACGCGAGGCGGGAGGCTGTCGCGCGGCGTGAGGTCGGTCGCACGCATGAACCCGTGGACCGTTGCGTCGTCGAGCCGCGCGACCTCGACGAGCGCGGCACCCGCCGGCCCGGTCTGCGTCGGACGCGCGATGGTGGCGAAGCGCGCATCGAGTGCCTGCGGAGCGGCGGTCTCGGGCGCACCGGCGACCGCTGTGTCGATGTCCGGCCAGAGCGGCGCGTCAACGACCTTGGCTGAGGCACGGCCGGGGACCTGGAGCGTGGCGGGATCGCGGCTCGTGTCGACGGTCCCGACGACCATCCGCGTCGTCAGTGTCGGCGTCGTGACGAGCGATC
>Ga0207648_10002387_pt1 | contig 20217 bp, 20 predicted proteins | sample KBSMisM32_FD_184310 | JGI IMG/M metagenome (GOLD analysis project Ga0207648, IMG submission 184310) | Miscanthus rhizosphere microbial communities from Kellogg Biological Station, Michigan, USA - KBS Miscanthus M3-2 (SPAdes) (version 2) | ecosystem: Host-associated > Plants > Roots >...
AGCCGCGGCGAGCAGCGCGGCGAGGCATGCCACAGAGGCTTTGAGCGGCCAGCTCATGCCACTCTTGTCACCGGCAGTTGCGGACTAAGCAAGCCCTGAAGCGAGCGAGGCGAGATGCTGTTGGCGGAGCGTATCGAGCGGCTGCAGCCCGCCGCCTTGCTCGACATGCCAGAACGTCCAGCCGTTGCACGACGGCGCGCCCTGCAAAGCCGCGCCGACCTTGTGGATCGAGCCGGAGTGTGGGTCCGAGGTAATTGAGCCGTCAGCGCGCACCGAGGCGGACCAGCGGCGCTTCGCGTCCATGAGGGTTGTGCCGGGCGCGATCATCCCGCTCTCGACCAGGACGCCGAACGCCACGCGCGGCTGCTCGCGCTTGTCGGCGACGGTTTGCATCGCGCTTTCGTCGAGCGGCAGGGTCGAATTGATGCGTCGGGTCGCGACTTTGACGTACGAAGGCTCGCGCTCGATCCCGATCCAGCGGCGACCTAGGCGGCGTGCCACGGCCCCGGTTGTCCCCGTGCCGAAGAACGGGTCGAGCACCACGTCGCCCGGCTTCGTACAGGCGAGCAGGATTCGGTAGAGCAAAGCCTCCGGCTTCTGCGTCGGGTGGGCCTTTTGCCCGTCGTCGCCCTTCTCACGCTCACCGCCGCTGCAGATGGGCAGCAGCCAGTCAGATCGCATCTGAAGATCGTCGTTCAACGCCTTCATTGCGCGATAATTGAAGGTGTAGCGCGCCTTTTCGTCCTTGGCGCACCACAGCAGGGTCTCGTGCGCGTTGGTGAAGCGGGTGCCGCGGAAGTTGGGCATCGGGTTTGTCTTGCGCCACACGATGTCGTTCAAGATCCAGAAGTCGGCATCCTGCAGCAGCGAGCCGACGCGGTAGATGTTGTGGTAGCTGCCGATCACCCAGATCGTGCCGTCGTCCTTCAGGATCCGCCGCGCCTGTTCCAACCAGTCGCGGGTGAAATTGTCGTAGGTCGTCAGGCTTTCGAACTTGTCCCACTCGTCATCGACGGCGTCGACGCGGCTCCCCTCGGGCCGGAACAGGTCGCCGCCGAGCTGCAGATTGTAGGGCGGATCGGCGAAGATCATGTCGACGCACTTGTCGGGAAGGCGCGCCATCTCGGCGATGCAATCGCCCTGCAGGATGGTGTCGAGCGCCAGCTCGCGCGGCTGCTGCCGCGTGGGGCGCACAGCCGTCCCCGTGTCCGCAATGCGGGCGTGTAGATTCATCTGACCCTTTGCCCCTTTTTCCTTGGGCTCAAGGGTGAGTCAGGCCGGACTCGCGGTCAAGCGATCAAGGGTTAACGACCGTAAATGAGACAGCGGAACGGAACGAGTCCGGCTAGCGTCAACCACAAGATGTTGAGTCTGGGCGGAGCGCGAAGACTCAAGCCGTGGTGGTGTGACTCGAAGGACTCGCCCCGGCGATTTCGACAAGCTGGAGCTCCGGCTGAGCCTTCCTGGCCTCGATTTCGCGCACTAAGCCGAAGCTGCGGCGGTGGAGCGGGGTCAGGCCGAGGTCATTGATCGCGCGGCGGTGATCCGGCGTCGGGTATCCGCGGTTATGCTCCCAGCCGTAGCCCGGGTAGGTTGTTGCGTAGTCGACCATCATCCGGTCGCGAGTGACCTTGGCGATGATCGAGGCGGCGGCGATCGACCGGCACTTGGCGTCGCCGTCGACGATCGCCTTCGATGGCCGCTGCCAGCGCGGGGTCGCATTGCCGTCGACCAAAACCCAGGCGGGATCGAGGCCGAGTGCTTCGACCGCTCGGGTCATCGCCAGCATCCGCGCCCAGTAGATGTTTATGCTGTCGATTTCCTCGACGGTCGCGACGCCCACGCCCCAGGCGGAGCATTTGGTCAGCTTGGCGTAGATCGATTCCCGCTTCGCTAGCGGGAGGTTCTTGGAATCGTCGATGCCGCGCGGAAAGCTGTCGCGGTTCAGGATGCAGGCTCCGGCGACCACCGGGCCCGCCAGTGGTGCGCAGCCCGCCTCGTCCACGCCGGCCAGCGGCTGTGGGAAATCGAGCTCGAGCTTGAAAGAACAGCGCCGCGGCATTGGCGCCCCTTATTCGTCATTCCCGCGGAAGCGGGAACCCAGTTTTTGTCCTTGGCTAGGTCCCCGCTTTTGCGGGGATGACGTAAAGTGTGGATTAGTCCTTCATTCGCCACGGCGGGAAGCGCCGCGCCTCACCCGCCTTGTAGAGGAAGATGATGTTTCCGTCGGGGTCGCGGAGGCGTGCCTCGCGCCACATCCACGGCTGGTTGCGCGGGCCATGTTCAAACGGAAGCCCGTTGCGGGCCAGCTGCTCAACGCGGTCGTCGAGGTCGTCGCATTCGAGGTAGATCGCGGTCGTGGCGATGATCTTTTCCTCGGGGTCGATCTGGACGGACAGCGTCGCTCCGCCGCCAGCTTCGAACCGCGCGTAATCGGGCGGATTGTCGACGATCTGTTTGAGGCCGAGCTTCTTGTAGAAGCCGACCGACCGCTCGTAATTCGTGCCGGTGACGGTGACCTGATTGAGGCGAAGTTGCGCTCCGGCGTCGAGGCGAACCTCCTGCTGGCCGATCGGACCGCTCCCCTGCCCAAGGCCTGGCGCTTCGAACAGAGCGACGCGAACGAATTCCCTCGCCCGCGCCACGGCGTCGGCCAAAGTCGCCCCCTGCGCGAGGAATGTCGTGATAGCGCTGGCGAGCGTGCAGCCGGTGCCGTGCGTATCATCGGTGTCGATCCGCTGACCTTGCCAGCTCGTCATATTGTCTTCTTCGATAAGGGCATCGGCGAGCGCGTCGCCTTCTTCATGCCCCCCCTTGATCAGGACAGCGCAACCATGTGCACCGACGAGGTGCAGGGCCGCCGCGACCGGGTCTTCCTCGCTGGTCAGGCGCTTGAGCTCGGGCAAGTTAGGCGTCGCGAGCGTCGCCACGTCCATCAGCCGCCCGAAGGCCGCCACGGTGTCATCGTCCGCAAGCGAGGCACCGCTCGTCGCGACCATGACGGGGTCGAAGATGATCGGGAGATCGGGATCCGCTGACTTTAGTTCCTGCAGGCGAACCGCGACCTGCTTGGCAGCAAACGCACTGCCGATCATGCCGACCTTGACCGCATCGACGCCGATGTCGGCGACCACCGCATCGATCTGGGCGAGGATCATCTCCGCCGGCACTGGATGAACGGCACTGACGCCGAGCGTGTTCTGAGCAGTGATTGCCGTGACGGCGGTCATGGCGTGGCCGCCGAGCATCGTGACGGTCTTGATGTCGGCCTGAATCCCGGCGCCCCCGCCCGAATCCGAGCCGGCTATGATCAGAACCCGAGCCGTGGCCGTCATTGAACCGGCCTTCGTCCCGCTCCCAGGGGCGAAGTTTTCCATGTGCACAGCTGAGTCGTTTGGCGGACAAATACGAACAAAGCGTTCACGCGGCCGACTGAACCGCCTCGCAAATGTCGTCGACCACGCGCTCGACCAGGGCCGGATCGTCACCTTCCGCCATGACCCGGATCAACGGTTCGGTGCCTGATTTGCGGATGACGAGACGGCCCTTCCCTTCGAGTTCGGCTTCCGCGGCGGCGATGCGCTTGCGAACGCTGTCGGTTTCGAGCGGTTCGGCGCCGCCGTTGAAGCGGACGTTTTTGAGCAGCTGCGGCAGTGGTTCGAACTGACGAAGGATTTCGCTCGCCGGCTTCTTGGCCTCGACCAGCGCGGCCAGCACCTGGAGCCCCGCGACAAGTCCGTCGCCCGTCGTGGCGTGGTCCGAGAGGATGATGTGCCCCGACTGCTCGCCGCCGACGTTGCAGCCATGCTCGCGCATACCTTCGAGGACATAGCGGTCGCCGACCTTGGTACGGTGAAGCTGCAACCCGGCCTCGGCGAATTTCCGTTCGAGCCCGAGGTTGGACATGACCGTGGCCACGACCGCATCGCCCTTCAGCTCGCCGCGGCGGTGGAGGCCCAGCCCAATCAGCGCCATCAGCTGATCGCCGTCGATCAGCTGGCCCTTCTCATCCGTGACGATCAGCCGATCCGCATCGCCGTCGAGTGCGAGCCCGATGTCCGCACCGCTGGCGACCACCGTCTCTTGCAGGAGTTGCGGGTAGGTCGACCCGCACTTGTCGTTGATGTTGAGACCGTTGGGCGAAACGCCGAGCGGGATCACCTCCGCGCCAAGTTCCCACAACGCCTCGGGCGCGACGTGGTACGCCGCACCATTGGCGCAATCGATCACTACCTTGAGGCCGTCGAGCCGCAAATTCTCCGGGAATGTCGCCTTGGCGAAGTGGATATACCTCCCACGCGCGTCATCGATGCGCCGTGCGCGGCCTATCATGTCCGATTTCGCGAGCTTCGGCCTATCTTCCAATCGCTTCTCGATCGCGGCCTCGGCCTTGTCGCTGAGCTTGCAGCCGTCGGGCCCGAACAGCTTGATGCCATTGTCTGCGAAAGGATTGTGAGACGCTGAGATCATCACGCCGAGATCGGCGCGCATCGACCGCGTCAGCATCGCCACCGCCGGCGTGGGCATCGGACCGAGCAGCACGACGTCCATGCCGACGCTGGTGAAGCCCGCCACCATCGCCGATTCCATCATATAGCCGCTAAGCCGCGTGTCCTTGCCGATCACGACGCGGTGACGGTGGTCGCCGCGCAGGAAATGCGTCCCTGCCGCCTGCCCCACGCGGAGCGCGGTCTCGGCCGTCATCGGCTCGATATTGGTGGTGCCGCGAATGCCGTCGGTACCGAAGAATTTCCGTGTCATCGCCGAGCGCTTTAGACTGACCGACCCGCCAGCGCGAGGGTCAGTGGCGGTACGCCTCGGGCAGGTCGCGTCGCGGAAGGTAGCGATAGCGGTCAAGCAGCCGCGTCTGGTGCGTCTGCAGCGGCTGGCGAACGCCATCGATGAACACCTGCTCGGCCGCGCTCGCACCCTCGAGCGGGTCGCCCGACCAGATGACGACGTCGGCACGCCGGCCTGGCGCAAGGCTGCCGATTTCGCCGCCCATGCCGATCGCCTGCGCAGGCTTCGATGTGATCATCGCCAGCGCTTCGCCCCAGCTTACACCGGCGGCGCCCGGTATCTTCTGCAGCGCGACCAAATTGGCCGCGTACTGACGCTCCATGAACAGGTTGCGGGTGTCATTGTCGTCGATCATCCCGATCGAGACGTTGACGCCGGCCGACCGCATGCGCCCGACGTTCGACTGCGTCGCCGCGAGCTGCTCGAAGGAGGACGGAAGATCGTTCACCGCCGAAGCGATTACCGGAATGCCGGCGCGCGCGATCTTGTCCGCGACGAGCCAGCCTTCGCTTGCGCCGACCAGTACGATCTTCAGCGCACAAAACTCTCGCTTGAGCTCCAGGACTCGCAGGATGTCGCTCGCACGTTCGACGTGGATCAACAGATACTGCCGGCCCTGAAGCACTGGCACGAGTGCCGCCGCGTCGAAACGCGTCAGCAGGACGTCATCGCTGCGCCTCGCGTCCGCATTGTAGAGGCGGGACTCATTCGGGTTGCGGACCACCGGGCGGTCACGCTCGTCGGGAGTGCCTCCCCTCGCCGCGCCAATCGACGGCGCGTAGCGGCGAAGCTCTGCGGCTTCCCGAAGCGCATTGCGGAACATGATGTGTGCCGAGGCGCGCGACCCACCTGACTTGTCGGCGCCGGTTTCGCCAAGCTCGACGAACTGGAACTTCCGCGCCGCTGTGACCGGGTCCATGTCCGCGCCAGTGTCGATCACTGCGCCCTGCCCGGCGAAGATATTCTTCCCGACTGAGGGAGCGACAAGCGCCCGAGTTACACCATCGGCACGATTGACCGCGATTGTGGTGTCGAGCGGGTTAAGCGCCGGCACGACGTCGATTGCCGCATTGAACGGTCCGTTTTGGCTGGTGTCGTCAGCGGCACCGGAGGTGTCGTCACGTCCGCCGCCATCCTCCTGATGAGCCGTCAGATCGACTTCGGCGAGGCCTAGCCGCGAGAAGCCGGCAACGATGCCCGGCGTCACCCACTTGCCATTGGCGTCGATGACTTGCGTCCCCGCGGGTAGCTTCATGCGCATCCCGCCTGCAGCGACGATGCGGCCGTCGCGGATGACCACAGTGCCGTTGGGGATCGGCTCCGAGCCGTCGCCAAGGGCGACCGTTCCGTTGACGATGGCGTAGGTCTGAGCGCCGATTGGAGCTGCAGTGGCCAGAAGCAATGCGGAAATGACGCGGCGGATCATTTCACGTCTCCCTCGCCCGGCTGGCCGAGCTCGAAGTCGCTGACCGGCCGTTTCTTCGGGTTGTTCGCGTCGTACATCTCTGCGCCGTCGATCCAAACGCGCTCCGGCCGAGTGTAGTTGCTGAACGGATCGCCATTCCACAGAACGACGTCCGCCATCTTGCCCTGCGCTAGCGTCCCCGTCTTATCGAGGATGCCCAGCGCCTTGGCCGGATTTCGGCTCAGCCACTCCCACGCGACCGCCTCGTTGAGGTTCGGGATCCCAGCGCGGATGCCATCCGCCAGCGCCTTCGCCGCTTCTTGGTTCAGCCGCTGGATGTAATTGGCATCGTCGGAGTGGACGATCGCGCAAGCGCCCGCATTTTGAACCAGCGGGATGTTCTCCTTGATCGCGTCATAGGCTTCCATCTTGAAGCCGTACCAGTCGGCCCACATCACCGCGCAAATGCCGTTCGCGGCAAGGAGATCGGCGATCTTGTAGGCCTCCACCGCGTGGTGAAACGCGGTGATGTGATAGCCGAACTCCTTCGACATATCGATCATCTGCGCCATCTCGTCCGCGCGATAGCAATGGTTCTGGACCAGGATCTTGCCGTCGAGCACGCCCTTCAGCGTGTCCATCGCCAGGTCGCGTTCCGGCATCTCGCCGCCGTTGCGGTAATATTTGTCCCACTTGCGCTTGTACGCCTGGGCCTTGATCCACGCTGAGCGCGCGACGGCGATATTGCCCATGCGGGTCTGCGGCATCTGCCCCTTCGAGCCGTAGACGCGCTTGGGGTTTTCACCGCACGCCATTTTGAGGCCGTAAGGCGCCCCGGGGAATTTCATCTCCTGAGTGGTTCGGCCGGGCACGTTCTTAAGCACCACCGAGCGGCCGCCGAACAGGTTCGCCGACCCGGGCAGCACTTGCAGTGTCGTGACGCCGCCGTTGACGAGCGCGCGGCTGAAACCCGGGTCCTGCGGCCAGACGCTATGCTCGGCCCAGACTTCGGGGCGAACCGGCCCCGTTGCCTCGTTACCATCCGATAGCGACGACACGCCGGGCGACGGATAATCGCCAAGATGGCTGTGGACATCGATGATTCCGGGCGTGACGAACTTGCCCGTCCCGTCAATTTCAACAGCACCCGCGGGCGATGCAATCTCCGGCCCACCGACTGCCTGGATGACGCCCTCGCCGAACACGACCGTGCCATTGTTGATCTGGTGACCATCGCCGTCGAGCACCGTGGCGTGCCGCAACACCGTGACCGCGCCCGGATAGCGCTGATAGGTCGATGGGTACGGGTCCTCGTTGATGCGGATCGCGGGCGCGGGCTTCGGCTTTTCCTCGACCGCCGCGCATGCGCCAAGCGCAAGCGCGGCGACGCCGATCGTCAGCAGTCGATGTGTCATTTCACTCCGTGCATGAGATATTTGAGCGGCCAGCTCAGCAGCAGCAGCACGACGCCGAAGCCGACGGCCCACTCACCGATGATCGTGAACACATGCAGATAGGTGTTCAGGCTGACCTGCAGGTTGGTGACCTGGCCGCCGACAGTTTCCACCGATGCAACCTGGGCCACAGCGCCCGCGACATATTGCGCGACCGAGATCGACAGGAACCACACGCCCATCATCAGGCCCACGACACGTGCAATGGACAGCTTGGTGATCATCGAAAGACCAACGGGTGAGATCATCAGCTCGGCAACGGAGTGGATGAAGTAGAGCCCCGCAAGCCACCAGATGCCGACCTTGAAGTCGCTGCCCGCGAACTGGGAGCCCCACACGAGGAACAGGAAGCCCGCACCGACGCCCATCAACGCAAGGCCGAACTTGATCGGGATCGGCGGCTCAAGTCCGCGCCGCGCCAGCCCATTCCACAGGATCGAGAACAACGGCGCGAGGAGCACGATGAAGATCGCATTGAACGACTGCGTCTGCCCGGCCGAGATCGACCATCCGCTGGTGATGTGCAGGTCGGTGTTGCGATCTGCAAACAAGGTCAGCGACGAACCCGCCTGCTCGAACAGGGTCCAGAAGACGACGTTGAAGACGATCAGCACCATGGCGGCCAGCATCATCTGGAATTCCTGGCGGCTGCCTTTCACGAAGGACCAGATGAGGATGCCGGGCACGGAAAGCAGGAACGTCAGGAAGAGCACTTGCCCCATCAGCGGCAAGCTCATGACATAGCCGACGATGCCGCTTCCCGGCTCAGGCGGGACAGAGTTCATCAGGTTCGTGAAGAGGAAATAGACCGCCGGCACAGCGAGGATCGCGCAGCCGTAGATGACGAGGTCTCTCGAGGCGTCTGCGCCCTCTGGCCGCTCGCCATATCCGTCGAGCCTTCCGCCATCGAACTGGAACAGCGCCGCGGCAAGCAACATGCCACCGGCAGCAAGGCCGAAGCCGGCCCACCAGCCGACATTGTCCGCGAGGAACGGGCATAACAGCTGTGAGAAGAACGAGCCGAGATTGATGCCCATGTAGAAAATGGTGAACCCGGCATCACGGCGGCGGTCGCCCTGGTCGTAAAGTGATCCAACGATCGTCGAGATGTTGGGCTTGAAGAAGCCGTTGCCGACGGTGACCAGGGACAGGCCGACGAGCATCAGGAACACGAACAGGCTGTTGCGGTCGGCGCCGGGCTCGAACGAACCCTTCGGCAGGTTCCGCGCGACGCTGTTGTCCGGGCGAAGCAAGTCGACGCTGCCGTCGTCATTGCCCTTGATCTTCAGCCGCTCGCCGCCCGTTTGGACGTAGCGAATTTCCTCTCCCGTTGAGGTTGGCCGGTCGATGAAATTCTCGACCTGCACTTCGTAGCGCTGGCCGTCGATCATGGCGTGCGGCTTGGCGGTATCGCCGCCGAAGCAGAGAACGAAATAGCCGACCGCCATCATGATGGCACCGAACTTCACCGAACGCTTCGAACCGAGATACCGATCGGCGATGAAGCCGCCGATCAGGGGCGTCAGATAAACGAGCGCCGTGAAGCCGCCGTAAAGGCCCGTCGTCGTCGTATCGGAAAACAGGAAGTGCTTGGTCAGGTAGAGCGTCAGTAACGCCCGCATGCCGTAATAGCCGAAGCGCTCCATGGCCTCGGTCGTGAACAGCCGCGCCAGCTGTCGCGGATGACCGAACCAGGTTCCCTTGTCGGCAGGATTTGTTCGACCTGAAGCGGGCGAAAACGGTTCTTCGACGGCCGGTGTATCGACCATAAGTTCACTCTCCCCATGCGCAGCCAGCGCGGAGGGACTCGTAACGGCCAAATTTCGCTTGTGAAGCCGATTGTTGCGGCGGCCGAGCGAGGCTATCCGCTCCGTCGATGCTCAACGACCGTTCGTCGATCCTTTCGCTGCTCGAGACGCGCCGCTCGGGAAAACCGCGCGACCTGGTCGGGCCCGGCCCGTCGGAAGAGGAGCTTGAGCGGATCCTCACGGTTGCCGCGCGCACGCCCGACCATGGAACACTAACGCCTTGGCGGTTCGTCATCGTTAGCGACGCCCAGCGCGATGCGTTGGCAAAATTGCTGCTGGACGCACTAGCGGCGGACAATCCGGAAGCGACGGCCGCCCATCGCGAGAAGGAAGTGAACTTCGCGCATTACCCTGGCCAGCTGGTCGTCCTGGTCTCGGCGCCAGTCCAGGATCACAAGATCCCGGTGTGGGAGCAGGAATTGTCCTGCGGTGCAGCGGCGATGAACCTGCTAACGGCCGCGCATGCGCTGGGATATGTCGGAGGCTGGGTGACGGGCTGGCGAACCTATTCGCCCACGGTCGAGCGCTCTTTTTGCAAGCCGGGCGAGCGCATTGCCGGCTTCATCTTTATCGGTCATCCGTCGAGCCCGCTAGAAGAGCGGCAACGGCCGGACCTCGACACCCTCCTGCGCCAGTGGCAGCCGCCTGAGCTTTAACCTTTTCAGGTTGTGTTTTCTCTGCAACGCTGTATTATTACAGCATGACGCTCCGCACCCAGCACGACAAGCCCGTTTACGTCCGCCTTCGCGAGACGATCGCCGACGCAATCCTTGCAGGGAAATTCACGGACGGGGATCCGCTGCCCTCGGTTCGCGCGCTAGCTGCGGAAGAGCAGGCCAATCCGCTGACCGTGGCCAAGGCTTATCAGGGCTTCCAGGACGAAGGGCTGATTGTCGTCAAGCGCGGTGTCGGCATGTTCGTCGCTCCGGGCGCCCGCGCCCGCCTCAGCGAATCCGAGCGCGCCCGCTTTCTCAAGGAAGAATGGCCCGAGATCCGCGCCCGCATGAAGCGGCTCGGAATCGACGCGTCGGAGTTGCTCGAGCGCGCTTAGTATTCCGGCGAGCGTCGTAATCCTCTAGCCGCGTCGCATGGAGACGCGGGTTCTTCCCTTCGACGATGCGGCAATAGCCGAGGGCGCGCGCCTGATCCTCGCGGGCGAGTTGGTCGCTATTGCGACCGAGACGGTCTACGGCCTCGCGGCCGACGCGACTAACGCTGAAGCCGTCGCACGCATCTACGAGGCCAAGGGCCGACCCAGCTTCAACCCGCTGATCGCCCACGTCCCAGATTTCGCCGCGGCCCAGCGCATCGGCGAGTTTGATGACCAGGCGCGAGAGCTTGCCGAAAGCCAATGGCCCGGACCGCTCACGCTCGTGGTGCCGCTCCGGCAAATGGCGGGCATCGCCTCGGTCGTCACCGCTGGGTTGCCCACCATCGGCATTCGGGTTCCGGAGCATCCGGCGATGCAGGCGTTGCTCCGGGCTGTCAGGCGTCCTCTGGCCGCCCCGTCCGCCAATGCCAGCGGGAGGATCAGCCCGACTCGCGCCGAGCATGTTCTGAAGAGCCTTGGCGGGCGCATTCCGCTAATCGTTGACGCGGGCGCGACCGACCGCGGTCTTGAGTCCACCATCGTCGCGGCCACCGATGGCGCGCTACGGCTCCTGCGTCACGGTCCGCTCCAGATCGACGCGGAGCTTACGCCCGGCGACAGGATCGAAGCGCCAGGCCAACTCGCCAACCATTATGCTCCGTCGAAGCCGCTTCGCCTCAACGCGACCCGCGCGGAGCCTGATGAGTATTTGATCGGCTTTGGAACGGTAACCGGAGAGGAAAGCCTCAGCCGCTCCGGCGACCTGGTCGAAGCCGCCTCGCGCCTATTCGACCTGCTTCACCAAGCCGATGCGTCGAGCAAACTCCGCATCGCAGTCGCGCCAGTACCGAATGACGGCCTCGGCGCCGCGATCAACGACCGCCTCCGACGAGCCGCGTCCTAGACCGTAGCAGCAGCGCTTTTCGTCCGCGCCTGGAAGCTCTTGCGCAGCTTCTGCAGCTTGGGCGGGATGACCGCCATGCAATAGGGGTTCCGTTGGCCCTCTCCGGCCCAGTAATCCTGGTGATAATCTTCGGCTAGGTACCATTCGGCTTTCGGCTCGATCGTCGTGACGATGCTGCCGCCATGATCGGCATTATTGCGCTCGATCGCGGCTTTCGCCCTACGCTCCTGCTCTTCGTCCTGGGGGAAGATCGCCGACCGGTACTGCGTACCTACGTCGTTCCCCTGGCGGTTCAGCTGCGTCGGGTCGTGGGTTGCGAAGAAGATGTCGAGGAGATCGTCGTAGCTCAGCTGTTCGTTGTCGAAGGTGATGCGGATCGCCTCCGCGTGACCGGTGTCGCCGCCGCAGACCTGCTTGTAGGTCGGATTGGCGATCGAGCCGCCGGTGTAACCGCTCTCGACCTTCTTCACGCCAACGACGTCGAGGAACACCGCCTCGGTGCACCAAAAGCATCCGCCTGCCAGGACTGCGACTTCATCCGCCATTGATCCGCTCCTTCATGTTCCTGAAGGAGATAGGGCGGCCTCAGCTGTTTTTGTAGGCGGCCTTCAGGCTGGCGAGCTCGAGGCGCTTGCCAACCCATTCGGCCAGCTCGTCGAAGTCCAGCGGCGTCTCGAACACGATGCCGGCCTTGCGCTCCGAATACCAGCGGACCTCGCCCTTGATCGGCTTCAAGCTCTCGACGACGACCACCACCGGCTTACCGACGCAATATTCTTCGATCGGCTCGACCTTCATCCCGCCCATCGAAATGTCATGCACGTCGACGGTGTAATAGACCTTGCCGACCTTGACCGACGCCTTGCAGCGTATCTCGAGCCGCGGCGGACGCGGACGGAAGCCGTGACGCGGTTTGCGGCCTGCCAGCAACTCACCAAGGTCGACGTCCTGGTCGAACTTAAGTCCGACGACGTCGCTACGGATCCACACCACGGTCGCCGGAATCTTCTGGGATGAGAGCTCGAGACTTACCCGCGACCCAACCTCCGGCGCGTGGTTGACGAACGCCATCAGGCCGCCAGCCGACAAATTCTTGATGCGAATGAGTTGCTCGCTCGAGCCGGTAACCAGCTTGCCGACGCGCAGCATGGCCGACACGCGCTCGTCCGTTCGGCGCTCGAGTGGCCTCGGGACCGAAGTCGAAAGCGATACTGTCGTGGAGTCAAACGCCGGATCCCGTCCGTCGCCTTCCCCAATCTGCCCCGGTTTTCTCCGGATCAACGATCCAAACATCGTCTCTTGTCGCCTCCAAAGGGCGCGCGACCGCACCAAATTGGGACTTTATGGACAGTCCGGTTAAAAGAGCGTTTCCTTTGCTTGACCTCGCGCTCCGATGGTGCGCAGCAGGGGGTCGGGTAGAGAGGGAGAGTGCATGGATCAGCCGCGCCTGCTGCTGATAGACGATGAACCGGTTTTGGCCGAGTTCCTCGCCAGTGCCGCCCGCGAGTGCGGATACGATCCCGTTATCACTGCCGAAGACGAGCAATTTCGCGACGAGTTCCGCGCAAACACCCCCGATATGGTGGCGCTCGACCTTGGCATGCCGGGCATGGACGGCGTCGAGCTGCTGCGCTTCCTTGCCGACGCGAACTACCGATCACCTGTGCTTATCGTCAGCGGTTTCGACCGGAGGGTGCTCGAATCTGCCTTCCGCCTCGGGGAGGCGCTTGGATTGAACATGGCCGGGCCGCTTGAAAAACCGGTGCGGCTCGAGCGGCTGGAAGGGCTGCTGACCGATTTGAAGGCACATCTGGACGGCTGACGTGGCCCAAAGAGCCGATCAGATCCTGCTGAAAGGCTTCGAGAAGGCGCTCGAAGACGACCGGCTGTACATGGTCTATCAGCCGAAAGTCGCGCTGAAGGACGGTGGGCTGGTCCGGGTGGAGGCGCTGGTCCGCTGGGACGATCCGGAGCTCGGGCTTGTCGAGCCGTCCCGCTTCGTGCCGCTCGCAGAAAATCACGGGCTTATCGACGATCTCACGCATTGGGGGCTTCGAACCATCCTGAGGCAATGGCTCGACTGGTGCGAAGACGGGCTCGACACCTGTATCGCCTTCAACATCTCCGCGCTCAGCCTCCAGCACCTCGACTTCCCGGATCTGGTGGAACGGATGTGCCGGGCGCTCGACGTCCCGACCGACCGGCTCGTGATGGAGCTGACGGAGGGCGCGACGCAGCCGCTGATCAAGCTGATGGACACCCTGACGCGTTTCAGGATCAAGGGCATTGGACTTGCCATCGACGACTTCGGAACTGGCTATTCGTCGCTGATGCAGCTCCGCCAATTGCCCTTCACCGAGGTGAAGATCGATCAGGCGTTCGTGGCCGACGTCGTGCGCTCGCGCGACTGCAGGCTGATCATCCAATCGATCTCAGATCTGGCGCACGGGCTCGGCCTCAGCGTTACCGCGGAGGGCGTCGAAACGCTCGATCAACTCCGACTGGTGCGCGAGCTCGGCTGCGATGTCGTGCAGGGCTATCTGATCTCGCCACCTATAGAGCCTCAAGCGCTCACGGCATGGAAAACGAAGTTCAAGCGCGGCTGGCCAGCCATGATTGCCGACGAAAAGCTCGCCCTATGGGGCGACGTCGAAGCGGATACCCTGAGCGAGCGGTAAGTCGCTGCCGTAATTCACCGTGTTGGTCTGGCGCCGCATATAGGCCTTCCAGCTGTCCGATCCGCTCTCGCGGCCTCCGCCAGTCTCTTTCTCGCCGCCGAACGCTCCGCCAATCTCCGCTCCCGAGGGCCCGATATTGACGTTCGCGATGCCGCAATCGGACCCAGCAGCCGAGAGGAATAGCTCGGCCTCGCGCAAATCGTTGGTGAAGATCGACGAGCTGAGACCCTGCGGCACTGCGTTGTTGAGCGCGATCGCGTCCGGGAAGTCGCTGTAGCGAAGAACGTAAACTATTGGCGCGAAGGTCTCGCGGAGGACCGATCCTTCCTGCGCGGGAACTTCGACGATCGCCGGCCGAACGTAGAAGCCGCCTGAACCCGCCTCGACCCGCTCAACCTCGTGGTCACCAAGCACGCCTGCCATTGCTTCGAATGCGGCCTGGTCGATCAACGGCCCCACCAAGGTGTCCGGCTGGCGCGGGTCGCCGACCTTCACGGAAGCGAACAACGTCTTCAATCTTGTGACTAGCTCGTCGGCGATGCTCTCATGAACGATCAGCCGGCGAAGCGTCGTGCAGCGCTGGCCTGCCGTCCCGGCCGCCGAGAACAGTATCGCGCGCGCGGCGAGCTCCAAGTCCGCCGACGGGCAGACGATCGTCGCATTATTCCCGCCAAGCTCGAGCAGTACCCGCCCGAAGCGTTGCGATACTCGGGGCCCAACAGCCTTGCCCATCGCGGTGGATCCCGTCGCGGAAACCAAAGCAATCCGCGGATCGTCGACCAACGCCTCGCCAACATCGCGCTCGCCCTGGACGAGTTGCACCAATCCGTCGGGCGCATCGCCGAACTTCTCGGCAACGCGGCGGACGATCACCATCACCGCCTCGGCACAGAGCGGCGTCTTCTCGCTCGGCTTCCAGATCACCGAATTGCCGCACACGATGGCCAGCGCCGCATTCCACGCCCACACCGCAACCGGAAAATTGAACGCGCTGATGACCAGCACCGGGCCGAGCGGGTGCCATTGTTCCATCATGCGATGGTTCGGACGCTCGCTGGCGATGGTGAGGCCATAAAGCTGGCGCGACAGGCCGACGGCGAAGTCGCAGATGTCGATCATCTCCTGAACTTCGCCGAGGCTCTCCTGGATGATCTTGCCACTTTCGAGCGTGATCAGCTTCGTCAGGACCGGCTTGGCCTCGCGCAGACGCTCGCCGAGCAGGCGGACGAACTCACCGCGTCGTGGTGCCGGGACTGTGCGCCACACGCGGAACGCTTCGTGAGCTCGGGCGCAGGCGCGGTCTGGATCGCCCGTCGTCACCCGCCCGATCGACTTCCCGTCTATCGGTGAATAGCTGACGAGCTTCCCGGCGGACTCGATACCCGCGAGATGCAGGATCTGCTCGGCTTCCTGGGCGGGGCTCATGCGAAAAGCTCCTTCGCTTTCGCCATGGCGGCAACGCCGGCGTCGATAGTCTCATCCTTCTTGCCGAAGCAGAGGCGCACCAAATTGCGCGACGGGTTCTGTTCGGCGAACACCGACAATGGCACGACCGCCACGCCGGCCTTTTCTACGGCGGCGGCGGCAAAGGTTTCATCGTCGGCGCTTAGGCCCGATGCGGCGAGATCGAGGCAGAGGAAGTACGTCGCCGCGGAATCGAGCACGGCATATCCGGCATCGCGCAGCCCCGCGGTCATGAGGTCGCGCGAGCGTTGGAAGCGCTGCCGCATCGGCTCGAGCCAGGCGTCGCCGTCATTGAGGCCGAACGCCACTGCAGCCTGCAGGTTCGGAGCCGTCGAGAAGGTCAGGAACTGATGAGCCTTCGCCACGACGCCGGCCAGTTCTGGCGGGGCAACCATCCAGCCGACTTTCCACCCCGTCAGCGAAAAGATCTTCCCCGCCGACCCGATTTTGATCGATCGTTCCGCCATGCCCGGGAGCGAGGCGATCGATTTGAAACTGCGGCCATCAAGAACGATCGCTTCCCACACTTCATCGGCGATAACTGTGAGGCCGTGGTCACGGGCGACGCTCGCGACGGCTTCCAGCTCGGCGGCATCGAACAGGCGCCCCGTCGGATTGTGTGGATTGTTGAAGATGATCGCGCGCGTCTTCGACGTCACCGCAGCTTCAATCATCTCCCGATCGATCCGCCATTCGGGCGGTCGCAGCGCGACCTCGATGGGCGTCGCCCCTGCCCTGCGGATCATCGGCGCATAACTGTCGTATGCCGGAGTGAAGATGATGACCTCATCTCCGGGACTGGTTGAAGCGAGGATCGCCGATCCGAGTGCCTCGGTCGCGCCGCTGGTCACACAGACGCGGTCAGCGCTGAGACTGAGCCCCTGGTGACGTCCGTAAAACGCCGCGATCGCCTCGCGCAGCGCAGGCAAGCCGCGCGACGGGGCATATTGGTTTGAGCCTTCCTTTACCGCCCGAGCTGCAGCTTCGAGGATCTCTTCGGGCCACCCGAAATCGGGGAAGCCCTGGCCCAGGTTCACGGCGCCAAATTTCGTTGCGAGCCCGGACATGCGCTCGAACACGCTGGTGCCCATCGTTTCATAAAGTCGGTTCATCGCGAGCCGCATAGCGTGGACGCCCGCCGACTGCGAGCGGCGCAACTTTCGTCCGCGCAAGGCATTGCTGTCTAAGACTTTTCTCCGTGAGGATCTAATGCCCGAACGCACCGCCACGCTCTATCGAATGAAGCTGCCGACGCACGAATGCCCCTACGGGCTTCTCGCCAAGCGAATGCTCGACGATGCAGGCTTCAAGACAGAGGAACATCTGCTGACGTCCCGAGACGAAGTCGAAACCTACATGGCGAAGGAAGGCGTGGAGACCACGCCCCAAGTGTTCATCGACGGTAAGCGGATCGGTGGCAGCGAGGAGCTTGCAGCCTATTTGGAAGAAGCAGACGCCGCCTGAGTTCCGAGCGCATCACGAACCTGGGCCAAAGGTCGCGCGAACGCCTCGCCCACCAAGGCGAATGCGGCGCTTGAGAGTGCGACGGTGATAATCACCACTCCAGCAAAATCCGTGATTGCTCCCGGCTCTGCTCATGCGTCCGCGGCGTGCGACGGCGATCGCCACGCACTGGCGCGGCCAGCATCAATGCCGGAGCATCCGCAAGCGACAAGATATGCTCGACGGGAATTCGGTGGTCGGACTGAACCCCGGCCTTGGCTCCTTCGTGCCAAATGATCCGGCCGACGATAACCTGATCGCCGTGCCTGAGCTCGATGGCGCTGCCGTCGGTGATTGGCCGCTTGGAATGGATGAGCGCGCCGCGGGACGACACGTTGAGGATGCACGCGTCACTCCAACCCGCGGCGGTCCGCATCCGAGCTGGAAGCAGGACTCGCCGGCGAAGCTCGCGTGATTTGTGACTGCTGGGGCGGCGTAACATCGCCGCCGGTTAGGATCGCGGATATCGCTAAGCCTTTAAGTTTCCCTCCAAATTGGACGCTGTTGAACGACGTGTAGCCCTCCGCGTCGCCGCGTTGTAGCGGAGCGCTCATGAGCATCGTCGATCTTGCGAACGAGGCTGCCGACGCGGCAGCTGCGGCCTTTTCTTCCTGGTCGGCATTAGGTCCGAATGCGCGCAGATCCCTGCTCAATGCCGCCGCCGATCAGATCGAGGCCCAGGCGGACGAATTCGTCGTCACGATGCGCGACGAGCTCCGCGCGTTTGAACCGTGGGCGCGCTTCAACGTCCAACTCGGCGCGGGAATGGTCCGGGAGGCCGCGGCCCTGACGACGCAAATCAGCGGTGAGGTCATACCTTCTGACAAGCCCGGCCTGCTGTCCCTCGCCTTGCGCGAGCCTGTCGGAGTCATCCTCGGGATTGCGCCATGGAATGCGCCGGTCATCCTCGGCTGCCGCGCGATTGCGACTCCGCTCGCCTGCGGAAATACCGTCGTACTGAAGGCTTCGGAGCGTTGTCCCCGCACTCACGGACTGATTACGCAGGCGTTCGAGGACGCCGGATTTCCCGACGGCGTTGTGAACCTCGTCACCAACCGCGAAGACCATGCCGCCGACGTGGTCGGCTCGCTCATCGCCCATCCCGCGGTCCGCCGGATCAACTTCACCGGATCGACCGCAGTCGGCCGGATCATCGCTCACCGCGCAGCCGAGAATCTGAAGCCGGTGCTCCTCGAACTCGGCGGCAAGGCGCCGCTGATCGTGCTCGAAGATGCCGATCTCGACGAAGCCGTGAAGGCCGCCGCGTTCGGGGCGTTCATGAATGCGGGGCAGATCTGCATGTCGACGGAGCGGATCATCGTCGTCGAGGCGGTGGCCGATGAGTTCGTCGACAAGTTCACGGTTAAAGCGGGCGCGATGCCGGGGCCTGCCGTTGGCAACCAGGTCGATGAAGAAGCCGAGGGCAGCGTCCGGAGGCTGGTCGAAGATGCCCTCGCAAAGGGCGCGAAGTGCCTGTGCGAGGGAGCAGCGGTCGTGGTCGATGGGGTTACGCCGTCGATGCGCCTTTACCGCGAAGAGAGCTTCGGGCCGGTGGTCGGAATCATTCGGGTAAAGGATGAAGAAGAAGCAATTCGCGTTGCGAACGATAGCGAATATGGCCTCTCAGCGTCGGTTTTCACGAGGGATACGACGCGCGGCTTGCGCGTAGCGAGGCAGATCCGGTCGGGTATTTGCCACATCAACGGACCGACCGTGCAGGATGAGGCCCAGATGCCGTTCGGCGGAGTCGGCGCTTCAGGTTATGGGCGCTTCGGCGGCAAGGCCGGGATCGAGGCGTTCACAGAGCTTCGCTGGATCACGATCGCCGGAGACCCCGGCCACTATCCAATCTGACAAAAGAAAACCGGGGCGGACAAAGGTCCGCCCCGGCATCTTTCGTCGCAGATGCTGTTAGATCAGCCGCGTTCGCCACGCTCGACCGGCGGCGGCGGAGGCGGAGGCGGCGGCGCCGGGCAGGTGCTCGTCGCCAGGATCACCGATCCATCCGGGCAGGTCTGGGTCGCCGGGGCCTCGGGAGGCGGCGGCGGCGGGGGTGGCGGCGGAGGCGGCGGCGGGGCCGCTTCAGCTGCGCCGAAGTTGTAGATCAGGCTGGCGAGCAGCGAGTGGGAATTCCACTTGCCCATCACCTCTTCGACCGGCGTCTCTTCGACGTCGTACTTCGTGTGGAAGTAACGATACTTGATGCCGAGATCGAGGTTCGGCGTGATCGCAGTCCGGGCACCGGCGATGAGCTGGTAAGCCATGTTCGAATCGGTGGCGCCGAAGTGGATCACGTTGAGCTTGTAGGTCGTGCGAGCGACACCCAGGCCGCCGCCGACGTAGAAGCTCCAGCCGTTGTTGTTGCCGAAGTCGGCCAGCACGTTGCCCATCAGGCTGACCGTGCGAGCCTTGCCGCCGTCATCGGCGAAGAACGGCCCGAAGTTCGGCATCTGTTCGTAGCCTTCGGGCGGCATGAAGCATGGCTCGGACTCGGACAGGTCAGGGAAGGGCCCGAATGCCGGCTTGCTTGCTTGATTCACGTCCATCCGTGTCTCACAGGTTCTTGAAGCTTGCAGGGCGCTTCTCGAGGAATGACTTGCGCTTCTCCGCGGCGTCCTGCGTGGCTTGCGCCATGAACACCGCGCGGGCCTCGATTTCGCAAGCGGCTTCCAGGCTGGCGACGCCTTGGTTGAGCCACAGCGATTGCTTGGTCAGCCAGACGCCCAGGGGTACGTTGGCGCAAACCGCCTCGGCCAGCGAGTGAGTTTCGGCGATCAGCTGGTCGTCGTCGACGGCACGCAGGGCCAGGCCGATGCGCTCGGCCTCGTCGGCCAGCACCGGGCGCGCAGTGAGCAGGATCTCGGCGGCGCGCTGGGTGCCGATCGCGCGCGGCAGCATCCAGCTCATGCCCAGTTCGTGGCCGGTGCCCGCGTTGTGGATCGAGTTGACGAACTTGCCGGACCGCCCCACCAGGCACAGGTCCGCGGCCAATGCGAAGGCGAAGCCCAGGCCAGCGGCCGCGCCGTTGACGGCGGCGATCACCGGCTGCGGGATCGCCCGCATCAGCAAGGGGATCTGCGCGATGCGCGTGATGGCGTGCTTGGCGGCATA
>Ga0207648_10002388_pt1 | contig 20214 bp, 15 predicted proteins | sample KBSMisM32_FD_184310 | JGI IMG/M metagenome (GOLD analysis project Ga0207648, IMG submission 184310) | Miscanthus rhizosphere microbial communities from Kellogg Biological Station, Michigan, USA - KBS Miscanthus M3-2 (SPAdes) (version 2) | ecosystem: Host-associated > Plants > Roots >...
CGCGAACGTGGTGCCCGACTTCTTGGTCGTCACGTAGCCGAGGATCGCCGCGAAGAAGAGACCCGCGGCACCCCCCACCAGCGGGATCACGCTCACCGGCACCGGCAGCTTGCCGCCCGCCGCCAGGTTCATCGCGTGGATCGCGATGAACGAGCCGAGGCCGCTGTACACCGCGTGGCCGAAGCTGAGCATGCCGCCCTGGCCGAGCAGCATGTTGTAGGCCAGGCAGGCGATGATCGCGATGCCGATCTGCGACAGCATGGTCTGCGCGAAGCTCGAGCGCCACACCAGGGGCGCGACGGCCAGCAGCAGCGCGAAGACGAGCCACACGATCCAGTCGCGGCGGGTCAGGTGTTCGTTCGAAACCGCCATGGGTCAGCCTTCGCGGGTGCCCATCAGCCCGCGCGGCCGCAGGATGAGGATCAGCACCAGCAGCAGATACGGCAGGATCGGCGCCGCCTGCGCCAGCGTGATGCGCAGCAGCGGCCAGAACGTGCTCTTGTCGCTGACATGGCCGCCCAGCGAATTGACCAGGTCGGCCACCGACGAATCCACCGTCAGCGGCAGCGTCTGCAGCAGACCGATCAGCAGCGACGCGATAAACGCGCCGGCCAGCGACCCCATGCCGCCGACCACCACGACCACGAAGATGATCGAACCCACCACCGCGGCCATCGCCGGCTCGGTGACGAAGGTGACGCCGCCGATCACGCCGGCCAGACCGGCCAGCGCGCAGCCGCTGCCGAACACCAGCATGAACACGCGCGGCACGTTGTGGCCGAGCGCCTCCACCATCTCGGGGTGCGTCAGCGACGCCTGGATCACCAGGCCGATGCGGGTGCGCGTCAGCAGCAGCCACAGCCCCACCAGCATCAACAGCGCCACCATCATCATGAAGGCGCGCGTCATCGGAAAGCGTGAGCACTTGGCGGCCTGGCACACCGCGTCGGACGCCGCCCCGAGCGCCAGGCTCAAGCCATCGGGCCCCTGCACCACCGTGAACGCCGGCCCTTGCAGGAAGGCCGGCGGGTCGAACGCCACCGGCGTGCGGCCCCAGATGATCTGCACCACCTCGAGCACCACGTAGCTCAGGCCGAACGTGATCAGCAGCTCGGCGACATGGCCGAACTTGTGCACGCGACGCAGCGCGGTGGTCTCGAAGGCGGCGCCCAGCACGCCGACCAGCAACGGTGCGAACACCAGTGCGGGCCAAAAGCCGACGAAGCGCGTCAGCGTGTACGCGATGTACGCGCCGATCATGTAGAAGCTGGCGTGCGCGAAGTTCAGCACCCCCATCATGCTGAAGATCAGCGTCAGCCCGGAACTGAGCATGAACAGCAGCAGCCCGGAGCTGACGCCGTTCAGTACGTTGATCAGGATCTGGTCCACGGGGGGAGGATACGGCAGCGCACAAGCGAGAGGCCCGGCGGAGCTGGCTCCGGCGGGCCTCGTGCCCGATGCTGCGGCGTCGCCGCAACGCTAGTGGATCACGGGCTGCCGGGGCGCTTCATCTCGCACGAGGTGGGCGTGCTCGACACGTAGGGTTCGTAGTACTTCACCGTCTGGAAGTTGTAGCCGGTGTTCTCGACGCTGTACGGGTGCTTCGCGTCGGCCTTCTTCCATACCGTCACGTACAGCGGCTGCTGCAGCTGGTGGTCCGTCTTGCGCATCTCGACGTCGCCGTTGAAGCTCTTGAACCGCAGGCCTTCCATCGCTTGCGCGACCTTGACCGGGTCGGTGCTCTTGGCCTGCGCCATCGCGTTGCTCAGCAGCGCGAACGCATGGTAGGTGGCCAGCGTGTAGTAGTCGTCGTTGAACTTGGCCTTGAACTGGTCGGCCAGCTTGCCGATCTCGCCCGGCATGTTGGAGTCGGCATACGCGACCACGAACACGCTGCCGGCGGCCGAGGGCCCGAGCGCGGTGGGCGTGCCGGTGACGCCGGCGTAGTAGGTGTAGAACTTGACGTTCAGCCCTGCGTCGTGCGAGGCCTTCACCAGCAGGGTGAGGTCGGAGCCCCAGTTGCCGGTGATCACCGTGTCGGCGCCCGAGGCCTTGATCTTGGCCACGTAGGGCGCGAAGTCGCGCACCTGCGCCAGCGGGTGCAGATCGTCGCCGACGACCTGGATGTCGGAGCGCTTGCGGGCCAGGTTCTCCTTCGCGAAACGCGACACCTGCTGACCGTGCGAGTAGTTCTGGTTGATCAGATAGACCTTGTGGATGTCCTTCTGATCCTTCATGAAGGTGGTGAGGGCCTCCATCTTCATCGACGTATCGGCGTCGAGCCGGAAGTGCCAGTAGTTGCACTTGCTGTTGGTGAGGTCGGGGTCGACCGCCGCATAGTTGAGGTAGACCAGCTCCTTGCCGGGGTTGCGCTCGTTGTGCTTGGCCACCGCATCCATGATGGCCAGCGCCGCGCCCGAGCCGTTCCCCTGCACGACGTAGCGCACGCCCTGGTCGATCAACGACTTGACCGCATTGGTGCTTTCCTGCGGGCTGAGCTTGTTGTCGATCGGCACCATCTCGAACTTCACGCCCGCCGGATTGCTCTTGTTGAAATACTCGGCGATGAATTGGAAGCTCTTGATCTGGTTCTGACCCACCGGCGCCATCAGGCCCGACAGCGGATCGACCCAGCCGACCTTGACGGTCTCCCCTTTTTGCGCGAACGCCGCGCCAGACACCGCCAGCAACGTCGACGCGATCGACATGCTCACCACATTCTTTGCGATAGCCATCACGCTCTCCAACTTCGATTGACGCACTGCAAACAACAACCCCGGACGGTAGCGGAAGCCGCTCGTCTCGGGCTTCAGGGACTACCCCACCGGGCCTGTCGCACCCGGGACAACGCCCCCCGCGCTCATGCGGTGGGCAGTCGATGGTTCTTGAACTGTTCGCGCAACTTGATCTTTTGCATCTTGCCGGTGGCGCCCAGCGGAATCGAATCGACGAACACCACGTCGTCGGGCACCTGCCATTTCGCCACCTTGCCCTCGAAGTAGCCGAGCACCTCCTCGCGGGTGATGTCGGTTCCGGGCTTCTTCATCACCACCAACAGTGGCCGCTCGTCCCACTTGGGGTGCGGCACCGCGATGCAGGCGGCCATCGCCACCGCCGGATGCGCCATCGCGATGTTCTCGACGTCGATCGAGCTGATCCACTCGCCGCCCGACTTGATGACGTCCTTGGTGCGGTCGGTGATTTGGAGGAAGCCGTCGGGATCGATGGTCGCCACGTCGCCGGTGGGGAACCACCCGTCGATCAGCGGATCGCCGCCCTCGCCCTTGAAGTAGCTGCTGATGATCCACGGGCCCTTGACATGCAGATCGCCGCTGGTCGTGCCGTCCCACGGCAGGTCATGTCCGTCGGCGTCGACGATGCGCAGCTCGACACCGAATACGGCACGGCCCTGCTTGGTCATCACGGTGAGCTGCTGGTCGCTGCTCAGCTCGAGCTGCTTGTTCTTCAGATGGCACACCGTGCCGAGCGGCGACATCTCGGTCATGCCCCAGGCGTGCAGCACCGTGACGCCGTAGTCGTCGCGGAACGCCTTGATCATCGCCGGCGGGCACGCCGAGCCGCCGATCACCGTGCGCTTCATCGTTGTCAGCTTCAGATCGTGCTGCTTCATGTGGTTGAGCAGCCCCAGCCACACGGTGGGCACGCCGGCCGACAGCGTCACGCGTTCCTTTTCCATCAGCTCGTAGACCGACGCGCCGTCGAGCGCGGCGCCAGGGAAGACGAGCTTGGCGCCGGTCATCGCGGCGCTGTACGGGATGCCCCACGCATTGACGTGGAACATCGGCACCACCGGCAGGATCGACTCGCGTGCCGAGATGCCGATGCCGTCGGGCAGCGCGGCGCCGTAGGCGTGCAGCAGGGTCGAGCGGTGGCTGTACAGCGCTCCCTTCGGGTTGCCGGTGGTGCCGCTCGTGTAGCACAGAGCGGCCGCGCTGCGCTCGTCGAACTCGGGCCAGCGGTAGTCGGAGGGCTCGCTGCCGATCCACTCCTCGTAGCTGCGCAGGTTCGCAATGCCGCTGTCGGCCGGCAGCTTGTCGGCGTCGCACAGCGCGATCCACTGCTTGACGCCCTTGCAGTGCGATGCGATGCCCTTGACGATCGGCAGGAACGTCATGTCGAAGCACACCACGCGGTCTTCGGCGTGGTTGACGATCCATGCCACCTGATCGGGCGCCAGACGCGGGTTGACGGTGTGAATCACGCGTCCGCTGCCGGTGATGCCGAAATAGAGCTCGAAGTGGCGGTAGCCGTTCCAGGCCAGCGTCGCGACCCGATCGCTGAAGCCGAGCTGCAGGCGGTCGAGCGCGCGCGCGATCTGCTGCGCGCGGCGCGCGGCGTCGGCATAGGTGTAGCGGTGGATGTCGCCCTCGACCCGTCGCGACACGATCGGCGCGTCGGCGTGGTGGCGACGTGCAAACTCGATCAGCCCCGAGATCAGCAGCGGCTGCTCCTGCATCAAACCCAGCATGTCGTTCTCCTGGCCGCAGGCGGCCTTCACTCGCATCTTCGGCCGCAGCCGCGTGTCCGCGCATGGGGTGAATCCCCGCCTCCCGGGCGCGCGGGCGCGGCAGCGCCGACAATGGCGCCATGAATGCCCCGCTGGAGCACCCGGTCGTTGCCGCCCCGCGTTGGCGCGCGCAAGGCTTCATGCACGCGCTCGGGCCGCGCTTCTGGACCGAGCTGCCGGCGCAGCCGCTGCCCGAGGTGCACTGGGTCGCGCGCAGCGACGCGCTGGCCGGCGAGCTCGGCCTGTCGGACTGGCTGCACAGCGAGCCGGCACTGCAGGTGCTGTCGGGCAATGCGGCGGCGCGTGACGGTGCCGCACTGGCCAGCGTCTACAGCGGGCACCAGTTCGGTGTGTGGGCCGGCCAGCTCGGCGATGGGCGGGCGCTGCTGCTCGGCGAGATCGATTCACCGCTCGGCCCGCAGGAGATCCAGCTCAAAGGCAGCGGACTGACGCCGTACTCGCGCATGGGCGATGGCCGCGCGGTGCTGCGCTCGTCGATCCGCGAGTTCCTGTGCTCCGAGGCGATGCATCACCTCGGCATCCCGACCACGCGCGCGCTGGCGGTGGTCGGCTCGCCGCAACCGGTGATGCGCGAGAACGTCGAAACCGCCGCAGTGGTGACGCGCGTGGCGCCGAGCTTCCTGCGCTTCGGCCACTTCGAGCACTTCACGCACACCGCCAACGACGTGGCGGCGCTGCGTCGCCTCGTCGACGCGGTGATCGATCGCTACTTTCCGGCCTGCCGCGACGCGCCGGTGCCCCTGCTGGCGTGGCTGCAGGAGGTGGCGCGGCGCACCGCACGGCTGATCGCGCAGTGGCAGTCGGTGGGGTTTTGCCACGGCGTGATGAACACCGACAACCTGTCGATCCTCGGCCTCACCATCGACTACGGTCCGTACGGCTTTCTCGATGGCTTCGACCCGATGCACATCTGCAACCACAGCGATCACCAGGGGCGCTACGCCTACGCGCGCCAGCCCGGCATCGCGTGGTGGAACCTGCACGCCCTGGCCCATGCGCTGGAGCCGGCGCTCGACGATGAAGCCGAGCCCGCCGCGCAGGCCCTGGGTGAGGCGGTGGCGGTGTTCAAGGACGAGTTCGGGGTGACGATGCAGCGCCTGTTCCGCGCCAAGCTGGGGCTGGCCAGCGAGCGCGACGACGATGCGGCGCTGGTCGATGCGCTGCTGCGGCTGATGGCCGCCGAGCGCACCGACTACACGATCGCCATGCGGCGCCTGGCCGAGTTTTCGAGCGACCCCGGCGCGTCCAACGAGCGCGTACGCGACCTCTTCATCGACCGCGCGGCCTTCGACGCATGGGGCGCGCGCTATGCGCAGCGCCTGCGCGACGAGCACAGCAGCGACGCCGAGCGCCGCGAGCGCATGCGACGCGTGAATCCAAAGTTCGTGCTGCGCAACCACCTGGCCGAGCTGGCGATCCGGCGCGCGCAGGAGGGCGACTTCTCCGAAACACAGCGCCTGCTGCGCGTGTTGCAGCGACCGTTCGACGAACAACCCGAGCATGAGGCCGACGCCGGTTTCGCCCCCGACTGGGCGCACGGTCTCTCGGTGTCGTGCTCGTCCTGATGCGAGGCGATCGATCATGAGCCACGATACCGACGATGCGCGCTACCCGGTTCAGAAGACCGACCGCGAATGGCGCGAGTCGCTCGACCCGACGCAGTATCGCGTGGCGCGGCACGGCGACACCGAGCGCGCGTTCACCGGCAAATACTGGAACCACTGGGCCGACGGCAGCTATCGCTGCGTCGGCTGCGGCCAGGTGCTGTTCGACAGTGGCACAAAGTTCGACGCCGGCTGCGGCTGGCCGAGTTGGTGGAAAGAGATCGAGCCCGGCCGCATCGAGCGCATCGAAGACCACAGCCATGGCATGACGCGCATCGAGGTGCGTTGCGCCAACTGCGGCAGCCACCTCGGCCACGTGTTCGACGACGGTCCCGAGCCGAGCGGCGAGCGCTACTGCATCAACTCGGCATCGATCGACTTCAAGCCCAAGGGCTGAGCCGTTGGGCGGCGCCGCGGCGCGCCGACGCTACACTCGCGCCGCGCATGAAACTGCTGCTCGACTTCCTGCCGATCATTCTGTTCTTCGGCACCTTCAAGTACGCCGAAGCCAACAAGGCATGGGCCGCCGCGTTCGCGACGCAATACTTCGGCGGCATCGTCGCAGGCGGCGTGGTCGGCTCGGACGAGGCGCCGGTGCTGTTGGCCACCGTGGTGGTGATCGTCGCCACGCTGGTGCAGGTGGCGTGGCTGAAGGTGCGCAGACAAAAGGTCGACCTGATGTTGTGGATCAGCCTGGCACTGGTGGTGGTGCTGGGCGGCCTGACGGTATGGTTTCACAGCGAGACCTTCATCAAGTGGAAGCCGAGCGCGCTGTACTGGACGATGGGGCTGGCGCTGCTGGTGAGCCAGCTGGCGTTCGGCAAGAACCTGCTGCGCCTGCTGCTGGGTCAGCAACTTCACCTGCCGCCGGCGGTGTGGCAGCGCCTGAACTGGGCGTGGGTCGCATTCTTCGCCGCCATGGGCGTGCTCAATCTGTGGGTTGCCTACACCTTCTCGACCGCCACCTGGGTCAACTTCAAGCTGTTCGGGGCGCTCGGCCTGATGCTGGTGTTCACGGTGGCGCAAGGGCTGTATCTGAGCCGCCACCTCGAGCACGAGCCGCCGGCCGAGCCGCGCCGCTGAACCCCCCGCGGCGCGTCATCACTCGCACACAGGCATGAGCGTCAGCGCCGCCGACATCGAACGCCAGCTGCGCGCGACGTTGGCTCCGACGGCGCTGGCGGTCGGCGACGACTCGCACCTGCACGCGGGCCATGCCGGCGCGCGCGAAGGGCGCCACTTTTCGGTACGAATTGCAAGCCCGCGCTTCATGGGCTTGAGCCGCGTGGCCCGACATCGCCTCGTGTATGATGCCTTGCACCCGTTGATTCCTCAGGGCATCCACGCGCTGGCCATCCAGGCGCACGCCCCCGATGAGCCCGGTGCCACCTGGTAAGACAACACGGGCCTGAGCCCTCCTCCAAGTGGTCTCGCCGCGCGGGCCCGCAGCCTGCCGAGCAACCACTTCCACGCCTGTCCGAAAGGCATCCACCCATGACTCAACCGATCCGCATCGCGCGCCTGGCTTGCATCGCCGTCGTCGCGCTCGCCCCGCTGGCCTCGCTGGCGCAGAACGTGGCCACCGTGAATGGCAAACCCGTGCCGAAATCGCGCGTCGACCTGCTGCTCAACCAGGCCGCGCGCGGTGGCCAGCAGAAGTCGCCCGAGCTCGAGCAGCGCGCACGCGAAGAGGTGGTGCTGCGCGAGATCTTCGCGCAGGAGGCGGAGAAGAAAGGCATCCCGGCGAGCGCCGACTACCGCTCGCAGATGGAGCTGGTGCGTCAGACCGTGCTGATTCGCGAGCTGTTCGAAGACTTCAAGAAGAAGAACCCGGTCACAGAGGCCGATGCGCGTGCCGAGTACGACAAGTTCAAGGCGCAATCGGCCGGCACCGAATACCGCGCGCGCCACATCCTGGTGGAGAACGAGGACGATGCCAAGAAACTGATCACGCAGATCAAGGGCGGCGCCAAGTTCGAGGAGCTCGCGAAGAAGAACTCGAAGGACACCGGCTCGGGCGAGAACGGCGGCGACCTCGACTTCGCCAAGCCCGATGCCTACGTGCCTGAATTCAGCAAGGCGCTGACCGCGCTGAAGAAAGGCGAGATGACCGATGCCCCGGTGAAGACGCAGTTCGGCTACCACATCATCCGGCTCGAGGACGTGCGCGAAGCCAAGTTCCCCGAGTTCGACGCCGTCAAGCCGCAGATCGAACAGCGCCTGGCGCAAGTGAAGCTGCAGAAGTACCAGGAAGACCTGCGCAAGGCCGCGAAGACGGACTTCAAGTTCTCGAACGCGCAGTAGATTGCCCGGCCCGGCCTGGCGGCCGCCTCCCCTCGGGGAGCGCCAGCGGCGGACCGGCCGAGCCGGGTCCGCGATGGCCGCTTGAACCGGGCTTGCTGCGAACCGCGCTATCGGCGCAACGCGGTCTTCCTACGACGGCGTCAGCCGGCCGGCTTCGATGTGCAGTTGCCGATCGCAACGCGAGGCGATCGTCGCGTCGTGCGTCACCAGCAGCAGCGTGGTGCCCGCCTCGTGATTGAGCTCGAACATCAGCGCCATCACCCGCTCGCCGGTGGCGAAGTCGAGGCTGCCGGTGGGTTCGTCAGCCAGCAGCACAGCAGGCCGCACGACGAAGGCACGCGCCAGCGCGACGCGCTGCTGCTCGCCGCCCGACAAGGTGCGCGGATAGTGGGTCAGCCGCTCTCCCAGCCCGACCCGTTGCAGCATTTCGGTGGCGCGCTCGCGCGCACCGTTCGCCCCGAGCAGCTCCAGCGGCAGCATCACGTTTTCGAGGGCGCTCAGGTTGGCCAGCAGCTGAAAGCTCTGGAACACGAAGCCGAGCTGCCGCGCGCGCAATGCGGCGCGCTCGTCTTCGTCGAGCGCGAACAAGTCCTGCCCGGCCAGACGAACCGTGCCCGAGGTGGGCGTGTCCAATCCCGCGACGATGCCCAGCAGCGTGCTCTTGCCCGACCCCGACGCGCCGACGATCGCGGCCGACTCGCGCGGCCGCAGAGCGAACGCGATGTCATGGAGAATCGTGAGCGTGCCGCTCGAATCGCGGACCTGTTTGTTGACTCGTTCTACGGCGATGATGGGATCGGACATACGGTTGAATGAAGCGCGTTGCGCGCTGACGCGGCGCGCTTGGCTCGCGCACTGTAGCGTGGCCATCGCTGCCCTCGCGGCCGCTGTGCCATCTGCGCACGCGATGGCGCGCCCGACCAAGGTGCTGGTGGTGGGCGACAGCCTGTCGGCCGAATACGGGCTGGCGCGCGGCAGCGGCTGGGTGGCATTGCTCGAGCAGCGCCTGCAACGCGAAAAGGTCGGTGCCACCGTGGTCAACGCCAGCATCAGCGGCGACACCACCTCGGGCGGGCGCACCCGACTGAGCTCGTTGCTCGAACAGCACAAGCCGACGCACGTGATCATCGAGTTGGGCAGCAACGATGCGCTGCGTGGCCTGCCGCTGGCGATGACGCGCGACAACCTCGCTGCGATGGTGCGAGCGGCGCGCGACAGCGGCGCGCAGGCGCTGCTGATGGGGATGCGCATGCCGCCGAACTACGGCCGCACCTACACCCAGGAGTTCGAGACGCTGTTCGCGTCGCTCGCCAAGGCCGAGGGGGCGGCGTTGGTGCCGTTCATGCTGGCAGGCATCGCCGATTCGCCGAACGCGGCCACGCTGTTCCAGGAGGATCGGCTGCACCCCAATGCGCAGGCCCAGCCGATCATCTTCGACAACGTGTGGCCGGTGTTGAGCAAGCAACTGCGCTAGGGTGCCGCGCGCTGACGGGCGCAGCGCCGCGCCTCAGCGCATCTGCTCGCGGCTGGGATGGCCCTGCCATTCGGGCACGCGCACGCGCGCCTGCGCGCCGGGTGCGGCATGGCCCGATGGCCGTTCGGGCGCACGCGCCTCGCGCGGCGCGCCACCCGGATGTGGCTGAGGTGCCGCAGCAGGCGGTGCCGGCATGGGTCGCTCGGGCGGCCGCGTCGCGGGCATCGCCGCTGCAGCAGGCGGCTGTGCCGGCATCGGCCGCCCAGACGGCGGCGTCGGCATCGCCCGCGCCTGTGGTGGCGCTGCGGGCGTCGGCGCCGGCTGCGGTTGCTGCATCGAGCCCGAACGGCGCGAGCCCGCGGGCGGGTCACCGGGCTCCATGCGACGCGGACCTGGCGCCGTCGGCGCGGGCTGCTGCACCGCCGGGGCCTGCGGTTGGGCCGCTGGTGCCGCCGGCGGCGCGGTCGGCGCGGTCGGCGCGGTCGGCGCGGCCGGCGCTGGCCCGTGCGGACGCATCGGCAGGCCAACGCGCGGCGCAGCGCCCGGCATCGTGTTGTTGCCGGGTGCGTTGCCCGACGGCGGCGCGGGCACCTGGCGCGTGCCGGACGGCGCTGTCGGGGCGTGCGTGATCGGCGGCGCTGGCACGGCCCGGGGGAACCGCTCGCGGCGCCCGTCGGGTGCGCCGGGGTTGGCGCCTGCGCCGGGTTGCGCCGTCGCCATCGGTGGCACGGGCGTCGCCGACCGCTGCGGCGTCGGCTGGATGGTGGCGCGCGGCGGCAGCGGGGGCGCTGCGCCCTGTGTTCCCGGAGCGGCACCTGGCACTGCGACCGGGCGCGCGACGCCGGGGGGTGGCACGTGAACGCGCGTGGTCGGTTGAGTCGCAAAGCTGTTGCGGATCGTGGGGTCGACTTCGGCCACCACCGGCGCGATCGGTCGCCGCGGCACCAGCGCGTTGCCGGGCACGACGCTCACCGCGCCGGACACCGCCTGGTTGAAGTAGGTCGTCGGCCCGCTCGGCGCGCGGCGCGGCGTGTCGGGCGCGAACATCCGCGACTGCGCAGCGTTGACCGCACGCCAATAGCTGCCACCGGTGGTGTAGTGCGGGTAGTACGGCTCACGCGGCGCCAGCGGCACCCAGCCGACGTACGGCGAATGCCCTCGGCCATAGGCCGGCGGGCCGCCGACCCAGGCCACCATCGCGGGTGAATAGACCGGTCGCGCCACGCGATAGCCCGGGGCCCAGCACCAACGCCCGCCGAAGTACAGCCACCGCCCGTAGTGGAACGGCGCGAAGCCCCACGGCGCGTAGTCGACCCAGGTCCAGCCCCAGGGCCGCACGACCACCCAGTGACCGTAGCGATACGGCGCCCAGCCCGCCACCACCGTGGTCGGGTACCAGACCGGTCCGTATTCGGCGTGCTGGTCCCACGTGCCGTAGCGATTGAGGTCCTCGGCACCGGTCATCTCGGGCGACACGTACGGTGCTGCGGCGACGCGATCGTCCTCGCGGTCGGCGCGTGCGGTCCAGTCTGCAAAGTCGTCGTGCTGCGGCTCGCCCCAGCTGTAGTGGGTGGAATTGTTGGCGCCTTCGCGCCAGAACTCGGCGCTGCGGCCCGAGGTGACGTCGAGCGCGCTGTCGTCGGCCTCGAAATGAACGTCGCCGCTCCACGCGGTGCCGACGCTGCCGTCGTCACGGCGATCGACACGGAAATGTGCGACACCGCGTGGCGAGAAGCGGCCGTCGGCCGTGGCCAACTCGACTTCGCGCGCCACCTCCACCGAGCGCACGCGCACTGCAGCGCTGCCGCTGTGCAGCATGAGGTCGACGCGGTCGTCATCGAGGCGCACGATCTCGAGCTCGCTGCCGCCGGCCAGCCGCACCGCTGTCGAGCCGATGCGCAGTTCGAGCCGCCCGTTGCCGTCGACCGCGACGCGGTCGCCAGTGGTGATCGGTCGATTGCGCTCCAGCGAAGACCATTCGCCGGCCTCGGTGTCGTAGAACCACGACTGGCCCTGGCTGTCCGTCACCCGTCCCACGCGGCCCGGCGGGTCGTCGGCCGCCAGCGCCGGCGTGGCGAACGAGACCAACGCCAGCAGCAGCGCGGCCAGCCAGGCGGCGATGCCGCCAACCGGCACGTGAATGCCGGTGCTGCCGATCGAAGTCATGGAGCGAGCCATGGGTGCTCAACGCATCGGGCAAGGGGCGCGCCGACGTGCGCCATGTGTCGAATCTGTCAAGAAGCGTGAAGCTGCGGTGCGGCAGAGCGTCTGCGAAACCACGTGCCGCATGGTGAGAGGCCGACCGACGGTCAGTCGTCGCCGACGTCGTCGAGATCGGGAAACAGCACGCTGGTGTAGCCCAGCTTCGTGAGGTCGCGCATGCGCGTCGGGTACAGGCGGCCGATCAGGTGGTCGCACTCGTGCTGCACCACGCGGGCATGGAAGCCCTCGGCTTCGCGTTCGATCGGCTGGCCGTCGGGATCGAAACCGCTGTAGCGGATGCGCCAGTAACGCGGCACCACGCCGCGCAGGCCCGGCACCGACAGGCAACCTTCCCAGCCTTCTTCCATCTCGTCGGACAGCGGCGTGATCACCGGGTTGAGCAGCACGGTGGTCGGCACGGTCGGTGCATCGGGGTAGCGATCGTTGCGTTCGACGCCGAAGATCACGAGCTGCAGGTCTTCGCCGACCTGCGGTGCCGCCAAGCCCACACCGCGCGCGGCGGCCATCGTGTCGAACATGTCTTCGATCAGTTCACGCAGCTGCGGCGTGCCGAATTCGCGCACCGGCTGGGCCACGCGCAGAAGGCGCGCATCACCCATCTTCAAGATCTCTCGCACTGCCATCGCATCAGAGCCGTTTCACGAAGCACCCCCTCGCGCATTATCGATGGCGCGTGGCGTCGATGGCGCGGCGCCACACCGCGCTCAGGGCTTGGGCAGCAGCGCGCGCAGGCCGGCCTCGTCGAGCACTGCCACGTCGAGCTCGCGCGCCTTGTCGAGCTTGCTGCCCGCTTCCTCGCCGGCCACCACGTAGTCGGTCTTCTTCGACACCGAGCCGCTGACCTTGCCACCGGCCGCCTCGATCAGCGCCTTGGCCTCGTCGCGACTCCAGGTCGGCAACGTACCGGTCAGGACGAAGGTTTTCCCTGCCAGCGGCTTCGGTCCGGTGTCGGCCTGCGCGCCGGCATGCTCGGGCCAGTGCAGGCCGGCGGCGCGCAGCTGCTCGACCACCTCGCGGTTGTGCGGCTGGTCGAAGAACGTGCGGATGCTTTGCGCGACCGTGGGCCCGACGTCGGGCACGTCGAGCAACTGCTCGAGGCTCGCGTCGAGGATGCGGTCGAGTTGTCCGAAGTGCTTGGCGAGGTCGCGCGCCGTCGACTCGCCGACGTGGCGAATGCCCAACCCGTACAGAAAACGCTGCAGCGTCGTGCGCTTGCTCTTGTCCAGCGCATCGACCAGATTGGCCGCGCTCTTGTCGCCCATGCGCTCGAGCGCCGCCAGCTTGGCGACCCCGAGCTTGTACAGATCGGGCAGCGTGCGCACGATGCCGCCGTCGACCAGCTGGTCGACCAGCTTGTCGCCCAGCCCTTCGACGTCGAGCGCGCGGCGCTGCGCGAAATGCAGGATTGCCCACTTGCGTTGCGCGGCGCAGAACAAGCCGCCGGTGCAGCGCCAATCGGCCTCACCCTCCTCGCGCGCGATCGCGCTGCCGCACACCGGGCACTTGCCGTGCACCGCGCGCTTCAACTCGAACGGCGGGCCCACGTCGCGCGGGCGCCGCTCCATCACCACCGTCACCACTTCGGGGATCACGTCGCCGGCGCGGCGCACGATCACCGTGTCGCCGATGCGCACGTCCTTGCGTCGCGTCTCGTCTTCGTTGTGCAGCGTCGCGTTGCTCACTGTCGTGCCACCGACGAACACCGGCTCGAGCTTGGCCACCGGCGTCAGCTTGCCGGTGCGGCCGACGTAGATCTCGATGCCGAGCACGCGCGTCGTCTGCTCCTGCGCCGGGTACTTGTGCGCCACCGCCCAGCGCGGCTCGCGTGTCTTGAAGCCCAGGCGTCGTTGCAGCGTGAGATCGTTGACCTTGTAGACCACGCCGTCGATGTCGAACGGCAGTGCATCGCGCTTGGCAGCGATCTCGCCGTGAAAGGCCGCCAGCCCGTCGGCGCCGCGCACGACCTTGCGCTCGTCGTTGACCGGCAGGCCCATCGCCGCCAGCGCGTCGAGCAACGTGCTGTGCGTCTTCGGCAAGGCCCAGCCCTGCACCTCGCCGAGGCCATAGGCGAAGAAACTCAGCGGGCGCCTGGCGGTGATCGACGCATCGAGCTGACGCACCGCACCGGCGGCCGCGTTGCGCGGGTTGACGAAGGTCTTCTCGTGCTTGTGGCCCTGCGCGATCAGCTCGCGCTGGCGCTCGTTGAGCCGCTCGAACGCATCGCGCCGGATATAGACCTCGCCGCGCACCTCGAGCACCGGCGCGTCGACCCCCTTCAACCGCAACGGGATCTGGTTGATCGTGCGCAGGTTGTGCGTGACGTCCTCGCCGGTCTCTCCGTCACCGCGCGTGGCCCCCAGCCGCAGCACGCCGCGCTCGTAGCGCAGGTTGATCGCCAGGCCGTCGAACTTCAGCTCGGCCGCGTACTCCACTGGCGGGTCGTCGGCGTCGAGCTCGAGCGCACTGCGCACCCGCGCGTCGAACTTCTTGGCGCCGTCATCGGTGGTGTCGGTCTCGGTTTCGATCGACAGCATCGGCACCGCGTGCTTCACCGGCATCAGGCCTTCGAGTACCGCGCCGATCACGCGCTGCGTCGGCGAATCGGGCGTGCGCAGCTCGGGGTGCTCGGCTTCGATCGCCTGCAGCTCCTGGAACAGCTTGTCGTATTCGGCGTCCGGAATCTCCGGCGCGTCGAGTACGTAGTAGCGATGTGCGTGGTGGTGCAGCAGCCCGCGCAGCTGCTGCGCGCGTGCGGCGGCCTTCGAGGCGGTCGACATGGACCGATTCTCGGGCATGACCCGCCGCACCCGCTGCGCGCCGACATCCCGTACAACCGGGGCCGTGCTGTCAGGCATCGCACCCGTGCGGCGACTGAGGCACACCCGATCCTTTGGAGGGCACACGCATGAGCGACGACTTCGACCTGATCGTGCTGGGGGCTGGCTCCGGCGGCGTGGCGGCGTCGCGCCGCGCGGCGCTGCACGGCGCGAAGGTGGCAATCGTCGAAGCCGGACGGGTCGGCGGCACCTGCGTGCTGCGTGGCTGCGTGCCGAAGAAGCTGTTGATGTACGCAGCGCAATACGGTGACGCGTTCGCCGAGGCCGCTGGATACGGCTGGCAGCTGCCGGGCGACGCGCCCGCGTTCGACATGGCCGTCTGGCAGGCCGCCAAGACCGCCGAAACGGCGCGCCTCGAAGGCGTGTACCGCGGCATGCTCGCCGATGGCGGCGTCGAGCTGGTGGCCGGGCACGCCCGCTTCGTCGATGCACACACCGTCGAGGTGAACCGCCAGCGTCTGCGGGCGCGCCATCTGCTGATCGCCACCGGCGCCTCGCCGGTGCGCGACACCGTCGCCGGCATCGCGCCCTGCCCGACTTCCGACGACCTGCTCGACCTCGCGGCGCTACCCGAGCGCGCCGCGGTCATCGGCGGCGGCTACATCGCGGTGGAGTTCGCCTCGATGCTGGCGCGCCTGGGCGTGCACGTGACATTGCTGTTTCGCGACCGATTGCCGCTGCGCGGCTTCGACGAAGACCTGCGCTCCCGCCTGGCGCACGCGCTGTCGCAGGCCGGCATCGAGCTGAAGGCGGGCCAGGTGCCCACGCGCGTCGACGGTGAGCCCGGTGGATGGCGACTCGCGCTGCCGTCGGGCGCCACGCTCGCTGTGCCGTGGGTGCTCAACGCCACCGGCCGCCGCCCCAACACCGCCGGGCTTGGCCTGGAGGCGGCCGGCCTTGCGGTCGACGACAAGCAGGCGGTGCCCGTCAACGCCATCTGTCGCACTGCGCAGCCGCATCTCTACGCGATCGGCGACGTCACCAACCGCAAGAACCTGACGCCGGTGGCGATTGCCGAAGGCCGGGCGGTGGCCGACCGCTTGTTCGGCCAGGCCGTGGCGCAGCCCGACCTCGAACGCGTCGCCACCGCTGTGTTCACATTGCCCCCGCTGGCCACCATCGGTCTGAGCGAGCGCGACCTGGTGGCTGCCGGCACGGAGCTGCGCATCTACGAAGCCGACTTCAAGCCGATGCGCCAAGCCTTCACCGGTCGCAGCGAGCGCTGCTACATGAAGCTGCTGGTCGACGATGCGAGCGACCGCGTGCTGGCCGTGCACATGCTGGGCGCCGACGCGCCCGAGATCGTGCAGAGCCTGGCGGTGGCGCTCAGTGCCGGCGCGACCAAGGCGCACTTCGACGCCACGGTGGCGGTGCACCCCACGCTGGCCGAGGAGTTCGTGCTGATGCGCAAGCCGCGCTGATCCGCCGCTCTGGCGCGGCGCGCGAGCGCGGCCTTGCAAGCGACCGAGAAGGGGCGCTCCGGCATTGACCGCGGAGCTAGCTGAACAGTCGCCGCGCCGACGCCGTGCCAGCGGCGAGGTCGCGCGTCTCGAGCGCGCGGTACATCTGCTTCAGCTCGTGGCCAATCGCGCTGAACGCGTGCAACGTCACCGCATGGCCCTGGTCATCGACCAGCGTGGCGTCCATGTCGTCGGCGAGCTGGCGCGCGGCCTGCTGCCAGGCCGCGAACGGCTCGGCCGACTCCGGCGTCTGCGGCACGTCGAGCGACAGCGTCACCTCGCGCACCGCGGCCAGCTCCGGCTCATCGGACAGTGCGGCGCGCGCATCGAAGATCAGCATCAGCAGCGGCGGCGCGTGGCCCTCGCCCGACGGCAGCACCAGACGGCCGGGCACCGCACCGGGCACGAAGCCGTGGCGTCCTGCCGTTTGCTGCAGATAGCCCGGCGACCAGGCAGCGCCGTTGGCACGCAGCGTGACGGTCAGCTGCGCGTCGTGCCCGCCGGCGAACGCGTCGAGCTCCTTGGCACGCGCGGCGACTTCGAGCATGTCGGGCAGCTCGACCATCGCGCCGAAGTGATCGGCGAATGCCTGCATGGTCTGCGCGAACTCGGAGTATTCGATCTCGTTGAGTGCGCCGCTGCGGTTGGCCAGTTGCACGCCGGCCTGCAGCTCGCTGTAGCGCTGGCCCAGTGCGATCGGCTCCCACTGACCGCTCTCGCTGTTGAGCCCTTCCAGCAAGAACGGCTTGCTGCCGGCGCGGCGTGTGGTCGGCGCGTGCGCCAGCACCGATTCGCCGCTCAACGGGGTGTCCACGCGCATCGGCACGATCGCGTCGATCAAGGCGTCGATGCGCGGGCCGGCGCGCGACGCGCTGGGCTCGGCTGGCAGCGCCGCCGGCTCGTGCACCGGCTCGACCAGCACGGGGGCGCTCAACGTCGGCTCGGTGCGCTCGCCCGGTGGCATTGCGTGCGCCTGGCGCGGGCTGGCGCGGCGCGAGTTCCAGGCGCCGTGCGCCACCAGCGCGGCGAGCACCAGACCGGCGACGATCGCCAACGCGGCGGTCAGCGTCACAGCCGCTCCTCGTGGGTCGTGCGCGACGGCCGGACAGCCGGTCGCCGGGCCATCGTCAAGCCGCCTCGGCCAGGCTGACCGCGGCGTCCATGTCGACCGCCACCACGCGCGAGACGCCCTGCTCCTGCATCGTCACGCCGATCAGCTGCTCGGCCATCTCCATCGCGATCTTGTTGTGCGAGATGTAGAGGAACTGCGTCTGTCGGCTCATCTCGTTGACCAGCGCGCAATAGCGCTCGGTGTTGGCGTCGTCCAGCGGCGCATCGACCTCGTCGAGCAGGCAGAACGGTGCCGGGTTGAGCTGAAAGATCGCAAACACCAGCGCGATCGCGGTGAGCGCCTTCTCGCCGCCCGACAGCAGGTGAATCGTCGAGTTGCGCTTGCCGGGCGGCTGCGCCATCACCTGCACGCCGGCGTCGAGGATCTCGTCGCCGGTCATCACCAGGCGCGCGGTTCCCCCGCCGAACAGCGTCGGGAACATGCGGCCGAAGTGCTCGTTGACCTGGTCGAAAGTCTGCTGCAACAGCTGGCGCGTCTCGAGATCGATCTTGCGAATCGCGTCTTCCAGCGTGGAGATCGCCTCCTGCAGGTCGGCGTTCTGCGCGTCGAGAAACTGCTTGCGCTCGCGCGAGGTCACCAGCTCGTCGAGTGCCGCGAGGTTGACGGCGCCGAGTGCGGCGACCTCGCGACCGAGCCGATCAATCTCGGACTGCAGGCCGCTCAGGCGCACGCCGCCCTGCGTGATGGTCTCGGCCAGCGCCTCCCGGTCGACCTGGGCCTGCTGCAGCTGCTCCAGATACTGCGCGCCGCCGAGCTGCGCGGCCTGTTCCTCGAGCTGCAACTTGGTGATCTTGTCGCGCATCGGCTCGAGGCTGTGCTCGATCGTCAGGCGTTGCTCGTCGTGCGACTTCAGCTTGGCGCTCAGATCATCGTACTCGCTGCGCCGTGCCGCCAGCAGCTGCTCGCGGTCGAGCTTGAGCGCCAGCGCGCTGTGCAGGCCGGCCTGCGCCGCGCTGTCGTCGAGCTGGCCGAGTTCCAGCGTGAGCTGCTCGCCGGCGCGCTGGTTGTTGGCCACCTGTTCGGCCGCGGTTTCGAGCGCGCGCTGCAACTCGGCGCGGCGTGCCGTGAGCGAACGGGCTTCAAACTGCGCCTCCTGCGCCGCGCGCTCGCGCGTGCGCAGCAGCTCGCGCGCATCGGCCAGCTCGGCTTCGGCCGTGCGCGTGGCTTCGTCGAGGTCGGCGTGCTGCTGTTGCGCATCGGCGAGTTGCTGGTCGAGCCGTTCGAACGCCGACTCGCCGCCGCCCTGGCGTTCGCCGAGGACCTGCAATTGGCCATCGATGTCGGCGATCTCGGCGTCGAGCAGCGCGCGGCGTGCGGCGGTGGCTTCGGCCTGCTGCGTCAGGCGCAGCAACTCCACCTGGCCGGCGTGCGCGCTGGCCTGCGCTTCCATCGCCTCGCGGCGCAGCCCGACCAGGCGCTGGCTGGCCTCGGTGAAGCTGGCGTCGAGCCGCACCAGCGCCGATTTGGCTTCATCGGCGATCAGCGCTTGCGCGCGCAGCTGGCGCTGCAGGTTCTCGATCTCCTGCGCGCGCGCCAGCAGGCCGTCGTGCTCGGAGTCGGGTGCATGAAAGGCCACTGCGTGCGCGCTGACCGTGTGGCCCTCGCGGGTCATGATCACCTCGCCGTGCGTCAGCTTGCCGCGCTGCGTCAGCGCGTCGTCGAGGCTGGCGGCGGTGTACACGCCTTCGAGCCAGTCGCCGAGCAGCGCCTGCAGCCCGGCGTCGCCTAGGCGCAGCAGCTCGGCCAGGCGTGGCAGCGTGCGGTGCGTGTCGGGCGCTGCCGCCTGCGGCACGGTGTAGAACGCCAAACGCGCCGGCGGCGGGTCGCCCGCGAACGCACGCAGGTTGTCGATGCGCCCGACTTGCAACGCACTGAGCCGCTCGCGCAACGCCGACTCCAGCGCGGTCTCCCAGCCGGGCTCGATGTGCACCTGGGTCCACAGGCCCTGCAGGCTGTCGAGGCCATGCTTGGCGAGCCAGGGCTTGAGCTTGCCCTCTTTCTGGATCTTTTCCTGCAGCGCACGCAGCGCGGCCATGCGCGCGGCGAGATCGGCCTGCTTGGCGCTTTGTTGATTCACCTCGTCGTGCTGCGCGCGCCGGCGCTCGTCGAGCTGCGGCACCTGCTCCTGCAACTCGTGCAGGCGCGCCTCGGCGGCGCGGTAGCGCTGCTCCAGCGACGGCACCTGGCTTTGCAGGGCGGCGAGCTTCTGCTGATCGGGCGCAGCCAGGCCTGAGGTCTCGGCCACCAGGCGCTCGCGCCGCGTCTTCAACGCATTGATCTGCTCCTGCAGGTGGCGCGTGTCGGCGGCCAGCACCTGGATCTGCTGCTGCACCGCATTGACGGCCTGGCGCTGCTCGTCGGCGCGCGCAGCGGCCTCGCGCACGCGGTCTTCCAGCGCCGGCAGCGTTTCGCTCTGGCGCTCGACCTGCACGGCCTGCTCGGCGGCCAGGCCTTCGGCCTGCCCAATCTGCTCGCCCAGGCGCGCGACCTCGGCTTCGTCGGCCTGGCGGCGCTGCGCCCACTGCGCGTTCTGCGCATCGAGCTCGGCCATGCGCTGCTGCACCCGCTGGCGCCCTTCGACCACGTAGCGGATGCGCTCTTCGAGCCGGCTCACTTCGAGCGACGCGTCGG
>Ga0207648_10002392_pt1 | contig 20203 bp, 18 predicted proteins | sample KBSMisM32_FD_184310 | JGI IMG/M metagenome (GOLD analysis project Ga0207648, IMG submission 184310) | Miscanthus rhizosphere microbial communities from Kellogg Biological Station, Michigan, USA - KBS Miscanthus M3-2 (SPAdes) (version 2) | ecosystem: Host-associated > Plants > Roots >...
GATGTCGAGCAGCACCAGATCCGGCTTCGGTTCCGCCGCCGCCAGTTTGAGCGCTCGCTCGCCGCTGTTGGCGACCTTGGTGCGGTACGCATCCTTGAGAAGGCCGTTCATGATCGTCAGATTCTCGGGCGTGTCGTCCACGATCAGCACCACCGGCTTAGTGGAATGGTCGTCGGCCGCGTCGTTCATGACCGCTGCCGTAGCTCGATCCCTGCGCGCGCCGCCGCCGCGCGTAGCCGCTCGAGCGCCGTGTCGAACTCGAACGACTGCACGGCCTGCTCGATCGCGGCGAACTCGCCGTCGCGGAACGCCGCCCGCAGCGCGGCCGCGCGGGACGCGAAGTAATCCACGGCGTCGCCATCGCCGGCTTCGAGCAGCCGCGCGAATTCCCCGAGCTCCGGTCCGGTGGCCGGGGCAACGACGGTTGCCGGGGCCGCATGCTCGTCGCCCGGCTCCGGCAGTGCGGCCAAGGCGGCGACCGTCGTTGCCAGCGCAGGCTCGAACGCGGCGAGCGCGAGTTCCTCGCCTTCCGCGGTACGAACGGCGCGCTCGAGCGCGCCCGCGAGATCGCTGAGCGCGGTCAGGCCGAGGTTTGCAGCCACGCCTTTCACGGTGTGCGCCTCGCGCTCGGCCGCGTCCCGCTCGCCGGCGGCAATCGACTCGCGTATCCGCCGCGCCGCGTCGACCTGGCTCCCGGAAAAGCGGCGCAGCAAACGACTATAGAGATCGCGGTTGCCGCCGATGCGACGCAGTCCGGCAAGCGCATCGAGGCCGTCGATCTCTGGCAAATCGGCATTCGGGCCGGCGTAGCGCTTGGGCGTGCCCGGCACCGCGTGCCCGACTTTGATCCAGCGCGCCAGCGTGCGGAACATCGTCTGCGGTTCGAGCGGCTTGGCGATGTGATCCACCATGCCTGCGGCGAAGCAGCGTTCTCGTTCCTCGGCCATCGCGTGCGCAGTCATGGCGATGATCGGCAATGCGGCGAACCGTGCATCAGCGCGCAGGCGGCGTGTAGCCTCCAGCCCGTCCATGTCCGGCATCTGCAGGTCCATCAGCACCACATCGTACGCCTGCGGCGCGCGCTCCAGCCGTTCGAGCACCTCGCGTCCGGTGCCGGCGATATCCACCGCGACTCCCGCGCCCTCTAGCAGCTCCATAGCGATCTGCTGATTAATCTCGTTGTCCTCGGCAAGGAGCACTCGCGCGCCAGCGAGCGCGGGCTGCTCGTCGGCGGCCGCGGCAGCAGCGCGCGCGACCTCGGCCTCCTCCGGCGCGAACAGACGGACCAGGGTGTCGACGAGCGTCGACCGGCTGACCGGCTTGACGAGGAAACCGTCGATACCCGCCTCGTCGGCTTCGTCGCGAATCTCCTCGCGCCCGAAGGCGGTCACCATGACCAGACGGGGCGGGTGCGCGAGCCGGCGACCGCTGCCACGCATGCGGCGCGCGGTCTCGATGCCGTCCATGCCCGGCATCTTCCAGTCGAGCAGGACGAGGTCGAACGGGTGGTCGCCATCCGCCTGGCGGATCGCGTCGAGTGCGTCCTCACCGGAGGCGACCGCGCCGACGCTGAGGCCGAGGTTACGGACCAGTTCGCCGAGGATCTCGCGCGCCGAAGGGTTGTCGTCCACGACCAGCACCCGCGCGTCGTTCAACGCTGCGGGCAGAACCTGGCGGCGCCCGGCTTCCTCGCCCCCGACGCCGAGCCAGGCAGTGAAGGCGAAAGTGCTGCCGACTGCGGGCTCCGACTCGACCCAAATAGTGCCGCCCATCAACTCGACCAGACGCCGCGAGATCGCGAGCCCGAGGCCGGTGCCGCCGTACTTGCGGGTGGTCGATCCGTCGGCCTGGCTGAACGCCTGGAACAGCCGCGCCGCCTGCTCGCGCGTCATGCCGATCCCGGTGTCGGCGACTTCGACCCTGAGCTGCACTTTCTCACCGGTGCGCTCGGCGCAACGGATGCGCACGCCGATCTCTCCGTGCTCGGTGAACTTGATCGCGTTGCTCAGCAGGTTGGTCAAGATCTGGCCGATCCGCAGCGGGTCACCGATCAGCCCCGAGGGCACGTCCGGTGCAACGTCGAATACCAGTTCGAGGCCCTTGTCGGCCGCCTTCTGGACGACAAACGACGACGCAGTGTCGAGCACCTCGTCGAGGCGGAACTCCACCGACTCGATGTTCAGCTTACCGGCTTCGACCTTCGAGAAATCCAGGATGTCGTTGATAATCCCGAGCAGCGATGTGCCTGCGTTATGGATCTTCGACACATAGTCGCGCTGCTTGGCGTCGAGCATGGTCTTCAGAGCGAGATGCGACAGCCCGATGATGGCGTTCATCGGCGTGCGGATCTCGTGGCTCATGTTGGCCAGGAACGCCGATTTGGCCTGCGCCGCGTCCTCGGCGATCCGCCGCGCCTCGCGCATCGCCTCGGCCGCCGTATGCTCGGCGGTCACGTCGGCGATGATCCAGACCGTGCCCTTCGCAAGATCGGCCGGGTCCACCGCGCGTCCCGACAGCCGGCACCAGAACAGGCTGCCGTCCTTGCGCTGCAGTTGCTGCTCGCGCTGGTGGGTCTCGCCACGCGCGACCTGCGTGTAAACCTTGTCGCCACCTCGATGGTAGTCTTCATCGCTCATGTACCAGACGCGTGTCGGCTTGCCGGCGAACTCCCCCGGGTCGTAGCCGAACAGCTCTTCGAGTCTGCGGTTGCAGTTATCGATGACGCGGTTGCGGATCAGCGCGATGCCCATCGTGGCGGATTCGAAGACGGCCTTCTGTTCCTCCATGGCGACGCGCAGCGCCGCCTGTGCCTCGCGAATTTCGCGGGTGCGCACTTCGACCTTGCGCTCGAGGTCACGCGTCGATTCGAGCAGCGCCTGGCGCATCTTCTCCTGTGCTGCGGCGAGCGCCACGAGCTCGCTGGAGCGTGCGCGAACCACAACTGGCCGCTCCAGATCCAGGTTGCCGATGCGCTCGCTTTCGAGGGTCAGATCGCGAACCGGCTGCGCGACGCGCCGCGCGATGACGTTGGCGCTCAGTATCGCCACCGCCAAGGCCGCCAGGAAGATCGCGGCGACCGCAGCCAGGTGCCACGACCGCCCCAGCGCGAAATCGCTACGCGGCGCGACCGCCGCGACGACGAAGCGGGCCGTGCCTACCGGCACCGTGTCGAAGTACGCGTACCAGAGTTCGCCCTGGCCCGTGAACTGCAGCGGCGTCGACGCGGGCCGACCGGCGGCTTCCCACACCGGCAGTGCTGCCGCATGCAGTTTGAAGCCTGCCTCCGCTGGAGTCTTGAGCAACCGCGCCTTGACGTCCTCCTCTCCGCGGATCGCGGGATGGCGCGGCATGCTCAGCAGGCGACCGTCCTCGCTGAGGATCGCCACTCGGCCGACTTCGCCGACGCCCAGTGCGGTGGTGAGCCGGGACAGGTTTTTGAGCGTGATGTCGAAGGCAATCACATAGCGCTTGCCGGTTCGGCGATCGGTCCACGGCGCCGATGCGGTGATCCCCAGTTCGCGGGTGGTAAAGAATATGTACGGCTCGGTCCAGTACACGCCATCGTCACTCGCGAGCGCAAGGGCGCCGGTGAACCAGGGGCGCCGGCGCGGATCGTAGTCGCTCCCGCGCGTTTCGTCGCCGAGGAAACCGCCGGCGCGATCCCAGTGCACCCAGCGCTGCGTATTGGGATTCTTAGCGACATTCGTCAACTGATTGTCCCAGCCGCGCTCGGTCCGGAACAGGTGGATCTCCTGCCCGTCCTCACTTGCGAACAGCGCAGCGTCGATATCGGGCCGGTTCCGGATGAGGGGCAGAACGAGGTGATCGAACGCCTCGTAATCACCGATGGAGAGCTGGCGGCTACGGCCCCACTGGCGCGCGGTCTCGACGATGCGCTCGACGCCCACGATCAGGCTGCGTACTTGAGATGAAGCCGCGGTCGCCTGATGGTGCATATCGCGCGCGGCTAGATCGTCCTCGGCCGGCTGCAGGATCAGGCGCCAGACTGCCGCCGCGAACAGCAGCACGGTGAGCATCACGACCCCGGCGATGCCCAGCAGAAGCTGTGTGCGCACGCTACGGGTCGTCACGCAAGGGCCTCGCGTTCCCGGGGCAGCGGCAGCGCCGGCTGGCCGTCGGCCGACACAGCGCGGCACCGTAACCGGCGCGGTAGTTCAGTTTGCAGAGTCGGTGGGTGTTGTCTCAGTAGATCGCATGCCGTTGCCCCCACGGCGGAGCAACGGCCGGACGTTCCGAACTCCACGAACTCGTCGGCGAGCATGGCTTCGAGACTCGACGCATGGCTTCGAGCACTCAATTCGAGCGGTTCTGCTTCCAGAGCTCTGAGGACCTGGTTGAGCGAGGACACTAGGGCCATTGTTGCACTCCAAGTCCGCGTCGAGCGGCGCGCCGCTTCATGGCGCGTCCACTCTCAGGTCCGAGCGATACCGAGCAGCGGTGTTGGCCACCCTGTTCGCAGTCCGCCGGATCAGGCGACGCTTTCGCCGGCTTCCGCCGAACGCACGATATAGCCGCCGGACTTCTCGTCGTGCTCGAGTTTGAGAAGGCCGCGGATGGCGGCCTCTTCGAGCAGGCTGTTGAAGCTCTTGAAGCCGTGATAGGTCTCGTTGAATCCGGGATTGCGGCGTTTCATCGCCTGCTTGATCATCGAGCCCCAGATCTTTTCCTCGCCGCCTCGCTCCCCTGTCAACGCGTCGTAGGTGTTGACCAGCAGATCCAGCGCCTTCTGCGTTTTGCCGTCTACCGCGGAGTCATCGTTGGATTCCACCGGATCGTTGGCCGCCACCTTTGCGCCGGCGGCTGGCTTGGCGGCCGGCCGTTTGCGCGGGGGCTGGCGCTTCGGCGGCTCTTTGCGCACCAGGTCGTCGTAAAAAATGAACTCGTCGCAGTTCGCGATCAGCAAATCGGACGTCGAGTGTTTGACGCCGACGCCGATGACCTCCTTGTTGTTCTCGCGCAGCTTCGAGACCAGAGGCGAAAAATCGGAATCGCCGCTGAGAATGACGAAGGTATCGACATGTGATTTGGTGTAGCACAGATCGAGCGCGTCCACGACCATGCGGATGTCTGCGGAATTCTTGCCTGACTGGCGCACGTGGGGAATCTCGATCATCTCGAACGCCGCCTCGTGCATCGGCGCCTTGAACTCCTTGTAGCGCTCCCAGTCGCAGTAGGCCTTCTTGACGACGATACTGCCCTTGACCAGCAGGCGCTCGAGCACTTTTTTCATGTCGAAGCGCTCGTATTTGGCTTCGCGCACACCGAGAGCAACGTTCTCGAAGTCGCAGAACACCGCCATGTTGCGGGTGTCGTTTTGGGTGCTCATGTTTTAGTGGCTAGTGGATAGTGGTTAGTGGCTGGGCTTGTACCCAAGGAGTAGCTAGGTCTTCCCACAAGGGGAGAACACGGGTCTTTTACCCGTGAGTGACTAGTGATTGGAATGAGTAGGACGCGTTTCGTTCCAGGTCTTTGGCTCTTTGCTAGACACCAGCCACTAGACACTAGCCACTCTCGCTACGCCGCCTTCGCGGCGGAAGAAAAGAATTCGCGCACGGCGGCGGCGAAGCGATCGATGTCCGTGCGGTCTACGTCCAGGTGCGTAACCAGGCGGATGCTGCCCTGGCCGCTGATCAGCATGCCCTGACTCTTCAGGTGCTCGCGCAGGCGCACCGAGCGCTGCGGCTCCACGCTTATATAAACCATGTTGGTCTGCGCGCCACCGGGCGCAACGGTGACGCCGTCGATCGATGACAGCGCTTGCGCCAGGGCAAGGGCGTTTTCGTGGTCGCGTGCCAGGCGCTCGACATTGTTCTCCAGCGCGTAGATGCCGGCGGCCGCGAGCACACCCGCCTGGCGCATGCCACCGCCGACGACTTTACGCCAGCGCCGCGCCTTGGCGATGAGTTCCTTCGATGCGCAAAGTACCGAGCCGACCGGCGCGCCGAGCCCTTTCGACAGACAAACCGAGACGGAATCGAAATGGCGGCTGATCTCGGTAACGGGCACCTTCAGATGCACCGCCGCGTTGAATACGCGCGCGCCGTCCAGATGCAGGCCTAGCCCCTTTGCACGCGTGAATTCGTGCGCGCGTTTCAGGTAGGCGAGCGGCAGCACTTTGCCGCCCTGGGTATTCTCGAGGCACAGGAGCCGCGTCTTCGCGAAATGCGAATCGTCGGGCTTGATGGCGGATTCGACGCGGCCCAGATCGAGTGAACCGTCGGCTTCGTAATCGAGCGGTTGCGGCTGGATGCTCCCAAGCACCGCGGCACCCCCGCCTTCGTATTTGTAGGTGTGCCCCTGCTGGCCGACGATGTATTCGTCTCCACGTTCACAGTGCGCCAATAGCGCCAGCAAATTGCTCTGGGTGCCGCTGCACACGAACAAAGCGGCTTGCTTGCCGAGCCTGGAGGCTGCCATCGCCTCCAGCCGGTTGACGCTCGGATCTTCGCCATAGACATCGTCGCCGACTTCGGCCGCCAGCATGGCGGCCCGCATTTCGGCGGTAGGCTTGGTAACGGTATCGCTGCGCAGGTCGATGACTTTCATGGACGCTCCACGGACACGCCGGACGGCATGTTTGGTATTCTGCGGCCTGAGTTTACCGCGTTTGGCTGGCCGCTCCAATTCGCAGGTCCAATTTGCTTGCCCTGTGGCTCTAACAACTCCAGCCCGATCCCATGCAGAAAGACAGGGAAAGATCACCCATGCAGACCCGCTGTATTGCTGCTGCTGCGCTCGCCATTACGTTTCTGTGCCCGCTACCGGCGTGTGCCGAGGACAACATCACCCAGGGAACCCTGATCTGGCGCGACGACAGTTGCTTCTTCTTCGTCCTCAAGACACCCGAGGGCTTCGGCCTCTACGAGTTCCTGGGCGGGCCGAGCCCCCTGGTCGGCAACGTTTTCGAAGGCAAACTGACCGGGTTCGGCGGCCGCAAGCTCATGAACGTGACGGCTGGCAAGCCGACCATGGCTTACTCGGAAACCTTTACGGACACCAAGAAACAGATGGAAAAGAAGATTCCACGCCAGTGCCGCAAGAAGAAGTCCTTCGAGGAACTGGAAGTCGAGTAAACCCTAAATCGAAGCGCTCACCGCGGAAGGCCTAGCAGCGAACCTTAGATCTGACCACAAAGACACGAAGGTCACGAAGAAGATCGAAAGTTTACTTATTATATAAACATTGGGTCGCAATATTTGCCACCAACGACCATATACCGCCACCAAAATCAAGGCGGCGTTTCCTTTGCCTTTCTAAAAGGGTACTCCACGCTTACGCGAGGGTATTCGTGCCACTTCGTATCCCTCAAGGGGGTATTGAAGTGAATGTTCTTCGTGACCTTAAGGGAACACTCAAGGGCACACTTGGAGCTGAAGCTGTCGTGGTGAGCCTTTGGGTGTCGTGGGTTCAAATCCGCCAAAGTCCGGTGTTCAGTTTGCCCCACGCGCCGCCCGAGGGTTATCATTCGCTTCATCGAATGACGGCGATCCCGGCGCTATCGCCCGGACGCTCCGATGGCTCAACTATCCCCAAGGAATTTTCATGTTTCGAAAGAGTGTCCAGGCCCTGGCGTTGACCCTGCTGTGCGTGAATCCGCTGTTCGCCCAATCCCAGAACGAAGGACCCGAGCAAACCGGTGAGTTGATCTGGCGCGATCCAAGCTGCTTTTTCTTCGTCCTGAAAATCGACGAGAAATACTCATTGTTCGAATTTTTGGGCGGACCGAGCCCGATGGTGGGCAACACGTTCGAGGGGAAGCTCTCCTCCTTCGGCACGCGCAAGATCGAAAACAAGACCGAAGGAAAGCCGACCATGGTGTATTCGGAAACATTCGGCCTGACGAAATCCCTGATGGACAAGAAGATACCGCGACAATGCAAGAGGAAAAAGGAATTCGAGGCCATCGCCGGATAGTGCCCGCATTGCGGCGCTCGGCGCTGATGCTGTCGCTCGTCGCGGCAGCGGTAACTGCCCATGCCGACCAGGGCATGGTGATCTGGAAAAATTACGACTGCGGCTTCTTCGTTCTGCAGACGAAGGCAGGCTACGGGCTATATGAATGGGTTGCGGGTCCCTACCCGAACGACGGCGACGTGATCGAGGGCGAACTCAAGACGGCCGGTGAGCATCGGGTCAACAACAAGACCGCGGATGTTCCGACCACGATCTTCCTCGATACATTCTCTGCAAAGCGCGCCCCGATTTCTTCGCGCATTCCAGCGAAATGCTACGCCAAGCCGGACCACATCCCCTTCGAAGGCCAGTAGCGCATCCTATTTCGAGCCCGAAGCGCTCTCCAGCAACGCCGCAAGCGTCGCCGCACGCAGGCTGTCGGGATAGGCCTTCACGAACCGGGCCGTAGTCTCTCGCGCCTGCACCAGAAAACGCGTGCGCTCTCGGGCCTCAGTCACGCGTGCCGCCTGCATATAGTGAATCGCGAGAATAAACGTCGCCTCTTCCCGCTGCGTGTGGCGCGGGAAATCGCGCTCCAGCGCTTCGCCAAGCCGGATTTGTTCGGCGAGTTGAGTACGGCTCTGCGCAATGGGCTGCAGCGGATCGTCGCCGATGCTGTCGTAGAAATAACCCTTGAGCAACTGGAACGACGCGTCTGCCGCAATGGGACCTGACGGCGCCCAACGCAGCGCGTCGCGATAATACGGCAGGTTTGCGGTGAAGCGGTTCGCCCGCTCTGAATACGCTAGCGGCGCGTCCCGCGCCGTCAACTCGCTCATGAGCACACTGGAGGCCAGGCCCTGGACTTTGCCGTGTGCCTCGATATCGCGATTGAACAACTCGCGTATTTCGTCCAGTGTCTGACCGAGTTGCAGACTGGCCTGGGCACGCGCCTCGACGGCGCTGCCCGACACAAGCATCTTCTGCAGATTCGCCACTTTCGCAAGGTAAGCCTGGACGGACTCGGCGGTCAGCAGGTCGTGCGCCCCCGCATGCAGGGCCAGGCCGGCGACGCAGCAAGCGACGATGTTGCGAAAAGATTTATGCATGGCGATGCGGCCCGCGCGGGCGCGCAAACACGATGCTACTGTCCGCCCTTCGTGTCCAGAGACCGCCCTTCGGCAAAGGCCAGCGCCCCCACGTGCGGCGGAATTTCGCCGGCATCGGCCGCATCGCGCCCGGGAACGGACAAATCCAGCCCGGCGCCATCTGCCATGGACATGTGTTCCATCAACGCTTCCGTCAAAAGGTATCCATGCTGCGGCAGGAAATCTTCGCGGCAGACCAATTGGTATGCCTCGTTTTGGACCAGGATGCGCAACGCAATGGAGCCGTATTGCTGGAACGGGCCTTCGCCGCGATACATGGCCAACGCGTTCGGGCGCGACACGACGCCGACCATCGCCTGACCGGTGGAGATCAGGCTGGCGATGCGCTGCACTCGGGGCCCGCGGCCCACCGCTGCCCTACTGTCGGGCAACGCTTCGCGCACAATGGCCGCGAATTTCTCGCCGAGATCGTCTGCACCGAGATCGTCGCGGCTGGTCAGAATGACCAGGTGGGTCTCCCGGTAGACCATCCACTGCCGGTAGGGCGAGTGACCGGAAAGAAATACCCAACTGGCCGACGCGCCCGCTAGAGACAAGAATTGTCGGCGATTCATAATCCAGCCTGTCATCGGTTTTGTCGAGCGACGCCCGGGGTCAGGCCGCGGATAGACTGCCCTGCCCCAGGTTTCAATTCCGACTGTCTTACTTGCGGATATGCTCCAGCGGACAAATCGTGGAAACGGCATAGTTGGGAACATCCACGACATTTCCAATCCGCAGGTCGCAGGCGACGCTGGCATAGACGTAAGCCTGAACCGGCGTCCAACCATAGGTCTTGACCAGCCAATCGATCATCTCGTTCAGCGAGCCACGAGCGGCGATGGTGAGATCCTCGGACAAGTTGATCAGCGGTCCGATCTTGTCGCCCCCGAGGTATTTGTGCTGTGGCGGAATTTCGCCGGCTTTCTTGATGGGATAGGCGACCGTGGCGTGGAACACGTCGGGCTCGAGTTTCTTCAACTGAGAGCCCCCCTCGAAATGCGGGCCCGACTTGATCAGCGAAGCCATGCCCTTGCGGATTTCCGTGCGGACCGTGACCGTGGCGCCCATCTCGATCGCGGTGCCCGCGACCTCGCCGTCACCCTGCGCATAATGCACGTCACCGATGAACAAGCCGCAGCCGTCCACGAAGCAGGGCAACAGTAGCGTAGTGCCGACCACCATCTGCTTGATGTCCATGTTGCCGCCGTTTTCGCGCGGCGGAATGGTGCGCAGGCATTTATCCTTGTGGCTGCCGTTGGGGCCGCACACCGCCGCCGGCAGCGCGCCGGTCGGCTGCGGCGGAAGCGCAACGCCGCCAGCCTTGCCGAGTTGTGTTTCGCGCGCCTCCCAGGCGTCCACTTCCGGAAGACCGGGTAGCACGCCTACAGTGCCCATGAAACCGTTGAATGGAATGCGCACGCCGGGAAGCTGATCCGACACCGCCTCGGTGGTGTTCAATTTCCAGTTTGCAATGAACGCTTCGGTAAAGCGGTCGCGCAGGAAACCGAAGCCCGGCACCACGGTGGTGTAGCCGTACTCATCCGGGTCGATGCCGATCAGCGTCACGGCCAGCACGTCGCCGCGCTTGGCACCATCGATATGAACCGGGCCGGTCAGCGGATGGACGAGATTCAAGTCGACCGCGCCGACATCCTTCGGCAGGGAATTGACGTTGAGATCCGAATCGAGCGCATCGCGCGTCTCGAATGTGAGCAGTTGGCCGGGTTTGGCGTTCAACACCGGCTTGATCGCCGGATGGTAGCGGTTGAAGCAATTGGCGTCGTCCGCGCAGTGGGCACCCATTTTCTTCACGAGCACCCGGGATTGCGTCTTGACGTCGGTGGTATCGGCGTTTGCGTTGACTGCGATGAAACTGGCGGCGAACGCCACCAGCAGCTTGAATGACCAATTCATCTCACCCCTCCCCAAGATAGAGACTTCAAGGTACTGCGTCGCCGCGACTATCTGCCTCGTCCGCGGTCATGTCAATATCGGGCCATGCCAGCATCATCGGCGCTTACAAGTTGTTACTTTATGATGTTGACCGACCCCAGTATGAAGGCATAAGTAAACGCGATTTCCTTCAGATAGTCATAGCGCCCGGACGCCCCGCCGTGGCCGGCATCCATGTTGACGCGCAGGAGCAGCGGATTGGCGTCGGTCTTGAACCGGCGCAGTTTCGCGACGTACTTGGCCGGCTCCCAATACATGACCTGGCTGTCGTTCAGCGAAGTTTCCACCAGCATGGCGGGGTAATCACCTTTCGCCAGGTTGTCGTAAGGCGAATAGGAGGCCATGTAGTCGAAGTAGGCCTTGTCGTTCGGATTGCCCCATTCTTCGTATTCGCCGGTGGTCAGCGGCAGGCTCGCGTCAAGCATGGTGTTGATCACGTCCACGAACGGGACTTCCGCGACGACCGCACGGAACAGGTCGGGCCGCAGATTGGTCACCGCGCCCATGAGCAATCCGCCGGCACTGCCGCCTTCTATGACCAGCATCGACGGCTGCGTGTAATGTTCCCGGATCAGGTGTTCCGCGCAGGCGACGAAGTCGCTGAACGTGTTTTTCTTGTGCAGCATGCGGCCTTCGTCATGCCAGTGCTTGCCCATTTCGCCGCCGCCGCGCACGTGCGCGCACGCGAAAATCACGCCGCGGTCCAGCAGCGAGAGCCGCGTCGAACTGAAATCGACGTCCAGTGAATAGCCATACGCGCCATAGCCATAGAGCAGAAGCGGCTGCGGACCTTCGCGCCGCTTGTCGATCCGGTACACAAGCGAGATCGGTACGCGCCTGCCGTCGTGCATCACGGCATAGTGCAACTCGGATCGGTACTTCGAAGGATCGTAGCGCTTGACCTCGCGCTGTTTCAGCAGCGTCCTTTCCCTGCTGTCGAGGTGGTAGTCGTATTCTGAATCCGGCGTTATGTAGGAGTCGTAATGAAAGCGGAACACGTCGGTGTCGAACTCCATGTTCGCCCCGCCGCCCACCGAGTACACCGGTTCCGGCATCTCGATCAGGTGCTCGTCCGCGTCGGCCAGCCGGATCACCCGAAGCCGCGGAAAACCGCCTGCGCGCTCGTGCGCAACGAGGTGGCGCGCGAACACTTCGACGCCATCGAGCATCACGTCGGCCCGATGCGCGATGACTTCCTTCCACCTTGAAGGCGAAGGATCGTCGACCAGGGTAGTGACCAGGCGGAAATTGCGCCCCTTGTCGTTGGTCACGATGTAGAACAGGCCGTGACCGTGGTCGACGTAGTATTCGTGTTCCGGCTTGCGTGCCAGGATCAAGGCGGGGTTCGCCTGCGGCTGGTCCGCGCGCAGGCTGCGCACCTCGGAGGTCGTGGCGCTGTGGGAAGTCAGGAACAAGTATTCATTGCTCCTGCTGCGGGAAACCGATACCGAAAAGCGCTCGTCGGTTTCCTCAAAGATCAACTGATCTTCGCTGGCGCCGATGATGTGGCGATAGATGCGGTGGGCGCGCTTGGCGTCGTCTTCTTTCGCATAGAAGAGCGTCCGGTTGTCGGAGGCCCAGGCGATCGAGCGCGCTTTCTCGATGCGCTCGGAGAGCATGCGTCCGGTCCTCAGATCCTTGAGCTGCAGCGTGTACTGGCGGAATCCCGTGGTGTCCGAGGAGAATGCCAGCAGATTGCCATCGGGACTCACGTCGAATGCGCCCAGCGAATAAAACTTGTGTCCTTTCGCCGCCTGATTTACGTCGAGAATGATCTGCTCGGGCGCATCCACGCTGCCATGGCGCCGGCAAAAGATGCGGTATTGGCTGCCTTTGCGGGTACGCGAGTAATAAAAATACTCCCCTTCCCGATATGGCACTTCGACGTCGGTCTCCTTGATTCGCGCCAGCATTTCGCGATACAGCGTTTCCTGCATGCGCTGCGAAGGCTTCATCATCGCCGCTGTATAGGCGTTTTCCGACCTCAGGTAGGCATTGACGGCACGGCTGCCCTTGTTGCGCAGCCACTGATAGTCATCGACACGGCGTTGGCCGTGGACTTCGGTGACGACGGGCGCGCGCCGGGCCAGGGGGGGTACGGAGGGTCGAGGCACTGCGAAGCTCCTGATCGGTATGGGGAAAACGGGGAATGCCGCGGTAACCGCTAGTACATGGGGGCACGCCGCGAAATATCCAGTCGGACCCGCCCATAGTCTGCTTAAATGACCACGACGCTCAATTTAAAGGCAAGAAAATGAAGAATTACGTATCGGAAACCACGCTGTTTATCCGCGATTTCCTGAAGAAACATCCCGAAGTGGTGGATAAGCAAAGAGCGGCCCGGGCCACTTGGTGGGATCGCCCGCAGGACTTCAAGGAACGCAAGCGCCTCGAATCCGCGGACCTGCCAAAGAAGGGCTACGAGTACTACTGACGGGGGGTTTTCGGGCCCCGGCTACCACGTGTAGCCCAGTGTCAGCAGCAGTGCCTTGTCCGTCTTCACCCTGCCTTCCGTCGGTGTGTTGTCCCAGTCCACGTTGTATTGCGCGGTGGCATTGAGCCTGTCCATCAACGGAATGCGTAATCCAGTCTGGGAGCGCACGAAAATCTTGTCGCTATCGGCGAGGCTTACGATGGTTTCGTCGGCATGGAAAAACTGGATCCTGGTATTGAACAGCAAGTGATCGAATTTCATCGCCCAGCGCGCCGCAGGATAAGATTCGGTTGGCGCGAAGATGAAGTCGGTATGGACATAAGTCAGGCCCCCTTCCAGCGACAGGTTGGTCTTGGGCGTTTCCCAAAACTGGTAGCCGCTCCCAAGGCCCACCGTGCTGCGCAAACTGATGTCCTTGAACCGGTCGTTTTCCAGATCGCCGTTCGCGTAGCCGTACCATTTCTTGGTAAAGAAATGATCGTACTTCAGGTACGCGAACCAGTTCGATTCGGTCTCCACGCCGTGGTCCTCGGTATGGGCGCCGCGTGCACCCAACGTCGCACGATTATCGCGAGTGCGCACGATACCTTCGGTGTCGGCATAAAATTTCTTGGCCTGCGAGTTGCCCGAACTGGACGACAGCCCTGCATTGATATGGCCGGTGATCTTGGCCCCCTCGCCCGACATTTCAGCCGAAGGATTGATGAAACGCACCTTTGCCAGTGCAATCGGGGCGCTCGGCTGAGCCTGCTCGACGGTGACGATGACGCTGCCGTCCTCCTCGGAATGCAACGCCCCGATGGTCTTGCTGCCGTCCTCGAAATACAACCGGATGGGCTCCTGCGTCGTGATGCGCCGGATTTCCGACCATTTGATGGTCAGTTCGCCCGCATAGGAAGTGCTCATAACCAGCGAGTTCTCCTCCTTGCGCACGACGCTGCCGGTAATCCGATCGCCGTTGGCCAGCACGACCTCGTCGGCAAGGACGGCACCCGCAAACAAGCTCGCAAGCGCTACCAACGCCGACAGGATCGCGGCCGGTGTTATTTTTACCATCGATTGTCCCCGCGAAAAACCCGGGCCGTTGGAACGCAGCCCTCAAGCGTTTACGGAACCTGAATTGCGTCCAGAGTTCCCGCGCAATGTGGAAGCCCCTGAGCAGGAAGATCAAAAAATGGTCGGCTGAGCGAAGCGTCGCCGGCAATCTGGCAAAATGGGCGAGATCGACGTGGAGTTTCAGAACCTGGAGAAATGACGAGTGACGCCCCGCCTGCTTGCAATGACCCTGTGCCTCATGCCTCTGTTTGCAACCGCGGCGGACGAGTCGATTCCCATCGAGCAGGAACCGCGACATCGCCTTGTATTCGCAAACGAGCACGTGCGGTATTTCGATGTGGAACTCGAGCCGGGTTACCAGTCGCTCTATCACTGGCATCGCAACGACGGCGTGTTCGTGAACATTTCCTCCGCGCCGACCATCGCGCAAGATCTCGGCAAGGATCCAGTTCAGCGCGGCGAGCGCGCCATCGGCGAGACCTATTTCATCGACTATGGGGCCAAGCCGAAGGCGCATCGCGTCAGCAATCCGGGCAGCACGCCTTATCGCGTGGTCGATGCCGAAATCCTGGGGGGCTGCGGGACCAGCGGTTCGGTTGCGGAAGGACCGGGGCAGACTTTGCTGATCGATAACGCGCGCGTTTTCGTTACGCGCATCATTCTGCATCCGGGCGAGAGCACTGAACTCTACGCGCCTTGCGGAGTGCTCGTCGCGGTATCGGCGGGACGCATCGGCCTGGAAACCGCGGGGGCAACGCAAAACGTGGATCTGAAGCCCGCCGAATTCCAATGGCGGCAACAACCGGACGCGGTGAAACTCGTCAATACCGGGAAGTTCGTATTCCACGGCGTCGACATCCGGCTCAAGTAGTCGCCGGATCGAGTGCGCATGGAAAAGAACCGCAAGAACGTCTTCGCGCTCGCGTGCTGCCAGGCGTTGCTGGTCATGAACAACGCCATGATGATTTCCGTCGGCACGCTGGCGGCGGATTCATTGGCGCACAACAAATTGCTCGTAACCGTGCCGGCCACCGCCTACATCATCGGCGGCGGGCTGACCACGTTGCCCGTGTCGTTGTTCATGAAGCGCCGCGGCCGCCGCGCCGGATTCACGATCGGTTGCATCTTCGGCATGATCGGCGCCTCGCTTGCCGCGACCGCGATGCTCTCGCACAACTTCTGGATGCTGTGCCTGGCTACTTTGGTCTCCGGTGTCTATACCGGTTCGGGCGGTTTCTATCGCTTCGCCGCGGCCGACCTCGCAACTGCCGGCAATCGCAGCAAGGCGATCTCGCTGGTGTTGGCAGGTGGCATCGTCGGCGGCATTTTCGGGCCCGAGAGCAGCAAGTTCAGCAAGGACCTGCTCGAGTCCGTATTCGCCGGGTCGTTCCTATCGCTGGTCGGGTTTGCCCTGATCGCATTGCTGATCGTGCGCCGTCTCGATCTGCCGAAGCCTTCGACCGAAGAGAAGCACGGCAGCACGCGTGCGCTGGGCCAGATCATGCGTCAGCCGGTATTCATCGTCGCCGCGCTCGGCGGGATCACCGCGTACGGCGTGATGAATCTGTTGATGGCAGCCACGCCGCTGGCCATGAAAATGTGCTCCCACCCGTACGGCGCGGCTATGCTGGTGATCGAATGGCACATCATCGCCATGTTCGCGCCGGCCTTTGGCACCGGCTGGCTGATTACGCGCATCGGCACGCTGCCGGTCATGTTTTGCGGCGTGTTGCTCAAGCTGGGAGCCATCGTCATCGCGATCTCCAGTACCACCGTGACGGCATTCTGGTCGTCGATGGTGCTGGTCGGAGTGGGCTGGTGTTTCCTGTTCGTCGGCGGCACGACGCTGCTGACCGAGGCCTGCACACCACCCGAAAAAGCCAAGACCCAGGGCATCAACGATATGCTGATCTACGTGACCATGGCTTCCACGTCGCTGACCTCGGGCGCGATCCTGTACGGCTATGGCTGGAACACGCTGAACGTCACTGCGCTGCCTCTGCTTTGCATTACCGCCATTGCCATCCTCTGGCTGGCGACCATCCGGCGCAGTGCGCGGCTGCAACCGGCCGGCGGCGTATCGAGCTAACGCGGTGGGAGGCCTTCGACTCAGCATCCTCGACCAGTCCCCCATCGTCAGCGGCGGTTCTTCTGCCGATGCGCTGCGCGCCACGGTCGCGCTGGCGCAACGCGCCGATCAACTCGGCTATCACCGCTACTGGCTGGCGGAACATCACAACATGCGCGGACTCGCCGACCCGTGCCCGGAAATTTTGGTCGGCCATGTCGCCGCCGCGACCCGGACTATCCGGGTTGGCACGGGCGGCGTCATGCTGCCCTATTACAGTCCGCTGAAAGTGGCCGAAGTCTTCCGCATGCACGAGGCACTTCATCCGCGCCGCATCGACCTCGGCATCGGTCGCGCGCCGGGCGGCGACCGCATGACCGCCAATGCGATGAATGCGCACGCGTTCGACGACATGGAGGATTTTCCGCGTCAGGTCATGGAAGTCGTCGGCTGGCTGGATCGCACGTTGCCGGAAGAGCATCCGTACTCGACCGTGCAGGCCATGCCCTCCGGTCTGGGTTCGCCTGAAGTCTGGTTGCTCGGCTCCTCTGACTACAGCGGCGCGCTGGCGGCTTATCTGGGATTGCGTTTCGCTTTTGCGCATTTCATCAATGCGCACGGCGGCGATGCGGTCGCGCGCGCCTATCGCACCGACTTTCGTGCCTCGCTGCGCGAGTCCGCGCCGTATTCGATGGTCTGCGTGTTCGCGCTGTGTGCGCAAACAGAAGCTGAGGCCCAAAGGCTCGCGCTTAGCATCGACCATCGCCGGCTGCTGATGTCGGTCGGACGCGAAGCCCCTATTGCCAGCGTGGCCGAAGCGCAGGCCTATCCGTATACGGATCGCGATCGCGCCATCATCGAGCGCGAGCGCGCACGAGCGATCATCGGCACGCCGGACAAGGTGAAATCGCGTTTGCTGGAAATCGCCGAAAGCTACGGCGCCGATGAACTGATGGTGGTCACCATCACCGGCGATTACGCCAGCCGCATGCGCTCCTATGAATTGCTGGCGGCGGAATTCGCCCTGGATACTGCAACCGGGGCCGCCGCTTGAAACCACAGATCCCCGCGGGCAGCGAACGCTCACTCGTTCTGGTGTTGGCCGCCATCCAGTTCACTCACATCATGGACTTCATGATCATGATGCCGCTCGGTCCGCAATTGATGCGGGTCATGTTCATTTCGCCCTACCAGTTCGGCCTGCTGGTTTCGGCCTACACGCTGACGGCCGCGGTCGCCGCGCTGGCAGTCGCGTTCTACACCGACCGCTTCGATCGGCGCCAGACTTTGTTGTTTCTCTATGCGGGTTTTGTCGTATCTACGCTGTTGTGCGGAATTGCTCCCGGCTACGCAACGCTGCTCGCGGCGCGTGCCGTCGCGGGTGCGTTCGGCGGCGTGGCCGGCGCAACCGTGCATTCGATCATCGGCGATGCTGTTCCCGAGCAACGCCGGGGTGCGGCAACCGGCATGATCATGTCCGCCTTCGCGCTGTCTTCCATCATCGGTGTGCCGATCGGCCTGGTGCTTGCCGCGCACTACTCTTGGCGCTCACCGTTCCTGTTGCTCGTGATCGTATCGACGGTGGTCTTGTTTCTGACCTGGAAAATTCTTCGCCCCATGCGCGGCCACATCGTGGAAGGAGTGGCCCATCGGCCGCTGCAGCAAATGAAAGCGGTGCTGGGAACGGCCAATCACCTGCGCGCCTTTGTTTTCATGTTCGCGCTGATGTTCGCCGGGTTTTCGGTGATTCCTTTCATCAGTCCCTACATGGTGGCCAATGTCGGCCTCAAAGAGACGGACCTGCCCTATCTCTATTTGTACGGCGGCCTCGCCACCGCCTTCTCGTCGCGCTACATCGGCAAACTGGCGGACCGGCACGGCAAGCGGCAGATCTTCACCCTCATCGGCCTGATCTCGATTGCGCCGCTGCTGATCACCACCAACCTGCCGCCGGTGCCGGTGTGGGTCGCAATCTGCGCCTCGGTCATCTTCATGGTGTTCGTCTCGGGTCGGTTCGTGCCCGCGATGGCCCTGGTGATTTCCAGTGTCCAGCCGCATCTGCGTGGCGGGTTCATGAGCATCAATTCCGCCATCCAGCAACTCGGCCTGGGAGCGGCATCTCTGCTCGCGGGAACGATCATCGGCCACGCTCCGGATGGCACGCTGACGCACTACTGGCTGGTGGGATTCATTGCGGTGGCGGCGACGCTGCTGTCGATTGCGCTTGCTTGGCGAGTCAAGCCGGTCGCGTAGCGAAGTGGTTAGTGGTTAGTGGTTAGTGGTTAGTGGTTAGTGGGTGTAAAACGGATCTTTGCGAAACACTAGCCACTCATCACTAGCCACTTATCACTAGCCACTTATCACTCGCCACTCGCAACATCAGTTGCTCGTGTCCGGCTCGAAAAAACACCACCTCACGGCCGGGAATGCCACACGCAGATCCGCTTCGACGCGGTTGATGGCATCGATCATCGCGGTTGCGCTGGCGGTTTCGGTCATGCGCGCCTTGACGGCCAGCATGATGCCTTCGCCAATGTGCAGGGTCAGGAGACTGTAGACCTCGGCGACTTCGCTTCTCGCGACCAGGAAGGCACGGATCGCACCTCGTGTTCCGACCTCGGCGCTCTCGCCAGTGATCAGGGCCTTGATTTCCAGCGCCAGCAGAACCGCGACGACGATCAGCAATACGCCAACGGCCATGCTGCCCAGCGCGTCGAACATCGGATTCCCGGTCGCGAGCGCCAACAAGATGGCGATCAGTGCCAGGGCCAGGCCGGCCAGGGCCGCGAGATCCTCGCCCAGCACGATGATGAGTTCGCTATTGCGCGATACACGGAAGAATTTCCACAGCGATATGTCGCCGGACACTTTGCGGATTTCGCGCACGCACCCGGCCAGCGAAAAGGCCTCCAGCACAATCGAGACCGCCAATACGGAGATCGCGACGAAGGGATTGGTGATGGGCTCGGTCTGATGCAGTTTGTGCCACCCCTCGTAAACGGAGAACAGTCCGCCGAGCGTGAACAACAAAACCGCTACCAGGAAGGCCCAGAAATAGACCACATTGCCGTAGCCGAGCGGGTGTTTCTCGTCCGGTTCCCGTTTGGCTTCCTTCATGCCGCGCAACAACAGCACTTGGTTGCCGCAATCGGCGGCCGAATGAATCGCCTCGGCCAGCATCGCGCTCGAACCGGTCACGGCCGCGGCCGTGCCTTTCGCAATGAGGATGCCGGCGTTGGCGCCGAGTGCGTAAAGCACTGCGCGCAGTGAAGAGGCGCTAGACATTCTTATTTTCCATATCTAAAACAAGTTTAGTCCTTATCACGAAGACACGAAGATCACGAAGAAACACGAAGAAAAGCGGAAGAGGAATCGTGAAAAAGTTGTCTAGACGGAATGTCATCGCCATGGAATGGAAGAACTAAAGTGTCGACCCTCTCTCCATTCTACCGCGAGTATCTTCGCTTGCTTTTTATCTTCTTCGTGTTTCTTCGTGTTCTTCGTGTTCTTCGTGTCTTCGTGATGAGAACTAGATCGGTGGCCTAGGAAACATCTGGAAACAATTCCACGTGTTCGGCTACCCTTGGCATTCCTGACCGGACAGGAAAAGATTTTCTCCGTGTTCTC
>Ga0207648_10002394_pt1 | contig 20202 bp, 16 predicted proteins | sample KBSMisM32_FD_184310 | JGI IMG/M metagenome (GOLD analysis project Ga0207648, IMG submission 184310) | Miscanthus rhizosphere microbial communities from Kellogg Biological Station, Michigan, USA - KBS Miscanthus M3-2 (SPAdes) (version 2) | ecosystem: Host-associated > Plants > Roots >...
CCGCTTCCTGGTAGGTGGCCATCGCGGAGTTGGCACCCGATGACAAATCGGCTGACGAGACCGACGATGGATCCTCAGCTGCGGACGTGGAGTCCGATTCCGCGCTGAGATGTTTGATGGAACCGCCACAAGCAACCAGGGTCAGCATCAAGGCGATCCCCATGGCAGCGAATCGGAATGCCTCCAACTTGTTGACTGGCGGCGGTGTACATGCAGCGACGGGCTCGGCGACGAAAGCCTGCACCGGGCCGAGCGTCTGCGCGCCGGTCTGGCGAACGCGCCGGTCGTCGCCGAATGGCCTGACTCGTGCGGCACCCTTGCGGCTGCATAGTCCCTCGGTGTTCATAGTGATATCCCCCCAAGACTCGATTTCGTGACTGGTCGCGGGATCGTACGACGAGGCGCTCAGGGCACGCTCTGGTCGCGCTCAGGCCATCGCCGCGCCGACTCGTCGTAGATCAAGCCGTTGGCCAGATCAGTCCGGCGCGCTGCATCGCACGATCGATTTCCTCGAACAGCTGGTCGGCTGATCCAGCGCAGCGATCGAGTTCTTCCGGGCCGAGTAGTACAACGAGCCTGCGCGGTGTTTCCGCGATCACGGCCGGAGCGGCGTCTGCCGTAGCGATGCGGACCGCCTCGGGCTGGTCGTCGCGGTGGTACGTGTCGAACGGAGCGGCGAGATCGGCACGACGGCTCTTCCATTCAGGCCGCTCACGAACGAGTCCGTGGGTGATGTCACAGAGTGCGCAGTGCGCCCTTCCAAGTCGGGCGCCGATCCAATATGCGAGCTCGCCACGCACGCTGCCGTCAGCGTCGTACACCCCGATGAGTCGGACGATGGGCGTCAAGGCCACAGCATCGCAGAACCGACGCGAACGACCTGCGCAAGCGCGCTGCTCGACATCTCTCCCGTGAGGGTGATAGGGCTGCTGCATCGCTATCGGCATCAGATGTAACCAAACGAAATGATCGACGCCGAGCCCCTCGCGGTTCGGTGGCGCCGCCGGTCTCGCACCATTCCGGCGATGCTCGCGATCACGGCGGTCGCCGTTGCTGGAGCGCCGTTTCTCGTCGCCGCGGCCGTCGCGTTCGACCTCGTCCAGGGGAGGCTTCGCTTCCCGAGCGTGCGTGTCGTGCTGTTCGGCATCCAGTACGCCATCAACGACAGCGTGGAGATCCTTCTTGCACCCGTCTTCTGGCTGATGGCCGGATTTGGAACCACGCTCGACCGACCCACCTCCATCCGACGACACGAACGACTCCAAGCCTGGTCGATCGGTGTGATGAGTCGCCGCGCCGAGCGACTGCTCGGCCTGCGCCTCGACGTCGAACTCGGCGCGAATGACTCGCTGACGCCAGGGCCGGTCATCGTGCTTTGCCGTCACGTCAACATCGTCGACGCGTCGTTGCCGACGCTGCTCTATCAGCGGCTCGGCTATCGCACGCGAGGTGTGATCATGGCCGAGTTACTCGCCGACCCAGGGTTCGATCTCATCTACCGTCGAACCGGATCGGTGTTCATCCCTCGAGACAACGGACCCCAAGCCCTTCAACTCCTCGACCGCCTCCAGGAGGGTGTCGATGCAGCGACAGCGATCGTCATCTTTCCCGAAGGCCGGCTGTTCAGACCCGAGCTCCTGACTCGCTTCCTCGCCAAGCTGATCGACACCAATCCCGATCGCGCCCAGCGTGTCTCTGGGCTGCGCCATGTCCTACCTCCGCGCCCGGGTGGGGTGCTCGCGCTACTCGATTCAATTCCTCGTGCGGACGTCGTCGTCATCGCCCACGCCGGCCTCGACCAGTTCGGTTCGTTCAAGGAGCTCGCCCGAGCGGTGCCCCTGAAGGACGCGATCCAGGTGACGGCCTGGCGAATCGCGTCAGACACCATCCCAACAGACACTCCCGACCGCGTCGCGTGGCTCGACCAGCAGTGGGTCCACGTCGACCAATGGATTCACGAACGCACGTCGCCTCACTGACTCTCGTCCAACAGGGTTTCGCGGACGCGCAGGCTGAGGTATTGCTCACCCAGGTGATCGGTGAAGCGTCTCGTGTGCCCTCGATCAATCGCAGGCGTCCATGACTCGGGCTGACGTGGGCTGTTGAATCCTCGTCGTTTGTTAGCTCGGCGGCGACGACGAATCGCCTTGCAGTGGACCCACAACCGATCGGGTCAGCGTGTCGAGTGGTGCGATGCTTCAGCGGCGACGGCTGTCCGGGATTTGACTCCGAGTTTGGAGAAGATGTGTTCGAGGTGGGTTTTGACGGTGGAGCGGCTGACGAAGAGTCGACTAGCGATCTCGGGGTTACTGAGGGCCGCGGCGATCAGCGAGGCGTCCTGCAGTTCAGTCGGGGTCAGGCTGGCCCAGCCGTGGTGTGGGCGCCTGCGTGTGCCTCGGGCACGCAGGGCGTAGTCGGCGGCTTCACGCCAGTCGAGATCCCGACCTTCGGCTTCGGCGATCACAGCGGCGTCATCGCCGATGGCGTTGCGACCGGCGGCCAGAGCATCATCGATCGCCCGCTGTTCGAAGGCGAATCGCCATCGATATCCGGTCTCATCTCGAAGACGCTCGGCCGCTGCGAGGAGCCGGAGACCGGCGGCCGAGCGGTCAGACCTTGTGTAGGCAACGCCAAGTCCCTCTAGGGCGTCGACCGCGATCAGGCGCAGATTGTGATTGACCGCGAGCGCCAGGGCTTCGTACCATCGACTCGCGTCGTTGGTTACAGCACCCTCGACTGCTGCCTGCACAGCCTGACCGTGCGGGACGGGCCGGCCTAGTTTCCGAACCGTGCCAGCAAGTGCAATGTTGCCTGCGTCGATGGCCTCTCGGCAGTCGAGCCAAAGCGTGCCAAACAGAGTGACGACCGTTTGTGCCTCCTCGAAAGGCTCAAAGCGGTCCCCTTCACTCCGTCGACCTTCCAGCAATTCGAGCCGATGTTTGGGAATCTCGGCCCAGAGTGCGAGTCCAGGGGTGCGGCGTTGAATCCGTTCGCTAGCCGCCGTTGCCATGCGGAGGGTGTCCTCATCACGGGCGAGCAGACCGGCGAAACTCAACGGACTCAATACCTCCATGACTCCGGTGCCGACCTCGCTCTCGACCAACTGCCGACCCAGCGCGATACAACGGCGAAGATCTCCGGTGCACCGTGCAGCCATCGCCTCGGCGACGATCATCTTTGTACGGAGACTTCGGTTGCCGCTCGCCGCGGCCAGCCCCTGTGCCTGGGCAAGATCTTGCTCAGCGGCGGTCGGGTCGTTCTCGGCGAGTTCAGTCGCCAGTGCGATCGCCGTTCGTGCGGCCATGTATTGGTCGCCTCGGTCGCGGGCGAGGTTGTAGAAGCGGACGACGGCGTCGTGTTGTGTCACGTCGAAGTGGATGTGTGCCAGTGCGTAGGCATCGTCGTTCGCAAGTGCGATCTCTTCAATTTTCGCTCTCAGCGTGCGCCATTCGTTCGGCCCTCGCATGGTGTCAAAGAGCTCCGTGGCGGGTAAGGCGGCGGCAAGCCATTCGCTGGGGTGCTGCTCGGCGTTTACTTCGTCGAGTAGTTGCTCCGCGGCAGTTATCGCATCGCCTTCGCAGCCGAGTTGCGCCCACACGCGGCTCAGGACACGGAGAAGTCGCAGTCCGAGTCGTGGCTCGTTCACGGCCCAATCGAGCGCGGCCTTAAGGTTGTCGTGGAACTCGTTGGCCAGATCGAGACTGCCGTCAGTGGGCATACCGAAGCTCGGTTCGAGCCATTGCGTCCACCAGCTCGCGTGCGCAGCGCACAGCCCACTTAGTTCGCCAGCGGCACGCGCCTGATCGACCGCATAGGCTCGCATGCTTTCTAGCAGCCGGTAGCGCGGCTGACCTCCGGCGCCTTCGCTGGCTACGACCAGGCTCTTGTCGACAAGGCAGATGAGGATCGCGAATATTTCGTTTGCGGCCACGTCGCTCGATAGGCCGGTGACTACCGCTTCCGCAGCTTCTAAGGGAAACGCACCAGCGAACACACCAAGTCGCCGAAAGACAATTTTCTCGCGCTCATCGAGGAGGGCGTGGCTCCAGCCGATCGACGCCTCGAGCGTCCGTTGACGTGCCACCGCCGTGCGAGCGCCACCAGTCAGCAACCGGAACCGATCGTGGAGCTCCTGGGCGATGTGTTCGACCGACAACTGCCGACACCGCGCCGCTGCCATCTCGAGGGCGAGCGGGATGCCATCGAGGCGGGAACAGATTTGAGCGATTGCCGATGCGTTGTCCTCCGTCACAGCAAACGAGGGTCGAGCACGGCGTGCTCGGTCGACGAACAGCTCAACGGCGTCGTACTCCAGAAGTGCATCGACTTCAACCAACCGCACCGTTTGCGGGAACGTGAGCGAGGGCACCCGCCAGGTGATCTCACCCGGCACGCCTAAGGGTTCACGGCTCGTCGTCAGAACCAGAGTGGCAGGGTTTGCGATCAATAACTCTGTGACCAATTCAGCGCACGGCGACAGAAGGTGCTCACAGTTGTCCAAAACGATCATGGCGGTATCCGCACCTAGCTCGACGCCGAGCTGTTGAGCGATCGACCGACCGCGAGCCTCACGGCCACCGACCGCAAGCAGCGCGGCACGACCGACTGCCGGTGGGTCAGACACAGCCGCCAACTCCACCCACCACACACGACCTGGATACCGATCGAGCATCTCGGCTGCGACGGCCAGGGCGAGGCGAGTTTTTCCCACGCCGGCCGAACCGGTCAACGTCACAAGGCGCTCCTCGACAAAGACCTCACAGACAGCCGAAATATCGGTGATCCGTCCGACAAGGGGCGTGAGCTGAGCGGGCAGGTTGTGACGAGAAGAGTTGAGAATCTGCGAGGACGCGAGCGGCGTGAATGCCCGCGATGCACGTCCAGTCACCTCGGCCTCCAAGGTCAGCGGCCAGCCATTCCCAACCCTAACAACCACACGATAAGCCTCCCCGCACAACACATCTGATGACATCCCCCAGCTGACCGATCCTGACGACCGCGCCGCCGCCGAAGAGGGTCATGCACAGTCCGCCTGAGCTGGGCCGGGAGACATCCAGGCATCACCGTCGACCGTCGACTTCAAACCCTCGGGGCAGAGCCGTTTCGCAGACGTAATGCCGGCGAGATGCGTCAGTAATCCGGCACCGAGCGGCGCGCATATCACCCACGTACCCGATGTACCTGCCGGCTTGTGATGCCTCAGTTGCCTCCATGAGTCCCCCCACCGGAGGAACGCGATGGGTAGATCGCCAATTTGCAGATCTGCGCTCGCGCACTCTTGGGTTCAGCCAACGGCGCGCCATGACGTCGACGCTCGTCGCCCTGACCGTCGCGGCCACGTTGCTCGCAGGAGTCGGCCCACCTGGAGATGTCGCGATTGCGTTCCCCAAGCCCATCAGCAGCAGCGGTCCGTTGCCCTCCGTCGACGTGCCTGCTCCGCAAGCTGTCAACAAGACGGCCGGTCTCGTCGGGGGACAAGCCAGCGCGATCGAGTTCGACGACGACGATCTCGACGCGTCGATGTCGGCCTGGTATCGCCTCGCGTACGTATCGGGAGGCAACCGCCTGCGCGTGTACGAACACCACCCCGACAACATCTGTAGATCCTGACACCGCAATGATCCGAAGCGAGCGGATTGCGTGGTGGACAGCCAATGAAGTAGCAGGCGACTCGCATCAGCCTTTCGCATCAGACCGGCTGCCGGCATGGGCGCGCGTCCACACCGGCGGTGACACCGGGCCTTCCGCCGGGTTGATCTTCGCCCTCGCCTACCTTGATGCCCTCACCCCGGGTGCGCTCGTCGGCAACCTGCGAGTTGCCGGAACCGGCATGCTCGGGCTGGACGATGTCGTGGGTCCCGTGAAAGAAATCGATATCAAAGTCGCGGCAGCCATGTTGACGCGGCCCGACGTGATCTTCGTACCGAAGGTTCCTAACTCTCCCGCGCCCGTCACCCTTCTCGAGTTCCACGACACGCGGTACCCGGCGCCGGGCTATACCACCAGCGATTGGCTCAACATCACCGGATTCGAAACGGCCGGTCAAGTCGCCGCAGCTCACCCACGAACCGTCACCATCGTTGTGGTGTACGACTTGCGTCAAGCACTTGCGTGGCTGTGCGGACGCACTAACGCCAAGACCGTCTGCGACTTGGCGCGTAGGGCGGCCGACCTCCCCATCGGACGGTTCTGACGGACGTGACCGCGAGATCGAACGGCGCCTTGTCGAGAGTTCACTGCGACTTGGTGCCCGGGGCGGGGATCGAACCCGCACCTCCCGAAGAAGAGGGGGGTTTAAGCCCCCCGTGTCTGCCAATTCCACCACCCGGGCGAGTGACGTGTTCAGGCTATTCGCGACTCGCTCGCCGAACTGTCGGGCGTGAAACCAAGGGTCCCGGGATCTGACGTAGCGTGACGGCCGATGCGGGTTGGTCATCGTCCATTAGCGATCGCGGTGATCACCTTGCTGGCCGCGTGCGGAACCTCCAGCGAGGTGCACACCAGCCGTGCCGATCCGCTTGGCTCGGTGCCGACATCGTCGACCGAACCGACCGGCACAACCGGTCCATCGGACACGACCGGTCCATCGGACACGACCGGCAGCAGTCAGCCGGCCACCAACTCGACCCTCAAGTGGGGGCCGTGCAACGACCCCAACGCGCAGGATCCGGCGCTGCAGTGCGCGACCTTGAAGGTGCCGCTCGACTACGACAATCCGTCCGGCGACAGCGTCGACCTGGCGTTGATCAAGATTCCCGCGCAGGGCGACCGCATCGGCGCCGTGCTCTTCAACCCAGGAGGCCCCGGGGCATCGGGCTTCGACTTCGTCGCGTTCGGAGGTCCGGGCATGGCCAGCGGGTTGGGGCTCGACAAACTCGACCTCATCGGCTTTGACCCGCGCGGCGTCGATCGGTCCGGTGGCATCCACTGCGTGACCGACGATTTCGAGGACAAGCACCTCTACGTCGACGACACGCCCGACACACCCGAGGAGCAGGCGCTGAAGGACGAGGCCAACAACGGCTTCATCGACGGCTGCGTCCAGAAGTACGGCGACAAGTTGCGGCTGTACTCCACGGTCAACACAGCACGCGACATGGACGCCATCCGCGAGGCACTCGGCGACGACAAGATCTCCTTCTACGGCGGCTCGTACGGCACGTACCTCGGGGCCACGTACGCGTCGATGTTCCCGGATCGGGTTCGTGCGATGGTGCTCGACTCGGCGGTCGAACCGAACGGCGACACCGCAGAGCAACAGTTCGAGACGCAACCGGTCGCCTTCGAGAGCGTCTTCAATCGTTGGGCTGCGTGGTGCGAGGGCGAGCCGACGTGCGACTTCACCGGAGCCGACGTCGCCGGCCGCTGGGACAAGTTGAGGCAGCAACTCGATGACGCTCCGCTGGCCGGTAAGGACGGTCGCCTGGCGAACAACACCACGCTGTTCGTGGCAACGCAGTCCGCGCTCTACACCGAGAGCGGGTGGCCGTTCCTCGGACAGGCGCTCGCCGACGCGTCGAAGGGTGACCCCGCAGGATTGTTCGCCATCGCCGACTCGTACAACGGCCGCGACGAGACGGGCAAGTTCACCACCCTCATGCAGTCGTTCCCGGTGATCGAGTGCGCCAGCGGCACGGACAACACTCCAGCCGCAGATCCCGAGGCACTCGCCGCCGATCTCCGCGCCAAGGCCCCTCGTTTCGCCGGCAGTGTGCAGGCGGCGGACATCGTGTTCGAGACCGACCGTTGCAACAAGCTCGTCGGCTCGGTGAAGCCGGGCCCGATCTCCTACTCCGGTGACGGGCCCATCGTCGTCGTCGGTGGCACCAACGACCCGGCGACACCGATCCGTTGGGCAACGAAGCTGGCCGGAGAAATGGGGCCGAACGCCCGCATGGTGACCTACACCGGCGAGGGTCACGGCCAACTCCTCGCCAACAACTGCCTCACCGCCATCGCTGCCGCACTGCTCAGCGACCTGACCCTGCCGGAGCCCGACACCACCTGCGAAGCGAATCCGGTGGTGCCCAAGCCGCCGTGGTGGGACTCGTTGCCGATTCCCGACGGTTACTCCGACCCAGTGCAAATGCCCGCGGTCTCGGCCGCCCTGGGCGCGTCGCCGGACGAGGTGTTCAGTGAACTGCGCACCACGAAGCTCGGAGCCCAGGAGGCGATCGACGCCTACAGCAATTCGATCCGCCGCATCGGGTTCGACCAGTTCGATGCGCCGCTGGCCATCCCCATCGACGACGTGGCACAAGGTGTCTACGCCGAGCAGACATCGGGCGCGGTGCTGGCTGTGATCGCGTTCGGACCGAAGGCGTTCGACGACGAAGCGCTGCAGAGCGCCAAGGTCGACGTACCCCCAGACACGACGGTGGTGTGGTTGTTCGAGGTGAAGACCTAGGCGACCGGCCGCAGACGGCGCTCCTCGAAGCCGAGCGCCTGCCACAACTCGGAGCGCAGACGATCCGACGCGGGTGGTTGTAGTTGATTGGTGACGATCACCCCCTCGATCATGTCGCCGACGACCGCCGCCCACGGCCGACCCTTCAACTGCACGGCGACGACGGCGCCACTGCGCACCCGCCGCAACGACCGGTCGACACCGGCGATCCGCGGCGGGCAGCGGAAGCCTGGCGCGACCAACCCGCGACGACGCACCTCACGGCCGATGGTGCGGGCGGCGTGGGCGAAGTCGATCGAGGTGTTGTGGACGGGCATGGGGTCAGTGTCGCGCAGGGGTGTTACAAGGAGCCTGTGACACCCCTTCGTTAGTGTCGGCCTCGTGGACGAACCGTTGCCCCTCAACCCCGCTCAGCAGCGAACCCTCGCGCTGCTGCGGCGCTCGGGCGAGCCGACGGTGTTCGACGCGGCCCTGATCGACGATCTGCGCGACCAGGCCAACGAGGCGTTCGCCCATTTCAGCGACCGGCTGGAGGGCAACACGCTCTTCGTCACCAAGCACACGCTGTCCAGCGTTCACGACTGCGAGGTCCACTTCCTCGCTCCTGACGACTTCGAATGGACGCCGGCACGTGCCCGCGGGCAGGTCGCTCACAAGGCGATCCAGCTGATGCTCAACTGGCGTGGCGAGCCAAGCCCACGAGAGCTCGTCGACGAGTCGTTGGCGCGCCTCGGCGACGAGGAACGCGAACTCGGCCGGTGGATCGCCGCCTTGTCGCCCGGCGACGAAGCCGATCTTCGCGGCCAAGCGGTCGAGCGCGTCAGCAAGTTCATGGAATGCTTCCCGCCGCTCGACGTGCGCAGTCACCCGGCCACCGAGGCCGCCGCACAATGGCCGCTCGACCACCCCATCCTGCTGCGGGCGCGGGTCGACCTCGTCATGGGCCGCCCACAGGGTCGCGAGAGTCGCAAGGTGATCATCGACTTGAAGACCGGCAGGGTCAGCCAGCGACATCGCGAGGACCTGCGGTTCTACGCGTTGGTCGAGACGCTCGTGCGGGACGTGCCACCGCGAAAACTCGCGACCTTCTATCTCGATTCGGCGGAGCCGATCGTGGAAGACGTCACCGAGGGGGTGTTGCGCACGGCCCTGCGTCGCACGCTCGACGGCATCCACCGCCTCATCCAGCTGCAGATCGAGGGTGAGGTCGCCCGCAAGAAGCCGGGCACCTCGTGCCGATGGTGCCCGTACCGCGGCGAGTGCGCCGAAGGGCAGGCGTACCTGAAAGGCGGCGACGACGAAATCGAACCCTGATCCTGCGACGCGGTCACGTCAGGATGCGGACCTCATCGCCTTCTTGCAGCCAATCCCAGATCACTTGGCCCTGCTCGGGTAGCACGCGGATGCAGCCGGCAGAGTCGCCGAACCGTTCCTCGGTTCCGACCGACTCGAGCGGTTGCACGTACTCGCCGTTGCGCAGCACCGGCACCGTGTGGAAGGCGATCCGAGCACCCGTGTTCTTGCCATAGGTGAATGCCACGAAGTGGGTCATCGTGCTGTAGTGACCGCCGAAGGTCGACGACGCGTGCATGTCCTTGTCGTACACGGGATAGACGCCAGGATCGGGCATCGTTCGCGCGGTCGTCACCACGAACTCGGGCAACGCCACGCCGTTGTCGCACAACCACGCACGCTGACGGTCGCGATCCACCACCGCGGCGTGCGCGGTGGTCGGGCAGTTCGGATCGATCACCGGTAGCGGCACCGTCGTCGTGGTCGGCTCGGGCGCGGCTGTCGTGGTGGGCGTGATCATCGTCGTCGTGATGGCGACCGATGTCGTCGACGGCGGCGCCGTGGTGTCGACAGGTTCAGTCGTGGTGGACGGACTCTCCGAGGACGTCGACAGAAACGTTGCCGGCACGGCTCGATCCGAGCCGCCACCACACTGCACGACGGTCGGCAGCAGCGCGACCCCGAACGCCGCGCGAATGAGCAACTGGAACCCGCGCGGCATGAGCACGAGGTTACAAGCGCGGGTGGACCATGGACTCGACATCCAGCTGCCAGGTGAAGAACGACAGCACGTCGGCGTCGTCGCGCACGCGCATGTTGGCCGGCTTGCCCTGGCCGTGCCCGGCACGGCCGCTCTGGCGCAACAGGATCGGTCGCTCGTCCTGGCTGGAACTCGCCCGTGTCAGCATCGCCGTCATCTTGCGGGCGTGCATCGGATCGACCCGCGAGTCGCCCTCCGCGGTCGCGAACAGCACGGCCGGATACTCCGCACCGTCCACCACGTGGTGGTACGGCGAGTACGCGTACAGCCAACCAAATTCCTCGGCGACGTCGGGATCGCCGTACTCGTCGGTCCACAAGCGGGCGATGAGGAACTGCGGGAAGCGGATCATGTCGAGCAGCGGCACCGCGCAGTGGACCGCGCGAGCAAGGTCGGGGCGTTGGGTGATGGCAACGCCCATCAACAGCCCGCCGTTGGAACCGCCCTCGATGGCGAGCAGGTCACGCGATGTGTATCCCTGCGCCACCAACCAGTCGGCGGCAGCGTGGAAGTCGTCGAACACGTTCTGCTTGTTGGCCCGCCGTCCGGCGCGATGCCACGCCTCGCCGTGTTCGTAGCCACCACGGAGTCCGGCAACGGCGAACGTTCCTCCGGCGGCGCACCACGCCGCGGCGCGAACCACCCAGGCCGGCGATTCCGGGATGGCAAAGCCTCCGTACCCCGTGAGGAGCAACGGTCGCTGCGCCGACGGCTCGACATCGTCGCGGTGCATCACGAACAAACCGATCTCGGTGCCGTCGAGCGACGGATAGGTCGTCTGCGTGACGGTGAGCGCCGGCAGCACCGACGGATCGGGCGCCTCCGACCACCGTTCGGCGCTCCCGTCGACGATGCGATACACGGTCGCTGGGGATTGGAAGGAGGCGACGGTGACCACGGCCGTGTCGCCGTCGGTGTCCATCGATTGCACACTGACCAGACCGAGGTCGGCGATCGTGGTTTCGAGCGTGCCATCGGTGCGCCACACCTCGAGCGTGTCGACGGCCGCCGTGCTCGAGATCGCCAGGATCCGATCGCCGAGGCTGGCGGCCCGCGTCAACACCACGTCGCGTTCGGCGACGACGGTGCGCCACTCGCTGGGCGTGTCGAGTGCGGCGGCGATGAGCCGACCGTTCGGCGCATCCCGCGACGTCACGCCATAGAGCTCGCCGGCGTGGAAGAAGAACGACGACTGCGCCTCGATGCCGCTGATGACGTCGCGCCATTCGCCGGTCGAGGTGTCGAGGAGTCGGGCGTCGATCCGATCCCAGCCGACCAACATGACCACCAGTAGATGGCGCCCGTCGTCGCTGGCGATCACGTCGGACCACGTCTCCGGCGTGGGCAGGTCGTCGAACACCACTTCGTCCGTCGACGGGTCGGTGCCGATCCGGTGGAGGTACACGTGCCGGTGGTAGTTGTCGCCGGGCGGGTAACGCAGGTACCAGAATCCGGAGTTGTCGGGCAGCCACGCAATCGACGAGGCGCGAGTGTTCGGGATCGAGTCGGGCAGCAGGATCCCCGCGGCGACGTCGATGATCGACAGCACGCTCTCCTCGGTGCCGCCCTCGCTCAATCCGACCGCGACGAGTGCGCCGTCGGGCGAGGGTTCGTACCAGTCGATCGCGACGGCGCCATCAACAGCACGGTCGGCCGGGTCGAGCAACGTGCGGGCGGCGGCAGTGCGATCGACGGCGGACTGGACGACGAGCGCGAACTGGTCCGCGCCGGCAGCACGCTGCAGGACGAACAGCTGCTCGCCGCGTACGGCCACCCCGCCGACCGTCGGCAGCGCCGTGAGCGCGGAAAGGCGCTCGTGCCACTGGCTCCATGTCGGCCGGGCTTCGAGCGCCTCGCTGGTTCTTTGGTTGTGGGCCGCCACCCAGGCGGCGACCTCTTCGGATTCACCGTCTTCGAGCCACCGATAGGGATCGGCGACCTCGACGCCGTGCAGCACCTCGACGTCGGCTGCACGCCGCGTCGATGGTGCGGGGCGAACGGTCGGCTCAGCCACGTCCCATGTTGGGACGCTTGCCGTGGTTCGCCTTCGATCGGCGCATCCGCGCCTTCTTCTTCTTGGTCTTCTTCGACATGGGGAGCCAGGCTAGCGGCGCTGCCGTTTGGTTAGGGCGCCCGCGGCCGATGTCACCCGTGCCGGGTGATCGACCGCCCGCTGACGACCGACGGCACGATGATCATCCAACGATCGATCGGGCCAGGAGCCCATGGAGCCGTGGCGGTCCCCACCAACCGATCACGCAGCGTCTCGTCGGTGACTTCCCACAAGTTGCCCCGAACCAGCACGCTCCACCCGGATTCGGCGACCGGGTCGATGTGGTCGGCCTCGAATGCCACGCGCTCTCCGTCACCCAGGGCGTGCAGCATCGAGTCGCCGGCTGTGCGGAATCCGATCTTGCCGTCCACGACGACGCAGTTGACCGGCAGCACGAACGGCTCACCGTCGAAGACGAATCCAACCCGTCCGATGGCGACACGGTTGACGAGGCGCCAGCACACGCCTACCTCGAGATCGTCGTAGTTGACGACGTAATGGTGCTCAACAGCATTGGTCATAGAACGATTGTCACCGCCGACCCGACCGCTCCAACAGGGTCCAAAGACCCACAAATTCGCCGCCGCTCTAGGCAGCCTGCACCCAGCGCAAGAGCTCGTCGGCGGGCCAGGTGTTGATGACCCGGTCGAGTGGGACGTCGCACTCGGCGGCGCGGTTGCAGCCGTGCGGCTGCCATTCCAGCTGACCGGTGGCGTGCGCGTCGGAGTCGATGGAGAAGTAGCAGCCGTAGTCGATCGCCAGGTTGAGCAGTTCGCGTGGCGGGTCGAGGCGTTCCGGTCGGCAGTTGATCTCGACGGCGGTGTGGAATTGGGCGCACGCCGCGAACACGTAGTCGGCGTCGAACGTCGACTGATCGCGCTTGCCGATGAGCCGCCCGGTGCAGTGGCCGAGGATGTCGACGTGCGGCGAGGCCACGGCGCGGACCATCCGCTCCGTCATCGCAGCGCGTTCCATCCTCAACTTGGAGTGCACGCTCGCCACCACGACGTCGAGTTGCGACAGCACCTCGTCGGTGTGATCGAGCGTTCCGTCCTCGAGGATGTCGACCTCGATGCCGGTGAGGATGCGGAACGGCGCCATCTTCTCGTTGAGCGTCGCCACGTCGGCAAGTTGCTGGTCGAGACGCTCCTTGCTGAGTCCATGAGCAACGGTGAGTCGTGGCGAGTGATCGGTCAGCACCATGTAGTCGTGGCCGAGACCGCGCGCCGTGCGAGCCATTGCCTCGATGGTCGCGCCGCCGTCGCTCCACAGGCTGTGCAAGTGGCAGTCGCCCTTCAACGCGGCGCGGTACTTGGCGCCGTCGTCGGTCAGCTTCACGCCGGTCTCGGCCTCGATCTTGTCGACGTAACTCGTGTCGCCCTGCAGGGCTTCGGTGATCAGTCGTGCTGTCGAATCGCCGATCCCTTCCAGTTCGGTCAGCGTGCCGGCTTCCGATCGGGCGACGAGCTCTTCAGGTGGCGTTGATCGGACGACTTCCAGCGCGCGTACGAACGCCCGCGTCTTGAAACCGGTCTCGTGGGCCCGGTCGAGGCAGTGCACGACGCGTTCGAGCGCTTCGACCGGTGTCATGTCATCGAGTGTAGATGGACCTCCCGGCGGGCTTGCGGCCGGCAACCCCGACGATTCCGATGCCAGCGACGAGCAACGACGTCGCCAGGTAGGAGATCACGTCTGACGACTTTCCGGTCCTCGGCAGCGGTGCGGCCGGGACGGGTGGCAGCACGAGCTCGGCAGGAGTTGTCGGCGGCGGAGAGGAGGGCGGCGGCGCCGTCTCGACCGCTGCCGGAATAGTTGTCGAAGTGGTCGTCGTCTCGGGGACCGTCGTGGTCGTCGTCTCGGGGACCGTCGTTGTCGTCTCCGCGACCGTCGTCGATGTCTCCGGCGGCGATGTCGTCGACGTCGTGGTCGACGTGGTGGTCGACGAGGTTGTCGTTGTCTCTGGAACCGTCGTCGATGTGGTCGTCGTCTCGGGGACTGTCGTCGATGTCGTCGTCTCCGGCACCGTCGTTGTGGTCGTGGTCGTCGAGGTGTCGGGTGGCGGCGGGCCTGGAACGTCGGCGCTCGCCGTCGCCGACAACGTGCGCGGCTGGCCGCCGGTCACCAGGCGTTGCGCGCCCTGAGGATCAGGGCCGGCAGGCACGCCGCGATACACCAAGGCCGCGCCCGGAGCGGAGGTCGATGCCACAACGGTGATCGGGCCCGGCGCCGCCGGCATGGTGGCGTGCGCGGTTCCGGTCACATCGGTCTCGACCGTCAACGGCGAATCCTGACCGCTCATCAGCAGCGACACCCGCGCACCCAGCACCGGCTGGGCACCGGCGAACACCGTGACCGTGATCTGCCCGGCGACATCGATCGTCGCGGCAATGACCCACTCGCCGGCGAACGCGGCTGCCTCGGCATCCAGCTCGATCGCCTTCTGCTGGATATCGGTGCGACCGCTGGCGCGAGCCACCATGTCGAGCGAAGGCACGAGCGGCGCCTCGCCGTTGACCGCCCTCCTCGTACCGGCGGCGTCCTGCGCGTAGTAATGGAACACTGCCCACATCGCCGCCGCGGTGAGGTCGTCGGTGGTATCGCCGTATCCCCAAGTGAGGTACGCACCCTTTGCGCCGGTCGGGTCGTTCGGAAACTGTTGTTGGACGATCGCCGACGGTTCGTCGATGGTGGGATGGATGCCGCGGTTGAACGTGCACGAGCCGACCCGGAACTGCCCGACCTCGTCGCGGAACAGCCACTGCCCGGCCCAGATCGGATCCGGCGAGAACGCGACGCCTGCGGTGTGGAACTCGATCGCCTCACCGGCGCAGCGATAGTCGTCGCGAAGGTCGGGCCCGCCGTCGAAGCTGATGTGGGGAACGCAGTTCGACGGGATGTGGTCGCCGAGTTGGCCGGCACCCGCGGTGGCCGGGACTGAGATCAGCAAGGCGACGAACACGACGACGATGATCCTCTTCACACCACAGAGATCAACGCCGACATCGGCGGAGCGGAAATCACGGCGGGTAGCCTCAACCCTTCGCTATGGAACGCTTCGGCCTGGTTGGCCTCCCCAACGCGGGCAAGAGCTCGCTGTACAACGCCCTGACGGGCGGCGGCGCGCTCGCAGCGCCCTATCCCTTCGCCACGAAGGATCCCAACATCGGCGTCGCCAAGGTGCCCGACGAGCGCGTTGACCGACTCGGCGAGATGAGCAAGTCGAAGCAACTCGTGCACGCCGCCGTGCAGGTCGTCGACATCGGTGGACTGGTCGAGGGCGCGTCGAAGGGTGAAGGCCTCGGCAACAAGTTTCTGGCCAACATTCGCGAGGTCGACGCGATCGTGTTGGTGCTGCGGGCGTTCGAGGACGACGACATCACCGGGCCGAGCGACCCCATCGAACACCTCCGCGTCGTCGAGATCGAACTGGCGCTGGCCGACCTGGAGACGGTCGAGAAGCGGCTGAATCAGGCGACACGTCAGGCCAAGCTCGACAAGAGTGCGGCGGGCGAGTTGGAAGCGCTGCAGGCGGCGTACGACGCGCTGTCCGAAGGTCGACCGCTGTACCGAGCCGGGCTGAAGGCCGAGTGGCGCGAGCAGTTGCAGCCGTACTTCCTCCTCACCAATCGTTCGGTACTCGCTGTGGTGAACGTCGGCGAGGACGATCTGGATCGCATCCCTGAGGTCGAACAACGCGTGCGCGACGAGTTCACGTCGGCCGGCGACAACGTCGAAGTCATCGGCATGTGCATCCAGATGGAGGCCGAAGCCGCGACCATCGCCGATCCCGTCGAGCGAGCCGAGATGCTCGAAGGCTTCGGCCTCGGTGAAGGCGCGTTGTTCCGCATGGTGCGCAGCGCATACCACTTGCTCGGGCTACGCACCTACCTGACGACGGGCGAGAAGGAGACGCGGGCGTGGACCTTCTACGCCGGCTCGACTGCGCCTGAATGCGCCGGGCGGATCCACACCGACTTCCAGCGCGGCTTCATCAAGGCCGAGGTCATCCATTGGGACGAACTGCTCGAGATCGGATCGTGGACCAAGGCCAAAGAGCTCGGCAAGATCCGCATCGAAGGCAAGGACTACCACCCCATCGACGGCGACGTGATGGAGTTCCGCTTCAACGTGTAGCAGTTTGCAACCGAACGGGTACCTCGTCCGTGTGTCCTGAAGATGGATGCAATACTGGCGACGGAAGGTCGGGCGATGTCGAACGACACGTTTCTGCCGTACGTCTACAACGGGGGAAGCTTCGAGCAGCTCTATCGGCGCGAGTATCCGAACCTCGTCGCGGTCGCGCGGGCATTGACCGGCGATCGCCACGACGGCGAGGACCTCGTCCAGGACACAATGGTCAAAGCGTTCGTGAACTGGGACAGGATCCGACGGTACGACAAGCCGGGCGGCTGGTGCCTTCGTGTGTTGACACACGCCTGCCGAGATCATTGGCGTCGTCGACGAACCAGAGCGCGTTTCCTCGCTCGCCAACGAAACACCGAACCCTCGGTCGAGGGACCCGGTGTCGAGTTCGTGGCCTTCTGGCAAGCGGTGCGACGCCTGCCGCAACGACCTCGACTCGTCGTGACCCTTTACTACGCCGGTGATCGTTCTATCGCAGACGTGGCCTCCATCGTCAAGGTCCCCGAAGGGACCGTCAAGTCGGATCTGGCAAGAGCACGAGTCGTGCTGATGACCGAATTGGGACAGTGACATGTCGATGAAGCAGGGACCGCTCAGCCCGTGGGAACCGGACGCCGACGCGCCCGAAGCAGTCGTGTTCGACCGGTTCGCCCGGAGCGCCGGCGCCTCGCTTCGGTCGGAAGCGCCCGAGAGCGGATTGACGACCATCGTCCGCGAGGGCAACCGAAAGAAGGTCCAACGACTCGCCACCGAAGTCGGTGTCATCGCCGCACTCATCGTCAGCGGCATCGCTCTGTTCGAGCACTTCACCACTTCCGGGCGTGACGTCAACATTGCTCCGGTGGACACGATCCCGTCGCCGACGGTGGCCGCTCCGATCGTGTCGGCGGACGACGCGACGATCGACCGGTGGATCGCGGACTACACCGGCAGCCCCATCGGACGGGCAGCAGGCGATCCGGTCAAGTTCGGGATCATGATGCCGTCACTCCCCTACAGCCAGGACCTCAGTGCCGCGGCGAACTATCTCAACGAACACGTAGGTGGGGCGGCGGGTCGGCCGATCGAACTGAACATCTGCACCGCATCACTTTCCGAATGTGCAGACCAGTTCGCGGCCGACCCGGCAGTCGTCGCAGTTCTCGAGAACCAATGGATGGGCGAATCGATCGGAGCCGCCCTGGCAGGGCGCAAGCCGTTGCACACGACCCACTCGAGCAACGGAACCACAGGCGTCGCGTACTATCCGACGTACTTCGAGACGGTCAACGCGATGGCCGTCCAAGCCGAAAAGGTGACGGCACCCGGCGACCACGTGCTGGTGATCGACGCCGCGGACGAGCGTGGCGACTCGACCACGGGCACGGTTTTCGTCACTCCGGACGTCACTTCGATCCTGGCCAACCGTGACGTCACCATCGTGCATGCGTCGAGAGAGGAAGCGATCACCGACACGATCCGCAACGCCGGCTCCATCGACGCGTCGGCGATCGTCCTGGCCTTGCCACCTGTCGACGAGTTCCAGATCCATCCATTCGCTCGTACTGCATGCGACGACTTGGCCACAGCGCTGGATGCGCTCAGCCTGCGTCCGGCCGTGATCGCCAGTGGGTGCGAACCACACGAGGGTTGGTACAAGGTCGACGTCGGGCTCAACGAGACTGCACCCGATCTGCAGTCAGGCGCGCTGGCGATCACGACCGCAATGCCGGGTCTCGGCAACGTGAAGGGCTCGCCGCAAAATCGTCAGAATCGCGAGGTCGGCGCGCTGCTCGCCGTCATACGTCTCGTCAACCAAGTGGGCGGGCCGGCACAGGCGACCCCGGCGGCGCTCGACCGAGCGATGCACGAGTTCACCGGGCCATTGCCGCTCGGCGCCGGGGTTCTGAACTGTGCGCCCACCGGCAAGGTCGCCGAACGTGTGCAGCCCGGTAGTTGTGTTCGCTTCGTCGACGTCCATCAATTCGTCAACGACCGCTGGATCGACCAGCCGCCCATCGATCTCGCGGAGTAACCCGATGCGCCGGGGTCGGCGCAACGTCACAGCCGTGCTCGGCATCGACCGACGCGCACCAAGCAGGGCTCCGAGACCTGAGCTCTGCATTCCCAAATAGGAGGGACAATGAACACAACACTTGCAAGTCACCGTGGAGCCGCGTTGCCGGCGTTCACCCTCGTGCTGGCAGGCACCGCCGCAATACTCGCGGTCATTGCGATCGAGTCGGACGACGTTGGATCCGCACCACCCGTCGCAGCGACCACGCCGGTCGTCACGATCGTCGGCTCGGCGCATCCACTCGGAGCCGCCAGTGTGGGCATTCCGTGTGACGAGCTGGTCTACACCAGGTGCTGAGTCCGCACCCACGCTCGTGGCAGATCACTGCTCTGCACACGAAGCTTCTCAAGATGAGCGCGGTCGCCGGCGCGCAGACTGGGCAGCGACGAGACGAGTCACCGGATTTCCCCTCAGCGCGGATATTTGGTGACTCGCCTCCGGGCGGCGTGACAACATTCGCGGGCATGAGCGCGTACACCGAAGTTCAGGGGCACGAGCCGGATCTGCAGAAGATGACGAAGGGCGCGCCGGTCCTCCACTTGCAGCAGCTGCTCGACAAGCACTGCTACGGGCCCAACCCGGACGGCTACTTCGGTGACGAGACGGAGCGTTGCCTGAACCAGTTCAAGGCCGGCAACTTCTTGATGGAGGACGGTCTCGTCGACCAGACGGTGTGGCAGTTGTTGAACGCCGCGCCGCGCATGATCGTTCGGCTGTACGGCTCGTTGACGAGATCGGGCAACACGATGCATTGGCAGGCCAACAATGCCGGTTGCCCGACGATCCCGGCGTGGACGGTGATCAGCCAGTGTTGGGCGTTCGAGCGCGCCAACATCACCAACATCACTGCAGCCGTCGATTTCGCGACGACCAGCGATCAACCGATCGGAACGCAGGAGCCGTTCTCGATCGACCTCACGTCCCTTTTTCAGACCGACGGTCAGTTCACCGCAGCCGTCACGGTCGGCCCCGACACCGCGACCCTCGACTACGACGTGGTCAACGGACAGGTCGTCTGACGACTCATTCGACGACGGAGCCGCTGCTCATCAAGTAGTCGACACTGACGACGTCGGTGCCCAACTGGACGACGATCGTGTACCACCCGTCGACCGGTGTCAGCGGTGCGAGCGCGATCCGCGGGGTCCATGCGACTTCATTCGGCAGCAACTCGCCGGCTGCCGGCACGACTTGGCGTTGAACGATCGTCGACGTGATGTTGTCCGTGTCGACGATCTCCCATTCGCCGATCGAAGTACCGGCGAGAATCGCCAACTCTCCGGTGTTGCGAACCGACCACTGGAGTTCGCCGCTGCTCTGCGCCGGTGACTGGTCGAACACGAGCGTCCACACTCCACCGGCCGGCGCCGTCGATGCCGATGCGTTCGGCGACAACGCCGTCCAGTCGTAGGCGACATCGGCGATGTCCGTGCCCACTTCGATCACCAACTTGCCCTGACCACTGAAGCCCGGCGCCGGCGCCATCTGCA
>Ga0207648_10002399_pt1 | contig 20182 bp, 20 predicted proteins | sample KBSMisM32_FD_184310 | JGI IMG/M metagenome (GOLD analysis project Ga0207648, IMG submission 184310) | Miscanthus rhizosphere microbial communities from Kellogg Biological Station, Michigan, USA - KBS Miscanthus M3-2 (SPAdes) (version 2) | ecosystem: Host-associated > Plants > Roots >...
GGCACCATCCTACGGAACTGCGGGCAAACGCTGACGTCGGCGGAGCGATCACGGCTGTTCGAGCGCGTTTCGATCTGCTCCCGCCGGCTGCAAGACGGCGACGCAGGCGACGGGCCTGCCTACGATCCAGCCGCGATCACGCGACGCTGATTCAGGCCGACAGCAGGGGCCGGAACCGCGGGACGGCGCTCTGCGGGCGGCGCGCCGTAGCCGCAGCGAAGCTGGATGCGCCGCCGATCGTTGCCGGCGTAACCGATGCCGACGAAGAACGCGCAGCGTCCGCAGTCCTCGATCACGCGCGCATAGAACTGCTGGCCATCGTCGCTGCGCAGGTTGATCGGGCAGCCGATCACGCGCAGCGAGAAATCATCGTCGACGGGAAGCGAGCGGGTTCCGGCGCAGCGGCAGCGCCACGCGGTCAGGCCATGCTCGCGCAGCGTCCCCCAGCGGAGCGGTTCGTCGGCCAGCGTCTCGGCGCGCAGCACCACCAGCGGCAGGCCCGCGCGCGATTCGATCCGATTCGCCAGCGCGCTTCCGCCTTCCAGCTGGATCACGAGCTCGATCTCGCCGCGACCGTCGGTGAGGATCGCGTCGGCCCGCTTGCCGCCCGGCAGGTGGGCGTCGATGGTCACCCCCTGGATGGTGTCGTTCAGCGGCCGCCAGGACTTCTCGCCGCACACCTCGCAGTGGCGCAGCAACAGGGGCGCCGACGTGTTTCCGGCCAGCCAGTCCTTGATCACCCTACGCAGCGTTCGTTTTGCAGACGACATTGGCCGGCGGGGATTGGCACGATGCCACGAACCCGGAACGAGGAAGTAACAAATCTGTGACAAAACCTGGGTCGCGACTTCGCGAACAGTGCCCGAAGGTTAGCCGTGTTTGTCCACAGGCGCCTGTAGGGCAAACCCCGAATCGGACCGGCGGGTGCGTCCGTCAGCGCAGCGCCGCGCAGCTCGCGTCCATCAGTTGCTGGGCGTCGAGAGCGATCAGATCAGCAACCAGCTTCGCGACGCCGGGCGGGACGTCGACGCAGCCGCTGACGCCGGTCCCGCAGTCGGCGCCCGCGAGGAAGCCGCGGCCGTCGGCGCGCAGGAACTGGAAGATCGACCCGTCGTACGCGCGCGGATCGCGTCCGTAGATCGGCGGCGTGGCCGACGCCAGCGCGACCGCCACGTCGCTGCTGGCGATGTCCAGGATGATGTCGGCGGCGTCGATCAGGTTGACGCTGTTGCACGCCGGCAGCGCGGGGGAACACGTGATGTCAGGCGGGTCGGTGAAACGCGGCGAGCGGGTGTGCGTGTATGCGTTGGGCGGCGTGAGCGTGCTGGCGTCCTCGTAGGCGACCAGCCCGCCCGTGTACCCGAAGCGGTAAGTCGTGTCGAGGACGCAGGGCGGCGGCGGGCACGCGCGGTCGGTGCAGACCAGCTCGCCGCCGGCCGTGCATGTGCAGCTGTTGCATCCATCCGGCGACGGCAAGCTGGCGCCCGCCATGCAGCCACCGCTGCCACCGGCGCCGCCTCCTCCTCCCTTGCCGCCGCCGCCGCCGTCCGGCGACACCAGCGACGAGCCGCAGCCGACTGCAAACCCCATGAATACGATCAAGAGTGCAAGCGAGCGCATTCGCGCCCGACGTAGCAACGCGCGTGCCTCTCCAAACACGCGTGTCATCGCGCGTTCTTTCGGACGCTGCCTCGGAAATCTGATGTCACCACGCTATGTCACGACCGGCAGCACGAACCAGAACGTGCTGCCGCGGCCAGGCGTGCTCTCGACGCCGATCGCGCCGCCCATGGTCTCGACCAGGTGCTTCACGATCGACAGGCCCAGACCGGTGCCGCCCATGTCGCGCGAGCGTCCGCCGTCGACGCGGTAAAAACGTTCGAACAGCCGTGGCAGGTGGCGCGGTTCGATGCCGGGGCCGGTGTCGGCGATCTCGACGCGCAGCCCACGCTCGGTTTTCTGCGCGCGCAGACGGACGCTCGCGCCGGCGGGACAGTACTTGACGGCGTTGTCCAGCAGGTTGGTGAACACCTGCTCGACAGCGCGGCGATCCGCGCGTGCGGGCGGCAGCTCGGCGTCGATCTCGTTGCCGACGTCGACCTTCTTTTCCTCGATGCGCGCGCGCAGCAGGGTCAGCGCCTGATCGGCGACGGTGCGCAGCGGAACGGGCATCGCCTCGGGCCGGTAGTCCTTGGATTCCAGCCGCGAAAGATCCAGCAGATCCTCGACCAGCGATCCCAGGCGCTGCGCGTTCCGGTCGATGATGTCGACGAAGCGTTCGGACGCCGCCGGATCGCCCGTCAGGGTCAGGCGCAGGGTATCGACCGCCGACCGTACGGCCGTGATGGGCGTGCGCAGCTCGTGCGAGACGTTGGCGACGAAGTCCTTGCGCAGCGTCTCCAGCCGCCGCGTCTCCGTGACGTCGACGAACACCGTGAGCAGGCCCTGGTGCTTGCCGTTGACCACCGGCAGCGGCGCCGCGTGCACCAGCAGCCGGCGCGCCCGCGGTCCGGTGGTTTCGATCTCGCCCGAGATCGGGCCGCTGGCCGCTTGCGCCCGCGCGAGGATGGACGACAGCTCGGCGTTGCGAATCAGCTCCAGCGCGGCCCGCCCCTCGGCGTCCGCCGGAATCCCCAGCGTCCCGCGCAGCGCCGGGTTGACCAGCAGCATGCGGCCGTCGTGGTCCAGCACCAGCACGCCCTCGCGCATCGACTGCAGGATCAAGCCCAGCAGGTCACGTTCGCCTCGCAGGGCGGTCAGCGTCGCGGCCAGGTTCGTGGCCATAAGATCCAGCGCCCGCCCCAGCTCCGCGGTCTCGTCATCGCCGGTCGGCCGCACGCGCACGGTCAGGTCACCCCCTGCCATGCGCCGCGCGACGTCCGTCATCCGGCGCATCGCCCGCGACAGCACCTGCGCCACCGTCGACGACGTCACCAGCGCGACCAGCAACGCGATCAGCAGCGACGCCCACATGATGTGGCGGACCGCGGCGACCGAGGCCGCGACCTCGTCGATGGGAACCGCCAGACGGGCCACGCCGCGGCCCCCGCCGGGCAGCGACATCGGAATCGCCGCGTACATGAGGCGCTTCTGGATCGTCGCGGAAAAGCGCATCGACGATTGCGTCCGGCCGGCCAGCGCCGCCGCGACCTCGGGGCGGTCGCGGTGGTTCTCGACGCGCTCGAGATCGCCCAGCGCGACCTCGGAGTCGCCGATCACCGTGCCCGCCGCGTCGATGAAGGTGACCCGCCCGCGCGCGCGCGGCGCCAGCTCGTTGGCGAGGGCGTCCCAGCCGGCGCGATTCATGTCGGTCTGCTTCGCGGCGTCGCGTTCGATCAGCGCCAGCCGCACCAGCAGATCGCCGCGGATGCGTTCCAGCAGATCGGCCTCCAGGGCGGGACGCAGGTAGATCTCGCCCGCGAGCAGCGAGAGGATGATGAGCCCGAAACAACCCGCGAACAGCTTGCCGCGGATGCCCAGCCTCATGGCGCGTCGTCGTCGCTGTTCAAACCGACGACGGACGCGTGGTCCGTCGCGGGGGTGAAGCGGTACCCGACACCCCGCACCGTCTCGATGTAGGGACCGGCGCTGCCCAGCTTCTCGCGCAGGCGCTTGACGTGCGTGTCGACGGTGCGCGTGGTGACCTCGCCGCTCATGCCCCAGACGTCGTCGAGCAGCGCCGGACGCGACTGGACCCGCCCGCGGCGTTCCAGCAGCGTCGACAGCAAGCGCAGCTCCAGCGCCGTCAGGGTGATCTCTTCCTCGTCCACCCACACGCGGTGCGCGTCGCGGTCGACGCGCAGCTTGCCGAACACCAACGGGCCGCGCGACGCGCCCGATTGCGCGGGCGCGCGCCGTCGCAACACGGCCTCGATGCGCAGCAGCAGCTCGCGCAGGCTGTAGGGCTTGACGACGTAATCGTCCGCGCCCAGCTCGAACCCGACGACGCGATCGACCTCGTCGCCCTTCGCCGTCACCATCACGATGGGTAGATCGCGCGTGTCGGTCTCGCTCTTCAGGCGACGGCAGACCTCGACCCCCGACACGTCGGGAAGCATGAGATCCAGCAGGACCAGATCGGGATGATGATCCGCCACCGCGCTGATCGCGTCGCGGCCGCTGGCGACCACGATCGGGATGTGACCCGCCTGCCGGAGGTTGTAGGTCAGGACTTCCTGCAGGTCCTTCTCATCTTCGACGACCAGAATACGGGCCATGACCGGTTCGGGAGGGGTTCTACCATCCCTCCCGGCGCCGCGTGCGGCGGGGCGCTTAAATGTCGAGGATCTGGAACTCGGACGCCGCCGTCGCCAGCGTCGCCGCGGCGAACGCGAACGCCTCGCGCGTCGAACGCGCCATCGCCGACACGCTGGAGCGCAACCGCATGAGCCGCATGCGCATCGCGGCCGGGCTGCTTGCCAGATCGTCCGCCAGCTCCTTGCCGCTCTCTTGCAAGACGTAGCGGCGGTAAAGCAGCTCCAGCCCCTCGCTGTCCATGTCTTGCGCCAGCCGCTGGACCCAGGCGCGGGCGTCCAGGTGCGCCTCGGGGTCGGTGGGCGGTTCGACGAACTCCTCGATGTCGCTTTCGAACGAAAGCTCCACCTGCTCGCGCCGGCGCGTGCGCCAGTCGCGGGCGACGACATGGCGGACGACGCCGCGGGCCCAGGCGGCATAGCGCTCGGGATCGTCCGGCCCCTGCGTCATCAGCATGCGAACACAGGCTTCCTGGATGATCTCCTTGGCCTGTTCATCAGTCGCGGTCACGCGTCGCACGTATGCCCGCAACATCGGCAGCGCGCCGGTGATCAGTCGCCAGTTGGTCGCCCCCCGCGGAGATTTCATGTCGTTGTAAGGTCGTCACCGATTCCGTCTTCATTCGTGGAAAAGGATGAATCCCAGCGATTCAGGGGTAACCCCAACCATCGAAAGAGATCAGTGGCCGGCCCAGTTGTAAGATGACCGGCATGACGGCGCTCCGTTGTACGCGGCGGACCCGAACAAACGTTTCCTCGGCGCCGGTTTTGTGGTTGTTGCTGATGGGCGCGGCGTGCTCGAAGAAGGAGGCGCCGCAGCTTCAGCCCGCCGTGGCGCCGTCGGTTCCCGCGCCGGCGCCGGTCGTCGTCAGGGATGCCGCCGCCGACGTCGTCGATGCGGCGCGCGACGCGAGCGATGCGGGCGATGCGCGTGGCCACGGCGTCGCCAAGAAATCGGCGGGCGCGCCGGCGGGCGGCGGCGGCGGAATCAAGGTCGAGGGCAGCTTGTCGCGTGCGGATGGAGAGAAGGTGGTGCGCGGCGCGCAAGGGAAGCTACGCGCCTGCTTCGAGGCCGCGAAGACGGGCGGCAAGGGCCGCGTGTCGTTCAAGTTGACCGTCAACGAGCGTGGGCACGTCACGTTGACGCAGATTCCGACGTCGACGTTACCGGGCGGCAGCGAGGTCGAGACGTGCATGGTGCACGTGCTGCGCGATCTGCTGTTCCCGCGCGGCAGCGGCGAATCGACGATCAGCTTCCAGATGAGCTTCGCGCGGTGAGCGCGTTGCGTGGCTCGACTTGATTGAGCCGCGCGGTGACCTTGCGAATGGTGCGGCGCGATCCGATGCGCAGCAGCTGCAGGCCCAGCTTGGCGCGCCAGCCCGGCAGCGAGATCGGCTTGCCCGCCATCATCGCGCGGTAGGCGTGCGCCGCGACAGTGGTGGCGGAAGCTGCGCCGAGATGGAACAGGCGTGACTCCTCGTTGCCGGCGATGCGCCCGAACTCCGTGGCGACCGCGCCCGGGGTGCTGACGGTGGCGGTGACGCCGGTCCCGCGCAGCTCGTCGTGCAGCGCCTCGGTGAACGAGTTCACGAACGCCTTGGTCGCGTAGTAGATCGCCATCCCCGGGCCCGGCTGGAAGCCGGCCGTCGAGCCGAGGTTCAGGATGCGGCCGCTGCGGCGCGCGATCATTCCGGGCAGGAACAGGTGGGTGAGGTGCATGAGCGCCGTCGCGTTCACCTGCACCATCGCCAGCTGGCGCCCGAGATCCGATTCCGCGAACGGCCCGTTGGTGCCGAACCCGGCGCTGTTGACCAGGAAGTCGACCTCGATGCGCCGTTCCTTCAGCTCCGCGAAGATCCGTCGCGGGGCGATGGGATCGGCGAGATCCTCGGCGATGACGCGCGCCGCGACGCCGTGCTCGGCGGCCAGGCGCGTGGCGAGCGCCTCCAGATGATCGCGGCGGCGCGCGACCACGACCAGATCGTGCCCGTCGTGGGCGAACAGGCGGGCGAGCTCCAGGCCCAGCCCCGACGACGCCCCCGTGACCAGTGCGGTTTTTCCCATTTGCGCGCCCCGCGGCAATACTAGCCGCTCTCGCGCGCAGCGCGAGTGTGCGGCTACTTTTAAGATTACTCTTCCCGAAATGCGAGCCGCACCCCGCCGCGCGCTGCTGATGTGCCTGCTGCTTGGCGGTTGCGCCGGGCGGGGCCAGGAGAGCGCCCTCGATCGCATCCGCGCGCGCGGCGAGCTGACCTGGGGGGCGGACGAGCAGGGCGGCGAGCCGTTCGTGTTCGAGGACGCCGGCCGCGGCGGCGCGCTGGTCGGGTTCGAGGTGGACCTGGCCGATACGCTGGCGCGCGCGCTGGGCGTGCGGGCGCGTTTCGTCCAGAACGACTGGGCGACGCTGATCCCGTCGCTGGAGCGCGGTACCTTCGACGTCGCGATGAACGGCATCGAGGTGACGCCGGCGCTCGCGGCGCGCGTCGCTTTCTCGCGCCCGTACTACCGGTTCACCGAGCGCCTGGTGGCGCGGCGGGGCGACGCGCGCGTGCGCGATCTGGCGTCGACGCGCGGGCTGCGCGTCGGTACGCTGGCCGCCAGCCTGTCGTGGCAACTGGCGAAGGACGCCGGCGCGGACGCGGTTCCCTACGAGGGCGTCGACGAGCCGTTCGTCGATCTCGAGCACGCGCGCGTCGACGCGGTGCTGCTCGACGACATCATCGTCGCCCGCTACGCCGTCCGACACCCGACGCTGGTGGTCGTCGGCGACGTCGCGCAGGGCAGCTACGCGATCGCGATGCGCCCGCGCGACGACGATCTGCGCCAGGCGATCGATCGCGCGCTGGGCGCCGAGATCGCCTCGGGCGCGTGGCGGCGAACGCTGGCGCGCTGGCAGATCGACACGCCCGCCCAGGCGGCGCTGGAGGTCGCGCCTGCCACCGCGGTGGTGGCGCGGGCGGGGACGGTGCCCTTGTCGGCGCGGCAGATCGCGCTGTTCCTGCAGGGCGCGCTGGTGACGTTGCTGATCTCGCTGGCGGCGATGGCGCTGGCGGCGCCGCTGGGCCTGGTGCTGGCGGTGATCCGGATCCAGAGCCCGCGCCTGCGCCCGTTCGCGACCGCCTACGTCGAGATCGTGCGCGGCACGCCCGTGCTGCTGCAGCTTTACCTGCTGTATTTCGGGCTGGCCGACGTCATCGCGCTGAGCCCCTGGAGCGCCGCCATCATCGGGCTGGGCCTGAACTACGCCGCTTACGAGGCGGAGATCTACCGCGGCGCCATCCAGGCCATTCCGTCGGCGCAGTGGGACGCCGCGCTGGCGATCGGGCTGTCCCGGCGCGCGGCGTTGCGCCACGTCGTCCTGCCGCAGGCGCTGCGCATCGCGATACCGGGCGTGACGAACGACTTCATCTCGCTGCTGAAGGACAGCTCGCTGGTGTCGGTGCTGACGGTCGTCGAGCTGACGAAGCGCCTGACGATCGTGGCGGTCGACAACCGCGGCTGGCTGGCGCCCGGAGTGCTGTGCGCGGCGCTGTATTTCTTGCTCGGCTATCCGCTGGCGCGCCTGGCCCGACGACTGGAGAAGAGACGGCGCGTGCCAAGCCCGTCCTCGTAGTCGTCCTCGTCCTCGTCCTCGTCCTCGGTCAGGTCGCGCTACGGAATCTGCACGCGCGCGATCTTGTTCGCGCCCGTCTCGGTCAACCAGAGGCGGCCGTCGGGACCGACGGTGATGTTGGTCGGGCCGCTGTTCGCCGTGGGAATGCAGGCCAGCTCGGTCACCGCTCCGGCCGGCGTGATCTTGCCGAGCTTGCCGGCGAGGTTCTCGGTGAACCACAGGTTGCCGTCCGAAGCGGCGATGATGCCGTGAACGCCGCTGGCTGCGGTCGGGACGGCGAACTTCGTGATCGCGCCGGCCGTGGTGACGCGTCCGATCTCGTTGCGGCCGGCGTCCGTGAACCAGAGGTTCCCGTCGGGGCCGACGGCGATATCCAGCAGGTTGCCGCTGGTCGTCACCGGGAACTCGGTGAGGACTTCGTTGCCCGGTTCGTTCGGGACGACGCGGCCCACGAACGCGGCGCCGCCGCCGCTGGACGCGACCAGCCAGACGTTCGCGTCCGGTCCCGCCACCAGCGCCTGCGGCGTGGTCGACACCGGGACGGACGTCGCCGGCGTCGACTGCCGCCAGACGGAGTCGATGACGCCCAGGAACGACCCGCCGCTCCACAGGTTGCCGTCCGGGCCGAGGGCGATCGCCGCGCCCGACGAGCCGACGATGTCAGGCACGATGAACGTTCCAGCCGGCGTGATCGTGCCGAGCGCCGGCAGCTCGTACTGAGCGGCGTCGCGGCCCGTGAACCACAGGTTGCCGTCGGCGGCGGTCACGATGTCGTCGAGCAACAGCGGCGTCGTCCGGGGCGCCGCGCTGGTCAGGAAGGTCGTGACCGCGCCGGTCGCGGGCGCGATGCGCGCCACCGCGCCGACGCCCGGGGTCGCCTCGGTCGAGATGAACCAGAGGTTGCCGTCGGGGCCGGGCGTGATCTGCTTCGGCTGCGGGACGCCGGACGTGTACTCGGTGACGATCGACGCGCCGCCGGTGCACGTCCCGCCCTGGCACGCGTCGGCGGTGGTGCAGGCGCTGCCGTCGTTGCAGGGCGTGCCGTTGGGCGCGTTCGGGGTCGTGCACACGCCCGACATCGGGTTGCACATTCCGACGACGTGGCACTGATCGCTGGCCATGCAGACGACGGGATTTCCGCCGGTGCACATTCCGGTCTGGCAGGTGTCGGCCTGCGTGCAGGCGTTGCCGTCGGTGCAGGCGGTGCCGTTGGGCGCGTTGGGGTTCGAGCAGGTTCCGTTCGCCGGGTTGCAGGTGCCGGCGACGTGGCATTGATCGCTGGGCGTGCAGACGACGGGATTTCCGCCGGTGCACATTCCGGTCTGGCAGGTGTCGGCCTGCGTGCAGGCGTTGCCGTCGGTGCAGGGCGTGCCGTTGGGTGCGTTGGGGTTCGAGCAGATCCCGAGCGCCGGATTGCAGGTACCAGCCACGTGGCACTGGTCGCTCGGTGTGCAGACGACGGGATTTCCGCCGGTGCACATTCCGGTCTGGCAGGTGTCGGTCTGCGTGCAGGCGTTGCCGTCGGTGCAAGCGGTGCCGTTGGGCGCGTTGGGGTTCGAGCACACGCCGGTCATCGGGTTGCAGACGCCGACGACGTGGCACTGATCGCTGGCCGTGCAGACGACGGGGTTCGCGCCGGTGCAGACGCCGGCCTGGCAGGTCGAGGTCTGCGTGCAGGCGTTATTGTCGTTGCAGGCGGTGCCGTTCGCGGCGTTGGGGTTCGAGCACACGCCGGTCATCGGGTTGCAGACGCCGGCGACGTGGCACGTGTCGCTGGGCGTGCAGACGACGGGGTTCGCGCCCGTGCAGACACCGGCCTGGCAGGTGGAGGTCTGCGTACAGGCGTTGTTGTCGTTGCAGGCGGTGCCGTTCGCGGCGTTCGTGAACACGCAAGCGGCGCTGACGCAGGCGTCGGTCGTGCAAGGGTTGTTGTCGTTGCAGTCGGCGTTCGATCCGCAGCCGAAACCGTCGTCGAACGTGAGCGAGCTGTCGTTCGCGATGAATAGGTCCTGGGCGGCGATCGCTCCGCGCGCGACAAGCCGATCGCCGCCCCGGACGGTGTTGCGTGCAACGACGATCGCGGTCAAGAGGACGTCAACCCCCATGGACAGCGAGTTGACCGCGCCGTCGATCGTTCCGTTGATGTTCAGGCGCAGACCGCCGGCTCCGGGATTCGCCGGCCCGACCAGATCGCCGCGATCCGCGATCGTGACGCCGGTCTGCACGCGGACGGTCGCGCTGGCGGTCGCCGCCACGCGCGCGTCCGTGCCGATGCGCAGGTTCTGGATGGTGTACGTCCCGCCCGACAGGTTCAGCGTCCCGTTGACGGTGACGCTGCCGTACGAGCCGGGCGCGAGCGTCTGGGTCTGGCCGCCGTTCACGGTGATCGCGCCGGTTCCGGGGGTGAAGGTTCCCGGCACCGGCGCGGCAGGCGGCGCGACGTAGGCCGAGCGCGGTCCCGTGACGACGTTGACACCGACGTTGATCGTGGTGGCGCCAATCTCGCCCGCATTCGTTCGATCGCGCAGCGTCATGACGGGGGCCAGCAACACCTCGCCGACGCCGACCCGGGAATCACTTCCGGTCGTCATCGAGTTGGTCGCGCCCGCGGCGACGCCGAGATCGCCGCCCACCACGCTGCTGCGGTCGCCGATGCTGACGGTGCGCGACGCGAGCACGGCGAACTGGGTCACCGTCGGGACCGGCACCGTCAGGGCTGCCGTCGAGTTCTCTCCGTCGGGCACGTCCTTGCGGCAGCCGAAGGCGCCGACCACCACGCCCAGCGCGACGAAGAGAAACCGTCCAGGTCTCGGCAGACGAGCGCCTGCGCCCCCGACGTTTCCGTCAACCAATGGCATTCGCCTTTCCTCCTGCCGGCGGCCGTATCCAGGATCCGGCTCAGCGGCGGCTCGCGGACGTGCGCACCCAGCTTCGTCAGTGCGTTCGGCGCGACAAAACGTAACGGTCGTTTTTCGATCTTTATTTTCGTTTTGGTTGCCTGATTGCGGCGGGCAAATTCGATCTTAACGGTCGGACGATGGCGACGCGGCGCCGGGAAACGATTCGCTATGGAATCGTTGTGAACGTTCCTTGCGCGATTGGTCTATCCATCGCCGCGCTGGTTGCGGGTTGTGCCCCGCGCGACGACGTGGCGACCGGCACGGCCGATGCCGGATCGCTGGGCGGCGCCGATGACGCGGGCTGGGGCGAAGGCGGTTCGGGCGGCGCGACCATCTCGTGCAACGGAACCGGCGGCGGCTGCCTCTGCATCCTCGGCGACAGTCAGCCCGGCCAGCTCGCGGTCTGCAGCCCCGCGTCGGTGGCGCAAGGAGCGATCGAACAGGGCGTGTGCTGCCTGGCGGTGTCGCTGTGCACGTGCATCCGCTACACCTGCCGATCGGATCCAGCGACGTCGTTCTGCCAGTGCGGTTCGGTGCTGGATTTGGCGGCGGTCACCATCGGAACGCAGGTCGCCGAGTGCCCGCCGCCCACCGCGGCGCAAAAATGCTGCTTTTCGCAGGACAACTCGACCTGCATCTGCGCGCGTCTCGCGTGCGCGGCGGAAGAGGTCGAGGTGCCGAACTGTTCCGCGGCCACGGCCGGGGCGTGCCCGAGTGGCGAGGAGATAGCCGCATGCAGATGACGAAACCCGCGTTCATCCTCGCCGCGCTGGGCGTCGCGCTGTATTGCCCCCGGGCGGGCGCCGCTGCGCCGGCAAGAGCGGACGAAGGAACAGTGCAGGGACTGGTCGCGCCTGGCGCGTGGAGCGAGAACCGGCTCTATCGCTTCAGGCTCGAACGCATCGAGCCGTGCGGCGCGGTTGGCGCCGGCGCGCTGCGGGGCGAGACCACCTGGGTGGCGGCATTCTTCACGGTTCAGGCCAAGGAGCCGGAGTTCTTCGCTACCCCGCGCGATCTCGAAATGCGGCGTGGCGGCGTCATCCTGTCCGCAAGGTTCGTCAACGCGCCGGCGTTGCCTGGATGCAAACCGTTGCTCCAGGCAAAACGATTGCGGGCAAATGAAACCGTATCGGGGTTTGCGTTGTTCGAGGTGCCGAAAGAGTTCAGGGTGAAGACCGCCGACCCGATCGTCGTCGTCTACCGTCCCACGCGCTGGGGAGGAGCGCGGCGGGCCGAGGTGCCGATCCCCGAGTGTCTCGATGCCTGCGCGAAGGCGTGGGTCGAACGCGCGGGCCGGGCCTCTCGGCGAAAGTTCTAGGAATCGTTTTCATGCAAGGTGCTCCTGATTTGACGAGTTCCTTCAAATGACGACGTTACGGACCAACTTGCGCGGGGCACTAAGTAACGGGTGAGGATTTCATTGTCTCGAGACGGTGATTGCCAGGGGGCCTCACCCTCCGCTCGCACGGCGCAAACGGATTGCAACGGAAGGAGTCGACGATGAATTCACGACGGTTGGGGTTTGGAGTTGCTTTCGTGGTGTCGATGACGTTGGTCGTCGGGACCGCAGTGGCGCAGCTCAAGGACGTCACGCAGATCGGACCGACGGTCGCGGGCGGGGCAATCAACAAGTCGTTCGCACAGGAGATTGGCGCGGGGCGGGGTGATCAGTTCACGCCCAACACGTCGATCTTCACCATCAGGCGCGATCCGTTTCGAGCGATCCGGCGCGGGCGCCAGATCTTCCAGCGCAAGTTCCAGGTCGGGCAGGGCTTCGGACCGTTGACCAACGACGGTGTCGGCAACCCCGCGTTCATCGGCGGTGATCCCAGCGTCGCCGCCGGCCTCGTCGATTCCTGCGCCGGCTGCCACGGGCGGCCGCGCGGTTCGGCGGGCTTCGGCGGCAACGTCGTCACACGACCGGACAGCCGCGACGCGCCCCACCTGTTCGGCCTCGGCCTGCAGGAGCAGCTCGCCGACGAGATGACGACGGCGTTGCGGGCGATCCGGGCGGAGGCTCTCAACCAGGCGGCTGCGGACGAAGTGGCGGTCACGCTGCCGCTGGTGGCCAAGGGCGTGAACTTCGGCACCATCACCGCCAACCCGAACCTCACCCTGAACACCTCGGGCGTGGTGGGCGTCGATCCGGACCTGCGCGTCCGTCCGTTCTTCGCGCAGGGAGGAACCATCTCGATGCGCGAGTTCCTCGTCGGTGCGTTCAACGCCGAGATGGGGCTGGAGAGCTTCGACCAGGATCTGATCACCGCGGCCAACGGCGCCGATGTCACGACGCCGGCCGGTATGGTCCTGAGCGGCAGCATCGACAGGATCGAGATCGCGCCGGTCGGATCTCCGACCACGGACGGCGATCTGGATGGGGCGTTCGACGAGATCCCGGAGAGCATCGCCGACTTCGAGGAGTTCTACCTCTTGCACTACTTCAAGGCGGGCACGCAGGTCACGCCGACCAACCAGGCGGCGGTGACGATGGGACGGGCGACGTTCACGGCGGTCGGGTGCGCGACGTGTCACCGGCCCACGCTGACGATCGCCTCGGATCGGCGGATCGCCGATCTCGAGACGAACTTCAGCGAGTTCACGCCCGCGATGCCGGCGATGTCGGGCAACCCGTTCAACCGGCTGTTCGCGGTGGCGACCACCTTCTTCGTCGAGGTGACCGATGTTCCCGGGAGCATGCCCGACGGGGGAACGCCGGTGCCGGGCCTGCCGACGCTGAAGAACCGCGTCGCCCACTCGTTCGTGGTGCGGAACTTCTTCGCGGACTTCAAGCGCCACAACCTGGGCCTCAACTTCGCGGAGCGGAACTACGAAGGGACGCTGACGAACCTCTTCATCACCGAGCCGCTGTGGGGCGTCGGGACCACCGCGCCCTACGGTCATGACGGCCGCAGCCCGACGCTGGAGGACGTGATCCTCCGGCACGGGGGCGAGTCGCAGGCGGCGCGGGACGCCTTCGCGGCGCTCTCGCCGACCGCGAAGGGCTTCCTGATCGACTTCCTGCAGTCGCTGGTGCTCTTTCCGCCCGATGACACGGCGTCGACGACGCAGCCGATCAATCCGGCTGCGGCGAACTTCCCGCAGAACGGGCACGGCGCGATCGCGCTGACGCCGCTGTTCAACAACCCGGCGGACCTGGAGTAGCCGGACCGATGAACGACCTGCCCGGGCGATCATTCGGGTGGCGCCGCTTCGCGCGGCCCGTCTGGATCGTTCCGGGCGTTGCGGTTCTCGCCCTGGGCGCGATCACCATCTGGTGGCTCGCCCGAGGGCCGGTCGCGGAAAAAGAAACGAGGAAGCGAACGGTCGCCGAGGCGGCGGCCCGGAGCGCTGCGTTCGCCGACCTGCTCGCGGCGTTGCGCGCCGATCCGGACCCGATGGCGTTCGTGCAGGCGCGCGCGGGCCGCGACGATTCTCAGGCCGTGTCCGATCTGATCCAGGCGTACGCGGCGTGGGCCTCGCGCGGCGACGCCCTGGACGCGCGGCGGGCGATCGTGAAGCGGTTCCTCGAGGGCCAGAACCTGAAGGGCGGAGTCGCCGCGCTGTTCAAGGCGGTGGCGCTGGACACGACGCCGCGCCGGCAGGATCCGATGTGGCGCGACCTCGTGACCGGGGTCTCCGGTCTGTGGAATGCGATGACGATCGCGTGGGGCCGCGATCTCGTCCACATCGAGACGGACCCGAAGACCAAGGATCTGCTGCTCGAGAGCCTGGCCCAGGTGTCGCCCCAGAAGATCGGTCCCGAACAGCAGAGCCTGCTGGTCACCGATCTCATCGACCTGTACCCGACCGCGGCCGCCGATCAGAAGCCGGCGCTGAACGCCGCGATCGCCGCCATGGCCGGACCGGACGTCGTCGAGATCCTGAACGGTCGGGGCATCAACGAGGGTGCCGTTCAACTGGCGTCGATCCAGAAGATCGACCAGGAGGTCCAGTCCAGCCGGGCGCAATACAAGAAGGTGCTGGAACAGATCGAGAAGGAAGAGCGCGAGGCGCAAGAGACGAACGCGCGCGAAGCCGCCAAGAGCAAGCGCTAGCCCGCCGTGAGAAGCCTGGCGCAGGCAGCGGTGGTGGCGGGGACGGCAGCGCTGCTGGCCATGGGCTGTCGTCTGCTCGAAACGCAGGATGACGACGTCGCGGGCGTCGGCGTGGTCGCCGGCCGCGACGGACGCGGCGAGGCCGGCGGCGGCGCGGGCGGCGCGTCGTCGGGCGGCGGCGCGGGGGGCGGCGCTTCGCTGATGAACTGCTCGGCGCTGCCGTTCGGGTGCGTCTGCTCGCCGACGGAACCCAGTCAGGTCGGCGCGTGCACGACGACGTCGGTCGTCAAGCAGGCCGGCCAGCAGGGCGTCTGCTGCGACAACGGATTCAACTGCATCTGCGTCGCGTACGAGTGCATCCGCACGGGCGGCGCGTGCGCGTGCCAGCTGGCGCAGGCCAGCGCCGGCGGCGCGCGCGTCGACAACTGCAGCGCGGTGACGGCCAACCCGGCGATCAAGTGCTGCCGCAGTTACGGGCAGTGCGTCTGCGGCAGCGCCGACTGCTTGCCGACCGAGACGCTCGTCTCCGGCTGCAGCGTGCAGGATCTGCTGACCTGCGACGCCGGCGAATCCAGCGTCGCCAGCTGCGAGGGCGGCAGCGCGGGCCGGGGCGGCGCGGGCGGCGCCACCGGCGGCGCGAGCGCGCGCGGCGGTGCCGGCGGTGGCGCGGGCAGTGGCGGCGACGGCGGTACCGGTGAGCGCGGCGGCGCGGGTGGCAGCGAGCGCGGCGGTGCGGGCGGTACGACCGGTGGTGCAGGCGCGGGCGGCGCTGGTGGCGGCGCCGGCGCGGGAGCGACGGCCGGAACGAGCGGCACGGCGGGACATGGCGGCAGCGGCGGCACGACCGGTGGTGGCGGAACGAGCGGCACCGCCGGACGCGGCGGCAGCGGCGGAACCACCGGCGGCGCAGGTGCGGGTGGCACGACGGGTAGCGCAGGCGCCGGCGGCACGGGGGGAACGACCGGACGCGGCGGCACGGGCGGCCGAGGGTTCGGCCGCGGTGGTCGAGGCGGATCGACGTCGACTTGATCGCACGAAGCGCTGCCGTGCGCGGGGGCTGCGCGATCGCCTCGGTCGGCTAGCCGCCCCCGCGCGCAGCGCGGGATCGCGGCTACCTGAAAAAACAATAGTCGCACACCGCGCCTGCGGCGCGGAGCGACTAGACTCGGCCCGTGATCACCGATCCCCAGCCGCGATCGGAGGCGCGCCGTCGCGAATACGATCGCAGCGACGCGCTGGCGACCATGCCGCTGCCCGCGGGCGAGCCGATCCAGGCGCTGGCCCGCGTGCTCGCCGAGGCGATGACGGCGGGCGACACCGGTCCGGTCGGGCACGCGGGCACCGCGCTGCTGGAAGCATTGTCCGCGTTCTATCGCGTGCCGGTGCCGTCGCTGCGCGTGCTGGGCGTGCGCCCGCACAAGGTGACGAGGGGCGTGTGCACGTACCAGCTGTTCGGCGACTACACGCCTTCGACGCAGCGGATCCGCGTCTGGATGCGGACGGCGATCCGCGAGCGCGTGTCCAGCCCCAAGGCGCTGCTCAACACGTTGCTACACGAGTTCTGCCACCACCTGGACAGCGCGCGCCTCTCGATGCCGCAGAGCTATCACACGCGCGGCTTCTTCTGGCGCATCGACCACCTCTATCACCTGGCGCTGGCGACGCCGCCCGCGGCGCGCCGGCCGCTGCGCTGGGTGAAGCGCGGCGCGGTCTGGGCGATCGACTGGAATCGCGTTCGCAGCGTCGCGCCCCGCGCGCCCGGTTAGTCGCTCCGCGCCGCAGGCGCGGTGTGCGACTATTGTTTTTTCAGGTAGCCGCGATCCCGCGCTGCGCGCGGGGGCGGCTAGCCCGGCCCGATCGCGTCTGCTACAACGAAGGCGTGCGGGCTCGCGTTGCAGCGTTCGTGCTTCCGTTCTTCGCCGCGCTGGCGGTGGCGGGCACGCCTGTGCTTCCGGCCGCGGCCGATGCCGCGATCGAGCGAGCGCCTGCGCTGGGCGGCGAGGCCGAGCGAACGCCGGCCGTGGCGGCTCAGCAGGCGGTGCCGCAGCTGCGCGCCGCCCGCGAATCGGGCGCGCGCCCCGGCTTCTGGAAGCTTCCGCCCCACGCGCTCACGCTTCGTTTCGTCGCGAAGTCTGACCCGTCGGAGCTCGCGCGCGCGGCCGATGTGGCGCGCGCCCCCGTGGCGCCGCCGTCGGCGCCGCGTACGTGCCGCGGTCCGCCCCGAGCCTGAACGTTCTTCCGAGTTCGGGTATCGCAGGCAACCACTTGCATGGAGGGATCCATGTCCGAAGACACGTCTGAGCAGACCGGCACCGCGTTCGAACGAGACGTCGCGCGCAAGGTATCGGGCAGGGGCGGCACGATCGTCGTGGTCGTCGTCGTTCTTGCGCTCGCGTTGCTGATGGCGTTCAACATGAACTGACCGTTGATTGGACTCGGGACCCTCAAAGGGTCCCGAACCCCCCGCGATGGTACGCGCCGAGCAAAGCTCGGCGGCTCACCACGCGTCAGCCCGGCAGGCCCGCGGTGGTTGATCGCCACCGCGGGCTTTTCCGGCGACGCGGCGTAAAGGCGGCCGAGCTCGCGCACCGCGCCGAAGGCGTACAGCGCGCCCCACAACGCCAGCGCCGCGGGAACCCACATGCGCGCGCGCCGCGGCCGCGTGTCGACTTGCGGCGCCGCGAACGCCGTCTCCGCGCGCGCCAGCGTGCGCGCAGCGGCGACGTCATCGAGCGCAGGCCGCGGCAGACGCCGCAGCCTTTCCAGGAGAGGATCAGGCGTCGTCATGAGGTGGCCTTTCTACCGGTCGTCTTTTCCAGCTCGGATTCCTGTTCGTCGAGCGCCTCCGCGAGCGCGGCCCGGGCGCGCGCCAGACGCTGGCGCGCGGCGTCGGGTCGGATCGAAAGCACCTGCGCGGCCTGCCCGACGTCCAGTCCCTCGACGCCCACCAGCAGCAGCACCTCGCGGTGCACGTCGGGGAGAGACGCCAGCGCGCGTTCGAGATCGCGGCACCCCGGATCGTCGGCCGGCGGCGGTCCCGCCACGGCGGGATCCGAGAGGTCCACCGCGGCGACGGCCACGGCGACATCCGGGCGGCGCCGCGACGAGATGAACCGGTTGCGCGCGACCGTGAAGACCCACGCCGCCAGATCGGTGTCGGCGGCGACGCCCCCCGCGTGCCGCGCGATCGACAGCCAGACCTCCTGGTGCAGATCTTCGGCCGCGTCGCGCCGGCCGGCCAGGCGGACCAGATAGCCGAAGCTGGCCTGGGCGAACCGCGCGTAGAGATCGCGGAAGGCCGCCCTTTCGCCGCGCCGCAGCCGTTCGACCAGGGCGGAGTCGGCGGCCATCATCTAAGTAACGCCGCCGCGAGGGCCTCCGTGACAACAAAAAAACGACATTCGCCTCGTCACGCCGGCCCCGGCGGGGGCGTTTCGTCTGCAGGAGGAGACGAAATGTTCGCCACGGCCAGCTTCGGAGAGTTCATGCGTGAGGGCGGGTGGGGGATGTACCCCGTCCTTGTGATCGGGCTGGTGGCGCTGGCGAGCGCCACCCGATACGCGATCCGTCCCGAGCGATTGTGTCTGCGCTTCGTCGCGGTGTTGTGGCTGACGCTGCTCGCCGCGGTCGTGCACGCGACGGTGACCGATCTGGCGGCCGTGTTCCGCTACTTCGAGGATCCGGTCCGCGCCCCCGATGCGGAGATGGCGCGCACGCTGCTCCTCGGCCTCAAGGAGTCGACGCGCCCCGCCGCGCTCGGGGGCATCTTCCTGACCCTGGTGCCGCTGCTCGCCGCGGCCGGCGTCTACCGCGAGTACGTCGTCGGCGGCGGCAGCGGGAAGACGACGGCCGCTACTTCTTCTTAGGTAAAAGCAGCGGGACGCCGTTCTTTTCCTGAATGACCAGGTCGCCGCCGTCCTTGCACTGGCCGCTGATCGTCTTGCCTTCGTCGCTCTTGCCCTGGATCTTGCCGGCGTCGATCGACGTCGTGGCGTGCGCGCGCACCTTCTGGTTCGAGACGTTTCCCGACGCGACCGTGAACGAGTAACCGGTCTCGTTGGTGACGCGGCAGCTCGCGACGGCCTGGGACGCGGCCCCGGCCAGCAAGCCGTTCACGACCCAAAAAATGACGCTGGTGCGTGACATCTGACCGTTAGATGTCCGGGTGGCTGAAATCTCATCGGTAATTATCGTTAACTGACGCGATGTGGATGAGCAGCGACAGGCGGCTGGCGCGCATGGTGCTGGTGCTGGTTCTGGCTTCCGGGTTCTGTGGCGCGCTGGCGCTGGCGCGCATGCAGTTGACGGGCCGCGCCGCGCTGCTGTTCCTGGGGTGGAACCTGATGCTGGCGTGGGTGCCGCTGCTGGTGTCGCTGGTTATCGCCAGCCGCCACGCGCCCGGGCGGACGCCGTCGCGCCTGGGATCGGTCGCGCTGGGCGGGGTCTGGCTGGCGTTCTTTCCCAACGCGCCCTACCTGGTGACGGACCTGATTCACCTGCGGGAGCGCGGGTTCACGTTGCTGCTTTACGACGCGATGATGGTGTTCGCGTTCGCGATGACGGGCCTGTGCATCGCGTTCCTGTCGCTGTGGCTGATCCACCAGCTGGTCGCACGCCGCGCGGGCCGGACGGTCGGCTGGGCGTTCGTCGCGGCGGTCGCCGGACTGTCGGGTTTCGGGGTTTTCCTGGGGCGGTTTCCGCGCTGGAACAGCTGGGACATCGTGACCCGGCCCGGCGAGCTGTTCGTCACCCTGGCGGTACACGCGCAAGATCCGCTCGCGTATTTGCTCGCGATCAGGATGACGGCGATGATGGCCGCGCTGTTCGGGATCGCATACCTAATGTTCTTCGCGCTGACATCACTGGGCGGAGTGGTCGCCACCGCCGAGACGCCAGCCGCTCCACCTGCCGCCGCTGCCGTCGTCACGGCCGTCGTCACGGCCGACGACGCGGCTACGGCGCCTTCGGTGGGCTCTTTGCCGCCATGAGCACGCGCGTCCGGGAACTCGCGTGACGAGCCGGCGTTGCTGTTGACGGCGCGACGCTGGATTTCCTACCGTGCGCGCCCGGCCGGAACGGAATCGCCGCCCTGCTGATCGTCTTGGGTCTGACGGTTCGCCGCCGTCGACGCGGTTAAAGGAAGGCCGTCAGTTCGGAACCGCTTCGCAGACGGACGAGCGGGCGTTGTCCTGCCAGCGATCGTTCCAGGTGCCGTCCATGTCCAGCACGGCGCGGTGATCGCAGGTGCAGGTCTGTCCGCCGGAGCAAGGATCGCAGAAGCCGTCGGGCTGACCCGTCTCCCAGCTGGTGTAGGCCCACGTTTCGTTGGTCACCCAGCGATACGTGCCGGCGCCGCTCTT
>Ga0207648_10002400_pt1 | contig 20173 bp, 17 predicted proteins | sample KBSMisM32_FD_184310 | JGI IMG/M metagenome (GOLD analysis project Ga0207648, IMG submission 184310) | Miscanthus rhizosphere microbial communities from Kellogg Biological Station, Michigan, USA - KBS Miscanthus M3-2 (SPAdes) (version 2) | ecosystem: Host-associated > Plants > Roots >...
ATTTTTTCCGGGGGATGTTTTGCGTAAGCTTCCAGCATTACATCTGTATGTGTTGCAAGGAATTTTGCATCCGGGTAATTGTGAGAGGCGAACACTGTATAATCCGGCTCCAGGTCCGGGTCAAAGAAATGCCAGCTATTCTCAAAGTATACTTCAAGACAAAAATGTCCGCCAGTCCTTGCATTGCCTCTAAAACCAATAGGCCTCACGGAAAATCCTTTTTCCTCAAGCACTTCCATTAATATGATACATTGCTGACTGCATGCAGCAAAGGGATATTTCATTATTTCATCGGGAATTACTATTGCACTGAGGCCGGCACCATAATTTACACTCGGCCTGTATGCCAGGTCACCGAACAGTGCGAGATAATTGTTACCAATTGAATAGGTAGAATAACCATGATAAAATCTGTTGCGTACGACTTCACGCACAACACCTGTATATCCGATATTATATCCCAGTTTCTGCTGGTCGGTACTGACATTATAGATGCTGTCACAATAGGTAACCAGTTTTTTTACAGAATTGATGCGCTGAAGTGAGGGATCAAAATATTCTTTACCATTATAAACCGGGGCAGGATAGTTCAATTTGCGCAGAAAGCCTTGTGCTCCGGTAAATTCGAGAATGGTAAAAAAGAATGTAAGGATGAACAACAAAAAGAATACTTCCTGTAACAGACGGAATATTTTTTTCATAAATACTGGATTGGTTCTCAACAGAGACGCTAAAGTACCAATATTTATTATTTTTCGGAAACCAGCGACGGAAAATTGGGTATTTCCCCGGGTTCCTGCCAGTAAATTTACTTTTCTTACATCTCAGGACGATAATTTATTGATCATATCCAATTGTTCAAGCGTATCTACTGCATACCATTTTTTAGGATAGATATTCGAAGAAAAAAGTTGTTTTTTTTCAATTAACTGCATCCAGACAGAATAAAAATCATCTGCAGGTTTACACATGCTGTTTATCCGCGCGGGGTTCAGTACCTGGATACCGGAACAATAAATTTCTGAAGGTTTATGACGGTTCAGTTCGGTAACACAATTGTCCTTGTGAAATATAAAATCTCCGTCCAGTCCTTCTACAGGTTTCACCGGTACTACCATGCAGCAGGGGCTGTTGAAGGATTCATAATCTTTGTAAATAAGATCGAGATCAAGGTCCACCACATTATCGCAGGTAAGTACGATCAGCGGCTGATCGAGATGTTTCATCAATGTATTAAAAAGCCACCAGGCATTCCCCTTTCCTTCTGTATTAAAAATAGAAGAAACGCCTTGTTCAATCACATGGCGGGCAAGATCGGCTCCTTTGTACCCTACTGTAATGTGTATATTTTCGATACGGCTGTGAATGCGACTGATAGCATCGGCAATAAGCGTAGAGTCTTTGAAATAAGCCATGGGTTTGGGGATACTTGCCGTTAACGGCATCATTCTCATCCCACGGCCTGCCGCCATTATAATTGCATGTCTGATCATACCAGGAATTTAGGAGGGTTAGAGATAATAAACATTATTTCCGCTTCCGAAAGCCGTTCCGCATTAGCAGAAGTGAGTATATCATCAAAAGGCTTTTCAACCTTTTCATTAAAGCCGATAATATAATGTTCGACGCCGCCGAACATGATTTCCTTTGCATAAGGAAGCTCAGAAATACCGATCAGCGTTTCATCAATACTTTCACCGGGCCTTTCTCCTACTTTGGTATAAGTTCCCCCATACAGTTTTACAAACAGTTTTAATATATCCTCGATTTGCCCTGCTTTCATTTTCCTGGAAAGCACCCGGCCTGCTGTTGTATCCATTTCATCCATAGCTGTAATTACCAGCTTAGCTGCTTCAGATACATGGAAGAAGAACCGACGCATGTGCGGGCCTGTTGTTCTTATTTCTCCCTTCTGTTCCAGCATTTCCTTCCATATAGGGAATACGCTGCCGGTGGACCATGCAATATTACCGAAGCGAACATTGGTAAAGCGGGTATCGCTTTTCCCATTCATGGCGCAGAAAAGCCGTTCCATCAATGCCTTTGAAAGCCCATATGTACTGCGGCAAGGTGGTGCCGCTTTGTCTGTAGAAACACCAATTACTTTTTTAACTCCCTTCTGGATAGCGGCGCGGGCGATATGCTGTGAGCCGGTAATATTTACATCGATACATTCATTTGGAAATTTTTCTGAGAGATCCACATACTTGGTTGCCGCAGCATGGATCACTATATCAGGACGGAATTCATCAAATACATCATTCACCGAGTGGATACTGGTAATATCCAATGGTGCGATTTCACAATCGGTGATCCTGTTTGCAATCTGGTTCTGGTTATTATTTCTTGCTGCAAGAATTACACGATACCTGTCCTTCAACCGCATCCCTAACTCCCTGCCTAAAAAACCCGTTCCGCCTGTAATTAGTAGAGTCTCCATTAAAACATTTTTTTTATTACTACAAATATATGCTTCCAAAAAACGACTTCGTCGAGTATGGCAGGATAACGCCGCACACTCCTGGTAATATAAAACCACGACTTCTTCCGCATTTTATGTACGGCGCAGAAACTGGCAAGATAAATGTCTGTATGGGCAAGAAAAGAGCCTTTATACTTCTTCATTTTTTCATTGAAGAGCGGGTTATCCAGTTGTTTTTGTATAAAATAATTTATTCTTTTATGTGTCCGTTCCCATTCTTCATGATAAACCGAACGTCCGCTGTGTTCATACACACCGCAACAATATTCATTGATCCTGTCTATCTTACCGGTATGCAATAATGTGTTCAATACAAAATCATAATCCTCCACTCCGATAATGATGGGCTCTTCACTGAATTTAACTTTGTCGAGCAATGGTCTCTTATAGAAAACCCCGATATTGGAAATAAAATTTCCTTTGGAAATGGCTTTAAACGGGTTTTTGATATCGGGGAAAACAGGCCGTTTTACAGGTTTATAGTTACCGTTGAGTATTTCAAAACAGCAATGGAAAAAAACAGATTCAGGATTTTTATCAATGAATTTAGCGGCTTTATCAAGACAATCAGGGTATAAGATGTCATCGGAATCCAGCAAAGTCACATACTCTCCTTTTGCCAGTTTCATTCCCTTGTTGCGGGAATAGGAACGTTCATAATTACGATCATTTCTCAGGTAACTAAGCTTTCCGCGCTTCACATATTCTGCCATTACTTCCTCTGTATTATCAGTAGAACAATTATCTACTACGATAATTTCCCAATCCTGATAAGTTTGCGCATACACACTTTCAAGGGATTTCTTAATCAGGTCGGCCCGGTTATAAGTAGGGATCACAACTGAAAACTTCATACGATCACGGATAATAACTGAATAATCAGGCGCATTTTGTTCCATTGGTAACGGCGGCAAAATGGCTGTTGTATTTTACTTGCCCGGCAAAAATATTTTTAAAACCAAGTTCTTTGAACCATGATTGAATGGTTCTGATATTCTGTGGCTGGTCATAAGCGGGTGAGAACATATCAAATGTATCGAGAATACACCATTCTCTCCGTTCCTTTTTGGAGAGGCCGGGAGGAAGAGAATTCACATCGCACATCGGTATGAACCTGTTCACCAGGGAACCTATTCCCAGTTTGTTGAAAAAAACAGAAGCGTTGATCATCCAGTCAATGTTTTTCTCAATCCGCCTGAGTAAATTTTCATGCGACATTTTTTTGGTGAACGGTCTGAGCATATACTTGGCATTCACTTTTGTCCACCAGCCATTTCGTGGATAAAAATCCACTACGAGTTGTCCGCCGGGTTTTACCATAGCAGCCAGACATTCGACAGATTTTTTTACATCGGGAGTATGCTGCAGAACTCCGAAACAAAAGACTTTATCAAAACTGCCGGGTTTGAACGGAAGGTCGTAAATACTGGCCTGGAATAATTTTAATCGTTCTCCATGGTGTCCATTGTTCTTGAAATTAGCTTCAACAGCATCGGAATAATCAACGCTGTACAGGGTGGCACGGGTATGATCGAGCACAATTTGTGTAAACCTGCCTGCACCGGAACCTACTTCAAGGATATTCTGGCCTGTAAGATCTTCCTTATCCCAACCGGTTTCGGCAAAAAACCTCGATTTTGATTGGGTAGAAGATTGTAATTCACGGTCAATCTGGGTTTTGACAAATCTATTCCATTGAAAGCCAAAATTATTGGTGTAGTTATCGTTGCTCACCATCCGGTAAGCACCTTTGGTATAAGGGAAAAAGTTCCCTTGTTCGTCTTTTAAACCATCATTGGTGATCGTAAGCCTGGACCTTGTAAATGGGTTCAGGAGTTCAATGGAAGCACTCATATTTAAAGAATTGGTTCGCTTGTTTACAATATCTTATATCGTTTTTCCGGCTGGTAAGATTGTGGAACCTGCCGGTTATTTAATCCTGCGGATAAAGCATTCTCGAAGGAATAATCCCAAAAACCGGGCTAAAACCTTCGGTTTTAATAAATCCTGCCAGATACATTAATCGCCAGATCCCGGTTTGATTTTTATCAGGCGTTATTTCTACCTCGGCCTGTTCTGCTTTTCCATAATCGTAAACTTTGCCCTTCGGGTCTATTATTTTCAGGGTTCCGGTTTTTAAAAATTTAAAGGATTTCAGAGTTGCAGGAACATAAAAGTACAGGCTATGAATATATCCTACCTGCTGTTTCAATTGTTCGGGCATAAATAACGAATAAGCAATATCGGGCGACATCCTCAGTTGAAATCCTTTTCGCGGATCGTCCACTTTCAGTACATAGAGACCCTTCTTCAAAGCTTTCAATGAATAACGATTCCACTTTTTCCGGTCCGCATAAGAAAAATGCACAAGTGCCTTTCCCGTTGGCGGGTTATAATCAACAAAAGGAAAAACAGAAAATTCCACTGGCTGTTTGCGCCCTCCGCCTTCAATGAAATCACCCTGCGCTTCAAAATAGGATGCAGGATCATCTTCTTTCCGAAATACAAAATAAGTAGTTCCAAAATAAGAATTCTGGTCTTCTCGTACATCATGCAATGAAAGAGCATATTCTTTTCCGCCTGGAACATTGATTAATTTTTTACCAGGGGTTACCCTGGCATATTCAACCGGCTTCTTCAGTCCAGACCTGTATTGAGTCAACCATCGCCTTACTTCTCCTGCTGAATAAGTAAACGCACGGGTTTTATTCTGGTTAAGTACTTCGTTTACATTAAATCCCGGTAAGCCACTGCTTAATACAAGCATGGCCGGATAATAAGTAACACTTTCATCATTGAGGTGCAGTTTAGCCTGTTCCATTAGTATACGCAGGTTTGCTTCACCTGGATTTGCTTTCAGGTTGTTATAAAAGACAAGGTATTGGAGATAATTACCGACCATTTCCAGTCGCTTTGTAACGCGTGTGTCTTTTTCACCCTGTAATGCTTCTACCCAAAGATCGATCCAACGGGCAATAACAGGCTGACTGATAAATGGATCATTGAACCTGCTTAATTCGGTAAACAATTTTTTTACAATAGGTGCTGATGACCGGAAACAATCATTAAAAAAAGCATCCGTTATTTTCTTATCATCGACCGCAGTATTCCATAGTAATTGCGACGTGAGATAATACCCGAGACCTTTACCAATCCAACCTGTATTGATCTCGGCCTCATATCCTTTAAGACCATGCCTGCTGTATTTTTTGATTGCCGGGGCAATTGTATGATACGCTGAAGCCATTGCCTGGCCCGGTAAATCATAATCCCATGCATACAATGCCTGGTAATCATAAATACCCAGTTGCCTGACCTTTTTTTTCCATAATGTCATCAGTTCATCCATCGAGTATTTGCTTTCATTGAAAGCAGTGGTAAGTGATACGTATACGTTATCTGCAACCGGAGCTGTGGGGGGAGCGATATACTCACTATATGCAAGACAACCTACAAACGTAGACGGATAATCATTTCTTATATTCCTGGCTACAGTATTGATCAGGTAAAAGACACGGTCTGTAATAGTACCGATCTTCCTGCATTCCTTTGTATCGCAGATGCCAATGCCATCTGAAGGGCTTAATGAAATCATTTTATAGGCCGGGCTGTTTGCCTTGCTTAACGTTTCAATCTGATTCCGTGAATCCTCTATCACAAGTTTCACCAGGTCCGGTTTTGTTATATCGAATTTCGGGTTGTCTGGTATCACACCTGCACGCGTGGTGTTACTAAGCCATTCGGGGTGTTTCAAAAATGTTGCCTTATGACGTTCTACGATCTGGTCATATGAATGACCGACATTCGCATTCATTTCACCAAGCAGACAGTTAGCTTTCTCCCAGAAAGCATAACGCGTCCATACAATATCGGATCCTGTACCGTAAGCATACCAAAGACGCCGGTTGTTGAATGAAGGTGTGGCAAAAACTGTGGTCTTAAGCAACACATTTACTTTTTCGGGATAGATAAACCATTCTTCCTGCGGAAAATAATAACGAAACCCCAGCAGGTACAGATACCTGAATGCTGCATGCTGCACGCCAAGGCAGGAGTTACCTGTCAAAATCACCTGTTTACCATTGCCAACTATTCCGATTGATTCCGAAGCCAACCCTTTTAGGTTTTTAAGGGCAGTGGCCGGATAGCCATTGCGTACCAACTGATCAGCAGGAGCCAGTACAATCGTTGCTTCATTGATTGTATTGATTTTCCGGGTGACAATATTATTTATACCCGCTTTTTTTATTTCTCCTGCCAGCACGCCGGCAATTCCTTTTATAGTATCATTCGCAGAAGAAAAATAACCAATACTTACGGGGCTTTGGCAAAAGCAACTATATCCGGACATTATTGCCAGGCAATAAAAGAAAGTATATAATAATATTATTCTTTTCATTGATGTCCCTTTCAAAGGGGACTATGTTTTTGCCTGATCCTGGCATATGCCAGCAAGGCCATTACAGCGTTAACAAACAACAAGGTAAAAGCAGCGCCCCGGGCACCGATCATGGGCACAAGCATGATGTTAAACAAAAGGCTGGAAGCAATTGCGATCAGCGAAATAAACATGATATACTTGTTTTCCTGGTGATATAACAAAACGGGAATCAGGGACTGATAGATAGTCCATGGCAGATAGGCGCTGGTGAGCAATAAGGCATAAAAGCGACCTTCCTGGAATGCATCCCCGATAAACCAGCTGAACACGAAGGGTGTAGCAATCAGAACTCCCGCCACAGTAATGACTGAAACCCCTATATAGGCAAGAATTGCTTTCTTTAAATTTCCGCCTTTTTTTTCATGTTTCTTTTTTAATTCGCCAAAGATATAAGGGTAAAAAAAATTGTTCATTGACAACAGGGTTAAGTTGGCAATGATGGCAATCTGTGCTCCTACACTATACAACCCAACTTCAGCCGTGCTGACATAATGATCGATGAAATAACGGTCAGATGAACTAATCACGAAGACCGACATCCTTTCAATGATCAATGGGGAACTGACTACCAGGATTGTTTTGACAGAGGCAATACCAGAAAAAGGAATTAAATACCCCCATTTTTTTAACAATATATATACAGGAATTGATACCAGCGCAGGCGCCAGGATCAATGCATTGATTCGCCCGTTCCATGTTTCATGCAACACCAGCACAAATATTACAGACAAGCAGGCTTCCAATGTATTCTTTCCTATGGAAAAAGCCGCAAACAATCCTGGCTGGTTGCGGTTGCGCGTAATTGATGCAATCATTTCAGTAAATAATATGAAAAAGGCAGTTGCCGGAATAAGCCAGATAAAAAAATTACTGACTTTTAAAAAATGCATCAGTGGCACTGTAAAAACGAAGGCCAGGAATGTAAAAAGAAGTAAGCCGGCCAGGGGTATTGCCAGTGCATCGGAAAAAAATCGTGCAAATCCCGGTTTATCTCTTTTGAAAAATTCCACGTTGACTGTCTGCAGTATGCCACCGGATAAAAGTGGTGTAAGAAAAGCGATGGCACCACTGTAAAGGTTGATAATACCGTAATCTTTGGTTGATAGATGATGGGTTAGCAATGAAACAACACCAAATGAAATAGCTGCATTTAAAAAATAAGAGAAAAAGTATATAGAAATATGTTTATACTTCTGCAAAGCTTAGGGCAGTGTTATTTTAACAGGTAAGAATCAATTATTCAGCAGGTCGGATGCAAATACATCAAGCTCTTTAAAAGATATAAACCGGCCGGGTGTTTTTTCCTGGAAAAAAGATAATTCCAATCAGGCATCCTTCATCAATGATTGCCGAAGGATGTGCAGAATAACTCACTTACTTGATTATTTTTTTCAGGTAAAGGCCATACCCGCTTTTACTCAGCAACCCGGCTATTTCCAGTAATTTTTCTTTCCCGATAAAGTCCATGCGATATGCCACTTCTTCGATACACCCGATTTTGGTAGCCTGCCTTTTCTCGATTACTCTTACAAATTCAGTAGCATCACTTAATGAATCAAAAGTACCGGTATCAAGCCATGCGGTGCTCCTGTCCAGTATGGATACTTTTAAATCACCGCGCTGCAGGTATTCTTTATTGACATCGGTGATCTCATATTCGCCGCGGGGTGATGGCTTTAGATTTTTTGCAATAGTTACTACTTCATTATCATAAAAATAAAGGCCGGGTACGGCAAAATTAGATTTAGGTTTAGCCGGCTTCTCTTCAATGGAAATTGCCACCATATCCTTATCAAACTCTACTACGCCGTAACGTTCAGGATCAGATACTTCATAGGCAAACACATATCCGCCGTTAATATCAGACAGCTTCTGTAGTTGCCGTCCTAACCCGCCGCCATAAAAAATATTGTCGCCAAGTACCAGCGCTACTTTGTCTTTTCCGATAAACTTTTCACCAATGACAAAAGCCTGGGCCAGCCCGTTTGGCACTTCCTGCATTGCATATTCGAAGCGGCAACCAACCTGGCTGCCGTCACCCAGCAATCTTTTAAACTGGGGGTTGTCTTCAGGCGTTGTAATAATCAATATTTCCCTGATACCTGCCATCATCAATGTAGAAAGCGGGTAATAGATCATTGGCTTATCATATACAGGCATCAATTGTTTACTGATTGCCTTTGTAATAGGGTAAAGCCTGGTACCGCTTCCCCCTGCCAGGATAATACCTTTCATAAAAAATTATCTTTTTGCGTATTGTTCTGCGTAATAATGCTGGTAAGCTCCGCTGGTCACATGCTTCAGCCATTCCTGGTTGTCGAAATACCAGTCAATGGTAAGTTTCAATCCTTCTTCAAAAGTGACCGATGGTTTCCACCCCAGTTCTTTATTGATTTTGGTGGCATCAATTGCATAACGGCGATCATGACCAGGCCTGTCTTTTACATACGTAATCAGTTCTTCGCTCTCTCCCTTTTTACGGCCAAGCTTTTCATCCATTTGCCTGCATAATAGTTTAACCAGGTCAATATTCTTCCACTCATTGAAGCCGCCGATATTATAAGTATCGCCTTTTTTTCCTTTATGAAAAACAAGGTCGATGGCGGTAGCATGATCTTTTACAAACAACCAGTCTCTTGTATATAAACCATCCCCGTATACCGGTAATGGTTTTTTATGAATGATGTTATTGATAAAAAGCGGGATCAGTTTTTCCGGGAAGTGATTAGGACCATAATTATTCGAGCAGTTACTGACTACCACAGGCAGATCATACGTATCGCTGTAGGCTCTTACAAAATGATCTGAAGCTGCTTTGGAAGCACTATAAGGCGAATGAGGATCGTATTTTGTTTCTTCAGTGAAAAACCCGGAATCACCCAACGCTCCGTATACCTCATCGGTAGATACATGATAGAAGCGCTTGTTGTCATAGTCCCTGTTCCATGCATTTTTGGCAGCATTCAGCAGGTTTACAGTTCCGATCACATTGGTGTAAACAAAATCCAATGGTGACAGAATGGAGCGATCCACATGCGATTCAGCTGCAAGATGAATCACACTATCTGGTTTGTATTTTTCAAATAGCTTACCGATGCTTTCAGGATCGAGTATATTCCTGCGTTCAAAGAAATAGTTGGGGCTTTTATCTATATCCCTGAGATTTTCGAGGTTACCTGCATAGGTTAATGCATCCAGATTGATGATCTTATACGAAGGATACTTTGTTACAAATAAACGTACCACATGAGATCCGATAAAGCCTGCTCCCCCTGTTATAATGATCGTTCGCGACATAGTAATAGTTTTATTATAGACGTCCGGGATTATTTTTATACCAGTCAAACGTTGTTTTCAATCCTTCCTGTACAGAAACAGAAGGTGAGTAACCCAATAAATTTTTTGCTTTTGAAATATCCGCCAGGCTATGTTTTACATCACCTGCCCTTTCGGGACCAAATACAGGATCCAGCGAACTTTTTGCCTGTTGCTTCAAAGCATTGAAAAGTTCCAGCAAAGAGGTTTGCTGACCGCATGCAATATTATATACCTGGTTCACGGCCTTCGCGTTGTCTGTAAACATGGCTGCAATATTAGCCTGTACAGCATTGTCAACAAAGGTAAAATCACGACTATGTGCACCATCACCATTGATCACAGGTGGCTTGTTTTCCAGCAAAGCTTTTAGAAACAATGGTATCACTGCTGCATACGGTCCTTTTGGATTCTGCCTTGGCCCGAAAATATTAAAATAACGAAGACCAATAAGGTCCAGTTTATAAAGGTTTGCATATACCTGTGCATATAATTCATTCACATACTTGGTAACCGCATAGGGAGAAAGAGGTTTGCCAATCTGGTCTTCTACTTTCGGAAGCCCCGGGTGATCACCATAGGTTGAAGAACTGGCAGCATACACTACTCTTTTTACATTTTTTTCTTTGGCTGCAGTGAAAATATTAAGGGTGCCGGTAATGTTTACATTATTAGTTGTTAGTGGATCGCTGATGGATCGCGGAACAGAGCCCAGCGCTGCCTGGTGTGAAATAACATCGACGCCTTCACAGGCTTGCAGGCATGTTTCAAAATCCCTGATATCGCCTTCAACAAAACGAAACTTTTTGTTGCCGGAAAGCTCATTGATATTTTGTTGCAAACCTGTAGCCAGGTTATCCAGAACACTGACTATAGATATTCTTTTATCTTCCAGTAAACGACCAACCAGGTTAGATCCTATAAAACCGGCGCCACCTGTAACTAAAACATGCATGTATGGGTAAAGATTTGAGTTTTATAGTTTTCTTAATTAGCAATGTTGCATAAGCTGCAGCGAATCATATTCAAAAATTAACTTGTTTTATTTTTTTCGCCGAAACCATTTTTTAGGATTTATTTTAAGAAGGAATTTCTCGAAAGGAGTATTTGGCTGTGTTTCTTCTTCATAATAACTGCTGCTCTGACCATAGCCGTAACCGTATCCATACCTTCCATAACCATAATAGCCATATCCGGGTTTTATCTTCACATCGTTGATGATGATTGATATTTTAGGTAGTTTGTTATCCCTGTACAATTCATCGATCAGGGCAACCTGCTTTTTGAAAGTATGACCCTGTCTTACCAGGTAAAGTGTACAATCCGCAAACTTTCCCAATGTCATCGCATCACTTACCATGCCCACAGGGGCGGTATCTACCAGTATCACATCAAAATGATTCCGGAGCCAGGTAAATATTTCCGTCACTTTTGAATCAAGCAGCAATTCGGCAGGATTAGGCGGAATAGGTCCGCAAGGCAATACGAACAGGTTTTCATGTTCGGGCACAGGAACAATCAGGTCTTCCATCTTTGCTTTTCCAACAAGAAAATTACTGATCCCCGAACGCTTACCCATTTGCATCCCTGATAAAACTTTTGGTTTGCGGATATCAAACTCAAGAATGATTGTTTTTTTACCTGTCAATGCCAGCACTGCGCCCATGTTGGTACTGACAAAAGATTTACCCTCGCCGCTGAATGACGAAGTAACCAGTATCACCGGTTTTTCCGTTTTGGGAATCACATACTGCAGGTTGGAACGGATGATACGGAATTGTTCCGCTACCATGCTGCGGCTGGTTTTATTTACAATAAGCGTTTTATCAGAATAGGAATGACCTACTTCGCCAAGTATCGAAGCGTTAGTGATTCGTTCGATATCGAAACGGGTAGTCACTTTATCATTAACGACTTCACCAATAAAGATCAGCAATGCAGGTAAGCCAAGACCGATCAATACAGCCAGTATCTGGATTGCTCTTTTATTGGGTTTGACCGGAGTAGCAGAAGCGATCGCTTCATCCAGCACTTTGGAATTGGAAATAGTGGATGCACGTGTAATCGCAGCTTCTTCCCTTTTACCTTCCAGCAAGTTGTAAAGTGATAGTTTTGTATTTAACTGCCGCAGGATTTCCGCATACTCTTTTAATTTGAATGGAAGCACATTCAATTCAGAATGTTCCGCACTGCTTTTCCTTTTTATTGTATTGATGGAAGCCTTGTAAGCGGAACTTATATTTCTAAGATTTTCCAGGATGCTTTCACGCAGCTTTTCAATTTGTCCTTCCAGCCCAATAACGCTTGGGTTGTGTACAGGTATATTATCATCGAGCAGACCTTGTCTTTCTAACTGTACTTTGTTGTAAGCTCCAATCAATTCATTGAGGGTAATATCTTCCAGGGCGAGGGGAGATGGTACAACAACCTTAGTATACTGATTTTTTTTGTCCTCCATGTATTCGCGAAGCATATCAGTCATGCTAAGCTTCATGGTCTGTTCATTAATCGCTTTGTCTGATTCGGTAATCTTCTCAAAATAAAGGTTTGATTGAAGTTCTACGTCGATCAGGTTATTATTTTGCTGATATCTAAGCTGAATAAATTGTATGCTGTCAATTTCACTTTTAAGATTGGCCAACCGTCCATCAATAAAAGTGAGCATCTGGTCGGTTGAATAATTATTCTGCTCCACCGTCATAGAGTCGTATTGTATCATCAGGTTGTTGACGATATCTGCCGACAGTTGTGCGTTGGTAGTTTGTATGCTGGTGGAAAGGATACCCGTACCAGGTGTTTTGGGTTGGACTTTAACGCTACCGACAAAAGAAGCGGCAACAGAACGGGTGGGTTGCCAGCCAATTTTATACTCTCCGCCAGTGGGAACAGCACCTCTTTTTATCAACCGGAAAACGCCGTATGAATTAGTGAATATCTCGTCAAACGTAAAATTGCGTGCCTGGTTGTTGATACGAAACTGTGTCTGATTAATAAACTTGATGTCAAGGGTAAAACTCTGTGAAGAGTCTGCTATCTCAAAAGCCTGGATGATAAAGGGGCCTTGTTTATACACATTGAATTCCTTTATTTTCCCGATAGCTGTATAACTGAATTCAAGATTGAGTTTTTTCACTACACGTTCCATCAACGGGCGTGATTTTAGGATCTCGATTTCATTCTGAATATTATCTGAGCGATTATTACCGGTGATGATATCTTCTACTTTATCCGTACGGGCATTGCGTTGTTCATTTTTGATCAGCATATTGCCAAGTGCTCCGTAGATACGGGTGGAATAACGCAAATAGGTCCATGCTACCAGCAATGCAAATGCAAGTGACAGCAGGAACAAAGGAAGGAACCTTACATACTTATAGAAAAGATCTTTTAAGCTTAGGCTCCAAAGCTCACTTTTACTACTGGGGACCTGTTCTCCTTCCATTAAAACTAGATTGATTTTTTAAAATCACGATTATTTGAAAATATTATACACCAATGCAATAGCTGTAATCACACTCAATGCAAAACCAGCCCGTTGCAAAACAACATCCTGGTCGGCTTTTTTGGCTTTGCGCGGAGTAGGATCAACAACTATCACATCATTCTGTCTTAAATTATAATAGGGCGATTCAAATAATTGTTTGGACGAAAGGTCAATCATACCAATCTCTCTTTTGCCATCGGTTTCGCGGATCACTTTTACAGCATTCTTGATGCCGTATTCGGTCAATCCTCCTGCGAGGCCGACTGCTTCAAGAATGGTAACTTTTTCACCGGGTATGCTCATTACTCCCTGGCTATTCACTTCTCCTATCACTGTTATTTTCAAATTTTGAAACCGGATCAGGACTGTCGGGTTTTCCAGCAATTCCACCGGTTCAGTGAGTCGTTTTTTGATCTGGGCTGCAAGTTCATCTTTTGTGAGGCCCTCTGCATGAAATACCCCAAGGCGGGGGTACTCGATATTGCCTTTCGCGTCTACCAGCAGCCCCGGCTGGGCAACAGTAACCCCGCCGGTAGTGCTGACAGTCGGAAGATTATACAGCACATCGGATCTGTCAGGTCTCGTGCTTATACTGAAAACCTGGATGGAAAGAATATCATTTTTCTGAATGCGAAGCTCAGGAACCTGCACATCACCTTTACCGGAAGTATCGGAAATATTCTGAAGATAATTAGGGAGTTTTTGCTGGGTGCCGCAGGAAATAAAACAAAAAATCACAGCAGTATAAAAAAGCGACCGGATAAATTTCATTTGAGTTCTTTAATGGTGACTGGCACCGCAAAAATAGGTCTTACACTATTCTATACGTGCCGAAGTTAATTTACTTCTGTCAATATATGCTACCAGGACGTACCCCAGGCTGTCAATCGACACTTTTACCATTTTGTGCCTGAGCGCCATAACCTTTCCTTCATGGTCCATCAATGGGCCGCTGGTAATTTTCACACGCTGACTTATATGCAGCTCCATAGGCTGGACTTCCACATTTTCATACTCGTCAAGAAAACGACGGATGGCATTGATCTCTTTTTCGCGGATCACAGCGGGCTTCCCTTCCCAATAAACAAAATTGATTACTCCCGGTGTCATACGCACACTGGAACGGTCACCGTCGCCGACTTTTACGAACACATAAGACTTGAAAAGGGGCTCCTCCACCACCTTTATCCGGTCACTCCACTTGCGCCTCACCTTGTTCAAAGGGCAATAGCTCTCCAGTCCCTTATCCTGGAGCAGCTGGTTGATCTTTTTCTCCCAGCGGGGTTTGCTATAAACTGCCAACCATTTACGGGTCATTGAAGATTTTTTTGACGGCTTCGCCATCTCAGTCACATGGAGGGTTTTGGGTATGACCGGGGTACGATAAGTGTAAAGGCCTATCGTAATTCTACTTTATTCGGGTGCAAATATAGGGGGAATTGGGACTGAGGAAAGAATAAAATAACCGGATTCTGAATCATTTGTCCCCATGAGTTGATAACTAGGAAACAGGAAAAACCATCTGGTTCATTAACTTATAACGCTTCCCTGTAATGGGGCAGGAAGCCACCCCATCAGCCGTAAAATCCAGGGTTATCCCAGCTTCACTGACCCATCCGATCTGCCGGGCCGGATTGCCAACCACCAGGCCATAAGGGCTCACATTTGCCACCACCATTGCGCCTGCTCCTATCATGGCATAAGATCCGATTTCAACCCCGCAAAGGATGGTACTGTTAGCACCAAGAGTGGCTCCCTTCCGGATTATGGTTTTCCTGAATTCATCTTTTCTTTCAATAAAGCTTCGTGGATTGATCACATTAGTGAACACCATCGAAGGACCCAAAAAAACATCGTCTTCGATCACCACACCTTTGTAAACAGAAACATTGTTCTGCACTTTCACGCCATTACCCAAAACAACCTCATTGTCAATAAATACATTCTGACCAAGAATGCAGTTCCTGCCAACTTTTGATTTAGGCATGAGATGACAGAAATGCCAGATATACGTTCCTTCTCCTACCTGTGCTCCTTCATCAATTATTGCTGAAGGATGAATGCGGGAATTTGCCAGAGACATAAACAGCGTTTTAACGATTAATGAGCGCTTTAAGCTCAGTATTGTTGCACAACCAAAGTAATATATTTACCTTTTCCTGACCGTTCTTGTTCAGAAGCTTAAAATTACTTTAATTACCCCAACCGTTTGTAATGAATCAACGCTTCTATTCGCTTGATGTGTTTCGTGGCGCAACCGTTTGCCTGATGATACTGGTCAACAATCCCGGCTCATGGTCACATATCTATCCACCGCTGGAGCATGCGCCCTGGCATGGGTTAACGCCAACTGACCTGGTATTCCCTTTCTTTCTTTTTGCGGTGGGAAATGCATTATCGTTTGTTATGCCAAGACTGGAAGCCGGTGGAGATGCTGCTTTCTGGAAAAAGGTAATTAAAAGAACTGCGCTGATATTTCTGATTGGTTTATTCCTGAACTGGTGGCCATTTGTACGCTGGACAGATGGAAGTCTCTCTTTTATTCATTGGGTAAATCCTGCAGATGAAACTAAGGGTGTGCGCATTCTTGGCGTATTGCAACGCATAGCACTTTGTTATTTCTTTGCTTCAATTATCATTTATTATTTTAAGATCAGAAAGGCATTTTTTATTGCATTGCTTTTATTGCTTGTTTACTGGTTACTCTGTGTTATCTGTAATCCTGCTGATCCTTTCAGTATTGCCGGATGGTTTGGAACAGATATCGATAAAAAAATTCTGGGCGTGCCGCACATGTATAAAGGTGAAGGGATTGCATTTGATCCGGAAGGTATAATGAGTACCATGGCTGCCATTGCTGAAGTGATCTTCGGCTATATGATTGGAGATTATATACAGAAAAAAGGCAAAACGTATGAAATGGTAAGCGGATTATTTGTTGCCGGGATCGCATTGATTGTTACCGGGTTCTGCTGGGATATGGTATTTCCGATCAATAAAAAGATCTGGACAAGCTCATTCACCATTTATACATCAGGGCTTGCCACATTGACCATTGCAACTATGATCTATCTCATAGAATTCAACAACAGGAGAAATTTTCTTACAAGATTCTTTGATGTATTTGGCAAAAACGCATTGTTTGTATTTGCGCTCAGTGCATTTCTGCCAAAAGGTTTATCCTTGATCAGATTGGGCAATGGAGTAAATCCATGGAACTTCCTATATACAAGAGGATTTTCTAAATTACCTGGTGATCCGCGATTGGGTTCACTCTTCTACGCAATATGTGTGATCATTTTCATGTGGGCCATCTGTTACTGGATGGACAAAAGAAAAATTTACATCAGGGTTTAACCTTAAAATAGCAGCTCATAAATTCAATGCATACGAATCAAGAGAAGGGAATCAATATTATTACAGCCACCCTATTGATGGAGGAACCTTTGCATTATCCGTAAATAATGGATTTAAGCTGGGAACTAAAGGAGGATTGATAAATATTTCACTGGATTTTCTGCGCCAGGGTAAAACTTATCGCCAGCTTGGTGACACCAATATCATGACCAATCCCGATGCCCTGTTATTGAACAGCGGTCGCCGCGCCTTTGGTGATGGTTCTGTTACCACCGGAGGTGGCATGTATAATCTTGAGCTACCGGCAGGAAAAGCCACTTTCTATTCATTCGGTGGATATAATTACAAGGCCTCAGATGCCAGCTTATTTATATTCCATCCATTATGCGCACCTTGGTGTTGACGGTAATTACAATGTTGGTAACAATACCAATTTCTCCCTCTATTATTTCTCTACTTAGCCAAGATTATTCTATTTTTGCGGCTTTAATATGAAAGCTGTTTTACTGGCTGGCGGGCTGGGCACACGCATCTCCGAAGAAACAACTGTGAAGCCCAGGCCGATGATCGAAATAGGCTATAAGCCTGTCTTATGGCATATCATGAAATCATACTCCACGTATGGCGTCAATGAATTTATCATTTGTGCTGAAACTGTTTCATCCCTTATTCCAGACACCGAAATTTCAATCAATAAAAATGCCCCTCCAGATAAACGCTCCTACCGAGTTGATTTCTCTTTATTCAGCCAGCTGGCGCCGGAATATATTCCCATTACCAATCTTGCGCAATCCGCCAAAGAAGTAAGGGATGGTCTGCAGCATATGCAATTCAATGACGCCAATTTCAGGGAGTCACAGCACATACGGTTGAAAGTGCTGGAAAAACATATGGCCACCAATAAGATGAACAATAACCTGGAATGGGTTTTTTAAAAAACAATCTGCCATGAAATTCACTGAAACACCATTGAAGGGCGCTTTCCTGATCGATCTTGAAAAGAGAGGAGATCACAGGGGATTCTTTGCCAGATTCTTTTGCGAGAATGAATATAAAGCGCATAACCTCGTAACTCATTTTGTACAGATCAATACTTCGCTTACCGCTGCTAAAGGAACACTTAGAGGTATGCACTATCAAATGGAACCTTCTGGTGAAGTGAAGGTGGTTCGTTGTATCAGGGGTTCTTTATTTGATATGATCCTTGATCTGCGTCCTGATTCACCCACATTTGGAAAATCATTTGGTGCGGAACTTAATGCTGAGAACAGGTCCATGATGTATGTACCCAAAGGATTTGCCCATGGTTTTGTGACACTGCAGGATGATACTGAGGCCCTGTATCTCGTGAGCTCCTTTTACGCACCGGACCTTGAAAGAGGCATCCGGTATAATGACCCCGGATTTGCCATCAACTGGCCTATTCCACCTGTTGAGATTTCAGATAAAGACAAAAACTGGCGGGACTTTGATCCGGTTTATCATGGTGTTGACACCTTAAAGAACCTTCTATGAAGATCCTAATGACAGGCGCCAGCTCCTTCACCGGTTACTGGTTCGCAAAAACTTTAGCGGCAAGGGGTCATCAGCTTACATTGACTTTTACCAAATCCAGAACTGAATATACAGGCCTGAGAGGACAAAGAGTTACAGAACTCGTAAAACTTCCTGCCGCTACCTGTTTATGGAATTATTCTTTTGGAACAGATCAGTTCCTTTCCCTTTTGGATCAAAAATTTGACGTGGTTTGCCACCATGGAGCATTTGTGGAGGATTACAAAAGCTTCTCCTTTGATGTAGGCCGTGCGGTTGCCGAAAATACCAATCATTGCCAGGAATTCATGCCTCGCGCAAAACAGACAGGAGTGAAAAAAATTGTTTTGACTGGGAGCGTATTTGAAGCAAATGAAGGAAAAGGTTCTGATCCTCTTGTAGCTTTTTCACCTTACGGATTATCCAAATCATTTACCTGGGAAACCTTCCGCTACTGGGCCTGGAAACAGGATATCCCCCTGACCAAGTTTGTTATTCCCAACCCGTTTGGCCCTTATGAGGAGCCAAGATTTTGTAACTACCTTGTGCAAAACTGGGCAAAAGGCATCATTCCATCCGTGAAAACACCGGACTATATCCGGGATAATATTCATGTAGACCTTCTGGCGGAATGTTATGCTGGCGCTATTGAAAACCGGAATGATCAGATCACTGTAGTAGCCCCTAGTGGTTATACGGGGTCGCAGAAAGAGTTTACGCTGAACTTTGCGAAAGAAATAGGTACCAGGCTAAATATCATGAACGAGGTAAAGTTTGATGTGCAGGAGAATTTTGATGAACCATTAGCCAGAATAAATACATCCCCCGCTGTTGACATGTGCAGCAACTGGAAAGAAGAAAAAGCCTGGGATCAGCTTGCTGATTATTATAAACAGATGCTGTCATTAAGATAAATCCAGGGTGATGTTCAACATATTTCTATGAAATTTACAGGAGAGTTCTTTGTTCCTGACGAGAAGTACGGAAATTGTCTGAAGACAGAGAACTTGCAATTGAACACCTGCAGCGGTACAATACAATCCGTCCCCTGGTTGCTGGTAAAGATGTGTTGGATATTGCTTCAGGTGAAGGATATGGTTCCAGTATTCTGGCTTCCAAAGCCACATCGGTTATCGGCGTAGATATAATATGATAGGAGATTATATGGTATTCCCCATCAATAAAAAGATCTGGACAAGTTCATTCACTATTTATACTTCGGGACTTGCCACAATGACTATTGCAACCATGATCTATCTCATAGAATTCAACAACAGAAGGAATTTTCTTACAAGATTCTTTGATGTATTTGGGAAAAACGCATTGTTTGTATTTGCACTCAGTGCATTTCTGCCTAAAGGTTTGGCAATGGTGTAAATCCATGGAATTTTCTTTATACAAAAGGATTTTCAAATATACCTGGTGATCCAAGACTCGGTTCCCTCTTCTACGCAATATGTGTGATCCTTTTCATGTGGGCCATCTGCTATTTTATGGACAAGAAGAAGATATACATCAGGGGATAACTTTAATTACCTCATAAAAAATTTCAATGTTGGAA